>Ga0105237_10001222_pt1 | contig 34243 bp, 18 predicted proteins | sample KBSC24metaG_FD_81520 | JGI IMG/M metagenome (GOLD analysis project Ga0105237, IMG submission 81520) | Corn rhizosphere microbial communities from Kellogg Biological Station, Michigan, USA - KBS C2-4 metaG | ecosystem: Host-associated > Plants > Roots > Rhizosphere > Soil | place: Michigan, USA... | reverse complement strand
TGAAGTCAGAGGTGCTGGCGGAGGAAGTTGTTCAGGAAGTTTTCATGAGAGTATGGATTAAAAGAACGGACCTGCGCCAGGTTCATCATTTTGAAGGCTGGCTGTTTATTATCAGTAAGAATTATATACTCAACTATCTTGAAAAGATAGCCGGCGAAAGGCGGGCATTACATACATTGAGCAAATCCATACAACATTCGGAGGATCGTACGGCGCTGACCATTACGGATAATGAATACGAAGCCCTGCTTCACAAAGCCCTTCTCGCACTTTCACCGATGCAAAGGGATATTTATCATATGGCAAGAGAGGAACAATTGACGTATGATCAGATAGGCAAAAAGCTGGGGATCTCGGCCCTCACCGTCAAAACACATATGAGTCGGGCACTTCGTCATCTGCGTCAGTTCTTTCGCCGTCATCACATCACAAACATAAAACTATAAAGGCGGCCCGCGACTCACATCTTCCGAACGACTTCTTCAACTTTCCGAAGGGCAGCAATCAAACTATTTTTTTAAAGGCTGTACTCCGACCGGCATCTTCACCTGTCTTTATATGGTATGCAAGATCCGGAATACATTAACAGGCTGCTAAAAGGCTATCTCGACGACACTCTCACTCCTGAAGAGAGAAAAGATTTTTTGGATATCCTTGGGGATGATATCCTCGCCCGGCTGGGGAACCCCCTGCCTGCGGGTCATAACCTATCCTCCGCGACACAACAACGGATCATCGACCAAATATTGAGCCCGGAAGGCGCCCCGGTGGTTGCCCTGCCCCGGCACAAACGCTGGCCCTGGGTGGCGGCCGCGGCATCGGTCATCGTCCTGGTCTCTGTCACCTTTCTGTATCGTACCCACACGGCCCGCATCGACGCAGGCAATCATTCCCTGATAGCCGCCAACAACGGCAGCAGAGTATTGTCCGTCAACCTGGAGGATGGCAGCATCATCTCGCTACAGCCGGGTTCGAAACTCTCCTACCCGGAACATTTCACCGGCGCCCGCCGGGAAGTGCAGCTGGAAGGAAGCGCCTTTTTCAACATAGCTTCCAACTCCCAACGGCCATTTTATGCTCAAAGCAGGGGACTGATCACCCATGTGCTGGGTACGAGCTTCTCCATCGGCTGGAATCAGCGCCGGGAGGAATTGAAGGTCGCAGTCCGTACGGGCAAAGTAGAAGTGCATCCCCGGGAAAAAGAAAATACAGGTGTCGTACTGACACCCAACCAGGAGCTGGTCTATATAGAAGGAGGCAATACGCCTGAAGCCACCCTTGTGGACAGCCCTCAGATCGTCAACGCCGGCAAGAACCTTATCTTTAAGGCCGCACCAGCCAGCCAGGTCTTCGCCCTGCTACAGGACAGCTATGGCATCGACGTCGTCATGGAGAATGAGGAGGTAGGGAAAAGCCTCTTTACCGGTGATCTGAGCCATCAATCATTCTATACAGCTTTAAAAATAATTTGCCTTTCCCTGAACCATCGTTACGTCATCAGGGGCACAAAGGTCTTTATCACACATTAAAACCAAAACGCCATATGACCATCCAAAATACCAGCACCTGACATATTGGAATAACAAGCACCTGTAAGGGGCTCGTATGAAGGATACAGCTTGTAAATAAGAAAGCCGATAATGTAGGGCATTACCGGCTCACAAACCTTTGCAGGCTTTATCCTGTCCGCCGCTTGGAACGTTCGAACAAAACTGTTTAAAGTTATAAAAAAAATAATTATCGCTTTAACCAGGTTTGTAATGAGGATATTCATGCCCCGAAACTTACTGCTTTGCCTGCTGCTGCTCATGGCTGCAACCCGTTGCATGGCTCAGACGCTATTGGAGAGGAAAGTATCCATAGTGGTCGTGGATAAGCCTATCAGCGAGGTCATTCGAGAGCTGGGGGAGCAGACGGGTATTGAATTCTATTACAGTCCGGACGGAATACGCGCCGACAGGGTCATTTCGCTTGCCGTGCATGACAAGACGGTGAGGGAGCTGTTGTCCGTGGATTTTCTGGCTCTGCATATCCGGTACCAGCTACTGGACGATAAAGTACTGCTTATGCCGGATGCTGTAGAGAAAGGGAATGTCGTACGCCTGGCGGAAGGCATCGTCATGGATGAAAAGAAAACACCTGTTGCGGGCGCGAGCGTGCTCCTGAAGGGTTCGCATGTGGGGACCATCACGGATGCACAAGGCCGTTTCAGTCTGTCCCTGCGGAAAGAAGGGCCGGCAGCCCTGCTTATCAGCTGTATCGGCTATCGCAACCGGGAAGTAAATTTTACGGGCGTCTCCGTACAGGTCACGCTTGGCCCTGACCTCCCCGGCACCTATGATACCATGGTGGTCATAGGCTATGGCAGCGCCCCGCGCAAGGATCTCACGTTGTCCATGGGCAGCATCACCGCCGGCCAGCTTACGGAAAGACCCACAGCCATCAATATCCTGGAAGGCATGCAGGGCAAAGTGGCAGGCCTCAGCGTCATCAACAACTCAGGCAGGCCGGGCGGCAGCCCCTCGGTCATCATTCGCGGCGCAGGCTCGATCAACGCCTCCAGCAACCCGCTGTATGTCGTGGACGGCATCGTCGGCGCGGATCCCAATTTACTAGACCCGCATATCATCCAATCCATGGATGTGCTAAAGGATGCGGCGGCTACGGCCATATATGGGGCCCGGGGCGCCAACGGCGTCGTTATCATCACTACCCGGCGGGCTAAAAAAGGTATCAGCGAGATCAATTTTGTACACACACTCAGCATGGGTACGCTGCAGCACCGTCTCAAGCTGCTGGATTCCGAGGGCACGCTGGAAATGTTCAAACGAGCCTATGCCTACAGCAACCAGCTGCCGCCTAACCTGGACCCCTCCGCCAGCTTCACCCGGCGATCGGAGCTCTTCAACCCCGATGGCAGTCCCAAATATCATACGGACTGGCAGAAAGAGGCCACCCGTACGGCCTTCTCCAACAACAGCGCTCTCAGCTTTGCCACGGGCAGGGACAATCTCGCCAGCCTCTTCACCATCTCTTACAAGGACCAGCAGGGCATCCTCCTCAACAGCGACATGCGGCAAATAAATGTCTTTGGCAATATCACCTCCGACACCCGCCCCTGGCTACACCTCCAGTCCACCCTCAACGTAGGCGGTCAGCAGGGCTCCAATGTGGACCTGAACCTCTTTGGCCTCAATGCCATCCGTGAGACATACGAATTCCTCCCCTTCCTCCCCGTGAAATATGCCGATGGCACCTGGTCCAGGAAAGGCGACTATCCGAATGCGGAGAATTCGGAGAACCCGGTGCGGCTCCTCAACGACGTGCAGGATCGTACGGGCACCATCTATGGCAATGGCAGTATCGTAGGTATCATCCATCTCTCTCCCAAGCTGGACCTCACCACCAGCTGGGGCGGACAGCTCAACGCCAATTATCACAATTACTATAGCGCCAAGGATGTCCTTGACTATTCACTCGTACAGAACGGCGTCGCTCAGAAAAGTAATGGAACGATAGGCAGCTGGACCAACGAGGACTATCTCACCTTTAAACACTGCAAGGGCCCTTCGAGGTTGACGATGGTGGCGGGTGCAAGCTGGTACTATACCGTGAATACAAATACTTTCACCGGCGCCGAGAATTTCTTTGACGATTATTTTTCCTACAACAGTCTGCAGACGGGGACGGTGTATGAACAACCCTCCTCATCGCGGAGCGACAGCCGCTTCAACTCCTACTATCTGAGGGCTAATTATGAATATGACGGTCGCTGGTTCCTGGGTTCCTCCCTGCGGGTGGATGGCTCCTCCAGATTTGGCATAGACAATAAATACGGGTATTTCCCCTCCGTATCCGTCGCCTGGAAGATATCCCGTGAAAAATTCTTCGGGAAGTTCTCGGACAGGATCAACAGTCTGAAGCTACGGGCCAGCTTCGGCTCCGTCGGCAATGCGGAGATACAGAACTATTCGTCCCTCAATCAGCTGGCAACTACACAGGTGATCTTTTCCGGCGTACCACAGACAGGCGTCATACTCGCGCCCAATGCCGGCAATGCAAGGCTGAAATGGGAACGGCAGGTGCAGGTAGATATCGGCATCGATGCAGGAATTCTGGACGACAGGGTGGAGATAACAGGTGACTACTATAACAAGATCACTTCGGATATGCTGTACCAGAAACAGCTTCCTGCATCCAGCGGGTTCATGACGGTGTGGGACAACATCGGCTCCGTACGCAATCGCGGCGTGGAGCTCAGTGTCACCAGCAAGAACATCGTCACCCATGACCTCAGCTGGACCACAGGTATCAACTATTCCATGAACAGGTCGTATATCCTCGACCTCAACGGCGACATACTCACTACCTGGGCAGGCCGCCTGGAGAAAGGCAGGAGCATGGATGAGTTTTACGGTTATGTACGCACAAAGGCATGGGGCACGGACGAGGCGGCGCAGGCTGCGGTATATGGCAACAAGCCCGGGGACATCCACTGGCTGGACAGGAATAAGGACAACGTCCTGGATGCCAACGACCAGACTTATCTGGGACATAAGATGCCGCGATATGAGCTGAATATTACCAACACCCTGAGCTATAAAAGCTTTTCGCTGTTTCTCGACTGGCAGTCTCTGGAGGGCAACAGGATCATGAATTATACCCGGTACATTACAGCCGGAGAAACGCCGCGCACCAACAGCTACCAGTATACGCTCAATGCCTGGACACCCGAACATCAGAATACCGTACAGGGAGCCTTGCGGCTGGGCAATCAGCCCAACCAGAACAATACGGATAATTACAATATAGAGAATGCAGGATTCTGGCGGCTGCGGACGTTGACCCTCGCCTATACCATGCCGGGCCGGCTGCTGCAGCGTCTGTCCCTGTCCCGGATGGTAGTATCGCTGACGGCGGAGAATTATCTGCTCTTCTCCCACTATACAGGCTATGATCCCGAAGTAACACCCTTTGACGGTACGTTGAACCAGGGCGTGGACGTATATCAATATCCCAAGCCAAAGACCTTGTCCATTAATTTAAACCTGACTTTCTGATGTCCCGATATATTGTCATATTTCTAATACTCTTTTCGAGCTGCAGGAAATTCCTGTCAGAGCATCCCACCGGATTCCTCACTCCAACGGATTACTATGCTACCCCGGATCAGGTGAGGGCGGCGGTCAACGGCACGTATGTCGGACTGAACAGCCTTTTTAGCTCCAACATCGGTGTGGCGGAAAGCAATATTTATCCCCTGGAATATATCACGGGCTATTCGGTACGCCCACGCGCCCTGTCGACGGGGGATGAAGGGCATTTTCTTTTGCTGGACAATATCCAAAATCAAAATGCCTTTATAGAGCCTTACTGGACGGCTACTTACTATCCCCTGGAAAACTGCAACAGCGTCATCGCCAACCTCACACCTTCCACAGTAGTAGGGGATGTTGTAAAGAAGGCCTATCTGGGAGAGGTATATTTTCTCCGCGCCTGGTATTATTTTCAGGGGGTCAAAATGTTTGGCGATATGCCGCTAAAGACGACGCCTACTACGGATCTTACAGACATCAAGCCGGGTAAGGCGCCGCAGCAGAATATCTATGATCAGATAGTCAGCGATCTGCAGATGGCTGAAAATGCCGGATTGCCGTGGACGGATGCTTCCGGGAAGGTTGGTTTGGGGGCCGTCAAGGCGCTGCTGGCCAAGGTCTATCTTACGATGGCGCAATATCCGCTGAAAAAAGGAGCGCCTTATCTACAAAAAGCCTATGACAAATCCCTCGAGGTGATCAACAGCGGACAGTACTTCCTCTTCCCTACCTATGATCTTCTGAGGGATGCCAGCAAACAAAATACGGGTGAGCACATCTTCATGATACAGCACAATGCTACCAATCTCCCGAACATCATGCACTTTGCGCTCATGCCCTATCCTGAGGTGCCCGTATCGGTGCTCGATAACCAGGGAGGTGCGCTGGCTCCCCGGCCGGAGTTCTATCAATCATATGACAGCGCCGACCTTCGCAGACAGGAGAAGCAGTTCTTTTATACGTATATGAAGAATGTGGAGGATACCTCACAGACCATCGACCTGCCACAGCCTTATATCTACAAGTATTGGGACAGCCTGGCTGAACAGACAAAAAGGTCGGGGGCTAATTTCGAACTCATCCGCTACGCCGATGTGCTGCTGGTCTGTGCCGAGGCCCGTACCTTATTGGATGGAGGGGCGACAAATGATCCGGCCGCCATCGACGCATGGTATTCGGTACATCACCGGGCCTTTCCATCTGCGGTCCGGCCTGCCGCGTTATCCTTTGACGAAGTGTTTAAGGAAAGGTTCTGGGAGCTGTGTTTCGAGTTCCAGAACTGGTATGATATGATCCGGACGCGCAAGGCGTTTGATGTGGTCAATAATAAAGTGGTGGATCTCCTGGGCTATCAGGCGCCCAATCATATCAGGGCGTTTGCGGAGAAAGATCTATTATTGCCCGTGCCGTATACAGAACTGCTGAAAGATCCTAACCTGCAGTGAGTTTGAGCGTCACTTTTCCACCCGTCCGTACGGCCTCATATATCCCGTCGATGATCTTCAGGTCCTTCACGGCCTCTACCCCATCCACCGGCACGACAGGTTGTTTCCCTTCCAGAATGATACCTGCCATCTCATCCATCTGGACGGTCTGATGGGTGGTGATGGGCTGATTGATCTCTCCCTTGTTGGTACGCCCCTGGATAGGTCCATACCCCGTTGCCGGCCATAGTTCGGCCCAGCCATTGGATCCGTCCAGGAAAAACTTATCCAGGTTATTCATATTATAGGTCGAAAGACAGGAAGCGACTGCTCCACTGGGAAACCCAAGCTGGAACTGAATAGTCTCATCCACACCTTCCTTGAACTTCACCGGGTCGGTCTTCGTCTCCTGCGCCGTCACCCAAACAGGGTCCTCACCGATCATATAACGGCAGCCATTTATTGAGTAGATGCCGATGTCCATCATGGAGCCGCCGCCAGCCAGCTGCTTATTCAATCGCCATTGCGTAGGGTCGCCGATGACAAAGCCCGACAGTCCCTGGAAGAAGCGGATAGTCCCCAGCTCGTTGGCCTTACGCATACGGATGATCTCGAGCGTGTGGGGTTCAAAATGCATCCGGTAGCCCACGAGCAGCTTTACACCTGCCTTGTTGCACGCGTCCACCATCTCCTGTCCCTCCCTGGCATTGACGGCCATCGGCTTTTCACAGATGGCGTGTTTGCCGGCCTTCGCCACGCGGATGACCTGGTCATGATGCAGACCATTGGGGGTAATGACATATACGGCGTCGATGTCAGGGTTGTTCCTGATGGCATCGAAGTTCTCGTAGTTATAACAATTCTTCTCAGGAATATTATATTGGGACTGCCAGTGTTTGATCTTGTCGGGGTGACCGCTGATAACCCCTACCAGCTTCGCTCTCGTACATGACTTCATGGCTTCGGCAACCCTTGTCCCATAGCTGCCGAGCCCCATAATGGCCACACGCAGCACGGGGTCGGCAGCAGCGGTAAGAAATGACAACGACGGGAAGGCGATGGCCGAAGCGGCCAGCTTTTGAAGAAAGTCACGACGGGAGTTCATGTAAACAGCTTTTGAGTGACCCAATTTAGCGAATTTGTCCCATCATCCCGAAAATCTCCGCCGGCGTTTTTCCCTCCCTACGTAGAAACTGTATGGAAGCGGCTCCCGCCGACTTGGACAGCTTGCTCCCACCGGCATCAGTAAACAATGTATGATGATGGAAGACCGCATTGGCAAAAGCCCTGCCTCCGGGGAGCAATTCCGCCAGGTACAGCTGGGCCAGCGTAGATGACCAGAGGTCCTGACCTCTCACGATAAGGTCTACTCCAAAATGCAGGTCGTCTACCAGGGACGTCAGCTGATAGGCAGGGGATCCGTCTTTTTTCTTTACGACAAAATCTTTGACGCTATTGTCAAGGGGGCCACTGAATGCTGGCGCATGCAACTGTTGCATCGTCAAACCTTTTTGCATGTCGGTCCTCACCCTCCAGCTGACATCGGGCAGATCCAGCGAAAGTCCTTTATCCCTGCAGGTGCCAGGGTATTCTCCGCCCACGGACTCCCTGGCTATCTGTGAACGGGAACAGGCACAGGCAAAAAGAACATCCTGCCGTCTCAGCTCCTCCAATGCCTGGCGGTATAAAGCCATCCGGCGCAGCTGCGACCAGGTCTGTCCAAATTCCGCGGTGCCGCGAGGTCCTTCATCCCAGGGAATGTCCAGGAATTGTAGTGTGTCGAAGATGTCCTGTATATAGCGCTCCTCTGCGCGGTCCTGGTCCAGGTCGTCAATGCGCAGCAGGATCCTCGCCCCCGTGCGACGGGCCAGGTCAGCCGTCAGCCTGAAGGAATAAGCATTGCCCAGATGCAGATAACCGCTGGGTGTAGGCGCTATCCGGGTGCGAATAAAATTAGGCGGCGGAGGCATATCCGCAAGATACTGGCTTTATTGCAACAATCCGGCGGGCACCTTCCCATCCACGGTGGGCATGGACAATCCCAGCAATTTGCAAATGATCGCCGCCTGATCCCGCTGGTCCATCACCCTGATCACCGCCCCTTTCTTTACCCCGGGACCGCAGATCACATAGCCGGTACGTATATTCTGGAAGTCGGGGAAATGTCCGTGTGTACCCCCATGTCCGGGCTTGATGGCATCCCCTTTCATGCTGTTCCCAAAAGAACCTTCATTTTCAGCAGAAAGGGCAAACTCCACCAGGGGATTGGCGCCGATGGCATCCAGTTTGGCCCGGTCTATGATACGAAAGTATTTTTTCTCCTCAGGCGACAGACCGTCCAGCACTTCCCGGACCTTTTTCAGGGTCTCCTTATCATTCCTGTCCTTGAGGTACAGATAAGCGCTTCCACCCACACAGAAGAACTGCGCCTTCCAATCATCCGTCTTCACATCCGTGATCAATCCGGCCTTGATCAGCCATACATTGGGGTTCACGCTGGTGGTCACATTTTCAAAACCATGATCGCCGGTGATGATGAGCGCAGTCTTATCCCAGATGCCGGTCTTCTTCAATGCATCCATCACGATACCCACACTGCTGTCTGCATCCCTGACGGCCGCCCGGACGCTGTCCCCATCCCTCCCCTGCATATGTGAATAGTGATCCACGGAGAAGAAGTGGATCGTCATCAGGTTGGGTTGATCCTTTGCGATGACGTAGGCAGCAATGCGCGCTACATTGTGATCCTTTCCATAATCGATCTTATTTGCGCCGTCGAATACCTCTTTCTTCAGGACATCCACGAATCCTGCCGGCCTGGAGTACTGCTCGCGAACGGATTCGCCCATGCTGCCGATGTCGGGGATATTGTACTGTACAGGCGCATCAGCCGACACGGGCCAGAGAAGGGCCGCCACCTTCATCCCTTTCTTCTCCGCGGCAACCCATACGGTGGGCGAATGGATGGAACTGTCATTCCAATACATCTTCCCGGTCGGTCCGTTGGGCTCGAACATATTATTGAAATACACCCCATGCTTTGCCGGCTGAACACCGGTGACGATGGTGGTATGCGAAGGATAGGTCATAGAGGGAAACACGCTGTTGACGCCTTCCGCATAGGCGCCGTCTTTCATCATTTGATGAAGATGAACGGTATTAAAGGAAGGGTCCAGATAAAGATTGGGCCGGAAGCCATCGATGGTGATCAGTACGACGTGCTCTACCTGCTGCGAAAAGGCCCTGCCGCTGATGAGGAGGAGTATTACCAGTAGTTTTTTCATAATAGATCAAAAGTATATTAATTCCAGCCGGGATTTTGTCCGAGATTGGCATTCAGTTGAAGGTCATTGTAAGGTATGGGATAAAGAGCTCTCCATTCGTTCCACACCCTGCCGGGGTCGCCATTCACCAGCCACAAAATATTTCCATAGGTGCCATGTTCCAGCGTCTGCGGATTGACGGTGCTGCCGATGGTGGCAGCGACGTTGATATAGGCGACACCGCTGACATTGCCCGGCTTCGTACCCTGGTAGAAACATACGTCGGGTGTACCATTCTGATCCAGGTCCATCAGCTGGTTCAGTGCGGGTACGTAGAATCCGTTCCAGGGTCTCAGCAGCAGCTTGCCCATTCCCCAGCGAAGGAGGTCGGAATAACGCAGACCTTCCAGCACCAGCTCGATGCTTCTTTCACGGTATATCTCCAGCAGAACGGGGTCGGTGAGCCCCCCGTTCCAGCGCTGAAAATAGGACTGGATATAGGGGTCAGCAACGACAGGCATAGTATTCGCGTTAGCGAGGCCTGCACGGGAGCGCAGCGCTCCAATGGTCTTTGTCCAGTCGGACTGGGACAGCTGTCCCAGCTCCTGCTGGGCTTCCGCATAGTTAAGCAGTATCTCCGCATAACGCATCTGGCTGACAGAATTTGTGTTTAGCGTACCGTTGTCATAGTATGTATCGTCCAAACACCATTTGATAGGCATGTATCCCGTATAGGAATAGTTAAAAGCGGGAGGTCCGGCGATGACAGATCCGCTGCTCAGGCGGGTATAACCAGGAGTACGAATGGTCTGTGCCAAACGCTTGTCCCTACCCTGTGTCTCCTGCCAGAAGGTAAGGGTATCATGACCGGGGATATCCGTAAATGCCGAGCCGTCCAGGTTGAGGTACATATTGATAAAGTCCCTGGTAAAATTCAGGCGCACGCCATAGGTGCTGCTGGTATAATACCAGTTGGCGTCATTGAGGACGGCCAGCGAGCTGCTCGATACGCTGGAGAGCATTATCTCGTTGGTCACGGGCGCCGTACTGATGAATAGATTGCGATAAGAAAGGTCCAGGCCGTTGGAGGTGTTCAGGCTTAATCCGGCGCTGTCCATCACTGCCTTGGAGGCAGTGGCGGCTTCCTGAAGCCACTGATTGGCGGCAGCCTTCACGGTCCCGTCGCTGGAAGTGGCGGAGTCATACTTCCTGTATGTCCCTTCAAAAAGACAGATGCGGGATTTAAAGCCATAAGCCACCCATTTGGTGATCTGGCTGCGGCTGGCGTCGGTGGCTAAAGAAATATGCCCAATGGCAAAGTTCAGATCGGCCAGGACAGAATCCATTACCTTTTCACGAGGGTCGCGTTTGGCATAAAGACCAACGGTGTCCAGGTTGCTCAATGGCTTGCTGATCCAGGGCACATCACCGAACTTCTGTACCATATTATAATAGAAGAGGGCGCGGAAGAACCTGGCCAGTCCCGTATAATTGTCCCGTACATTCTGGGCGATCCTGGAATTGGTGTTATTGGCAATAAAATAGTTGATATTGCGCAAGGCGGTCCAGGTCCAGCCAGAGCTCTGCCGCGAATTATAAAATCCCGCGCGGATATAGTCGGGCACGGCATTGCGTGCGCCATAGTCGCTCATGTTGGCATCCGTCCGGAAGATATCGTTGATGCCGGGCAGCACATCATAAAATGAATTGGCATACAGCTGAAGACCGTCCGCGCTGCTGAATATCACATCCTTGCTGGCGTTGGACTGAGGCTGCTGGTCGAGGTTCTTGGCACAGCCGGCGAATAGAAGACCTATCGACAGCCAGATCATATATTTTTTATTTCGAAACATACTTCTGTTTTTAAAGTGTTATGTTCAATCCAAGGGTAAGGCTCTTCAGGATAGGGTAGTTATTGCCATTGCCGTTGTTGGTGGTAGCGCCGGTCAGGATAATATCCGACTTGCCAATGCTCTCCGGATCGAGGTTCTTCGTGATCTTGAACATGGGTGAATATGTCCAGAGGTTCTCGCCGGACACATATACCCGTACGCCCGTCAGTCGCAGACGCTGTACCGTGGCAGCCGGCAGGCTGTATCCGAGCTGTATGTTCTTCAGCCGTATATAAGCAACGTTCTGGAGATATTTTGTCTGGGGATTGTATAGCTCACCCTGGCTGTTCTGTGCCGTATAACCACGGTAGCGGGGGAAGTAGGTGTTGGGATTTTCCGGGCTCCATATCTTGCCTTCCTGGTATTTGAAGAGGAAGTTATAAGGCCGATTGAGCTGGCCCCAGAATACATCTGCCTCGCTGCCGGGCCACCAGTCCTGCTTACCGACACCCTGCAGGAAGGCGCTGAAGAAGAAGCCGCCATAATCTGCATTCAGGTTGATGCCATAGGTATACCGCGGCGTGGAGTTGCCGATGACGCGCATGTCGCCGGGGTCATTCGCTGTATTGGAGCCGTTGTTTACGACATTATCGTGGTTCAGGTCTTTGAACTTCAGGTCGCCGGGCAGCCATTTGCCGGTATTGGAAGCCTTGAAGATCGGCTGGAACGTGGGTCCATTGACAGCAGGGTTGTCAGCAGCCGTCCAGAAGCCGTCGTTGGCATAACCCCATATCTCGCCCAGCTTCTCACCTGAATAGAAGTCGGTAAGGAGCTTGGTGGAATTGTTGTACCGGGTGATGGTGGACTGGTAGTCCGACATCCAGAACCCGACGCTGTAATGCAGGGGCTTGCCGGCGATGTTGAACTGGTCCCTCCAGTTGATGGAAGCTTCCCAGCCATTTGTCCGCATGTCGGCATAGTTGCCCTTGGGCACGGTGGTCCCAAATACAGCGGGCAGCGTCTTTCCGACCGTGAACATGTTAGTTGTCATACGGCTATAGATGTCGCCTGTAAAGGTCAGCCTGTTGTTCAGCGTGGAGACATCCAGGCCAAGATCCTTGGTGGTGGCTTTTTCCCAGGTGAGTCCGTCGGGGATCACATTGGGCTGCGAAGTGGTCTGCGGACGCACCCCGTTGATGACCCTTCCCGACTGTGTGATCTTAAACAGTTCCTGGAATGCATAGGAAGCGATGTTGCCATTACCAAGACTGCCATAAGAGCCGCGTATCTTGACATCGGACACGATCTTTGGATCTACATTCCAGAATGCCTCCTTGCTCAGGCGCCATCCCGCGGATACGGAAGGAAAGAATCCATAACGCTGGCTGGAAGGGAATTTGGATGAACCATCATAACGGGCATCGACCTCTGCCAGATACCTGTCCTTGTATGCATAGTTCAATCTGCCAAAACCACCCAGTATCGCCCATTTCTCATAACCTCCGTTGGTGGTGATATTCTGGCCCAATGCCAGGTTCAGGTCCGTCGCATTGGCATAAACAAGGCCGTTGCGTTGTGCATTGAAGTTGTTGAATACAGACTGTTCATAATTATATCCTACCAGCGCCTTGAAATAATGGTCGCTGGCGAAAGTGTTTTCATACTCGGCGTAAATATTTGTCGCGAGATACTGTGTCTTGCCGTTGCCCATAAGGAGGTCATTGGTAGTGGTGCCTACATAGGCGATCACGCCCGGTGTTACACTATAGGGCACCTGTACGCGTATCTGTTTCAGCGCGGAGTCCGTATTCTGATAGGTGAGATCGCCCTTGATACGAAGGTGGTTATCCATGAATTTGGCGACAAATCCCGTCGTATTGCGGAAGACCTGGCTTTTCAGGTTGATACCATTCTTGCCATAGAAGAGATCACCTACAGTATACGCAGCCGAGAAGGTCAGCGTTCCATCCGGATTCAATAACATGGAAGAGGGGTGCGCCTCATCGGCCATGTTACGCCAGATACCACCGCCTTCTCCTACGTTCAGGGGGTTGTGATAATCGCGTGATGTATACTGTGTATAGTTGAATATCTGCAGCCAGGGCAGCACATCTATATTGCCTTTGGCGGTGAGGTTGTACATATGATAGTCATCCGGGTTGTAGCGGAAGATCCCATCCTGTCCGTAATAACGTCCCGTCACATAAAAGCTGGCTTTGCCACTGCTGCCGGAGATGGACAGGTTCTGATCGACGGCCGCATTGTGCTTTTTATAGAGCATCGCATACCAGTCCGTATTGCCATAGTATACGTACTGGCCATTCGCGCCCACATCCACTTTTGGAAGACTGGGGTCCGCATTGCGCCTGGCATATTCAGTCAGATAAGCCTGACTGAAAGGCTGTGTCTTGTTGACACCCGCGGGTATCTGCGAATAATCGTTCCAGCCCGTCCACGCGGAGTCGAACATCAGCATATACTTGTAGCCATTGGACTCGATCTGGGGAACATAAGTGGGCGACTTGATGGAATAGTTGGAGCTGTAGCTGATGGAGGTCTTGCCTTTGCTGGGCGCCTTGGTGGTGATCAGCACTACGCCAAAGGCGGCCCTGGCGCCATATATAGCGGCAGATGCTGCATCCTTCAGTACGGTGACGCTGGCCACATCATTGGGGTTCAGCAGGGAAGGATCACCCTGTACGCCGTCGATGAGCACCAGAGCGCTACCGCCCTGCCCGATAGAAGTTCCTCCACGAATATTATAGGTGGCGGACGAGACGGGCTTACCGTCCGTAGTGATCAGGTTGAGGTTGGGGATCAGGCCTTGCAAGCCCTGTGTCATATTAGGGATGCTCCGTCTGTCCAGTACATCGCCGCTGACCTGTGCAACGGCGCCTGTAAGATTGGCTCTTTTCTGTGTACCATACCCTACTACCACGACCTCGCTCAATGCCCCGGCCTGATTCCTCATCCGCACGAGGATGGAAGTGGATGCATCCGCCTTGAGCTCATATCCTGTAAGGATCTGCTGCTGATAGCTTACACCACTGAAAGTGAAGCTGTATCTGCCCTTGACGGGCAGTTTTGTAAAATGGAAAATTCCCGCGGAATCTGTCTGCGTGCCGGAAGAAAGTCCTGTCCCACTGTTGGTCGCCAGCACGGTGACGCCAGGCACAGGGTCGCCCTGGTCATTTCGAACGATGCCGGTGACGCTACCTGTCCTGTCCTGCGCCTGTAGCGTGTATCCAAGGCACACTAATAACAGCCATGTAAGTAGCTTTTTACTCATAATGTAGTTTTTACAAATTTTAGTATAGGAAGAACAAATGGAGGATTAAGGCTTGCCTTTCCTGATAATATACCTGCCGTTGGAGGTGGTCACGGATAAATGGTTCAATATTGCGATGTCGCGTATGATCTCGTTCAATGAATCTTTCTTTTCCAGCTTCCCGATGAAATACATGTCCTTGATATCGCTATGGGAGTACTCGATGTCTACATTGTAAATGGCCGCCAGTTGGTCAAACACATCCGCCAGTCGCTGGTTGTTGAACATATACCAGTTGGAGATGGTGTCTGCTTTTACACTATGTGTTTTGGCTATAGTCTCTTCCGTATGTTTTACGGGACTGTTGATAGCTATATAACGGGTGCTCTTGGTAAAGACCAGCTCTTCGCCCGGCTGCAGATAGTAGTCCTTCTGCCTTGTGACGTTCATCGAATCTTCCAGGGAGATACGTACCTTCCCAGTAAACAATTTGACGCTGACCTTGTCGCTGTATGGGTTGGCATTGACATAGAAAGATGTCCCCAGTACGCTGGTCTGAAGCCCCTCACTATACAGCGTAAATGGTCTTTGCTGATTTTTCGCTATGTCAAAGTATGCTTTACCTGATACCTCTACATCTCTATTCGCAGTCGCTCCGAAACCTTTGCGATAACGCATCCGCGCTCCGGGCAACATCCGGACCTTCGAACTATCGGGCAGCGTCACCAGTATCTCTTTTTTTCCGGTGTTGTCCTTTGTTATCCATTCTGTCTTCGGCGCTTCGTATGAAGCCAGATGCTCACCGGATGCCTTCATAGCAGGCTTGTCAAGCAGCCACATTTTGCTGATCACCAGTATGACTACAGCTGCTGCTGCATACCATAAGAATTTCATAGGTCTGACCTTCCTTTCCACCAGTACACCCTTATCGGATATGCTTACATCGCTGGCCCCTTCTACCCCACTGGTCCGCCCGGTGATATAGGCCAGCATCTCGTCCTTATACCCTTCCGGTAAGGGAGTCTCCCCATCCGCCTGCTCAAATTCCTTCAGCAGATAGGACTCATCGGGATTCTTACGTAAATAGTTCCAGACGAGTGCAACCTCTTCTTCAGTGCAATTCCCACTTAAAAATTTCTCTATCAATTCGTCGGGTAATTTCTGCATGCAGTCGGTCAATTCGATATAATTATATACAGTTGGAGGAAGTGTTTACCCCTGCCGGGGTGAGAATTTTTTTTATGGGAGGGAGCCCAGCACGATGAGCAATAAGGTGACCCCTATCTGCCGGATATGTCGGAAAGCCTTACTGACGTGGTCTTCCACCGTCTTGATAGAAATGCTCATCTGGGATGCTATCTCCTTATTGGAGCAGCCATAAAAGGCTTTTAGCATAAGGATCTTTTTCCGTACAGGAGGGAGGGTATCGATGGCAGCGCTGACTTCGCTGGACACTTCAAAATGTATGGCCGGTGAGGGTTGAATACCTTCTTCCAGGGTCTGATCGTGCACCAGCTTTAGCCTTCGGCGGGTGGTCTCTTTCTTGACATGATTGATCAGCAGGCTGCGTGCGATGATAAAGACCTGCTTCTCCAGGGGATGGTCTTCCGATAAGGTCTGCCGGAATTGCCATAAGCGAATAAAACATTGCTGTGTGAGGTCCTTGGCATTATCCGGGAGGTGTACGCGTTTGAGAAAGAATCGGAATATCTTGATATGTAATATATTATATACCTCAAGAAAGGCAGTATGGTCACCTTCCTTAACAGCGATCAGTTTTGGTAAATCAGCAGCCTGCGACAAATTTTTCATATCAGCATGCAAATTGCATAAAACAAGCTCATCAACAGCCTGAAGGTAGGAAACTTAACCGAAAGATAAAATCGGATTTATCTGTAGCTGGGCTTGTACATGCAATAAGGTTCCTTCTTGAATGCTTCCCAATCACGCTCCAGCTGTGCTTTTACATTTTTGAAAACATCCACATCTTCTTGTGTAAACTGTATGGTGGGTATAGTGCCGGGCATGGAAGCATCGATCATCATTTTCATCTCCAGTTCCAGGGTGTACTCCAGCAGCTTGGCGCAGGTGGTGAACTGCCCGCAGGCTATTACTTTCTTCATGCGTTGACTATTGTTGTCATTCACGTCGTACCACAATGTAGTCCCCATGGTACGCGCCTCCTCGGCCACCGCATTCAACTTTTGGCAGCCATCGAATAAAAGCTTCCGGGTGTTTGTCAGCCAGTCCTTCAGTGCGTCGGTCTTCGCCGCGTCCGGCACCTTCTCCCAGAATTTATCCTCGAAGCTGCGGGCACGGCCTACGGTATTGAACTGACTTAATTCATAGATGACGTCGAACACGCGCCGGTGCTGCCATATATCCTTTCCGTAAAATGTACCATAGAAGGTGTCAAAGATGAGTCTGCGTGTCTGTTTGAGGTTGATGTCCATCACCATGCTCAATACGGATCCCAGCCTTGCTTTCAACATTTGTTCCAACACCCCGAATCTGGCGCCCTCGAATGCTTTCATCAGGGATAGAATAAATTTGTCCGAGAACCCGGCAACGGAAGGCGCCTCCTCTTTCAGATAGGCCACTACTTCCTGAGGTTTGGCGGTAAAGGCCCGGGAGAGCCAGGAGAACATAGGGTTTCCTGCCTTATAGCCGGTGATAAAGGCTACAATGACCAGCGCGAGTATGGAAGGGGATAACAGCAGGTATCCCAGATTCATCAATGGCCGCGTATTCGAGAAGATCAATAATAAAACAGCGATGGCCAGTACTGCTGCAGAAATAAAAGTTGTTCTCTTCAGCGTCTTTTGCAGGCCATTGAATGTTTTATGCAGGTCGTTGATCGACTGGGTCAGGTTTTGTTTACGCATAGATCCTTTCGTCACCGTAGGCGGCGGGACATACGGATCCATAAAGTAGCTTGATACGTCGACGACCATGATAAGATCAAAACCATCGGCGTCGTTCTTTGACCTTTTTCGTTTGTCGGCGAGCATGGCGCTGTACAGACCCTGGTTATCATCCACCCCGCCGTCCATCAACCCAATGGATGTGTCCAGCTGCCGGGGTTTGTTATCATAGTCCGTGATGGTCATAGCGCCGCACAATATCTCTTCCGTCATTTTCGGATAGGTAAAATCCCGTGGATAAACGATGGGTTCAAATCCACCGGGAAAACAGGATGACGACGCCATGATATCACCCAGCTTGATACGCTGCAGCGTTTCAAATCCATCCTTGTTGAATTGCTTGTCGAAATAAATATACTGATTACCTGTTTTGCCTGTCTCCCAGGTTCCAAAAGGCTCTCCGTCTGTCTGCCACCGGAAAGACAGGCCGCGATAGAACTCAGTGGCATTGATACATATCTCTATTGTGCGACCGGGAGTATCATTCCAGTAAACACCGAATACTTCTTCACCAAAGAGATCACGGTCGTATATTCTTGAAAAAGCATTGATAAGATTGCGGCTCTTGCCTCCTTCTATCCATCTTGAGTCGTCGTTCAATTCAGCCGCTACGTTTTGCAGGAGGGACTGCCCGGCCCCGCCCGCCATAAATCCTGTTATCTTATCATATACATCTTCGAAAGCAAGGCCTTTTTTTATATAGGCTACGTAGAGCATGGAGGCAAAGCTGCCACCGGATGCCGAGGAAATAAATTGGACATTGTCCAGCAAATTCTTTTCATCTAAATACTTCACCTGGTGCAAATAGCTCATGACACCGATGCTGTAGGAGGCGGCTCTGAAGCCACCGCCGGACAAGGCCATAGCGATCTTTTTAAAAGGTGTTTTTAGGGGCGCCGCGTACAGAGAGTCTTTATCCATACAGTAAGGTTTAAATAAATATATGAAAATTTATATTATATTCGAATTTCAACCTTACAGGCACCTATGAGTCATCCATTCACACACAAAAAGCCTCCTTTCCGTAAGTTGAGGGGTTATGCCTTCGACCCCAGTCTTTCGTTAAAAATAGATACCGTCGCCATCAATGATATTGTTTACAAAGTACCCTGGGAAAGGCTCGATCCGGGACCGGTAGGCGAGTATGTCGCAGTCATTGACTATGACCCCACGATGAAAACATTTTACAAGGCAGTGGATCTTTGTGACGATTATATCCTGGCCCAGGACGGGCTGGACCCCAGCGAGAGCGATCCCCAGTTCCATCAGCAGTTCGTCTACGCCGTCGCAATGACGACCATACGCAATTTCGAGAAGGCGCTGGGACGTAAGATCATTTGGGCGCCGCGGCTTATTGCAGAGGAAGGTAAATACGAAGAGTATGTCTCAAAACTGCGTTTATACCCACATGCCATGAGGAATGCCAATGCCTATTATCATCCATTGAAAAAGGCGATCCTCTTCGGATATTTCTCATCCACTCCCGCGGATGAGACCTTGCACATGCCCGACTCGCTGGTATTTACCTGTCTCAGCCATGATATCATTGCGCATGAGACGACACATGCCATCCTGGATGGTATTCATAATTATTACAACGAGGGTACCAATCCTGATGTCCTGGCCTTTCATGAGGCCTTCGCCGACATTGTAGCGCTCTTCCAGCATTTCACTTTCCCGGAAGTGTTGAAACACCAGATCGCCAAGACAAGAGGGGATCTGGGTGCGCAAAATCTCCTGGGACAGCTGGCGCAGGAGTTCGGAACAGCCATCGGCAGCTATGGAAGTCTTCGTGATGCCATCGGCGAGATTGACAAGGCGACAAAGGCCTGGAAGCCCAGGGAACCAGACCCGAACAACTATCGCACGGAGATGGAGCCACATGCCAGAGGCAGCATACTGGTAGCTGCCGTATTCGAGGCCTTTCTCAATATATATAAGGCCAGGGTGGCCGACCTGCTGCGCATTGCTTCCAATGGATCAGGCATACTGCCACAGGGCGAACTGCATCCCGACCTGGTGGACCGTCTTGCGGGCGAAGCTTCCAAAGCCGCCGGCCATGTGCTCAATATGTGTATCCGGGCGCTGGATTATTGTCCTCCGGTAGACATCACCTTTGGCGATTACCTGCGTGCCATCATCACAGCAGACTCCGACGCGATACGTGATGACCAACGGGATTACAGACTGGCATTCATCGACGCCTTCCGAAGACGGGGTATCTACCCGGAAGGAATAAAAACACTCAGCGTTGAGAGCCTCCGGCATCCCATACTGAACATCGGCTATATACTGGACGATACAGGCAAAGTGATACATGGCAGCTCTTCCGACAGCATAGACCTGGACGTTAGCGAGGAGACCAAGCAGCTCCTGGGTACCATTAATACATTCCTTCGTGATTACGGCGACAGCATCAAATACGTCAATGACAGGCAGAAGATCTATGACATCACCCGTGCATACATCGGAGGGGCCTATTCCATACCCGATAAAAAAGATATTGTAGGTCTGCATGGACGCATCAATGGGAAATTCTCCAACTCCGTGGACTTCGCCAGGATCACGGGGCTGGCTTTCGTTCACGGATATCGTGACCTGGGTATCCGATCTTCCAACAAATACGACGGTCCTTCCTATCAGATATCGAAAATGAGGCTGGTATCCAGGGTCGGTCCTACCGGAGCACAGCTCAATCAGGTGATTATTTCACTGGTCCAACGCTGCGGCGCCCAATTTGTAAATGGCCAATACGCACCTTATACCCCATCCCGTACTCCTTTTTCAGAACAGGATGATGCCGGCCGCACGCTGCCTGATACTTCGTTCGAGTTTCGCGGCGGCTGCACCCTGATCTTCGATCTGGATACACAGATGCTGAAGTATGCCATCAGCAAGCCCATTCTCGATATGGAAAAGCTGGCCGATGAGATAGCTCCTGCCATCAACAGCAAGCGGCTCTTTTCGCAACATAGTTTTATCTACGGCGATGGCGGCACGCATCCCAATGAATTTGCAGCCTACTTCGGCAATTGTATCGTAAAGACGGCAAACCCATTCTCATTTCTCCACGAAGAATAATCCAGCGCAATGCCAACAAAAAAAACACCTTCGAAAAGATCGATCCCCGCGTCATCCGGAAAGATCGATAGCGTGTCGATCCGCATGTACTGTATGGGCACAGGCGACTGTTTTCTTATAAAATTTCGCAGCGGTCTGCAAGACGTTTTCACCATGATGATCGACTGCGGCAGCTGCCGGGGGGATAAAAACGCCTTCACGCCCTATGTACAGGATCTTGCCGGCAGCCTCACAAATAATACGATCGACCTGCTCGTCGTGACACATGAGCACAACGACCATGTCAATGGATTTGATAAGTGCTTTGATATCTTCAAAAAGCTTACCATCAACGAAGCGTGGTTTGCCTGGACCGAAGACCCCAACGACCCGACGGGAGCGGCGACGGCGCTAAAACAAAAACAGGCTAAGATCAAAACCGGCTTGCGTAAAGCTATGATGGCTATCAAGGCGAATGAGAATGCTCTTCGGTCCGGCAATGCCCCCAATGCCTACAAACCCCGCCTTGAGGATACGACCGCAGCCTTTGTCAATGGGCTGGATACGCTGGCATCCATCAATCTCTCCGACACTGAAGACGAGGACGCAGACAAAGTACCGCTGCCGGGCATGCGAAAGATCAAGGAGTTACTCCGGGAGAAGGGAACAAGGATCCGTTACCTGAGCCCCGGCAATTCCTTTCCATTGTCCGAGCTGCCGGGCATCGTCTTTCATGTATTAGGTCCGCCCGCCAAAAGGGATGCCATATTCAAAGATGGGAAAGAAGGCACGGATGTCTATAACAAGACCATGGCCCTCAACGACAGCCTGATGACGGTGAATGCATTGCTCAACATGTCCGGGGAGATCAATCCCACTGACCTGCCCTTTTCCAGCATATATATAGAAGAAACTCCGGGCGACCGGACTTCAAAAAAACCGCATTATTATTATTTCGCCAGCATCGTAAAAGAATCCGAGACTGCTGCGGCGCCCGTCGGCAAGAGCAGCGACAATGTAATCAGTGACTATCGTGATCCAAAGAACGACTGGCGCAACATCGACGATGACTGGCTTAATAGCGTGGGCGCACTGGCCTTGCGCCTAAATAGTCATATTAATAATACCAGCCTGGCGCTGGCCTTCGAATTCACCGGCTCCGGCAAGGTTCTGCTCTTCCCCGGGGATGCAGAATATGGCTCATGGGAAAGCTGGCATCTTATCCCCGAATGGATGACGAAGGGCAGGAACGGCAAGCCCTGGGCGGAGGACCTGCTGAATCGCACGATATTTTACAAGGTTGGACATCACCTCAGCTATAATGGTACTGCGCTGGAAAAAGGAATTCTGATGATGAACGACCCTGGTCTTGCCGCTATGGCAACACTTGACAGGCATCGCATCGCCAAAGGTTGGACCAGCACGATGCCAAATAAATATCTTATGCAGGAATTGATAAAAAGAACACAGGGCAAACTCTTTATCATGGATGAGTTCGAGGTACTCAGCCCGCCCTCTGCTACACTCAATCCGGCCACGTTGGGGGAAGATGTCTTTTTATCGAAGCCCCTTTATAAACAGTATACTATCACTGGGCTATGATCACTCCGTCCTGAGGCTTTTCACCGGATTGGCCAGCGATGCCTGTATGGTCAGTATGCTGATCGTACCCAATGCAATGGCCAGTGCCGTCACACCTGCCAGCGGGAATACCCACCAGCTGAGCGTGATCCTGTAAGGAAAGTCCGCCAGCCATTTATTGAGGAAGTACCAGGCAATGGGTGTAGCAATTAAAAAAGCCAGGGCCACCAGCCGGAGGAATTCTTTGGACAGTAGTCCCGTGATCCCCGTCACCGACGCACCCAACACCTTGCGGACCCCAATTTCCTTCCGACGCCGCCCGATCACCAGCGAGACGATGGCGAACAGCCCAAGACAGGACAGCACGATGGCAATGACCGCCGCTGTGCAAAAGAGAGTAGACAGTCTTTCTTCCTTGGCATACCAGCGATATGTATTTTCTGTCAGGTAGGAAGGGCTGGTTGTATTGTCGGGTTCGATGGTCTTATAAGCATCACGCACCGCGGCCATCGCCTGGCGGGGATTGTTCGTACGCACTTTCACCATGATATATCCCAGCGCCGAATGCTGCTTTGCCATCTGCAAGGTCAGGGCGCCCATCTTGTCATGGAGGCTGTGCAGGTGAATGTCGGGTATCAGTCCTATGATGTTCCATTTCGGCTCAGCGCTGTCCGAATAAAAGGACAGACCGACTATTTTCTTCTCGGTGAACTGCCTTGCCATACTCTCCGAAACAATGACATTCCGGATATTGGCGGCCGTGTCGGCGGGGTACTCACGGCTGAAGTTGCGACCGTCCAACAGCTTGACGCCGATGGTTTCGAGAAAATCATAATCCACGGTCAGCATCTCCGTCATAATACCTTTGCCATTATAGGTGAATCCGATGCCCCAGGTACTCTGGCTGTGATCTTCTCCGATGCCGATGTTGGCGGAGCTGCCCGTCACACTGACGATCTGAGGCTGGGAAGAAAGCCGCTCGCGCAGCTGTCGGATATTTCGAAGGGAGTTCTCTTCATTCTTTACGGGTATGCTGATCACCGACTCCTGCTCGAATCCCAGTGGAGCCGTGCGCATGTATTGGAACTGACGGTAGATGACGATGGTGCTGCATATCAACAGACATGCCATGACAAACTGGAAGGTAATGAGTCCATTGCGTACCATCGAGCTTCGTCCTACGGAAATCCTGCCCTTCAATACTTCCACCGTCCTGAACTTCGCCACCAGCCAGGCGGGGTATCCGCCTGCCATAAACGATACCAACAACATACCTGCCAGCACACACAGGATCACCAGTGGTTGCACCAGGGCCTGCAAGGTCAGCTTTTCCACAAAAAGCTTGTTAAATGGATCCAGCAAGAGTATGGCCAGTCCCACGGCAATGATCAGCGCAATGGCAAAGAGCAGCAGGCTCTCGATCCACAGTTGAAAAAATATCTGGGTCTTGCCGGCGCCGATGGTCTTACGTACACCTACTTCTCTGGCGCGGGTGAAGGCCCTTGCGACATTCAGGTTGATAAAATTAAAGCAGGCAATGACCAATACTACTATGGCGATGAGGATCAGGATAAATAAATAGTTCTTGTTTACAGAACCCCGCCCCAGTTCGTCGTCGAAGTGGAGCGAAGTATAGGGGGCCAGCTTAAGGGCAAACATATCCCCGTTGGCATCTTTGCGATAGCCCTTGCTCTTCATATAGTCGTCGTCAGCGATATGCCGTTTTTTGACCAGCTCTCTTAAGTTCGACTCCACCCGCTGCTGGGTGACGTTCGGCGCTATTTGCACATATACAGGGTGGTGCTGATGATTCCACTCATTCTTTTGATCAGCATAGTCGTGGTTGAGCTCGATACGCGCCAGCACATTGAATTGTATCGTTGAATTATCCGGTGGGTCCTGCGTGACGGCCGTCACGACAAGATCCTTCCAGGAACCGCCCAATTTTACCTTGATGGTCTTGCCGATCGGATCTTCCTTTCCAAATACGGCCATAGCCGCAGGCTGTGTGAGGACCGCGCTGCCAAGATCAGCCAATGGTGACGTTTTATTCCCCTCCACTACCGGGAAGCTGAACATGTCCAGGAAGTCGGGGCTCACCAGCGTGACGCTCTTATCTATCTCCTTGTCCTTATAACGTATACCTCTGCCTGCGGTCATAAAGTCGGTGGTCCTTATGATACCGGGTACTTCGTTCTTAAAGGCAGGGGCTGCGGGATAGCCAAAAGCGGAACCCTTCTCATCCCCGTCCGCTGCATGGCTCATGTTGTAGGCCTGGTACAGGGTGTTTACATTCTTGTGCCATCTGTCGAAGGAGAATTCAAAGTGCACCATCAGGAAAAGCAGTATACAGACGGTGAAGGCGATGGCCAGTCCGGCTGTGTTGATGATGGCATTCAGCCGGTGGGTCTTCAGGTTTCTCCAGGCAGTCAGAAAGTAGTTGCGTATCATTTATCAGATGATTTTGTCCCTGTAATTTTACAAAAACGCCTCCATTTTTATAGTTTACTCATTATCAATGCGATAAACCTTATTTAACATAGGTCGGTGTACGATTTTGATACAGTGGTTGTATGGTTGTGAACCCTCGTCCAAAACATTATCTTTATATACAAAACAATGCCCCTAATACTCATGGTCCTACCCTTCCTTCTCCATACGGGTCATCCCATCCCTGTCTATCAGGGTAAGGATCTGGGTCTCGTCTATACATCTGCCGCCTCCCATTTCCGCATCTGGAGTCCCGCCGCCACAGCCGCTCAGCTTTTGCTATATAGTTCCGGGGGTGATACCAAAGCTTATAAAGTCACCGATCTCCAAAAAGGCGAGGCCGGTACATGGTTCACCCAGCTCGACGGCGATCAAAAAGGCATCTGGTATAATTTCCGGGTCTACATCAACGGACAGTGGAGCCAGGCAGTACCCGACCCCTATGCCAAAGCTGTAGGCGTCAATGGAAAAAAAGCCCTGATCTTCGACCCCAGGGATACGGACCCTAAAGGATGGGCAGCAGATAAAAGCCCTGTCTTCTCTACACATGACCGCCCCACTGATGCGATAATTTATGAATTGCATATACGTGACCTCAGCATCGACTCTTCCTCCGGCATCACGCACAAAGGCAAGTTCCTGGGGCTGGCGGAAGAAGGGACGCATAGTCCCGACGGTCTCTCCACCGGCTTGTCGCATCTGAAAGAGCTGGGTGTCACTCATATTCATCTGTTACCTTTCTTCGATTATAATTCCGTGGACGAGAGCCGTCCGGACAGCCCGCAATACAACTGGGGATATGATCCGCTGAACTACAATGCACCTGAAGGCTCATACAGCACCAATCCCGGTGATGGCATCACCCGTATAAAAGAGCTCAAAAATATGATCGCCGCCCTGCATCGTAATGGGTTGAAGGTGGTCATGGACGTGGTATACAACCATACGGGGGTTACAGAAACTTCCAGCTTTAATGAGCTGGTGCCAGGTTATTATTACCGGCATAAACCCGATGGCAGCCTGTCGAATGCTACGGCCTGTGGCAACGAGACGGCCAGCGAGGCGCCCATGATGAGGAAGTTCATGCTGGAGAGTGTGCTGTATTGGGCTCGCGAATTCCACATCGATGGGTTTCGCTTCGACCTGATGGGTGTGCATGATATCACCACGATGAACCTCATCTCCGACTCCCTTCGAAGGATAAGGCCTGACATACTCCTCTATGGCGAAGGATGGACGGCCGGCGACAGCCCGGTACCTGATAGTCTCCGCGCATTAAAAAAGAATGTCAGCAAGCTCCATGGCATCGCGGTCTTTAATGACGATATAAGGGATGGAATAAAAGGCAGCGTCTTCGACATACACGACAGAGGTTTTGTCAGCGGCAAGCCGGATGCTACGGAATCCATCAAGTTCGGCATCGTCGGAGCCTGTCAGCATCCGCAGATAGATTATTCCAAAGTCAATTATTCCAAGCAGCCTTATGCATGGAGCCCCGACGAGGTCATCAACTATTGTGAATGTCATGACAACAATACGCTCTGGGACAAGTTGATGCTCTCCTGTCCTGACATCCCGGAAGAAACCCGTGTCAAAATGCACAAAATGGCGCTGACCATCGTGCTCACTTCACAAGGGATACCCTTTCTTCATGCGGGCACAGAGTTCCTGCGAACCAAAAAGGGTGTGGAAAATTCCTATAAATCTCCCGACAGCATCAACGCGCTGAACTGGCACAGCAAATATCAGCACCGGGATGTGCTACAATATGTAAAGGAGCTGATCCAGCTGCGGAGGGGACACCCCGCCTTTCGGATGCACACAGGAGCACAGATCGCGGAGTACCTGCACTTCGACCAACATACACCTTCGGGCACCCTCGCCTATACACTGAATGGAGCGGCCATGATGGACTCCTGGAAAAAGATATGGGTAGGGTTTAATGGCAGCGACACCCCACAGCTTTTGAAGCTTCCGATCGGTCAGTGGCAAACGGGCCTGGCAATGGATGGTTCCAAAGAAATGCATTCAGGCAGCATACGTTTGGAGGGCTTCACGGCAGTAATACTTCATTTACAGTAAGACTTGAGGCTGGGGGCAGGTATAAAAAAACTACTTCGCCAGGCGGTTTAAAAAATGTCGAATTTTAATACCGCAAGCTCTCCACAGGATCCATCGACGCGGCCCTTAAAGCCTGGTAGCTTACGGTAGCCAGCGTGATCAGCATGGCCCCGAGTGCACCCGCGCCAAATACCCACCAGCTCAGCGCAGCCCTGTACTCGTACTGCTGCAGCCATCCATAGAGGAAATAATATGCAAAGGGAATGGCAATGACACAGGAGATCAATACGAGTCCGATAAATTCCCTGGTCAGCAGGGCCCAGATGCCAATGACCCTCGCCCCCAGCACCTTGCGGATACCGATTTCCTTTGTCCGCTGCCCGGCCACAAAAGACACCAGCCCAAAAAGCCCCAGACAGGAGATAAAGATAGCCAGCAGGGCAAAGACGGTAACGATACGGCCTACCCGCACTTCGTCGGAGAACTTACTGGCATACTCCTCGTCGATGAACTTGTATTCAAAAGCTCCACCGGGAGCCAGCCGTTTGAACACCTCTTCGGCAGCCGCCAGCGCCTTATGTACAGGCACACCTGACGCCAGCCGCACGATCATATGATCCAATCTCGTTGGATCCCGCACCAGCCAGAAGACGACGGGCTCCACAGGCTTGTACGGTGAAGCCATCACCATATCATCCGTCACGCCTATGACGGTCACCGGCTTGCCTTGAATACGTATAATCTCTCCCACAGGATGCTGCAAACCCATCATCCGTACGGCAGCCTTGTTGAGGACAATGGCAGTGGAGTCGGAAGCAAAATCCCTGGAAAAACTCCGGCCATCCACGATATGCCATCCCATGGTATTGCCATAATCATAGGTAGTCGTCACCACCCCTATCTCAGGATTTGCATTCGGATCCTTCCCTTTCCAGATAAATCCGGACATCGTCGAAGGCGCTTCGGTGATAGGGTCGTTGCATTTTGTCATGTCTGCCACCATGCCCGTCTTGCGTAATTCATCACGCAGGGTATTATAAGGTATCCCATAGATGTCACCGCTGTTCATGGTGATGGAAATAAGTCCTTCCCGAAGATAACCCACGGGTCTGTCCTTTGCATATTCCAGCTGCCGGCGCACCATCACGGTGCTGATGATAAGGGTGACGGATACCGAGAACTGTACCACTACCAGGATCTTGCGTGGCAGGGAGGCAGTGCGGCCCATGCTCACACGGCCTTTCAGCACTTCCACCGGCCGGAAAGAAGAAAGATAAAAGGCAGGGTAACTCCCGGCCACCACACCGGTGATCACAACAAACAGGACCATCCCTATCCAAAAAAAGATATTCCCAACGGGAAGGAACAGCTGCTTTTCCGTCATGAGGTTGAAAAAAGGCAGACACAGTCCCGCGGTCACGATGGCCAGCACTCCGGCCATCAGCACGAAGATCATCGACTCGCCCAGAAATTGCACGATCAGCTGTCCCCGTAACGAGCCGATGGCCTTGCGTATACCCACCTCCCGGGCCCTTTTCTCACTTCGCGCGGTGGACAGGTTCATAAAATTAATACAGGCCAGCAATAATACGAAGCCGCCGATGATGGCCAGCAGGCGCACAATACGTATCCGTCCTCCAACAGGCACGCCGTTCCTGAAGGTGCTGTACAGATGCCACTTCTCCATCGGATGCAGCGACAAAGCCTCATGGCCATCCCCTTTTACATGTCCGTTCATGATCGTACGGATCTTCGCGGATGTCTTTTCCATGTCCACGTTATCATTCAGCTCTACATATAGTTTCCAGTAGCGAATGCCCCAATCCCCCTGCACGCCTTTGAACCAGTCCAGCACCGTAAGGGCCTTGTCCCAGGAAAGGAGCAGACGCGCATCATGAAAAGTGGAATTCTCCGGCAGGTCCTCATATACACCTCCCACTTTCACGGTGGCCATATTGTCCAGCTTGATGATCCTGTCCATTGGGTCGGCATCGCCAAACAGGCTGTGGGCGAGACTCCTGGTCAACAATACATTGGCAGGATCACGCAGGGCATCCTGGCTTCCCCTCAACATGTGAAGACTCAGCATTTCGGGCAGATCGGCCTGCACCCAGCTGCCAGGGGCGGATATTTTCCTCTCATCTACGGTCACGGTATGCGTGAACAAGGGATAGAAAAGCGCCACCCTTCGGAAGTCATCCGGATACTTGCTCCGCAGTTCCTCCGCCAGGGGGACGGCATTTCCCTCCCCCGTAGTGAGCTCGCCATTGATGAGCTGGGTATCCATCACCTGCGCGAGACGCTTGTAATGTTCATGGCCTTTGTCCCAGGCCAGCTCATCACCCACCCACAATCCAATGAGGATGGCTACGGCCATGCCGGCAGTAAGACCCAATAAATTAATAAGGGAGTATAGTTTATTGTTCCGGAGATGATACTTGAACATATCTTCTTAGTCGCCGGGTGCAGGGAAATATTACAGGAGGTTTTGGAGTTACCTTTACCGAAAAGAAAAATGTGAATAGCCATGATATAGCCCGTCTCCGTCTGATCAACCAGCGTTTGGTCCCCACCCCCTCGACTGCCACGGAACTGGTGCGTTGGATGGGCTGTATCCAGGCTCAGGATTATGCTATGGCCAAATGGGCCGTGGGCTGTCGGCTCTCGAAAGCCACGGAGTCAGGCATAGAAAAGGATTTCAACGAAGGGAAGATCCTCCGTACCCATGCCCTGCGGCCCACCTGGCATTTCGTGTGCCCGGAAGATGTCCGGTGGATGTTAAAATTCAATGCACCGAAGGTCAGGGCGTTGTCAAGACCATATCATCGGCAGCTGGAGATCGATGCTGCCATTCTGAAAAAAACCAAGACACTGCTCGCGAAGGCGCTCGGGGAGCACGGTAAGCTCACCCGGCCCCAATTGGCAGAAGTATTACGCAAGGGGAAGGTAGCCACAAACGACGCCCGGCTGGGACATTTGCTGATGGATGCGGAGCTGGATGCGATCATTTGCAGTGCCGGGCGGATAGGCAAACAGTTCGCCTATGGATTGCTGGATGGAGAGGGGGTTGTGCTCAGCACCGAAGAAGCCATTGAAGAGCTGGCACGCCGTTACTTCCGCAGCCGGGGGCCAGCTACGGTCCAGGACTTTGCCTGGTGGGGAGGACTGACGCTGACGGAGGCCCGAAAAGGGCTTGACGCAATAAAATCTGAACTGGCATCTATGAATGACTATTGGTTTACAACCCCGAAGGACCCCACCAACCCGGGAAGCACCTACCTCCTCCCCGCCTTCGACGAATTTACGGTGGCCTATAAGAACCGCGACGACGTGCTCGATCCCACCCATGCAGCTGCCTGCTTCTATGGTCTCAAACCCATTATCGTCCATAATACGCGTATCGTCGGTATTTGGCAGCGCACGATAAATAAGGGGAAAGCTCTCGTCGAGACTATTCCTTTTCAGGTTGTTAAGCCGGCGCCCGCCCGCGCACTGGCGGCAGCGATAAAGAAATATGAAGAGTTTATGGGTTGAATTGCTATATTTAACGGTATCTACCTGGCCCAACCGTTAACCTTTGACCTATGTCCCTAAAAGCACTGCTGCTTCTCTTCCTTATTATTTCACCCTTTATCGTTTTTGGCCAGCGCATCCTGCGTCATCCTGTTCCCCTTGGCAGTACGGATACCTGTGGAATACCCACCGCTGAAAAGACCTATGGAGGTCCTTCCGATGATTATGTATCGGATCTTATTTCCACCAGCGACAGCGGCTTTCTCCTCATCGGACATACAAATAGTTTTGGCTCCGGCAGTTCCGACGGATATGTTACAAAACTTAATAAACTGGGGGGCATCCAATGGTCCAGGTCGTATGGAAGCTTCGGGGATGACGAGTTTGTCAGAGGCAAAAAAACATCCGATGGCGGTTATATTCTGGGAGGGTTTACCACATCTTATGGCGATCCGGCCGGTGATGCCTGGCTCGTCAAAGTAGATGCAGCCGGCAATCTGCAATGGTCAAAAAAATATGGGGATGGAAATCCATACGGCGACCGGCTATTCGACCTCGTACAAACCGCCGACGGAGGCTATGCTTTTTGCGGCGATCATCAATTTACTCCCGGTGTTGTCGACGCCATGGTGGTCCGTACGGATGCTACCGGGAACCTGCTATGGTCAAAGGCATTTGCTACCGGCGGTTCCGACGAAAGCTTCGGCATTTGTGAAGACAGGGATTCTCTTGTCGTAACAGCGATCTATCAAAGCGCCACCAATTATGACATCGTCCTGATGAAGATCGAAGAGACCAGCGGAAACATTGCCTGGCTTAACAGCTGGGATTTTGATAGCCGGACAAACCGGGCGGGGTATATTTATCTCCAGTCTGATGGATACATGATCGGAGGTGTCAATTCAGATGGATTTGGAGTGACCAACCCTTATGAATTTGTAATGAAGACGGATTTCAATGGCAATCTCAACTGGGTCCAGGAATTGAGGACTACTCCCAATACGATGAACGGTTACTTTTATCCCACGGCGGACGGCGGCTATATCGTTGAAACGATCGAATTGATCTTTGATCCCAATGCGGATATTTATCTCACGAAAGTCGCAAAGGATGGAAGCGTTGAATGGACAAGAAAATATTCGCAGCCGGGGCAGCAACTGGAAGGCGGGATCATCCCCACTCCCGATGGGGGTTATGCAGGAGTGGGCTCCACCAATCAATGGGGTAATTTTGATATGCTGCTGATCAAGACCGACTCACTGGGGCAGACCGATGGCTGTAGCAATGTCGTCGTTACGGGGGTCAACAGGAATCCCGCGGTGACTCCTTTAGCTTTCAGCTGGCCATCCATTTATAACATTACCTTCAACACCCCCCTGGCCATCAGTCCGATAGTAGCCGATGCCGGAACAGCAGATTCGCTGCTTTGTCAAAAGGTTAATTTATGTAATCATCTCCAGCTCACGGGCCCGGACAGTCTTTGTGACTGGAGTAGTCCGGTGTCCTATAAAGCCATCCGGGACTCGGGCTGCGTTACACCGGTGCAATGGACGATTGACAATGCCTATACAGACATTTTCGCCCAGACAGATTCGACAGTCCAGCTGCAATTCAAACAGTCGGGCGCTGTGTTCTTATATGGACAGATCCTCAATACCTGTGGTGTCCTGAAAGACAGCATGCTTATCCATGCCTTCCAAACGACTCCCGTGGATCTGGGTGCTCCAGCCAGCTTCTGTCCGGGAGATAGCGTTGTGTTGAATGCCGGCAGCGGTTTTCAGTCTTATGTCTGGAGCACAGGCGATACGACGCAGCAGATCCCGGTCCACGGACAGGGCACTTATTGGGTCGCCGCCCTTAATCCCGGCAGCCGGTGTTTATCGACAGACACCGTCGACATCATGGTTTATCCTGCCCCGGTGGTTAATTTAGGTCCCGATGTATCCATCTGTCGCGACAGCGTATATAAATTTGATGCGGGCAGCGGTTTCAGTAGTTATCTCTGGCAGGATGGCGCGGCCTTTCCCGTCTTTTACGCCAGCCGGGTGGGCACCTACTGGGTGAGGGTACGTGACCAGAATGGTTGTAAAACCTCCGATACAGCCCGCATCCTGAGCATCCAGGAAAATCCAAAAGATTTCCTCGGGTCAGTGGATCAGATCTGCTCGCAGGGCCAGCTCCCTATTCAAATAAATGCGATCGGCATCTGGGCCTCGTATCTGTGGTCTGACAGCTCCATCGGGCGATCTGTTACAATTGATGCTCCGGGTCAATACTGGCTGCAAGTGTCGACTGCCGCAGGCTGTACGGCAAGGGATACGGTGCTGATCAATGGTATGGCATGTCCGCTCGGCATTTTCTTTCCGGGTGCTTTTACGCCTAATAATGATGGGCATAACGATGTTTACAAACCGTCGGTATATGCCGTACTCGATAAGTTCTATATGGCTATTTATGACCGGTGGGGCGTAAAAGTGTTCGAGACCACCGATCCGTACAGGGGATGGGATGGGAAGTTTAACGGCCAGCCGCAGAAGGAAGATACTTTTGTCTGGTATGCTCAGTATCGATTGCGGAGTGAGCATGGGAAGGAGACGGTGAAGAAGGGGACGTTTGTGCTTGTGCGTTAAAAAACCATAAAGACGTTCAAGGCCAATGTCGTCAATCAATAGTACTGTTCAATAAATGATCCTGGAAATGAAGAGGTCGCCTCAAAATACGGGGCGATCTCTTCTCACCTCCCCCAGCACCGGCCTCTCCACCCCACTCAATTCCTTCACCTCCGGCTTCAGCAGCTCCAACACCACTACCTCATTCCTGGCGGGTTTCAGCCATTCCACGGGCACATACACCGTCTGCTGCGGCCCCACATTCCAATACCTCCCCAGATTATGTCCATTCACCCAAACAACACCCTTACCCCAATCACGCATATCCAGATAGGTATCCGCCACCACAGGCATATCAAACCACCCGCGACGAATAACAGGTCCGCCCTCGCTGCTGGTAAGTGACTTTAGTCCATCCGTATTTTTAAATGGCAAACTATACATCTCCCATCCCTTCAGCTCCTCTCCACCCAACTCCACCTTGTCGGTGATACCTTTTTTGTTCTTTAACAGATAAGGACCGAAGTTGATACGACCCAGATTTTCCACCAGGATATCCAGCCGCACTTTTCCGGCGGGCAGCTGCAATGACAGACTGTCCTGGTAAAGTCTTCGATCCAATACACCCGCGGGACGTCCATTCACCAGCACGATCGCATAGTCGCGCACATCTTTTATCCTTAACATGGCAGTACGTCCCCCTTTCAGCCGGGTGCGGTACAGTACAAACCCATAGTCCTGGTGCAGGTCTTCAAACGTCATGGGCCGCTCATTACGTACAGGCGCAGGCAGCACATCCAATAGCCGGCCAAGCACCCCCATGGCGATGGAAGGCACGGACACGGACGGCTTGGCAGACGGCACATCCGGCAACGTTACCCCTGCGGGTAAATGCTTTGCAATGACCTCCCGAAATCGCATGAACTTCTCCGTGGGATTGCCCGCCTCGTCCAGCGGCGCGTCATAGTCATAGCTGCTGATCTGCGGCGCATAGGGACTCCGGTCATTGTAATTGGCCCCATTCATAAATCCCCGCGTAGTCCCGCCATGGAACATATACATATTGATGGAGACACCGGCGGAGAGCACCGAATCCAGCCTGCCGGTGTATTTCGCAGCAGG
>Ga0105237_10001217_pt1 | contig 34377 bp, 33 predicted proteins | sample KBSC24metaG_FD_81520 | JGI IMG/M metagenome (GOLD analysis project Ga0105237, IMG submission 81520) | Corn rhizosphere microbial communities from Kellogg Biological Station, Michigan, USA - KBS C2-4 metaG | ecosystem: Host-associated > Plants > Roots > Rhizosphere > Soil | place: Michigan, USA... | reverse complement strand
ATCGGCTCCGACGCCGGTGATGCTGCCATATAAAGTCGGGTAATAAGCGGACCGGATTTGATCAGTAAGTTTGCCCGCCGCGGCCGCCAGTAAATCCGACGAGCCAATCCGGGGATTGTTCTTTAATGCGATCCGTTCGGCGTCTTCGAGCGACAGCGTGTCCTGGGCCATGGCGACCACGCCGAAGACGGCAAGAAGAGCCGCCGCCCGCAACTTAGGATCGCTCCGCGCGCGAGGCGATCTTCAGAATGGTCGTGTCCTGGACCTCGATCAGGCCATCCGTCACCAGCAGGTACAGCGATGGCAACAGATCGTCGACTTTTTCCTGTGCTTCAATGAACTCGATACGCACTGGGAGATGTTCGCCGCCGGCGCCCCGATCGCTGGTCTGGTGCAGTCGATGATGTGTGCCGAAGCCAGCCGCCGGGCGGATCATTGTTGCTCCGGACACCCCCTGATCGAGCAGAAATAACACGATTTCTTTGTGCAGAAAGTCGTGGCTGGCCGTGCTGTCTTCGTTCAGATGAATTGTTACTTTCTTGGCGGGGCCAAGACTCAGCATTCGATCGCTCCCTGGCCTTACGCTAGTTGTTGTGCAAGATGTACTGCGCGTAGCGCTCTTCTTCGGCGGGGTCTTCCGCCAGCTTGCGCTTCAATATCCAAACACCTTTTTCATCTGCGAGCAGGATCAGCCCAAGCTTCTCGTCCAGTTTGATGGTCGAGACGTTGGCGAATTGCCGCACAGTCTGCGGGTGGGCGCGATCTGAAAAATTCATGATCGAGATGGTTTGTACCGGGGCTCTGGTTGCGGGCGCGTTGGAACTGACCAACGCGGCATCGCCGGCGGCGGTCAACAGGGAAGCGGAAGCCATATCGAGATCGGCTACCAACCGTGGATCCCGTGGGTCTGTGATGTCGATTAAGGTCAAAGTCTTTTGCGACGCGTGTTCGGCGTAGACATAGTCTCGGTTGTAATGTTGGGTTACGGTGAAACGAGTAATCGGATCGCCGCTCACGGGAACGTTAGCCAGAATTTCGATTTGATCTTGCGGCGGTGGTGGAGTTGCTTTTTTGGACCTAGCCGCCAGGGGAAAGTTCGTGACCGCCAAAAGCAGTAGAGCAAATGAGAATAGTCTGGAGATAGGCATCCTGGTTCATTTGTAAGGCCAGAGCATCGTTGATGCCACTGAAGAGTTTCTGAAGAATTTTCCTGACTGCGTCTTCAGAAAAACGTCAGGAATTTGTCAGACGTCTTCTATTCCAGCGGGTTTATAAAGGGAGGAACGTGCGTATTCTCGTTGTCGAGGACGAGCTGAAAGTCGCTGCGGCTCTCGAGGCAGGTCTCGAGGCGGATAACTACACAGTGCGGCTTGCGGCCACCGGTGAAGAGGGTTTTTATCTTGCGCACGCCGAGCAGTTCGATCTCCTGATTCTTGACGTCATGCTCCCCGGAAGGGATGGTCTGGAAATCCTTTCCACGTTGCGGCAGCGCGGTTTGAAAACGCCCGTATTGCTGCTGACGGCGCGGGACGACGTGGACGACCGGGTCCGGGGGCTCGATACCGGCGCCGACGATTACCTGGTGAAGCCGTTCGCATTTCCGGAGCTTCTGGCGCGCGTTCGAGCTCTCCTCCGGCGCGGCAAGCAGGAGGTGATCCAAAGACTGAAAGTAGACGACCTCGAATTGGATTTGGCCACTCACTCGGTTCTGCGCGCCGGGACGAAACTTGATCTCACGGCACGGGAATTTGACCTGCTCGAATACCTGATGCGCAACCAGGGACATGTTGTCTCCCGCGAGATGATGGAGCGTGACATCTGGGGTGAGACCGCAAGGCACACGCCGCTGGATAATGTCATTGATGTGCATATGGCGCGCTTGCGAAAGAAAGTAGACGACCGTTTCGAGAAGAAACTCGTTCATACGATCCGCGGTGTGGGGTTTATTCTTCGTGGCTAATGGATTGCGTTTGTTTCCCCGAAACATTCGTACGCGGCTGACGCTGGGCAATGTTGTGGTGCTGGCGCTGGTGGTCGCTTTGTATGCCGTGTGCGCTTCGGCGGTTTCTTTGTGGGACCTGAGAAACCAACTGGCGCGGCATGCGATCCAGGATGTCGAAACGGTGGAAGGTCTGCTCAGTTTTGCCGGCGATGGCCACCTCATATTTCGGGACGAATACCATAATCACCCGGAGTCCAAGAAGATTCAGGAGAGATACCTGGAAGTGCTCACACCGGATGGCCGGGTGCTTTTCCGCAACGACAGGCTCGGCGATCAGTATCTTGGGGGTGCTCCCTTTTCAGGCGAGGGGCAAGGAGGCTATTCGCAGCGGACCGGCCGGCTGGCGGATGGAACTCGAATTTTCCTGGTGAGCCGTCTTCACTCCATGAACGGGCGCCCGCTGCTAATGCGGTTGGCCTATAGCGAAGAGCCTTTGTGGGATCAATTCGAGAAGCTCCTGGCGGCGTTGCTGCTCGCTCTGCCGGTTGCGCTGGCCGCGGCCGGGTTCGCGAGCTACGTACTCGCGCGGCAAGCGCTCGCACCAATCGAGCGGATGGTACAACGGTCCGAGCAGATTATGCCGGAACGTTTGAACGAACGTCTTCCGATCGACCATCCGGACGACGAACTCGGCCGCCTCGCCCGCGTCTTCAACGCCCTTCTATCGCGCCTCGAGCAGGCATTCGAACAGATGCGCCGCTTTACATCCGACGCATCCCACGAGCTGCGCACGCCTCTCACAGCAATTCGAAGTGTGGGAGAGGTTGGCTTGCGGAAGGCCGCGACACGTGAAGAGTATCAGGCAGTGATCGGCAGCATGTTGGAAGAAGCAAATCGGCTCACTGCACTGATAGACAATCTGCTGACCATTTCGCGGGCAGATGCGGGACAGGTCCCGCTCCAGAGCGCTGAGTTCCCGTTGATGGAACTAGCGCGGGAATCTACGGTGTTGCTGGAAGTTCTGGCGGACGAGAAATCGCAGAGTTTGCAGCTTCAAGGAGACGATGGCGCTATTGTTCGAGGCGACCGCATGATTCTCCGGCAGGCGGCAGTCAATGTTCTGCACAACGCCATCAAATTTTCTCCTGTGGGAAGTTCCATCTCGATGCGCGTGTGGAAACAGAACGGCGAATGTTATCTGAGCATCAGCGACAGTGGCCCTGGCATTGCTGAAGAACATTGGAATAAGGTTTTTAATCGCTTTTATCGCGTGGATCGAAGCCGATCTGGAGATGCAGGCGGCACCGGCCTGGGTCTGTCGATCGCTCTATGGGCCGCAGAACTGCATGGCGGGAAAATTTCTCTCAAGTCGGTACGAGGGTCCGGCAGTACATTCCAGATTGAATTGCCAAATGCCGCCTCCCTGACAAGCTAGGCCGCCAAGTGAGAGATAATTGGAGGCAGGATGTCAGCCGCCCCGAACCCGCCTCCAATTGAAGCTCCGATCGACCCTTCCGACCCAATATCCGAAATGAAGCAGGCTCTCGAAGAAACGCGAGCGCTCACCCGCGAGCAGCTCGGTGCAGCTTGGCAACTTCACGCGGACCGTATTCGCGAACAGTTGGATTCAGGCTGGCGCGAGCAGATCGATCGGATCTTCGAAGAGCGCTTCAGCGAGATCTCAGGCCGGCTGCATCAGGACTTCGATCGCGCCGTCAGCGTAAGAGCGGTCGAGCATGCCGAGATGCAGATGAACCTGGCCCGCGTTGCGGCTCAGCGGCATTTGACCGAGCAGTTGAACCATACCGCGCGCCGTTTAAAGAACGCTGAATCGCGCGAAGTCTGGATCCGCACTCTGCTCGAATCAACCGACGGCTTCTGCTCGCGCGCGGCGCTGTTTGCGGTGAATTCGAAAAACCTGCGCTTTGAAGGCGGAAAGGGAATTGGCGACGATGATCGAAGGCTGGACGCGGATGTGCCGGTAGCGAATGCGCCGGCGTTCCAGAACGTCGTCGACTCCAAGGAGACCGTGGTCGCCATTGGGACGTCCGGCGAATTGTCCAGCGCGATCACCGAATTCCTTGGCGATACCGCTTCAAAGAAAGTTTTTCTCTTTCCGATTCTGCTGCGAAAAATAGTGGTAGCCGTGTTGTACGCGGAGCCGGGCGGGGAAGCGGAACCGGTGGACGTGAGTGCGTTGGAGTTGCTGGCCGCGCTAGCAGCGAATTCAATGGACACGGAAGAGATTGTAGTGCTCCCTCCCGCGCCGGAACTGATTCAGATTGCCCCGCCTGCCGGAGCGCGGAGCAACGTCATCGCGATGCCTCTGGCGGCAGCGGAACCTGAGCCAACGGAAGGTCGCGAGGAGCACCACCGCGCTCAGAGATTCGCGCGCACCAGGGTCGCCGAGTTCCTGCTCTACAAAGGAAGGGACGTGAAGAGCGGTCGAGCGGGCCATCAGCTTTACAACCGGTTGAGAGACGGCATTGATGCGGCGCGCGATGCGTACCGGCGCCAGTTTCCGTCCATGCCCGACTACTTGCATCAGGAGCTGGTGACGAGACTTGCGAACAACGATGCGGCTCTTCTGGGAGATGATTATCCGGGGCCATTGGCATAAAATTGGCGCTCTGATTGCGGCCGGCGTGGTGGCCGTGGCTGTGGCATTGGGCCAATCTCTGGAGAGCCTCGCGCAAAGCTATCGAAAGACTCCTTCAGCGGTCACACGCGCTCCGTTGGCACGTTTCGCAGCCGCGCATCCCAGCGGTACAGAAGGTGCTCAGGCGCTTCTAGCTTTGGGTGCCGGGGATCTCGACCGGCAGAATTACGATCAGGCGATCGTCAGCCTGAAGGCAGCCTCGAAGCGGCTCCCAGCCCTTGCGGATTACACTGCTTTCTTCCTAGCAACCGCCCAGTCGGCGGCCAACCGAAACTCTGAAGTCGTGGCGTCTCTGGATCCGATTTGGAAGATGAGTCCGCAATCTCCACTGCTGGCGAAATCGGTGGTGCTCGCCGCAGAGGCGGAAATTCTTCAGCAGCAGGGTAAAGCGGCGGTCGAGCTGGTGCGCCGGTATTACACCGAGATCGCGAATCCACAAGCAGACCTGCTGCTCGGCCAGGCTTCGGAAGCATTGGGTGACGGTATTGCCGCAGTCACGCACTATCAGGACGTTTACTACCGTTTCCCGGCTTCTTCCCAAGCGTCGCAAGCGGAGCTGGCGCTGAACCGATTGCGCACGAGCCTCGGGGAGAAGTTTCCACCACCGATGCCGCAGGTGATGTTGGAACGAGCATCCCTTTTGGCTAGCGGTCCTTACGCGAAAAAAGCGAAAGAAGAACTCGAAGCGCTTTTACCACAACTCGGCGGGCCGGATCGCGATATGGCTCAAGTGCGCATTGGTGCAGCGGACTACGCGGCCAGGTACGCTCAGCAGGCCTATACGTATTTGAAATCTCTCACAGTCGCGTCGCCCGAGGCAGATGCCGAACGCATTTACTATCTGCAAGCGTGTGCCCGCCGGCTCGACAAGGCCATCGAAATCACGCAGTATGCCGACGACCTTGGACGCCTGCATCCGAAATCGCAACGGCGTCTTGACGCGCTCGTCGCGGGCGGGAATTACTTCATCGTTCAGAACGACGTGAAGTCATACGAGCCACTGTTCCGCACTTGTGTTGATGCGTTCCCCGGCGATCCGCAGGCGCCTTATTGCCATTGGCGGGTGGTCTGGTCGGCGTACATTCAGAGGCGGCCGGAGGCCCCGAATTTGCTCCGCGAGCATCTGACGCGTTACCCCTCGTCCGAGAAGGCCGCCGCCGCTCTCTACTTCCTTGGGCGCAGTGCGGAAAAAGGGAACTCGCCAGGCGAAGCGAAAGCTTTTTATACGGAAGTAGTAAATCGATTCCCGAATTATTACCACGCCGCGCTCGCTCGCGAACGCCTGGCCGATAAAACGATCACCTCCGCCCCAGCATCAACTGAAGCCGCCGCTTTCGTTCGCGGCATTCGATTTCCGGCCTCAACCCGACTGAACTTTGATACGAGCGCCGAAGCAAAGGTCCGCCTCAATCGCGCCCGGTTACTTGTGACGGCGGGATTCGAGGAGTTAGCTGAGAACGAACTGAGTTTCGGTGCAAGAAAGGAGACGGGCTCGAACGCGCTTGCAGTGGAACTGGCGATGATGGCAAAGAAACGCGGAGCGGACGATGAGGCCATCCGCTATATCAAGAATTTCGCGCCTGGATACCTGTCCATGCCGATTGGAGCCGCGCCTGGTAAGTTCTGGCAGCTTGCATTCCCGTTGCCGTATCGCGCAACTCTCGAAACCGTCAGCCGGGAGCGCGATCTCGATCCGTACATCGTGGCGGCGCTCATCCGGCAGGAATCGGAGTTCAATCCAAAGGCGATCTCTCCAAAGAAAGCTTATGGGTTGACGCAGGTGCTTCCTTCGACCGGCCGCGAGATCAGCCGCAAGATCGGTATCAAGCCATTTTCCACACGCATGCTGCTGCAGCCCGATACCAATCTGAAGCTCGGCGCTTACTATTTGCGCTCCATGCTGGATCAATTCGGTGGAAAATGGGACGAAACCCTCGCTGCGTACAACGCCGGAAGATCGCGTGTGCTGAATTGGCGGACGTTCGGGACCTTCGAAGAGCCAGCCGAATTTATCGAGTCCATCCCCTTCCGCGAAACGCGAGACTACGTCCAGATGGTGATGCGCAACGCGGATCTTTACCGCCGCCTTTACGGATCAGGTCCTACTGCTGTACTCTCGTCAAATGGGCTCTCCGGCAACTAGCAACCGGCTGTACTTCCGCGCCGATCGCATCGCGAATTTCACCGAATCCGTCATCCGCGAGATGACGCGGCTTGCGCTCGAGAATCGCGCCGTCAACCTGGCGCAGGGTTATCCGGATTTCAGCGCGCCAGCGGATTTGAAAGAAGCCGCGCGGCAGGCGATTTCCGATGACGTGAATCAGTACAGCATTACCTGGGGCGCCAAGCCGTTCCGCAAGGCTATCACGGAGAAAACCGAGGCGACTTACGGCGTTGAATTCGATCCGGAGCGCGAAGTCACTGTGTGTTGCGGCGCCACGGAGGGCATGATCGCGACACTGCTCGCGGTGACAAATCCCGGCGACGAAGTGATCGTATTTGAGCCGTTCTATGAAAATTACGCCCCCGATTCCGAGCTCTGCGGCGCCACCCGGCGCGTTGTCTCGCTGCGGCCGCCGGATTGGACGTTCGATCGCGACGAACTGCGGCGCGCGTTCAACTCGAACACGAAAGCGATCATCCTCAACACACCAAACAACCCGACCGGAAAAGTGTTTACGCGCGAAGAGCTGACGTTTATCGCAGAGCTATGCGAGGAGCATGATGCGCTGGCGATTACAGACGAGATTTACGAGCACATCCTCTACGATGGCGCGCATCATATTCCAATGATGACCCTTCCAGGCATGCGCGAGCGCACGGTCACGATCAACAGTATGAGCAAGACCTATTCGGTGACAGGCTGGCGCGTCGGCTGGGTATTGGCACCGCCCGATCTCACCGGTTCGATTCGCAAGGTGCACGATTTTCTCACCGTCGGCGCAGCGCATCCGCTGCAGCAAGCGGGCATCATGGCGCTGGCAATGCCCGGCAGTTATTACGAGAAGCTGGCCCGCGAATACACGCACCGGCGCGACAAGATGATCGGCATATTGGAAACCGCCGGCTTCCGCTGCTTCAAGCCCTACGGCGCTTATTACGTGATGACGGATATTTCGAGCTTCGGGTTCACAGATGACGTCGCGTTTGTCCGCCACATGATTCATCATGCGGGCGTCGCCGGCGTGCCCGGATCGAGTTTCTTTTCGAATCCAGCAGACGGTGCGCACCTCGTCCGTTTCTGTTTTTGTAAGAAGGACGAAACGCTTGATGAAGCGGGCGTGCGATTGGCGAAACTATAACCGGTTAATTAAACTCGCCACATATCCGGCGCCGAACCCGTTATCGATATTCACCACCGTCACGTTACTCGCACAGGAATTCAGCATTCCGAGCAGAGCCGCCAGTCCATTAAAACTCGCCCCATAGCCCACACTCGTCGGCACGGCAATCACCGGGCATGACACCAGCCCGCCGACCACACTAGGCAGCGCGCCTTCCATTCCCGCGCAGACCACCACTACCCGTGCACTGGTGAGCCGTTCCCGATTGCTCATCAGCCGATGAATTCCAGCGACGCCGATGTCCGTAATGGCGTCCACCTTGTTCCCCATCGCTTCGGCCGTAACGCGAGCCTCTTCCGCCACGAAAAGATCACTGGTGCCGGCGCACGCAATGGCGATGCAGCCCTTCCCGTGAATCGTAAGATCGCGCATCACACGGATGGCGCGCGACAACGGAAAATATTCAGCATCCGGGATGCGCGCCATCACCATATCGGCGGCCGCCCTTTCAGCGCGGGTGACCAAAATGTTGTTCGCCCGTTTCAGCAGATGCTCCGCGATTTCAGCGATTTGCTCCGGCGTCTTGCCCTGTCCGAAAACAACCTCGGGCATACCGTGGCGGAGCGCGCGGTGGTGGTCCACTTTTGCGAATCCGAGGTCCTCGAAAGGGAGATGCCGTAAACGGTCGAGCGCGGCATCAATGTCCATCGAACCGGAACGCACCTCATCCAGAAGTTGCCGCAGTTGTAGTTGATCCATTTGCTAAGCCGAGAATATCAGAACTGCATTTGATCACCGACGTTGATGCCAAACTTCTTGGCCGCGCCAGCCTTCAACTCGAGTACGAAAACGGCCCGTTTGTGGCCCCCGTAGCTTGGGCATGTACTAGCCGCTCCGGTGCAGGCCGGCGTATCCGCGGAGATCTCCACCACTCTCTTGTTTATATCCAGCCAAAGCATATCCAGCGGGATCTTCATCTGGTACATCCAGTATGGGTAGAGTCCCGGACTGCCGTGAACGAACAACATGCCGCGGTCTTCCCGCATCGAATCGCGAAACATCATCCCCTTCATCATGTCTTCCCGCTTTGTCATGGTTTCCACGCGAATCTGTTGGCCATGCGGGAGTGTCAATGGAGTTGTCTGGAATTCCTCCACCGGATCGGAACTACCACCACAACCGGCAAGCATCAGTAGCAGCATCGGGAGAACATTGAGGACGGAGCGCATGGATACAATGGGATGTAACTTCCAGTATCCAACCGAATCCGCCGATGGCACAAGGTTTCTTTCAAAAGCTGCGCCTCACGCTCGAAATGATCAAGTTCGAGCACTCCGTATTTGCGCTTCCGTTTGCGCTTACGGGCGCGCTGCTGGCCATTCGCGACGAAGGTTTTGTCACGCCGCAGCTTGGTTGGAAGATTTTTTGGATCATCGTGGCCATGGTATCCGCGCGATCCGCCGCGATGGCCTTCAACCGGCTGCTCGATGCCGACATCGACCGCGAGAATCCGCGCACCAGCATGCGCCATATCCCGGCCGGGCAGCTTTCCAAGAGCTTCGGTTGGGCTTTTGTGGCAGCATCCGTTTTGGTCTTCTGCGCCGCTTCATGGGCTTTGAACCCGTTGTGCCTGCAACTCGCGCCTCTTGCCCTGACGATCGTGTTCGTTTACTCCTTCACCAAGCGATTCACGTCGTTTTCGCACATTGTTCTCGGTTTTTCATTGGGCATCGCGCCGGCGGCGGCGTGGATCGCCATTCGAGGCTCTCTTGACACTCGAATTTTGTGGCTTACGGCAGCCGTTACATTTTGGACCGCCGGCTTCGACATCATCTACTCCTGTCAGGACTACGAATTCGATCGGGGAGCAAGCCTTTTCAGCATCCCCAAACGCGTCGGTATTGCCGGAGCGCTCTGGGTGTCGCGAATCTTTCACATCGCCATGCTGATTTGTCTCATCTGTTTGGTAGATGCCTTCGCTCTCGGATGGGTGAGCCTCGTCGGCGTGGCCGCCGTAGGTTCGTTGTTGCTATGGGAGCACACTCTGGTGAAAGCCGACGATCTTTCACGCGTCAACGCAGCATTTTTCACCGTGAACGGCTACGTGAGCGTGTTATTCTTTTTGTTTTGGAGCGCCGATATCTTCCTGCTCCGCAGGGGTTTGTAATCGTATGGAACCGATCATAGACGACGTTCGCCTGAAACCCATTCTCGAGAAAGTGCAAGGCGGCGAGCGCCTGAGCTACAGCGACGGAGTGACCCTCTATCGCAGCCCGGACATCCTTTCCGTCGGCTACATGGCAAACTTGGTACGCGAGAAATTGCACGGCGACGTGACGTATTTCAACGTCAACCGGCACATCAACCCGACCGACGTTTGTGTAGCAAGCTGCCGCCTCTGCGCCTTCGGCAAGCGCGCAAAGGATCCGAAAGCCTACACGATGTCGCTCGAAGAAGTGTGGCATCGCGCGGGAGAAGGATGGTCGGAAGCGGTCACTGAATTCCACATCGTCGGCGGATTGCACCCGGAGCTTTCGCTCGATTGGTATTGCCAGATGCTCCGCGGTCTTAAGGAACGTTTTCCCACCGTGCATCTGAAAGCGTTCACCATGGTGGAAGTCGCTTATCTTGCACAACGAGCCAAGATCTCCATTCGAGAAACGCTCACCAGGCTGAAGGAAGCAGGCACCGATTCATTACCAGGCGGCGGCGCTGAAGTTTTCTCCGATCGAGTTCGGCGAATCATCTGCGATCACAAAATCGACGGCTCCCAGTGGCTCGAAGTTGCGCGTGCGGCCCATGAAATGGGACTGAAGAGCAACTGCACTATGCTCTACGGACACATCGAGACGGAAGAGGACCGGGTCGACCACTTTGTCAAACTCCGGGAGCTACAAGACAAAACCAACGGGTTCCAGACCTTCATTCCGCTTGCGTTCCACCCCGACAACACAGCTCTTCATCACATCCCGAAAACAACTGGTTTTCTCGATCTGAAAAACATTGCCATAGCCCGGCTGATGCTCGACAACATCCCGCATATCAAAGCGTATTGGATCATGATGACGCCAAGGATTGCCCAGATTGCGCTGCGCTTCGGAGCGGACGATATCGACGGTACTGTCGTCGAAGAGAAGATCTATCATGACGCCGGCGCAACTACCAGCCAGGGAATGCACCGCAAGGAACTGCTGCGCCTGATCAAAGAAGCCGGCCGGGTTCCGATGGAACGTGACACGCTCTACCGCCCGGTGGAGCGCACGGAAACCGCATTTACCGTGCTGGTTTAACATGCTTTTGCAGGAATCGCTTCGCGCCTTCGTCGCCTAAATAACGCGACAACATCCTTGGATCGGTGCGCGTCAGGTCGACCAGAATCAACCCGTCGAGAGCATCGGCGAATTTCTTGTCCAAGTTGAATGCCAGCAGCCGTCCACCCAACTTCAGGTATTGCCGTAGCAGCACGGGAATGCCTTTCTGGTCGGTTTCAATATCAGCCACCAATGCGGAGAGCTCTTCAACGTCCCATGGGCGCTCCTTCATCGGGCGCCCGCGGAACGGACTGCGCGCCTTCACAAATCGCATCAACTTTTCTTCGTCCGGCCGTTCGCGGAAGTAGTTGACCATGAATTGCCTCGACATGTATTGATAATCGTTGCTGATGCTGACAGGACCGAACAGTATCTTATAGCGCGGATTGCGCGCCACGTACTCTCCGATTCCCTTCCACAGCAGCAGTAGGGGCGCATAACTCTTTTGATACTCCGGGCGAACAAATGATCGGCCCAATTCGAGAGCAGAGGCGACCTTGCCGATGAATTCGTCTTTGAAAGCGAACAACGTGTTCGTGTACAGGCCGGCCTTGCCGAAACGAGCAGTAATTTCGTCTGCCGGACCCAGCCGGTAGGCACCCACTACCTCGTTCGCCTCCAAGTTGAACGCGAAAAGCTGAATGTAGTAGGCGTCGAAGGAATCGAGGTCGATGGATTTCCCCGTGCCTTCGCCGGACTGCCGGAATGTAATCTCACGCAGTCTTCCAATTTCGCGGAGCACGTTGGGTATTTCATAGGAACGCGCATAGTAAGTCGCGCAGCCGTTCACTTCGGAGAGCTTGCGGTCCGCCGGAAGCTGGTCTACTTCCGCTCTAAGAAACGCGGGTTCGGTCGCGGCCACAATGGACGCCGGAAACAAGGGCCGTGAGTGCCGCGGTTTTGGCGCATCGCGATGTTTCAGCAGGTAAGTGCGCCACCGCAAATACTGCATCATCGTGGCGTCCTCTTTGATATCGCGCAGCTTGCGTTCAGGGATCAGCGACCCGATTCGCAGGTCGATTTCGCGATCCTGCTTGTTGAAGATTTCGTGCGGCAGCATCGCTGTGCGGAGCCGCGGATGCAGCAGGCCGACAAGATGGAACAGCGGACTGTTGGCGCCGGAAAAATACATGGGCAACACGGAGGCGTGTGTCATCCGGATCATCCGCGCGATCATCGGACTCCATTCCGGATCGGTGACCTCGCGCCTGCGAAGGTTCATGTGCGCCACTTCACCGGCCGGAAACACAACGAGCAGGCCGCCCTTGCGTAGATGATCGATCGCTTCGCGCATACCCCGCAGATTTTCTCTCTTCGCCTCGTCGCCACCGAACGGATTTACGTAAATGAAACGATCGGTGACGTTGGGGAAAACAGATAATAACGAGTTCGCCATGATTTTTACATCCGGCCGGATGGAAGGCAGCAACGCTCCGAGGATTCCACCTTCGATGAATCCAAAAGGATGGTTGGCCACCACCACCGCCGCGCCTCTGCGGGGAATACGATCCAGATCCTCCGGCGATACGTTTGTATGCACGTTGAGAATCGATAGCATCGCCTCGAAGAACGATCGGTCCGCCTTCTGCGAAATGGCCTTGTTGTACAGCGTCATCATGCGGTCCACCATCATCACGCGGTGCAACACGCCGAAATTGGCTCGGAGTTCACGCAGATTAGCAGGGGAACGATCCACGTCCAATGAATAGCTCCTTTCAGTGACATTGACGTGACGGTATGGACAAAAAAAAGGTAGTACACGTTTCTATCGAAATGTGTTACGGCCGCGCGCCAAGCTAAGCTGAAAGGCATGCGAATCGACAACTTTTTGCGGCTGGCCCTCTATGGCCTGTCCCTCACCGTTGCCTTGACGGCGCAGACCACGGCCCCAGTAGCCCCGCCAAGGGAAAACGGCCTGTACACAACAATCGTGACCTCCATGGGCAGCATTACGACGAAGCTCTACGAGAAAGAATCACCCATCACTGTAAAGAATTTCATGGAACTCTCCCAGGGGCGGAAGGTTTGGACCGACCCGCAAACTCACCAGCGAACCAAGCGGGCCCTCTATCCAGGCACGATCTTCCATCGCGTGATTCCCGGCTTTATGATTCAGGGCGGCGATCCCACCGGAACCGGCGAGGGCGGCTCCGATGTGATTCCCGATGAACTCGATCCCTCATTGCGCTTCGATACACCAGGAAAGCTGGCCATGGCGAACTCCGGTCCAGGCACCGGAAGCTGCCAATTCTTCATCACGGAAGTACCCACTCCGCATTTGAACGGCAAGCACACCATTTTCGGTCAGGTGGTGGAAGGTCAGGAACTTGTTGGAAAAATCGCCCGCATGCCTGTAGGCAAAGAAAATAGACCGCTGAGTCCGGTGAAGATCCTCCGGATTACGTTCCAGCGTGTAGGTCCAGGTGCGCCGGTGGATCCGCCGCCTCCCGCGCGAAAGCCGCTCATTACGAGCACGCCGGCAAAACGCTAGCTCATCGCCATTGCGGGGACCAACTCCGCGATCGAATCCACCACGCGCGTGGGTTTGAACGGATAATTCTGCAGGTGATGCTGGCTTGTGGAACCGGTTAGAACAAGGATGCTCTGGAAACCCAAATCCGTTGCGCCGCGAATATCGGTCTCCATGGTGTCGCCGATCATGATCACTTCATCCGTGCGCAGATTGAGCCGCTTGCGGGCCGCACGCATCATGAATGGATTCGGTTTGCCAACGTGATACGCTTTCTTGCCACTCGCCGATTCGAGCATCGCGACCAGAGCGCCGCAGCCCGGGCGTGGACCGGAGTCGGTGGGGCACCACGTGTCCGCATTCGTGGAGACAAAGCCAGCGCCCGCTGAGATCAAGCGGTGGGCCTGCTCCACCATCTCGTAATTCAACATGCGTCCCTCGCCAACGATTACGAAATCGGGCGCTTCTTTGCTGATGGCATAGTCCACTTCGTTCAATGCGGTCAGCAATCCGCCTTCGCCGATCACGAACGCGGTACCGAAGGGTTTTTGACTATGCACGAATTCGGCTGTAGCCACGGCCGACGTATACACATGGTCCACGGTCGTTTCGATATCAAATTTTCGTAGTTTCACGACCACGTCCAACGGAGTACAACTAGAGTTATTGGTCAGAAACAAATAGGGTGTATTACTTATTTGTAAGAATTCAATAAACTCTGGAGCGCCTGGAATGATCTCCGATCCCCGGTAAATGACACCGTCCATATCGATGAGATAGCCGTAATTCATACTCTTTCTCCTCTTGAGATTAGCTCGTTGCTAGATGCAGGTTGACAACAACCAGATGACAACGGGGAAACAGTCGTGGATCGGCTACGAGGATCGAACTTCCCGCAAAATCCACGCCACGGCCTCAGAGGCGTTCAGCGCGGTAAAGTCTTGCCCACTATTATCCTGCATAGCGCCGTATCCCGTCAATACAAGAATCGTCCTTGTTCCTGCACGGCGGCCGCACTCGACGTCGCTTGCCTTATCGCCAACCATAAAAGAACTCGCAAGATCGACGCCGTGTTCGGCGGCCGCTTCGAGCAACATACCGAACGCCGGTTTTCGCCGATTGGAAGGCTGATCCGGCGTGTCCGGGGCGAAATACGAATCGTCGATATATTCCTCGCCGGCCTGGCGCAGGAATTCCTTTTGCACCATCAAATAGTCGTCTTCGGTGAAATATCCGCGTCCAATGCCACTTTGATTAGTGACAATAAAAATGAGAAAGCCACTGCGTTTAAGTCTCGCCAGAGCGTCGCGAACGCCCGGAAATACGCGAACCTGGCTGGGATCGCGGCAGTAGTCCACTTCTTCCATCAGCGTTCCATCGCGATCGAAAAACACAGCCCGCGCGCTACCCATGAAAACTCGTCATCAACTCCTGAGCGTTAGTTGTCGCGGTACCAAGTTTCCCAACGACGATGCCACTACCGTAATTCGAGATTTCCGCCGCCTCCTCCGGACTCGCGCCGGCCGCGAGCGACAGCGTGAACAACGCGATCGCCGTATCACCAGCGCCGGAGACATCGAAAACCGCTTGTGCTCGAGTGGCAATGCGATATGGTTCCCTGCCGCCACGGAACAGCGTCATTCCTTTGTCGCCCATCGTGATCAGCAATGAACCGGGATTCCATCGGGCCAACAATGCTTGCCCAACTTCCTGTATTCCAGCCGCATGCGCGCCTGCATAAGCGAAAGCCTCGGCGCGGTTCGGTTTGATGGCAGTGACTCCATGCCACTCGATCGCGCTCGCTGGCTTAGGATCGACAGTCACGATTGTGCCGGCTTCGCGCGCCATGGCACAGACGCCATCGACAAAACGCTGCGTCAGGAATCCTTTGCCATAATCGGCAAAAATCAGCGCGTCCAGCGCACCCACGGTTGTGCGCATCCGGGCCAAGGCGTGCTGGATATGTTCGTCTGAGGGCCGTTGCTGCGATTCCCGGTCCACCCGAACGATCTGCTGATGCCGCGCGACAATCCGTGTCTTTACGGTTGTTCGCAAGGCCTCGTCCCGCTGCACGAGGGTGGTATCGATTCCCGCCGCATCCAGCAGTCCACACAATTGACGCCCGGGAGCGTCCCCGCCAACCATGCCCATAACACTGGCAAATTTCGTAAACTCGCGAAGGTTACGCGCGACATTGGCCGCGCCTCCGGGATAATGTGATTCGGCCGTGACCTCAACCACCGGCACGGGAGCTTCCGGTGAGATCCGCGATACATTCCCCGACACGAATTCATCCAGCATCAAATCACCGGCCACTAAGATCCGGCGCGAACCCGCGGCGTCAAGAATTTCCTTCAGTCGTTCAACTGTCATTGAATTCTCCAGCCTACCCGATCCGTACCACCCTTGCGAACGGAGGCATTCTGTTCCATCCTGATGGTTTCATGTCTGAATCGCTGGACTTCCCAGTCTCGAGCTCTATCCCGGCTCTTCCCCGCAAAGCCTCGCCGGTAGCGCCACAGGAGCGGCTCGATGTAATCGACATCCTGCGCGGCATGGCGCTCTTCGGTATCATCACCGCCAATATGCGCGGTTTCGACGCGCCCGCCGAAGTTTACTTCAACATCACGCGGCTCTTTACGGGACACGCCGACCGCCTCGCCCAGAATTTTGTCGACATGGTCTTTCAAGGGAAGTTCGTCACACTTTTCTCATTCCTCTTCGGTGTGGGCTTCGCCGTTCAGATGTCCCGCGCCGAGCAGAGAGGCACCTCCGTCTCGTTCTATCCACGGCGGCTCACCGTCCTATTGATCATGGGACTGATTCATTCCTGGCTCATCTGGTGGGGCGACATCCTGGTTGGCTATGCACTGATGGGATTCGTGCTGTTTCTATTCCGCAAGCGGTCGCAGAAGACGGTCATGATTTGGGCGTTCGCTCTTGCCGCGGCTGACGTACTTATGCCGACTGGATCGTGGATCTGGTCGCACTTTCATCCCGCGCCTCTCGCAGCCGCCAGCATCCCAAACGCCGCTGCCGCAGCAGCACGAGCCTCAGCCCTGCAGCATGTCATCTCCATCTATCGGGACGGTAGCTATTTTGCTATCGCAAAACAGCGCTTCCACGATTGGGCCACCGAAAATTGGCCGCCCATCTATCTTGTTACCTTCGTTTTTCCCCGCTTCCTCGCGGGCCTGTGGGTGTGGCGGACCGGTGTATTCCAGAACCTCGAAGCTCATCGCCCACTGCTTAAGAAACTCTGTTGGGCGGGGCTTACGCTCGGAGTCCTGGCCGACGCCTGGGCGCTTGTCGTTGCATTTGTCCTAAAGCCCCCGGGCGGCCAAATGACGTTTCTCAGTCTGACGCAAATCTATTGCCGCGATCTCTCCCTGCCAGCCCTAGCCTGCTTCTATGCCTGCCTCGTGATGCTCGCAGTTCAGAACCCGATCTGGAAAAAACGCCTGCTGCCCTTCGGAGCCGTCGGCCGCATGGCTCTGACAAATTACATCACCCAGTCGCTCGTTTGCACCTGGCTCTTTCGTTTGACCCATCTCTATGGAAAGGTCGGTCCGCTCTGGGACTTCGTGCCGACTATCATTGTCTATGGCCTGCAGATTCCGCTCAGCGTTTGGTGGCTTAGCCAGCATCAATACGGTCCTCTGGAGTGGCTGTGGAGGTCACTCACATATGGCAAGGTACAACCGATGAAACGAATCCAAAATCCGTCCGACGATGAGTTTGCGATGGCGCAAGCATGAGTGCACGGTTGTCGCCCGTTGTTCCCGAGAATCGATTCGATACGTTAGACGCGTTGCGGGGCTTGGCGCTGTTCGGTGTTCTTATCGCGGATATGCGGGGCTATTGCGCGCCGGACGCGATCTACGGGAATATGGCGCGCCTGTTTCCGGGACTGCCTGACGTCATCGCCCAGAGTGCCGTCGATCTCTTCATCACAGGCAAGGGCATCACGCTCTTCACCGTGCTATTCGGAATTGGTTTCGGCATTCAGGTCTCGCGCGCTCAGAAGCGCGGCGCCTCCCTTTCGTTCATCGCGCGCCGGCTGGCCATTCTGCTCGTAATCGGCCTCATCCATTCATTCTTCATCTGGTCGAGCGATATTCTTGTTGGTCTGGCGCTCGGCGGCTTCCTTCTATTTCTCTTTCGAAAGTCCAGGCAACAGAGAGTACTCTCTTGGTCGATCGGCCTCTTTGCCGCGACGATCTTGTTTATCCTCTCGCTCTACCTTTACCTCAGGGCGGGTTGGAAATTGCCTCCCTCCTTCGGCGTCGCCAATGCCCGAATGGCGGTGTTGAATGCAATCAACGCCTACCGGGATGGCGACTTCTGGACAATGACTGTGCAGCGATTCAACGACTGGATCCAGATCAACAAATTCCTGCCTTTCGTACTCGTCTTCTTCGCTCTGCCCCGTTTTCTTGCTGGACTCTGGGCGTGGCGCAGGGGCTACGTCAGCGTGCCCGAGAAATACGCAAACGAGATCCGTTGGGCGGCAATCTGGGGCCTTCTGATCGGCCTTTTCGCCGATGCCTTCGTATTCCTCATGCGTTATGGCGTCAAACCCCAGCACGAATTCACGTTTGAGCCCTTCGCGATTGCGATTGCCGAGCAAATTTCCTATCCGGCTATCGCATGTTTCTACGCCTGCGGTCTGGTGCTGCTCATGCAGTGGGAAGTCTGGGTCGAGCGCTTTCGACCGTTCGCAGCGGTGGGCCGCATGGCGCTTACCAATTATCTCGCCCAATCGCTCGTCTTCACCTGGTTTTTCCGTCTCACCCACCTCTTCGGAAAAGTGGGGCCGGCAATGAGTCTGATTCCAAGTGTTCTCTTTTTCGGCTTGCAGATTCTATTCAGTGTCTGGTGGCTCAATCGCTTCCAGTTTGGTCCTTTGGAGTGGTTATGGCGCTCGCTGACCTACGGCGAAGCACAGCCCATGCGGCGCGAACCGCCTGAGGAATCCGCCGCTCTGGCCGAGGCATAATCAACGTGTCACCTGTCTCCTCGCGCGAGCGCATTGACGTCGTCGATGTGCTGCGGGGCCTCGCCTTATTCGGCATCCTCGCCGCGAACATGTGGGCTTTCAATGCGCCGGGCCAAGTGTACGGAGAGATCGAGTTCCTGTTTCACAACACGGCCGATCTCGCCGCGCAAGCTTTCATCGATTTCTTCATCTCCGGTAAGTGCATCTCGCTCTTCTCGTTTTTATTTGGAATCGGCTTCGCCATCCAAATGACCCGCGCCGAGGAACGCGGTTCTTCCGTCTCGTTCTATCCGCGGCGGCTATTTATACTGCTCCTCATCGGTCTTGCCCACGCGTGGCTGATATGGTGGGGGGACATTCTCGTCGGTTATGCCATTACCGGATTTCTGTTGATGCTCTTCCGTGGGCGAAGCCAGAAAACGATTGCCATCTGGGCACTGAGCCTCGCTGGGGCAATGTTCGTGGTTATGATCGGCTTCTACATTATTCATTTTCGTGTGATGCACAAGCCGCCGGACACAGGGGACGATGCCAAACTCGCCGCCACCCTGCAGCAGTCCATTCAGATTTTCCGCGATGGTTCGTATCGAGCTATCATGGTGCGCCGATTCCACGATTGGTTCGAGCTGAATCGGTTTCTGCCGGTTGTCCTTGTCCTTTTCGTATTCCCTCGCTTCCTGGCCGGGCTCTGGGTCTGGCGTACCGGTCTCATCACAAATCCAGGACCATTCCTGCGGGTGGTGAAACGCGTCGCCTACTGGGCGTTAGCCGTCGGACTTGCCTCGGACGCTACTGCATTTTTCATCCGCTTCGTCCTGAAACCAACGACCACAATGGTCGGGCTCAAGTTCGTACGCACCATCGCCGAACAAATCTCTATACCGGCCATGGCCTGCTTCTATGCATGTTTGGTGCTTCTGCTCATGCAATCCGAAGTGTGGCGTGCGCGGTTGCGGCCATTCGGCGCGTAGGCCGCATGGCACTCACCAACTATCTCGTGCAGTCGCTCTTCTTCACCTGGTTCTTCCGGCTCACTCACACGTTCGGAAAAGTGGGATCCGCAATGGGCCTGATCCCTACGTTTATCTTTTTCGCCGCACAGATTTTCTTCAGCGTATGGTGGCTGGAGCGGTATCAATTCGGACCGGCGGAGTGGCTCTGGCGATCGCTCACCTACGGAAAATGGCAATCGATGCGCAGACCTTTGCCATCCTAATGCCACGTTCGTGGCTCATACCCTGCCCGGACCCGATAAAACATTCTTATCCCATAGTTGCCTGGAGCGCAAAATGTTTTTCGCATGTTTCTCTTATCCGAGTAGGACACCAACTTGTTCCAGAAAAACGAGCCTATGATTGGAGGAAAACATGCAAAACATTCTCATTGGGATCGCCCTTTTTTCGGTCGCCGGTACGAGCCAAGCTAGTTCTATTAGAGCATTTACCGACCGTCCCACTTTTGACATGGCCGTGGCGGCCACTACAACGGAGACCTTCGGGCCGAATCAGTGCTTTCCCTTGACAGCTCCTCTGAACAATTCCAGCTCTTACGGATGCTTGCCCGCGGGAACCATTCAGCCGGGAGCGACTTACTCCGCCCAATTGTCCCGGGCCTTTCCTTTAGTATCGACACTCGTCCGTCATTCCCGACGCCATTCCTCGACTCCCTTCTCCTAGGCCGCGGTTCCGCTCCGTTAACCGTGACGTTTGACACACCCGCCGCCGCGCTGGGTTTCGACACCAATAGCATATTGATGGGATCGTCGTTCACCATACTTTTCAATTTCGTTTCCGGAGCTCGAGTCTCACCCCCAGCGTACCTGCGGGTTCAGGACCGGACTTTTTTGGTTTCCAAAGCAGTGCCGCAGACATCCAATCGGTGGTCATTACGGGCACCGATCCCACATTCTTCGGTTTCGGACTGGATAACCTAGTTACTCTACGTCCGTGCTCTCATCGGCGCCGGAACCGGGTTTATTCCTGCTGGTTTCAGCCGCGCCGGTATTTTTGAGCGGGGCCCGCAGGGTTTTGCGAAACCCCAATTAGACGGCAGATTACGCGGCTTCTCATCCCGGCCGGCGGAGTGGCTCTGGCGCTCGCTCACCACCGAAAATGGCAATCGATGCACAAATCTGTGGCATCCTGATTCCATGCTGACCAGGCGTTCCGTACTCGCAGGCTCCGCCGCGTTCGCCGCACAGATTTCCCGTGCCGCAGAGACTGTTCGTTTGCCCCGTCCCATGCGCGTGGCCATTCTTGGCTTCGACGGCCACACCGCCGAAATCACTGCTCAATTGCATCAACTCCCCGACGTTACTGTCGCTTCAATCTGCGATCAAGACTTGCAAGCGCTGGCGAAGGCAGCCAAAAACCCGAGGCTCGCGGCCGCGAAACAATATGCCGATTACCGTCAGATGCTTGAGCAGGAAAAACTCGACATCGTGGCCGTCTGCAACAACGACGGAGAACGCGCCGAAGCAATCCTCGCCTGCGCGGCGCGCAAGCTCGACGTCATTGCTGAGAAGCCCTTCGCGCTGACCGTGGCCGATCTCACCAGCATCCAGCGCGCCGTCGAGCAGCAGCGCATCCACCTCGGTATGCTGCTGCCCATGCGTTTCGATCCACAATTCCTGGCCATGAAACAGATCGTCGCCGACGGCCTCATTGGGGAAGTGGCGCAAATCGGATCGCAGAAATCATACAAAGCGGGCGAGCGCGCCGCCTGGTACAAGAAACGCGCCACCTACGGCGGCACGATCGCCTGGATCGGAATCCACATGATCGACCTCATGCGCCACATCAGTGGCCGGGAGTTCAAGGAAACATTCGGATACCAGGCGCATATCGGCTTCCCAAATCTGGGAGAGATGGAGAATGTGACCGCCTCGCTATTCCGTCTCGACAACGGGGGAGTCGCTGCGCTACGCATGGATTATCTGCGCACGGAAACTTCCCCGACCCACGAGGACGACCGCCTCCGCCTGGCCGGGACCAAAGGGGTTCTCGAGTACCAGGCCGCGACAGGGGTCACGTTGATGACCACTGAGCAGAAGGCTCACAAGATCGAGTCGCTACCTCCCCAGCAATCGGTGTTTCTCGATTTTCTCAATTCGTCCTACAACGGCAAGCCGGCCGCGCTCACTCTGGCTGATTGTTACCGTGTAACCGAAATTACAATCGCTGCCCAGATCGCCGCCGACAAGGGACAGACCGTTCAAATTTAAGATATAAAGCCGCGGATTGAATCGGTCGATAAAGTGTGGTAATCCCCAGCCAACTTCGGAGGTGTATGGGTTATCACAAGACATTAGCGATTGTGCTCACGCTGGCAGGCGCGGCTTGCTTGCCGGTAACTTTAACCGCCAATTCAATCCAATTGGACAGCACGCAATTCGGTCATCTGGATCAAGCGAATGTGACGGATTGTAACAACGGAGGCGGCGGCATCAATAGTGCCTGCGGGCCTACCGCAGTGGTCAATTCGTTGGTATTCCTGCAGAACACATACCAGGCAATTTACGGTACGACCTTGGTTCCGCACACGCCAGGCAACACGGCGATTCAAGATCAGACCGCGGTCGGCCAAACGTTGGCTTGCTATCAGTCATGCGGTGAAAATGGGACTACCATCGACGAGTTCATCAACGGCAAAGAGGCATACATCAACTCGGTTGCCCCCAACACAACGTACTTCAAGGTACAGAACTCTTTCGCGTCAGGCGGCGTAGATCCGACGTTCAATTTTCTGTACAGCGAACTTGTCGATAGGGAGGACGTCGAACTGCTGGTAGGCTTCTATTCTGTGAACCCCACCAACGGCCTGCTGGTTCGGAACGGTGGCCATTACATCACTCTGACGGGCATCTCTTCGGCCACTAACGACGGCAATGGAACCATCAGCTTCGTCGATCCTTCGGGCGGTGTGGATATGAACAACATCGCCACATTTCTGGCCACCGATGGCTCCATTCGAACCACCGCCTATTTATCCGGCGCCAACCCGGTAACAATCATAGAAGCCGCTGTCTCCGAGAGCCCAATTCCCGAGCCGGCCACGCTATTCTTCATGTTCGGTATGATTCCAGTTGCGCTATTACTTCGCCGATTTCGCCCGGCAGCTCAACGCGACCAGAGCAATTAACAATCCGCCCGTCAAAGCGAACGTAGCCGGCTCCGGGAGCCGCTGTTGGACCGCTTACTATCTGGGTCCCATCCACCTCGTATAGCAGAAAATTTCTTGGGTCGCTTGAGTTTGGAACCGTGGTGCCAGAACCGGTGCTATATCCGACGGAAGTCGCAAAAGCTCCTGCAGGCGCAACGGAGGACAAGGTGGCGCCAACCTGAGTGACCTCAGTATAAAGCACCAGCCAGTAGGCCGTAAGGGCTTGCAGGGTAAAGGGAGACGCTGGAAGAAGAGTAGAGTCATTGATTCCCACAAAGGTCCCACTCGGCGGGGTGAACGTCACCAGCGGAGCGCCAGTCGGATTACCACTGGCGCCATCCCCATAGAGCCCCACCTGCAATGCACTTCCCGGCGCGCTCGCGATAAAGTCTATCTGGAACGTTACGGTATCAAGTTGGAAGCTCGCCGGCCCCATGGTGAACGCGCCACCGGTGCTTGCGTGGTCAAGATTTCGTAATCCACCAGAGTTGTTTGGATAACTGCTGATGATAACGGTCGCGTAAGAGGACTGCGCCAGCAGAAGTCCGAACGCAAGAGAAAGAAGTCGCATGTATGAAAGCCTCCGAATATCCACTTTGTACGGGTCTCCGATTTGCCTGCCATCCCAGGTACACCGCAGCCCGAAGGCCATGGTACGGCACAGATGCCCTCGCAACCTATGCTTGAGTTCTAAAAAGTTGTGAAAAGATGTAACAGCCGTGGTTTAAACTGAACGTTACCAATCGTCGAGCCATCATTCCAACCCGCCCGGAGTATCATCGCCGGCAATCTGCGCATCGACCTTCAGTCGCGGCAAGTAATCGTCAGTGATCGGGCCGTACCGTTGAACTGGCGATCGTTCGAGGCTCTTGGCATTATCGTGGAAGCCCGCGGCGAGGTCGTCTCCCGCGAACGGCTGATGGAGGCGCTATGGCCGGAGGTTCGCATCGAGGAATCGAGCCTGAATCAATGCATTTCGCTCTTGCGGAAGGCGATCGAGGATGGGGAGGGCGGCGTCACCATAATCGAAACAATAGCGCGCAGGGGATACCGTCTTGCGGCTACCGTTTCGGAAGAGATCCCTGAGCCCGAGACTACCTCGGCCACACAGCCTGCGGCCAAGCCCCCCAGACGATTCACGGCAGTATTTGTAGTGCTTCTTACAGGCGTGGCAATCGCTGGCCTGATCACCGGAAACAGATGGTTTGAACGGCGGCAAGCCCTGAAACTTGCCCGCGAAGGGTTAATCGAGTTGCGCGACTCGCGGCCAAAAGTAGGAGGCGATACCGTCGCAAAGTTACGCAAAGCTCTCCAGCAATTTCCTCGCCTGCCGTTAGCTTGCGCCGGTCTCGCCGAGGCGATGGTCAGGTCCCACGACTCTTTGCCTCACCAACCTGTGGCGATGGCCGAGAAGTCAGTCCAACTCGATCCGGATTGCGCGGAATGCCAAGGCATTCTGGGGTGGATCCTCCTCACCGGCGAGTGGAAGTGGAAGTAGGCGGAGCCCCATCTTAACGCCGCGGTACCGCGCCTGCCTCGGGACGCGCGCATGCGGCTGAGATGGGCTCAATATCTCAGCACGCGCGGTCGATTGGACGAGGCGGAGCGCGAAGTCGAGGAGGCCGTCCGTCTTAAACCCGCTGAATCTGCTGTGCACACGATGCGCGCCGGCATCCTCTATCTCCGCAAGGAATGGGTGAACTCGATTGCCGCCGCGCGCCAAAGTCTCGCTATGAATCCTGACGATTTCGCCGCCTGGGCCTGGATTTACCGGTCTGAGATGATGCTCGGCAACGACCGGGACGCGATCTGGGCGTTGGTTCAGAATCACGGCTCCTACATGGGCCTATCGGAGAAAAGCAAAGAGAATCTGATGGAGCATCTCTTTGCAATTCACAAACGCGCCGGTTTGGACGGGGTCCTCAAACACTGGCTCAACCATACTTCCTCACCGCCTGGAATCAGCCGTCTTCGGTATCATCGGCTGCCTGGCGCCTTGGGTTAAAGGACCAGACCGGGTGCGATCGAGGAGCTTCGCAACCTTTTCGATTATCGGCCTTTCCAGACCATCTACCTTGCTGTTGATCCCGCTTTCGAGCCGCTGCACGGCGACCCGGCGTTCCAGGAAATTCTCCAGAAGGTGGGAATCGATTAAGCGAAGATTCCTTTGTGAACGTTGCCCGCGACATCCGTGAGCCGGAAATCGCGCCCCGAGTATTTGTAGGTTAGCTTCTCGTGATCCAGACCGAGCAGGGCCAAAGCCGTCGCATGGAAATCGTGAATGTGCATCCGGTTTTCGGTTGCGTGATAACCAAAATCGTCCGTGGCGCCGTAAGCGAAGCCACCCTTAACACCGCCGCCTGCCATCCAAGTGGAATATCCGTAAGGATTGTGATCGCGTCCATTGCCGCTCTCTGACACAGGAGTCCGGCCGAATTCACCGGACCAGATGACCAACGTGTCCTTCAGCAGTCCACGTGCCTTCAGATCTTTCAAAAGACCAGCGATAGGCTTGTCGACTTCCGCCGCATTCTCGTTATGCTTCACGAGCAGATCCGAGTGTTGATCCCATTTGTAGCTGTGCGTACATTGAATGAAGCGGACATCGGCTTCCGCAAGCCGGCGAGCGAGCAGACATTGCCAGCCGAAATCGGCAGTCTTAGGATTATCCAGACCGTAGAGCTTCTTCGTTGCGTCAGATTCGCCGGAGACATCGAACACTTTCTGCGCCTCGGCCTGCATACGGAACGCCATCTCGAACGACTGGATGCGCGTCTCGAGTTCATCGTCTTGTTTCCATAGTTCATGATGACGGCGGTTGACGGCTTGAATCATGTCGAGCTCGTACCGTTGTTGCTCGCGTGTCATTCCGGGATTGACCAGATATTCGATCGGCTCCTTCTGAATCTCGGCGACCTGCATACCGGCATTTCCAATAGCAGTGCCTTGCACTGCGCCGGGGAGAAATCCGGAACTCCAGTTCTTCGCGCCGCCATGAGAGAGAGCGGGCTTAATGGTGATGTATCCCGGCAAATTCCGATTTTCCGTCCCAAGGCCGTAAAGCACCCACGATCCCATGCTGGGCCGAGTGAAGGTGAACGTTCCAGTGAAAGTCTGAAGCAACGCAGCGCCGTGATCGACGCCTTCACCTACCATGGAGCGAACGACGCAGAGGTCGTCGGCGCATTCCCGAACGTTCGGAAACAGATCGCTGACGGGAAGTCCACTCTGGCCGCCAGGGCGGAACGCCCATGGCGACTTCATCAACGGACCGGGCTTGCCGGCGGCAAACGCCAGCGGCCGTTTGATGGGCAGTGGATCGCCGTTATGCGCATCGAGATAGGATTTCGGATCGAACGTATCAATCGACGACGGGCCGCCATGCATGAAGAGGAAGATGACGCGTTTGGCCCGAGCGGGGAAGTGCGGAGGCTTCGGCAATAGCGGGTCGGCAGCGGCTGCAGATGGGCCCGTCGTGGCCGCCTCAGCCAGCAGGGAAGTCAGTCCCAGGAATCCGAAGCCGCAGGCGGCGTCACGCAGCATCGCGCGGCGTGACAACATCGATCTCGGCGGGGCCTTTGTGATGAAAGAGCGGATGTCCATATGATCCTCAATAAATGTATATGAATTCGTTGGAGGCCAGCAGCACGTGGCAGAAACTCTGCCATGCTTTTTCTTCGTCGAAGTCGCTCCACTTTCGCCGCAGGCTTTGTATGTAAGTGAGCCCGGCGTCGATTTCGTCAGCGGTCGGACGCCGATCCAGAGTGTCCAGGTAGGCCCGCTCGACTCGGCGCGCGTCCTTGTTTTCCTTCGTTAGCAGGGTATGCGCCAGCGACTTCGCTTCGCGCTCGACGAGCGGACTATTCATGACGAAAAGCGCTTGCGTTGCGACGATGGTGGAACTTCGTTTCCCTTCAGGACTCGTCGCATCGCCGAAATCAAAGAGCATATAAAGGTTCGGCAGGTTCGACCGGCGGAGCGGCAGATAAATACTGCGGCGGTTCGTACTCTCCGGGTTCATGCTGATGCGATTCGCGCTGGTTTCACCATCCGTTCCAACGCCCGGATCGAGCGTGCCGCCCATGGTCAGATCCAGATGCCCGCCGATGGAGAGAAAGGCATCGCGAACCTCTTCCACGCTGAGACGCCTCTTGGGGTAACGGGAGAGCATACGATCTTCCGGATCCTTGGCTTTCTTTTCGACATCATACGCGGCGCTCATCTGATATGTCTTTGAGAGCATGATGAGCCGGTGAATTTTCTTCACCGACCATCCGTTCTCCATAAACTGGCGGGCAAGATAATCCAACAGCTCCGGATTGGATGGCCGATCGCCGAGCCTGCCAAAATTGTCGGGGGTGCGAACGATGCCGTCTCCGAAGTGGCCTTGCCAAATCCGGTTCGCCATCACGCGCGAGGGCAGGGGATTGTCGGGAGATACAATCCAATCCGCCAGTTCCAACCGTCCGCTCTTCGTGGCAACCGGCAGAGCGGGCGCGCTCACGCGAAGAATTGACGGAGGGATCTTCTGGACGGGATCACCGAGGTTATGATAATCGCCGCGAAGAAAAACTCTTTGATCCTCCGATTCGCCTTCCTTCACAGCCGACGCCATCGGGACTTCCTTGCTCGGCGCGGTGCGTTCCAGTTCGGTGCGTTGGGCGATTAGTTCCCGCAGCGACTTGATTTTCTCTTCCCTGGTTTGCGGTTCCTGAGGCTTGTCGTCATTCTTTCTCCGCCCTTCTTTTTTCACACCATCGTCGTTGGCGCCGTCGTCCTTGATCGTGGCTATTTGATCTTCCTGCGAGCGGTACAGCGGGCCCTTTTCGATCCACACGGCATGGAAGAACGGTCCGTCCGTCGAACGGAAAACGGGACGCGGTCCGGCGACCTTTCCGGCAGCCGGATAGCTGTGGCGTGCCGTTTTCCACCAACTTAGATCCTGATCGTAGCGATAGGCGCCTTCATGAAACGCGGCCTGATACTCCTCGGCGACCTGCTTGCGAGTGCCGTCCGTCGCGGCGTGCCATTTAGCGAGTTCCGGACGCGTTTTGACGCGCAGGTATTCGACCCACGCGGTGAGCAGCCGGTCATCTAACTTCGCATCGACGGCGACCTGCTTCGCCTCTTCGCTCTTTCCGTAGACGCGATAGGCCGCCAGCATGTACGCAGGAATCAGGGCCTCTTGTTTCTCCCGTTCGCGCTTCGCTTCCCTGTCGAAATCGATGATCTTATCGATCTTGCCTTCCACGTCAAGAAGCGCATCCCATTGTTTTTTGAACGTCTCGAATTCACCGGCAGGCGCGAGTGGCGTCTCCACTGGAGGACCATCCTGCCCCTTGGTGTAGCTCAAAGTGCTGGCGAAAATCCCAGCCATCGAGTAGTAGTCTTTCGTCGCGATGGGATCGAATTTATGGTCGTGGCAGCGTGCACAAGTAACAGTAAGACCGAGGAACGCTTTGGAGGTCACATCGATCTGGTCGTCCACGACGTCGTAGCGCTTTAGGGGAAGATCTTTTTGTGCCAGCGCCTTCTTGCCGAGCGCGAGAAAGCCCGTAGCGATGATGCCGTTGTACCCGATGCCGGATTTCTCATCCGCAGCCAGCAGGTCCCCCGCCAGTTGTTCGCGGACGAACTCGTTGTACGGCATATCGCTGTTGAACGCCTGCACCACATAGTCACGATACCGCCAGGCGTGCGGATAGCGGTGGTCTTCGTCACTGCCGGTCGAGTCCGCGTAACGCATTACGTCGAGCCAGTGGCGTCCCCATCGCTCGCCGTAGCGGGGGGAGGCAAGCAGCCGGTCGACCACTTTTGCGAAAGCGTTGGGCGAGTTGTCGGAAAGAAAATCCTTGATCTCTTTTTCAGTCGGTGGCAGGCCGGTGAGATCGAACGTGGCACGGCGCAGCAAAGTGTTCTTACCGGCTGGAGGAGCTGGCTGCAGGCCATTTTTTTCCAAATTGGCGAGAATGAAGCGATCGATATCGTTCGCCGGCCAGTCCTTCGCAACAACAGTTGGCGGGATTGCGCGTGAGATCGCCCGGAAAGCCCAGAATTTCTTGTCTGCTTCGGTGATCACACCCCGCGTGGTGACAGCCCTCACGCCCATCGCTGATTCCACGGCGGGAGTAGGCGCGCCCGTGCCGATCCACTCGCGTATGGAAGCGACCTTCTCCGCCGCCAATTTTCCCTGAGGCGGCATCTTGACGCGTCCCTCATAGCTCAAGGCTTGCAGGATGATTGCCTTATCCGGCTCCGCGGCGGCGCCGAAAAATCCGCCCGCCGCAGCTTCCTTTAGGCCTTCAGCCGAACTCAGATTGAGTCCGCCATTCTTGACTTTCTCGTTGTGGCACCCTTGGCAATTCTCAACGAAAATGGGGCGAACCTTCTTCTCAAAAAGCTCGAGTTGATCCGGAGATTGCGCATGAACCAGGCGCAAGGTCGCGAGCAGAACCAAAGCGGAGGAGATGCGGGGGTTAAAGTTCATAAAATTTATCGTTCGTTAGCGCTAACTATAGCGACTGATTTCATAATACCGAACTGCCGGCAACAAGTCGGCCCAGGTTTGCCCGGCGCTACGATGAAGAGACGATGCCGAAGGTGAATGGAATTGTGGAGACAGCGCTCCACGTAGCAAACGTTGGGCAATCGCGCGAGTTCTACCAATCGCTATTTGGTTTCGACGACATGGCCGGTACTGACCGTTTTTGTGCGCTCCACGCCGGGCCAAAGCAAGTCCTGTTGCTGTTCCGGAAAGGCGGATCGACGGAACCAATCGCAGTGCCCGGCGGACTGATTCCACCACACGACGGCGCGGGCCGTATGCATGTAGGGTTCGCGATTTCCGAGAATGAGTACGACGGATGGCTGGAGCGCCTCACCAACCATGGCATCGCCATCGAAAGCGAAGTGAAATGGCCACTCGGCGGGCGCAGCATCTACTTTCGAGATCCGGACCAGCATCTACTGGAGTTGATAACGCCTGGCGTCTGGATCGCATATTAACTAGCCGGCAAAGGGCCGGTCGCGGTCCAATGTTCGCAAGCAAATGCGGCGTGGGAGTCCGCGACCCCGGGCTCCGTTTTGCGGGCCCATCCTGACTAGACCTGGGAGGTAGTTCACGAAATATCCCGCCGTGCCGATATGGACGTCATGACTGGCATTGCCACTTCCTCAGCATGTCGCGAGAAGGCTCTCAAAAGCCTGAACGACCTGCCGCCGCTTTCCCCGATACTGAATCGGCTGCTTGGCAGCCTGGCCAATGAAGACGTCTCCTTCGCAAAGCTGGCGTCGCTGATCGAGAAGGACACTCTTCTGGCCGGAAATATTCTGCGCTTGGTGAACTCGTCGTTGTACGGGTGCCGGGGGACGGTGAACTCAATCGGACATGCCATCAGCATCATGGGGCTGGTGAAATTGAGGAATGTGACGCTGGGGCTGTCGGTGAGCAATCTGTGGGCAAAGGTTCGCACACCCAAAAACTTCTCCATTTCGAGGTTCAATCAGCACTCCCTAGCGGTCGCGGTCCTGTCGGATCATCTGGTGGAAAAAGTGCAAGTGGCATATCCGGAAGGTGCATTCCTGGCTGGGCTTTTCCACGATCTGGGAAAGTTGCTGATAGCTACGGCGCTGCGCGATGAATTCGAGATGATCCAGGGCCTGATGTACACTTCGGGAAAATCGCGCGAGGAATGTGAGAGGGAACTGGTGGGTTGCACCCATTCGGAACTGTCTGCGCTTGCTCTCGACCGCTGGAATCTGCCCGTGCCAATCCAGACCACGGTCCTCTATCATCATCATCCCGATGAGGCCCCACGCGATAAAGACGACGAATTCCCGCGCCACCTGGCGCACGTCTTATCCGCAGCGAACGACGTGGTGAATGCGATGGGGATCACCCCCTTTCTGCCTGCACACGAAACAATCCCGGCGGAAGATCTATCAGGGTTGGACCGGCTGGGTGCGGCGAAATTCGCGCCCGCCATGATGTCTGAGTTCCAAGCCGAATTCGAAGCGATGCGGAGTATCAGTTAGCGCCTCAGCCAACGCAGGGGTTTATTTAAGTCCGTAGACCACCAAAGCGATTTCGCCGGAAACCTAGTCGGTCGCGGGCCGCACGGCGGCGGACCTTCTGGTCCATGGAAACCCCCATAACGCTTCAGAGGCTCGCTATCACCCGCGTTTCCCACGAACACTTTGCCATTCGCCACGGTTGATGGAGCAAACCGAGCCAGCAGTCCAAGACTGTTGGCCGTATCGGTTGCGGGATTCGCTCCCTGGCTGCGCCATAACTCTTCGCCAATATTCTCCGCGTTAAAAGCCATCAGCATGCCTTTCACTCCGCGGAAGCTGTTGGCATCGCCGTTAGCAGGCACAAGAGCCCATACAATTCCGGTTCCAACTTTCGACTGATCGCTTGAGACCGAGAGGATACCTCCGGGCATCCAGTTGTCCACGGCTCCGTCGCACGGGACAGGAGCCGGTCTGGCCGGACGGTAAGCACTATGTATCGGAATTTTGAGGCGATCACCGACGAACGGAAACGCCTTCAGGTTGTCGCCTTCTCCCATCACGTACACCCACGATTTATTGTTGGGGCCGCTCCAGAAGACGGGAGTCCCATGAATATGCCCGCCTGTCGCCTGCACCCGGTGGAGGACCAGATTCGAATCGTTGCAGTTCAGTTGGCTGCCCGGCGCGCCTGCCTGAAACTTGCCAAGGTTGTCGCGTTTCATCAGGTACAACATTCCGATTTCCCGCCGCCCAGGATGAGATTCGCGGGCAGAAACAGAGGCGCGGCAGATCCCAGATCCATATCGCGTCCATTCATGAAATCCGTGCTGCAGGGTGCGAAAAAGTCGGGCACATGTATCTGGTTTCCGTCAAAGTGAAGTCTCACCAGGCTGTTTCCGAATTTGTTGTGCGCCTTGTCGAATTGTCCGTTGGCCGTCTGGAGAAATACGGACCGTCCTGATCGGCGAGAGGTCCCGTACCGGACATCCAGATTCCTCCGTTGGGCCCTCCAGGCACCGGGCTCCAGAGCGTTTTCAACGCTAGTGTGTCGGCGTCGTACACGAAGAGCCATCCGGCGATGCCGCTGGTGTCGCCGCCAAACCCTACCTAAAGCAGACCGTGATCGAGCAGAAGAGCTGTCCGCTGCTTCCGGGTTTGCACCGTTCCGGCCATGAACGGAATCGTCTTACCATTCACGTTCACAGAGCCCTGGACAAGTACTGCGCCTTTTTTGACTTGTCCGTTCTGCAGATCGAGCGTGTAGAGGCGAAAGTTGTTGTCTTTATTCCACGCCACGACGTAGAGGAGCCTGTTTGCCGGATCGATTACCGGCGTCCCCAGGATGCCCCACCACGGATCGTCGGTCGCCCAGGCATCGATATCGTCGCCGCCATCGCACGGATCGCCCAGATATTTAGCCCACACGAGTGTGTCGTTGTCGGTGGCAGGCTTCTGATCGGCTTTGTAGGCGTAGACCGTGCCCTTTATCGACGCGAAGATGACGGTGTTACAGCCAGCGGGGCATGTATCGCTTTTCATCGCGCTCACGTAGAGCGGTTGCGCCATAATCTTTGCATCGGAAAACAAAGTCCAAAGTTTACCGAACCTCGTGTGCACGCTCTGTTGAGTGAGCTGGGTTTCAGCCTGGTTGACGGCGGTCCTTTGGTTATCGCCCCGCTGGGTGAGGTTATCCGCAGCAAGGGCAGCAAAGCAGTAGACGAGAAATAGGAGTGATCTCATTTATCTCTCTCCTATTCACGGTCGCCTTAACCCTGGAGTGCGGCGCCAATCAGCTCGCGCAACCCGAAATTGCCGTTGACCGTGATGCTCGCGCTAGGTTTCCAAAGTGGATTGAGCGACAGATACGAGCTGCTGTCGCCAAGCAGGAGCCCGAGAAACGTTTCGGCGACGATTCTTCCGCCCACGGGGCCAAGCTGAAATGTATCAATCGCTTTGTCGCCCTGAGTTGTGTGGATGGTCGCGGTAGTTTTGACGGTTTCAGCCAGGATATATGTCCACAGAGGGCAGTTCCCCGTAAATCCGCTATCGATTGTGTTGATGGCTACCAGCGGGTCGGCTGGGTCACCGGTGAATTTGCCGATCAGGATATGGTTGTCGTCCAGCGGCTCGAGACTCATTGCTCGCGCGATATCCTGGCCCGAGGGCAGACGCATTCTCCATCCGCGCTGGAGGTTTCGCAAGGCCAGAATATTGGGATTCGAGGCAACGGAAGCTGGGAGCACCCCAAGCCCGTTTACTAAAGACGTGTCTATTCTGTAAGCCAATTGGGTGCGTGTAATGTCGGCGGGGTCGCGGGGTTGAAGATCGATAAACAGGTTCCAATCGATTGCCCAAGTGGAAGGAAATTCCCGAAAACCGCGCAAGTCGAGGGCGGGATCGGCAGCGAAGATGGGAAGCGGCGCAATTGTTTCGCTGAGTCTGTATCCCGGGCGGACCATGGAGTGGCCGAATCGGTAGGCGGCCGCGGAGAACTCAAGCGGCATGAAGGGTTCGTCCCGGAAATGAAAGTAAGAGAGATTCCTCTTGTCCGCGATGATGTGACCATTGTCATCCAGCGGTAGAACCTGCCGGAGGACATCGGGAGCGATGAGAGCGGGAAGAAAATCGTGCAGCACCATCCACTGATAGCTAAAACGGACTTCCCTTTGAACCCGCGCGAAGTTCCAACTTGGTTGATCGGCCGCAAGCTTGTTGTGAAAGCGGTGCAGAAGTCCCTGCAGTTGGGAAACGATAACATTTTCGTCGTTCCTGGGGTCGCCGATAATTGCGCGCCTCGGGTTGCCCGCTGATGCGGGATTACTCCGGGGTAAATCCTTCGCTCTTGGGTTGGCCGCTGCGCCTGTCAGAGGAGTCCCCAAGATGAAAGTCCGCCCGTCTTCGTAAAGATACGGCTGGTCGTCGGGACCCCGCCCGTACACGTTATCAAGATCGAACCGGGGGGTCCGGTAATCGACGAGTGCGTCGGGGTCGTTCTGCCGCTGTAAACTACTGGCGGGATCGAACGTGAGGTCGTGATCGATAAACTGGCCAAGATAGGTATAGGCTGCCGGAATGCCGCTCTCCTCGGGATCCGGACCGTCTTTTGCCGGATCCGGAGGGGCGATCATGGCGCTGGCCAGGTTTGAAAGAGCCGCGAGCGAGGCGACATCGTCCGGGCCGAAATCCGCCGGGGGCACCACCCGAAAGATACGGCCGAAGGGGCCGCCGAAGAGGGTTGAGCTTCGGGAAAGATTGACGCCGCGGACACCGGCTCCATGGGGACGAATCGCTGGTTTACCAGGCATATACTCCTCCAGATAAATAGCTGATGAGGAGAATATCCTAGCATGAGAAAAGTAGATTTGCAAAAGAAAAGTGTTAGTAATTTGGGTTAATGGCGAAGTAATAAAGCTGACACGAGGTTTCCCGGCGTTCCCGAAAGAATGTCCACAAGATAGTAGGCCACACGGGCGGGCTCTCAGCGTGGCTCTCAGCTAGGCAGAGGCCCCAAGCGCATCGGCTGACGCTTCCAGTAGGT
>Ga0105237_10001215_pt1 | contig 34429 bp, 27 predicted proteins | sample KBSC24metaG_FD_81520 | JGI IMG/M metagenome (GOLD analysis project Ga0105237, IMG submission 81520) | Corn rhizosphere microbial communities from Kellogg Biological Station, Michigan, USA - KBS C2-4 metaG | ecosystem: Host-associated > Plants > Roots > Rhizosphere > Soil | place: Michigan, USA... | reverse complement strand
TGTGACCATCGACCCCATCGGTCTGGTAAATGTGCAATGGGTGTCGGGAACGTATCCGACAGCCGGCATGGACCAGGTGGTCTATGGCGAATACGACATCAACCAGGATCTCATCTATAGCCCCGCGTTGAGCGGCACTTTTTATAAGAGCTGCACTGCGCCGCAGGTCGGCACCGGCATTCCCTATTCTATCCCCGCCAATATGTTCTGGGGTACGGACTTCAACGACGTCATTAACAGGGCGGAGGCCTTTTTCAATACGAATGGACAGGCAAACGCTAATTCACAGGGCCAGTGCGTGACACCCTGCGATTTCACGCCAGACCCCAGCGCCAATATCTATTACTCCGTTACCTCTTCCGGCAATACCGTATCATTTACGTTTGGCCTCAATGGCACGGAAAGCGGATATTACGGCGGCACCCTGGGCACGATCTCGGGATGTGTTCCCCCCACGGATCAGATGTTTTATATACAGGATTCGTATAATCCCAACCGGTACTGGACCCTGATAATCCGGCATTCCGGCGTCGTCAGCGTCAGTTCCAACGGGATACCATTGATGGAGGATGACAATGGACCTTTGTTGTCGGGAACCTTTAGTATGTAATATATAATGATGATCATCAATAGCTAAATACTTATTTTATGACAAGACATATATCCCGCTGTCTGTTATTCCCGCTGTTCATAGCAGTGTTGTTGACGGCAGGGGCCGCCGTCCAGGCAGCGCCGCATGATACCACCGGTAATTACCGGTTATCCCGGATGCGGATGATCAGCTATGACTGCCCGCTGCCTCCCGCTGTCACCCCCGTCGACATCGAATACGATTGCCGGAATACCACCGTGACGGATTATCGGGCTATAGGCAGCGTCACTTTCGGCCCGGGATTCACGACGGAAACAAACGCTTCTTTCATCGCAGAGATCGTTCCCGGAACCTTTGGCGTACCACAGGCCACTCATCTGACAGGGACAGCCGATGTCAATATCAACTGGATACAGTCGACCAGCTTTGATGAAAATGGGAATGTAATTGCCGATGGAAAACAGTTTTTCGATAATAACGGCAAGGCCTCGCAGGCCCAGAATAAAGTATTTTACCCCACGGGTACGAGTACGGTATACACACACGTGATAGCCAGCCAGCCGATCCATGATGCCTATGGCCGGGATGCCGCCACGACCCTGCCGGCACCCATAGATTATGCAGACTTCAGCTACCAATCCAATTTTTTACAGCACAACACCTCCGGGACTATCTACAACCATCAGAATTTTGACCTCGGCTCTTCGGGAACGGATAAGACACTCACTCCCGAAGCGCTGTGGGACGTAAATGCAGCAACACCCGTCCAGGGCACCCTGGCATGGTACTATAGCAGGTACAATAACTGGGAACAATATACGCCGGAGACGGCTTATCCCTATAGCCGGCAAAGCTTCTATCAGGATGGCACCGGTAGTAAGAAAAGCAGCGCTACCTCCGGCGATCAGCTGCGAATGGGGATGGGCCGGGATCAAAGCGGATATATCAGCCCGGTGGTCAACGAACTGGAAGATTATATGCGGATCCGGAACCACTTTTTTTCGACGGCAGATCTGGGCGAGATGCCCGGCAACCTGCAATCGCAGGCTGTACTGAAGGCAGGGAAGGACCCCAATGGGAGAGAAACGATCGCCATACAGGATAAAGGAGGGCATACGCTGATGTCGGCCCGCCCGGGTACCGATCTTACCCCTTCAGCGAATGTGGTAACATTAAACGCCCTGCAGTACTCGCTTACCGTTCCCGCATTACCCAGCGGGTCGGGCTGCAGCTTTGGAACACAGCTGGTCACTATTTATGGCAATGGCACCACTTTCACCCTGACCAATCCGGCCAATTATACCCTCACGCTCACCGGGCCCCTGAATGGAAATACGGTGGATTTTACTCCCACTGACTGGGGAACGGTCATCCGTTCGGACGCACCATTCACTATTTCGTATACGGACAAACAGGGGAGCTCCTGTGGCGGCGCTCCGGTCTTCATGGAAACGACCACGGCCACAAGCGGCGCTCCCCGGGATTATTATTTCAAGATACTGGCAGACGCAACACCTGTAACGATCACAGGGGCCTACACTTTATACAATATGGCAACGGAGACGACGACCTCGCTGCTGACAGGCAATCTGCTTAACCGTGGATATTATAAGATAATGGCCAATTCCGGAACCGTAACGCTCACCTATGCGAACAGCTTTACGGATGTGTGCTATACTTTCTACGACCAGAAGGGACAGGTAGTCGCAAAGGTCTCGCCGGAAGGAGTAAAAAAAATGTATGGGTCGGGGATCAATAATTATACGACGAAGACGGCGATGCCCTACACCCAATTATTAACGTACGATCTCCAGGGTCATACGACAAATATTACAGACCCCGATGGCGGAACATATAAGTATGTGTACCGGAAGGACGGAACGATACGATTCTCCCAGAATTCAGTACAGGCGGCTGCCGGTAGCTATAGCTACACCAATTACGACGCGCTGGGCCGTTTTGTCGAAAGCGGGCAATACCTGCCGGACGCATCAGGTATTCCATTTGGCAGCGCAGCGATGACGGGCATCCTGGAAAATATAAGCCCGGGCGGAGGATTGACCACGGGGACAAAAACAGACGTCATCCTTACAACATATGACGTGGCGGATAATAGTCACGGAGTGACGGGATATACACAGGATGTTTTTACATTGGCGGGCGCCGTCAGCATGACCCGGCGTTACAGCAGCATCGTCAATAACAACCCCGTCAGCGCCAACATGGTGAGCGCCACCTGGTACAATTACGACGTAAATGGAAAAGTCGTATGGAAGATACGGTACGTCAATGGATTGGGATACAAAACAAATGACTATACATTTGATGTCCTGGGCAACCTGGTCAAAACAGTGTTCCAGAAAACTACTCCGGCGGAAACCTTTGTGCACTATTATGACTATGACCCCGCCCGTGCAAAATTGCGGCATGTATATACCAATACAACGGATAACCCTTCTACAAAAATACTACAGGCAACGTATTTCTATTATTTGCATGGAGGACTCCGGCGGGTCGAGCTGGCCGCAGGTCTCCAGGGCGTCGATTATACCTATACCTTGCAGGGGGCGCTGAAATCGATCAATAACAGCAATAAAGCGCTGGATCCGGGAAAGGACGGCACAGGCAATGGAATTCCCGACGATGCCTTCGGCGAGGTCCTGGATTATTTTGCGGGAGATTATGTCAATACCAAGCCCCAGATATCTGCTATTAATGGGGTCGACGCTTCGGCTATAACTTCGGATAGCTATGCCGGAAATGTAAAAGCAATGACCTGGTTCAGCGAAAAACCATCGGTTACCGGGTTGACCAACGCACCCGTGACGAATGTCTATCAATACGACTCAAAATACCAGTTCCTGGAAAACACCTGGGGGACAACGCTTAATTTTAACACCGCACCGGCTTCATTTACCCCCACCGGAATTAATAAGGAAAAGTTAGGGAACGGAAGCTCTCCCGCCTATGACATGAACGGAAATATCCTGTCCCTGCAACGCACAGATGCCAATGGTAATATACTGGATCAGTTCGGATACCACTATGACAACAATAACAATCAATTGACCAGTATTCTGAATACCGCTACTTCGCAACCCTATGCCACATTTACGTATGACGGCCGGGGACAGGTCACAGGTGAGAACACCGGCGACGCCAATCAAAAATACATGGTCTATAATGTGTCGGGAAAAGTGATAGCTGTTTATCGTGACGCGGGACATGCACATCCGGTGGCGGCCTTTGTATATGATGAGGCAGGAAAGAGAATAAAAAAGCTTAGCTATAACAACACCGATCAATTGATCCAGGTGACTTACTACAGCGGAGACGTCATTTTCAGCCAGGCGGTAACAAACAGCGGGACAACAATTGGCCCGATCCTGACACAGGAATACCAGATCAACGGCCTCAACCGCATCGGTATCTACAATCCTCAGATCCCGCTGTATGCCTACCAGCTTACAGATCATCTCGGCAACGTAAGGGCGGTAGTCGTCCGGAACGCAGCGACCTACCAGGTGAGGGAATATTCGGACTATTATCCTTATGGCTATCTTGTCGGCACAGGCGGAGCCAATGACTACCGTTATGGTTACCAGGGACAGTATGCCGAAAAGGACCAGGAGACGAGTTTGAATGCTTTCGAATTGCGCATGTACGATAGCCGGATAGCCAGATGGCTCCAATTCGATCCGAAAGGTCAGTCCTTTAGTCCTTATGCGGCCATGGGCAACAACCCCGTGAGCATTATCGACAAGGATGGAGGCTTTTTTGAAGAGCTGCTCAATTTATTCACCCACGGGATGTGGATATCCAACAGCGGATACGCAGCCTATACCGCCCTTCAGGCACAGAATCTTGATCCGCAGTACAATTGGGTAGGCAGTAGGGTAAAAGGGTACGGGTTCATGACATGGGTCACCCCCGGGGCCGATCCAACCGACACCAAACAGGACGTTCTTCACGGCCAGAAGTTTGAGGCGGTAAGAGATGTTACCCACACTATCAATGGCCAGATGTTTGCAATATATCCCGACCTGGAATTGAGTATTACAGGCGGATTACGGGCGGCGGAAGTTGCCCCGGCCCGGATAGAAGGGTTTGATCTCAATCTATTCAGTGTCGACCTGGTTAAATACAGTTTTGCCGAAAATAAAAAATCCTACATCTGGAATCCTTTCGATTGGAAGGACCTGTCGGTGTCCATGGGTGCAGAAGTAGATCTCGACGGCCTGGGAGTTGAAACCGGACTTTCATACGGAAAGGGCAACAAGCTGGAAAGCACTCTCGGTGTAGGCGCAGGCATCCTCACCATTGAGATGGAAAAGGACCTTATGGAAAAAGAGGCTGCCTCCACCATGGGCATCGGCCTTAGTGGAGATGCCAAGTTTGGATTGGGCATCGTCGGCGAAGCAAAACTGACAATGAAAGTAGTACGCATACCGAACAATGACGAGAATGCCTGGTATAAAGCCGACTAAGCGGTCCGCTCTTCTGCCGGATGAAGTTGCAAGGCTTCCACAAAGGCATCTCTAAGACGATTCTTGCTTCTGTAACCCTGCTCAAGGAATAGAATGGGTAACCCGAAAATAACAGCGGTACCTGCCAGCCAGCCTGCCAGGTATTCGCTTTTATCGGATATCAGCAGCAGACCTAAAAAAAATGGACCTATCACCGACCACGGGGCACTCGGGTTGGTAAGACTAATGATGACATGCGTTTTTTCGCCGGCCGGCAAGAGCTCGCCATAAAGATACATCATTGTCCTACCCCGGCGTTTTGATGCACTGGACCCCCATTCCCATTTGCGGGTGATCTCGAATTGATTTTCGGAAAGCCATATCCCCGTGAGATTTTTACGGGGATAGATACCCCGCTCCCTTGCATAAAGTAATTCATCGAGGTCTTGCCTGAAGACGGATGGAGGACTTGCACTGTAATAGTGAAAAACTTCTGTAAAACGTTTTTTAAAAAGGTTGGTATAGCTCATTTCTTTGCCTTTCAGGATTTGACGGTTTGTGCGCTATTTTGTACCTTACTACGGTTACTGTTTGGATTTATAAAATGTAGGCATATGCAATATAAACATATTAAGGGCCTGTTTTTCTTTATTTTCTGTTTTGTGATTTTCTCAGCCCGGGGCCAGGCAGTATCTTATAAAGACCTGGTTGGGAAATGGCAGGGCACCGATGAAAAAAATGAGAAAGGAAGCCTCCGGTTTATCGATAGTTCAAAAATTGCAGTATCAATGATGAGTGGTCCCGAACTGGAAATGAATTATAAGATCGATTTTTCCAAAGATCCCATGTGGCTCGATCTGTATCGTAAAGATGCACCGACGCAAATTATGTTAAAAGGCCTCATCCGGTTGAACTCTAAAAATGAATTGAAATGGCAGGTCTTCCCTGATGGAAAAAGACCCGCCGATTTTATGATAGATAGGTCAGGGACCAGCCTGATCCTTCAACGGGTACAATAGATCCATTCCCGCCCTGTTCCCAAATTTGTAAATGGAAGACCTGTAAATCAGAGGATTAGTTGCCTATTCCGGGAAAATACCCTAAATTCCCTTTTTTTCCAAACATAACATGACTCAACCCAAAACTACCAGCCGATCGCTTGCACTCGACATTTTCCGGGGCATGACCGTTTGCTTCATGATCATCGTCAACACCCCCGGCAGTGAGACATTTACGTATTCGCCGTTGCGTCACGCCGCATGGCACGGGTTTACTCCCACCGATCTTGTCTTTCCTTCTTTCTTGTTTGCCGTTGGCAACGCCCTGAGCTTCGCCATGAAAAAATTTGAATCCATGGGGCAGGGCGAAGTTCTTCAAAAGATATTTAAAAGGACCCTGCTGATCTTTCTCCTTGGTTTTTTAATGTATTGGTTCCCATTCTTCCACGAACAACCGGACGGACACTGGGCGCTTAGACCTTTTTCCCATACCCGCATTTTCGGTGTACTGGAGCGGATCGCCCTTTGTTATTGCTTTGCCGCTTTACTCATTTACTATACTTCGCCCCGTACCGTTTATACAACAGCCTGGGTTTTACTGCTTGGTTACTGGGCTGCCTTACTTTTCTTCCCTGTCCCCGGCGCCGACCCTTATAGCATGACTGGCAATGCCGGTTTTCGTCTCGATAAATGGCTGCTGGGCGAAAACCATATGTATCACGGAGAAGGTGTGGCCTTTGAGCCTGAAGGCATCCTCAGTACCTTACCGGCCATCGTGAACGTCATTGCCGGCTATTTTACCGGCGTCTTCGTCAGCCGAAAGGGACGAACTTACGAAGGCCTTACTCAATTACTGTTATGGGGCACGGCCCTGGTAGCGGTGGCTGTTGCATGGAACCTGGTATTCCCCATCAATAAAAAATTATGGACGAGCTCTTTCGTTCTGCTCACCGTTGGCATCGATCTCATCCTGCTGTCTTTTTTGATCTACTTCATAGACTTCAAAGAGAAAACGCGCTGGACGCCTTTCTTTTCAGTCTTTGGAAAGAATCCCCTGTTCATCTATCTTCTTTCCGAATTATTCATCGTTGTCTTATTCACCATCCCCGCAGGCCAAAATGAGAATACCGCCGAATGGATCAACCGTGTAGGCTTCCAGGCCGTATTCCCCGGCCCTTTCGGTTCTCTGCTTTTTGCCCTTTCCTACATGATGTTCTGTTGGTGCGTCGGCAAATGGCTGGATGCAAAAAAGATATATATACGGGTGTAACAATTCCGCTTCGGCCCCCTTTCCGGTTTCCAGGCAAGCCCCGCCGCAATCCCGGCTCATTTTGTTTGCCTGAATTGCCCTATATTCGCGCCATGTATAAAGCTGTATTCCTGGACATGGATGGCACTTTGCTGAAGTCCGATCATTCTGTTAGCGAAGCTACCATACAAACGATCCGAACACTGACAGGCAAAGGCATTCCGGTGATCCTGGTTTCCGCACGCCCGCTAAATGCCGTCCTGCCTACTTTTCACAACATAGGGCTGCCGGCACAATATCCCATCATCACCCTCAACGGTAGTTATATTGTCGAAGCGGAATTGCCCATTTTCCAGGCCATGATCGACCTGGACAGCACTGAGAACGTGACCCGGCTGGTCCGGCCCTTTAACGCTACTATCGCCTACTACCTGCAACGCGAATGGTATTCCGAGGTAAGTGACGGCTGGACCGATCACGAACAACGGATCATGGATGTAAAGATAAAAGTGGCCCCCATTGCCAGCCTGGTTAAGGACTGGTCGGCACGTAATATCGCACCCAATAAGATGATGGTGATGAGCGAGCCGGATAATATCCTGAAGATCCAGCAACATCTGCGTTCTATCTACAATGGCAAACTTAATATCTACCCTTCCAAACCTACCTACCTGGAAGTGATGGACACACGCGGCTCCAAATCCAATGCCATCAAATTCATCAGCGAAAAGATGGGCCTGGCCCCATCAGAGATCATCGCAATGGGCGATAATTATAATGACAAGGAAATGATCATGTTTGCCGGTGTCGGTGTTGCCATGGGTAATGCTCCCGATGAGATAAAGGCCGCCGCGGATTATGTGACGGATACCAATAACAATGATGGAGTAAGACTGGCGCTGGAGAAATTCTTTGAGCTATGACCCGGCCGCCCGGCAGACTTAAATAATTTCGTACAACCGCGCCAGATTGATCAGTTCAACTGTATTGGATATTTTCAGCTTATCCAGTATGCGCGTCTTGTGTGTGCCAACCGTGGATTTATGCAGACTCAGGGTATTGGCGATCTCGGATACCGAACTTCCCTTCAACATCTGAAGCACTACTTCGAATTCGCGGTCAGAAAGGTCTTCAAAAGGATTATCCTTTAATTTTTTGGTCAGCTCACCCGATAGGATCTCTGCCAGGTTATCGCTGATATACCTCTTGCCACCCAGTACCTTCTGTATGGCGTATTTGATCTCCGACTCTTTCGAATATTTGTTCAGATAACCATGCGCCCCGATCTTCAGAAAACGTTTGGCGAAAAATACCTCCTGATTCATCGTAAAGATGATGATCTTCAATCCCGGATATTCTTTTAATAAATACGAGGTCAGACTGAAGGACTCTGTATGCGGCATATTGATATCCAATACCAGCAGATCGAAGGAAGCCGACTTCATTTTTTTTATCACCGCCTCTCCATCTTCTGCCTCGTCAATGACGACATCCCGTATACAGCTATTGATCAAGAGTTTCAGGCCCGCCCGGACTATGGAATGATCATCTGCTATTAAGATATTCTGCATTTGCTTGGATTGAAGAGGAACTTATCCCAAATATAAATGATAATAGCAATATTGAGAATGCAGGGACAGCTCTTTATTTATTTTGTGCTTTGGCTTGAATGCCTTCCTTATATTTTTGGACTGAGATTAATAACTTCCGGTATTTTGGCACGATCGTATGTAGCAGGAGTATATCGACAGAGATGCATATGAAAATCAATATCAGCCATTTATACCAGTTATTTTCGCTAAGGCTGTTATAGGCTCGTGTATTCCACAACGAAAGAAGATATTCGATCAGCCCCAGGCCATAGAACCCCGTAAGACCACTGATATATTTAAAAGAAAGTATATATTTATCCAGCACCGTCTCAAGCTTGCCCAAAAAATTCACCAGGGGCAACGATAACAGGGTGGGGTAGTCCGCAAACAGCAATAGCCGGACATGAAAATAAATAGAGTACGTAAGTAGTCCGAACAACGCTACGACGGGATACAGGTCATTCCCATCCGTCTTCCATTGATGACGCAACTGCCAGCTGTTCAGTAACCATAACACCGACAAGACAATGATCCTTAATAATAATTTTCTCCGTAAATAAAAAGCATCGGACAAAGGGTTTTTTACGACGATCTTTTCCAGGTCGGACGAAAGTACGGGCCGTTCTTCCATGGATACCTCCGGAAAACTATCCCAGTACTCCTGCAACTTTTTTAGCTCCATACCAGTTTTTCCTTTAAATAGGGGATGAAATTAAAGGGTTTCCTGGGTATCGGCAGCAGGCTCTCTTTTTCTTTCTTTTTACCCGCCGCACGACCCGGCAACGGTAAACCCGTCAGATGCGTCAATTCCCCGGCAGGCATTTTCTCGAATTCCAGGAAAAGACGGAATTTTTCGTAATCCGACGCCTCCCCGACGGACTCCCGGAATCGGGTCATCGACCGCTGATAGTCGGGTGACTTAAATTGTAACGTCCGGTCTTTTGCGGGCCCCAGCTCCTGCGTTATGCTATGCAGCGCCGCCATGTTGATACATGCCCGCAACAACAGCGTTTGCTTGTCGCCGTTATTCTTTCGCGCCCTGATATTCTGAGAGGCGGCAGCGATGACATCGATAAAGAGATTTTGATGTTCCTTGTAATTGTGGGTAAAAAGCCGGCAGATGGAATAAACCCTTTTGTGCTGGTTCTTCAGCAGCGAACGGATATCGCTGTCAAAGCCTTTTTTCGAGGAATCGTTCATATTCGGTATGGATTTTAAGCTTCATAGGTATGGATTACATGTCTTGAGAACCGGACTTCACCCGGTTCAGGGTATAAATATTTCAATTAAACGACACTTTCAGTAATCATATTGTTGATTTCACCCGCGAAAAAAGACGGGCCCACAAGGGTTTCGAAGGCGTAATAAGTGTTTTTATGGATATTTTCATCGTTAAAAAACTACGCAAAATTCGTTCTTTTACTATACCTCCGGGAAAGTCTAATTTAATATCTTGGCGTTGATTCTGAGGCAGTACGTTTACAAGCAATTATTGGACCAGACAGTCAAGCAATAAAATTAACAGCTTATATAGAGATTAGTAGCCTGTATAAGTTCTTTTTGATAGGAGAATAAAATTAATTCAATGAGCTATGTATCTCTTGAAAATTCAGATCCTTTTCTGAAATGCTTTGAGGTGCTTGCAGAAGACAAAAATTGTATTGTATCAGATTCGGTGCTCTATTTTTCGGGAAAAACGGGTAAAGGCTTTATAACCGTTGCGGGTATTACCCCCGGCATCGAAGTGCTGGCCGTAAATTTGTCCCTTTTAACAGAAGACCTGACGGTTCAATTCCTGCCTTCCGCCGGTGCTAGTTCTTATCTTTTGTGTTTCGATGAAATTGATATCCCCGGTAAAGGGGATAACGATCTGCCTATGGGACAGTCGATCGAAACTTCACGCCAGCTTCATTCTACCGTATCTATTACCGATGCTGTCAAAGGCAAAAAAGTGACCTATCCTAAGGACAGGATCATTCGTTCGCTGATCGTTCGGGTTAAGCGATCAGGCCTGGAACAATTGATCCATGATTTTGACGCCGGCGCCATCAACTCCATCCTGGAGTCTACCGGCAACGAAGCCACGCTGACCTGGCCTATCACATTTAAATACCGCTTCCTCCTGAATGATTTCATGGCAGAGATCATTCAGCATCCTTTCCGGGAATTGTTTACGATCCGGAATATCTCTGTTCTGATAGAATACCTCCTCGAGCAATTCTTTGTTATGAACAAGCTTAGCCAGGACGGGAATTCTCTCAGCACGCAGGATACCCACAGCCTTTCGCGCGTAGAACAGCACCTGTGCCTGCATTATAAAAAGGAATTTCCCGGCATCGAAAAGTTATCCCGTATTTCGGCCATGAGCCCCACCAGTCTCAAAACCAAATTCAAAAAATATTACGGCGAAACCTTATTTGGCTACTATCAGAAGAATAAATTGGAGCATGCCCGCAAGCTGCTCGACAACAAAGTACCGGTGAAAGTAGTAGCGACGGAGATCGGGTATTCCAACCCTTCTCATTTTACCCTTGCGTTCAAGAAGGAATATGGTTTTTCCCCCTGGCATTATCTAAACCCTCATTGACAACGCCTAAGCAAATTGCCCCTTAACTCTAACCCCCAAATATGACTATGAAATCCCAACATCCTTTCCAGACGGCCAGGGCTATGCAATGGCAACAGCTGCGTTTGCCCATCGGTCTGCAGGTAGCTTCCATTAAGGCATCCACCGACGGATTGGAGCTTATTCAGCCATCCTATGACCCTACCGGCCTGGTGCTTGCGTTCATCAACCACAAAGGAGATCTCCACGTCCGGCCGGCCCATCGTTCTCCGGCCGATGAACAGCCCGCCAGCCCGGGCCTTGGACTCCTGTCGCTGGCCAGTCAACCCCTTCTGTTCCGCTCTTCCACCCCCATTCTTTTCTCTGCCCTTATTCTCTATATTCCCACGGCCTGGATCGATGTTTTTCTTAAAGGCAACGGCCAATTCCTGAAGATAGAGCAGATATTGGAACAGGATAATAATATTATTACCTGCAGGCTGGGCAGAAGACAAATGTCTTTGTTCTCCACCGCTCTTGGCCTGTTGCTGGAAGAACCCCGCGACATACTGGGCATTCAGAACAGTTTCCTGTCGCTGCTGGAATATTTCCTGTGCAACCGTCACCGGAGCCTGCTTGGTGTCCATCCCTCTTCCGACATCGATAATGAAGATGACCTGACTCTGATCCGCGAAGTCGAATCCTATATTTCCGAGTATTATTGCTCCGATACGTTTACGGTGGATAGCATCCTGAAAAAGACATATACCAGCTATCACCGGCTGAATTTTCTCTTTAAATCCATTCATGGGATGACCATTTCTGAATACATCCGGAACAAAAGGATCGAAAGATCAAAGGAAATGATCGCGGACAATGTCAAATCTATCAGCCAGATAGCCTATGAGATAGGCTATTCCAGTATCAGTAATTATATTCTCGCCTTCAAAAAAGTTTACCAGATAACACCGGGAAAATACAAAAAACAGATCGATAATATGGTCTAGCCGCCGGCTCCGGACCCGTCAGGCCTCCCTCTATCGCCCTCTGCCGGAAAACGCAGCCGCACCGCCGTTCCCTTTTCTTCGATGCTTTCTATCGTCAGGGTGCCGTCCAGCCGATGGGTAAGGTCGGAAATGAATTTATGGCCCAGCTGGCTTCCGCTCTTCACATTGTCCATATCGTCATTACCCAGGAATGCCGCCACCTGTTGCGCGGTCATCCCCCTGCCGGTATCTGTAACGGAAATGACGATATCCTTTCCATCCCCGTGTGCTTCGAGCCGTATCATTCCCTGATGAGTGTATTTATTGGCGTTATCGGCCAGGTTGCGGATGATGGTGATCAATACATGCGGGTCGGAATAGATCATCAGTTGTTCATCTGCGAAATAGGAAATGCTATTCCCCTTTTGCTGCACCTGCTCCAGGAAGAAGTCATAGATCTCCTGTAATAACGGTTTCACTGGAAACAGTCGTTTACTGATACTGAAATTGTCCGTTTGGCTGGTTACCCATAAAAGAAAATCCTCCGAGAAATTATATATGTCCTGGGCTCCCTTTTTGACCCAATAGGTTCGCTCTTTTAGCTCGCTAGCCGGGAGGATCGCCTGATTGTCGTGCAGATCACCCGCCAGCATGGTCAGGAAACGCAGCGGGCTGCGAAGGTCATGGATGACCAATGAGATCAGTCTCTCCCGCTGTCTGTTGGTTCTCAACAATTCCTGCTCGGATTGTTGCAATTTGGCCACGGTCTCTTCCAGCCGGACCACAGCCCCTCTTAGTTTTTCCGCTTTCACGCGGATCTCCCTTTTCTTTTCCACCAGCTTTAACCGCAATTGCACCAACAGGAGCAATAAAACAAATAATGCCAGCGCCAGCGACAGCAGGAACCAGGTGGTCCGATAAAAATAGGGCGGCATAATAACGCTCCATTCGCGGTATTGGTAATTGTTCTTCCCGAACCCATTTACCTTACGAACCCGCAACCGGTACTCTCCGGAAGCCAGCCGGTTGAGCGTGATAATGCCGTCGGCCGGCACCTGTCTCCATTCATCGCTCAGCCCTTTTACATTGTATTGTAAATAAAGATTATTCGGATTCCCCAGGTAGGGACAGGATATCTCCATGAGCATGGTATTGTAACCCGTCTGCAATCGAATGGTGTCGGTCCTGTCAATAGACTTTCCGTCGATCTCCAGGTGCGTCATGTCAATGGACCCGTGGGGGAAATCCATTTTCAATGAATCCACATAAAAACAAACCATCCCTTTCATGGACAGCAGCGCAACAAATCCCTCCGGCGTGATCACGCTGCTGGAATTGAAACCCCCATTGAACTCATTCGTCAGCAACCCGTCCTGACGGCCATAATAATAGTAGTATAACGCACTATTGCTGCCTTCACACCAGGCATCCATATCCTCTTTGGGTACCTTGAACAGCCCTTTATTGCAGGGTATCCAGATATATCCCTGCCTGTCTTCTAAAAAATCATGTGCAGTGACCAGGAAACCATTCTTGTCCAACGGCATCCGGATGAACCGCTCGTGATAATAATAGAAATAACCTTGTCCATAAGTGCCTATCAGCACGTTCCCGTCCCTACAGGCATGAATATGACGAACATGCGTCCCCGATAGTTCTTTAAATTTTCGCGATTCTTTTTTTTCAAGGTCGTATTCGATCAGGCCGCTGTTCCCTCCTATCCACAAACGGTGCGGCCCCACAGGCTCAAAGGATTCAAAAACCTCCCTTCCCGAAAGCTGGTTTATCGTGAAAAGCCTCCGGAAACCGCCGGCTTCCAATAGCCAAAGCGACTTTTCCGTCAGACAGTAAAGATGGCCAGCGGCATCTTCTGTATAATCCACCACTTTAGCGTCCAGCGCAGGCAATACGCCCACCGGATTCATGGCAGTATCCATCCGGCGAGGCAGATTAAAGAAAGCCCCCCATACCTGGTCCTTGCGGTCGATGTACAAACATCGCTGCGGGATGGGCGCAGTGTCGGCTATGGATATCAATTTCCCCGCCGGCGTAAAAATGAATCTATCCGTCAGTATCTTCGGTTCTTTCCAGGGCTCGCCGTCCTTCCGGCGCCCCTGACGCAAGACCATCGGTCCAAAAAGATGCTGGGCCATTTTCTGCCGCATCGGCGCAGACCAGCCATCGATGCGGAACCGGTTCTTTCTTAGAAAATAGAATCCTTCCGTATCCGTAGCCACCAGCAAAAGATCGAGTCCGGCATTGTATTCCACGGCGGAAATATTGGGGATGAAATCCAGATTCACCAGGAACTCTGTCTGTAACCCTCCGTTGGCAGCAGGTTTCAGCAGATATAGACGCTGACCGGCCAGTAAATGCGTGGTCTTGCCGCAGGAATAGATCCGGAATTGCCCGCCCGCCTTGTTTATATTGACGATCTCCTTCCGCAGGGCGCCTTCTATCACCGGAGGACCGGAGACCTTTTGGCCGGCCGCATATATAGCGACCAGTGAATCCCGGTTCAACACATAAAATTTTTTATTCTGCAGCAGGTATAATGAACCATTTCCCCCTGTCAGGGGGCACACAGCCGTCAGTTTGGGACTGTCGTAATAATAAAGGATAGTATTATAAATGAAATAGAGATGCGAAGTATCCACCACATAAAAATCCAGGTTATGCTCAAAAAGATATCGAAAGATCTTTTTTCGCTGCTGGGTTTCCGCATCGGAGCCCGCATTGTTCAAAAAAGCAGCAAAATCGAACAGCTGTTTACGTCCATTCAACAGGTATGGCCTTTTGAGCGCCTCCGCCGGCGTAGAGGCCACCGGGTCCATAAATTGACGGTTATTCCCGGGATAATGGTATAGGTTATGGTCATCCGTCTGAAAATACAGGGCTCCTTTATCATTCTTTCCCAGGTACATAACATTGGATTCCATGACCGGCTTGTCATTGGGATAGTATAACTTGAAAGAACTGCCGTTAAAACGCACCAGCCCCACCTGGGAGGCCAGCCATAAATAGCCGTCATTATCGAACAGAAGATCGTTGATGCTGTTTTGAGGCAGCCCGTTTTCGTCGGTAAAGTGCTGGACAGAGTACCCGGTAGGAGAGTCGGACTGAGTCAGGGCAGGTGTTGCAGACAAAGATAGAAGAACGATGATCAGGAGGGTCTTTTTTCTCATGCCTTAACCTTGACCGTAAAGATAGGTATAAACGAAGAGATCGACCATCTAAGATGGTCGCCCCGGCAAAGATTCTTTGCCGGACATAATGAAAAAATCGACCATCTCTACTGAAAAGCAGATGGTCGATTTCTTTTTAGCTTATCCGAAGTTTTTGTTATAACAGCTTGTGTGTCTTCGGATATCGGATCAGCCATTTTTCAAAGGATATTAGTCTTTTTTTCTATAAGATATTGGATCTGCTCTTTTATAGGATATTGAACATAGACTCGTTGTAGACTAAAGATATCTTCTTTATGTTAAAAGTTTTAACGATTTATTACCCGTTGCGGTGGAAAAAGGACAACCATGGGGGTTATAACCACCTAAGATAGAATGCCTTGTCCGATTGCGCTAGTCTTTTTGGGCTTATGTGTAAAGGCCGGCAGCAGGGGAGGGTACTTTTATAGCAATAAAATCAGTATCCCAATGAATGCACTTTACCCCCCGGGCCAGGTCTGCCCTTTTACTTCTGCGATGGTCTCTCTTCGATGTTGAAACGCATGATCCGATCGACTTATTTTATCCTACACCTTATTCGATTTAAATGACCTTCCTTATGCCAACATTCGAAATTTCAATCAACATATACATTTTCCTGTTGATCCTCGGTGGAGCAGCACTGGCTGGATACGCCAGGAGAAGCCGGCAGATCGCAAAGAAGAATCGAAGGATCGCCGAACTCGAACGGGAAATGATACAAGCCCATGCTGAACTGTTAGAAACTCAAAAAGACTATTGTGCGCTGGAATCAAAAGTTAAAGACATAAACAGCCCGGTCATCGCCATGAAGAACAGCAAGAATGACGATTCACCTCAAAAACCTATCCACCGGCCGGAGAATATCCGGACAGATCGCGCCACCGGCACCGATTGAGATCCGCACCATCGCAGCCAAACCGTCTGAAAATCATCCGGGTTGTCCTATCGCGCAAGTGTATTTAAAATTTCGGGCATACTATTGCCCGATAGTTGATTTTTTTTACATATAACCCGTAGACTATGACATACCCGTACCCCTCATCACCCTTGGGAAGATCATCTGTTCTCAGTGTCTTCGTCCTTCTTTTTACCCTTAAGGGAATTGCCGCTCCACTCCGCCAAAATTATTTTCATTCAGCCTTAGCCGCACCTCATAATTCCCGAAGTTGTGCGTTATATGATCAGGGTACCGTTCAGGAATACCCCTTGTCCGGATATGTTCGGCGAACCAGCAATGGCGACCTGGTCATAACAGTTCCATCAACGGCTTCCGGCCGGTATAAGATCCGCTTCTTTGACGACAAGGGGCTTTTGCTGTTCGAGATCCGTCAGATCAAAGATACCCTGCTCATCGTGGAGAAATATAATTTCGAGCACGCCGGGCAGTTTCATTATGAACTTTACAGGGATACCCTCCTTGTTGAAAAAAATAGTTTTATTATCCAACGGGAATGATCCCGCGAACCAAACAAACCCAAATCCAAATCCAAATCCAAACCCACACCCCATGCGCTTATTCACTAACCTTTTCTTTAAGGTTACCTTATCATCCATGGTTCTGACGGCCCCCGCCATGATAACGGGCCATGCGAGCTATGACGGCGATGGCTTACTGAGGGACAAAAGGGTCGTACGGCCTTTTTATTCTTCTGCAGTCATTGAAAAATTTATCGATCACCCTTCCCTCACCGCGAGCCCCGCCTATGAGGTAGAAGAGCACAAGACCGCAACTAAGGTGGTGGCCCCCCCTGCCCCCGCGACCAAAACTGAAATAGGAGAAAAAGAAACAACGGACAACGGCGTCAGCACCAATGCCGCAGCAAAAGCAGCCGAACTCCGGATGGTCATCAACCAGGCCGTATTGATCTATGACAATATGGATCTCGAAGAACAAGGCCTGGACGAGAAAGCATTCGAATATGCCTGGAGAGGATATCACAATCTGCTGAAAAAAGGCCGTATTCACAAAAGAAGCGTCCTCTCCATCTGTGATTTCAGCCAGTCCTGCTGCAACCGACGGATGTATGTTATCGACGTGTTACACCGGAAACTGCTCTATCGCACCTATGTTGCACACGGCCAGAACTCCGGCGAAGAATATGCTTCGACTTTCTCCAACGAGCCCGAATCATTCAAGAGCAGCCTGGGCTTTTATGTAACAGACAGGATCTATTATGGCCGTAATGGCCTCTCGCTGCGGCTGAATGGAGTCGACAGCGGGTATAACGATATGGCCTCTAAAAGAAAGATCGTATTGCACGGTTCATCTTATGTAGGCGATAAATACATGCAGGACTTTGGTACCCTCGGCACGAGCCTGGGTTGTCCGGCTCTGCCGTCCGCCATTAGTGGCCGCATCATCCGGGCCGTAAAAAATGGCAGCTGTTTGTTTATTTATCACCCGACGCAACAATATCTGGATAACTCACCCATCATCAATGGGTAAAAATAAGAATCCGGTTATGATGCCAGTAAAAACGCGCTCAAAAACGATAACCTTCAAGGCTGGATTGGCGCTCCTGATCTGTTTTTTGATAGGCATCGCCGCAGCCGCCTTACTTCTATATACATTATTGTGAAGATAATGCAATAGCAACTGTCGCAAAGTTTGCTTCCCGGGGCCGGTCTTTAGATCGGCCTTTTTCATAGTGGCACCCAAACCGTCACTCTTGTCCCCTTTTCTTTCTCACTCTGAATAGCAAGACTGCCCTTCAGGATCTTCAACAGATCTTTGATTATCAGGTACCCCAATCCATTCCCCTTTCTATTATCCACATTCGTAGAAGAAATAATGAAATGGTCCGCCATGATATTATTGATCTGGTCGTGCGTCATGCCAACCCCCGTGTCCTCTACCAGCAGCACAACCCCATCCCCGCTGCGCGAACAACTCACACGGATAAAACCTTCCGGGGTAAAATTGATCCCATTGAGAAGCAGATTGTATATGACGATCTTTACCGGCTCGATATACTGGAAAAGAGTTTGCCGTTCGTCAATATCGTTCAGCAGCCGCACCTGCTTCTGCCGGGCCATCGCCTGAAAAATGCCAAATAATTGTGTGACCAGTTCGTGCAGGTTGAAAATTTCCTTGGCCAGCCGCCTATCCTCATTGCGATATTTTATCCAGTTGAGGATATTGGTAGACAATAGCTCGAGTTCTTTGGACGTCGTAGCCATTTCACCGATTGCCTCCTCCTGCATGGCCTCGGTCAGTCCATGTTTTTTTTCGATGAGATTCTTTCCCGTCAGGTGCAGAAATCGAAGAGGGGTCACCAGATCATGGCTGATGATGGAGATCAGCCTGGTCTTGATATGGTCCGTCCTCTCTAATTCTTCATTTTTTGCCTGCAGCTCCTGCGTCTTTTCCGCGATCTGCATTTCCAGCTTGTGCTGCCGGATCTCGAGCCGGCGGGTTCGCCAGCGGACGATGCCGCCGATAAAGACGGTTAACACCAGCAGACATAATGCCCAGCTCCAGGGCTGCTGCCACCACCGCGGGGTGATGTAAAAATTCCTCACTGTCCAGCTATAATTATTACCAAAACCATTGGGTTTTCGTATCTGCAGCCGGTAATTACCCGAAGGAAGATTGCTGAAATGCAGGCGTGGATTGCCTTGAATATCCAATACCTGCCAGTTCCTGGAATAAGGCTCCAGTTTGTATTCGATATATAAGTTTTCTTTGCTGACCCAGGCCGGAAATCCCAGCGAGAAAACCAGCTCCCGTGTACCCGCCGGTAATTCCGGTTTTATCAGCGAGTTGCTGTTCACTTGCTGGCTGTCTGCCATGAAATCATCGATATAAATGTCGCCTGCCGGTAATCTGGTAACCGGCCGGGCCGGATTTACCCATACCAACCCATCCATAGAGGGAAAGGAGAGGACCGTATCATTAAGTTGCAAGGCACAGGGAGTGCATCCCCCATTGAGTTCTGTCATATCCATTCCATCCCCCCGGCCATAGTAGTGATAATAGATTTCCCGGCGGCTGTCGGCAAAAGCCTCTGTCATTTCCTCCGGTTTTGCCCGGAATACACCTTTGTTGGTGCTGATCCAGCAAAAACCCCGTTTGTCCGGAATAAAACAATGGGCATATTGCAAATAATGGTTCTTATCCCCGGGGATCGATCGCATCTCCCCATCCTTATACAAAAAAATACCTTTCCCATAGGTGCCGACAAAAAGATAACCGTTGTACTTCCATAGCCCCCTGACACAAATGCCTGGTACACGCCACAAGGTATCGATGACATGCGTAATAATATTGTAGCGGAACAACCCCTCACAAGTGGCTATAGCAATGCGACCAGGGCTCATTTCGAGCATGGAGAAAGGCGCATTGCTGTTGATATCCGGTTTGGGATAACGGAATTGATAGTCGATATGATCGCCCCGGACTATGCCAACCCCAATGGCATTGGCGACATATAGATCTCCTTCCGACAATGCGAAGCCATCCGTTATCGAGCCTTCCCCGGCATACAGCCCTGCCGTCCGGTGTGTTTTATAGGAATAGGAATAGATGGAATCTGCATAACTATACCATAGAACACTGTCGGGAGTAGTCAATACAAAATTGTTGAATTTTGAGGTTTGTATGGGCAGCCGGGTAGGGGAGGGAACTGGTTTTCCCAACACGTCACCATTGCTGGTGAGAATACTTTCCCCGGATAAGGCCACCTGGCTGTAATAGGCCGTAGGCTGTTCCTCCCTGCTGGGGCCGGAATTTTTTTTAACTGGCCTGACCGCATTCTTGCGTATGATAAAGATTCCCCTGGAATAAGTGCCCAGGAATAATATACTGTTCTTTTCGTCATATTTTGCAAAAAGCAGAAGGGCATCGGCCGGCAGCACATTACAGATGAGCCGGGCCACCAGTTTCCCCTGCTGGTAATCCAGCATCCAGGCCATTTTTCCCTCCACCAGTATCGGATTTTTCATACTGTTGTCCCAGAGCAGCTGGGGTTTGTTCATCCCGCCTTCCCGCTGCGGCCCCGGGTCTCGCCCCCCCAACCCCGATACCGCAACAGGTGTTTTGCCCGCATTATCCGCATCTAAAAGATAAAACCCCGTCCTGGCATTGAACACAAATAAAGAATCATGCAGATAAAACACCTTGGAATCCGGTTGCAGCGCAGTGATAATAGAGGGACTGGACCGGCCAAGCCGGTAATCATACAAGGTGTCTTTCTGCAGCAGTAGCCGGTTTTCACTCAGCGGGATCAGGGCCTGCGTAAAAAAGTCAAAACCGAACCCCGGCGGTGGTTGCAACGAAGACTGCCGGAATAATTTTCCGGACGCCATCAACCCTACCAGCCTGAAAGTCGAGGGACGGGTATCGACCTTCACCTGCCCCGCGAACTGAGGCTTGTTTTTAAGTATCAGGAACAGATTTCCCACTTCATCCGATGTATATAACCGTCCGTCCCTGGTCTTCAACAGGAACAGCATTCGCTCGGAAAGGAAACCCGGGGTATTCGATCGGTTGAAGGTTACAAAATCAGACCCATTGTAACGTGTTATGCCAGCCTCTGTCGCAATCCAGAGAAAACCAGTCCCCTCATCCCACTGCAGGCCCTTTATACCGTTGGAAGGAAGCCCGTTATCTGTCGTAAAGTGGTCAACAAGATAGGTTTCCTGGGCCCTTGGAAAAAAACAACAACTCAATAGGAACAACAAAAACCACGTAGTCCTAATAATTGACATTATACAATGTAGCCAATTCTATTAATTCTTTCAGGTTCGTCGTGAGGGTTTTTTCGAATATCCGGTTTTTGACGGTCGAAACGGTGTTCATTTTGATATTCAGCGTTTCGGCAATCTCTTTTGTACCCAGCCCCTTAAGGACATAATGCAGAATTTCCAATTCCCGGGGGGCCAGCGCCGAAAAAGGATTATTGGGATAACGGACACCCGAAACGCTCCGCGAAGACTGTTCATTTAACAGGAAACGGCGCAGTAGCCGGATCGTCTCCTCCTCCGGCGTAGTTTTGGGCAAATAGTGGTCGATTCCATATTGCCGCAGCGCTTTTCCGTACACTTCGGCCGGCTGCATGGAAAAGACCATGATGCGCATATCCGGATATAGTTTTTGTATATTGGGGAGGATTTCGAGAGTGCTTCCATCCGAGAGGATAATATCCAGCACCAGGTGCGTAAATCTCTTTTTAGCAAGCTCCTTCATTAACTCATTGCAACTGACTACTTCCGAAACTTCCGTAAACCCCAGGTGTAATTGCAATAACAATTTCAGACCTTTCCGTATCATGCTGTGATCATCTGCCAGTAATATCTGTGGTTGCATCATTGTTTTGAATTCGAACCGGACATAGCCCAGTTCACGCTAAATTCATCAATAAAAAAAAACAACTTGTAGAATTAATTCTACCTCAGCTTAGCGTAAAGCTATTAATTTGCTCAATGTTATGATCATGCATTCTCAAATGCGCCTGGTGTTTTTTTTTTGACCTACTCAAGACCTGCCGTCCTTTTTTAAGTTTAATGGAGTAATGTCCTAATCAATTTAATTTTTTACTATGTCTGGTTTTCGCTTAAAACTCAACAGGTTAAGGAATATTCCCTATGCATCTTCCATCCAGGAGTCCCTGCCCTTCGAAAAGTCCTTCGAGCTGGAATATTTTTTTGAAGGACAATGGAATCTTGTCATCGTCAAACCTATCCTCATCAATACCGTTGTTATCTTTCTCGTTCACTTTCCCGAAAGCCGCGAAGACTCTATGGCACTGGTGTATAATAAAAAAGATACCTGGTCGGACATCGAAAAAGAATCCACCGGGCACACAGAAGCTATTGGTCTGGCCATCGAGAATTACTACTCTGATTGCTACCTGCCCTGGAGCGGTAATACTAAAGACGGATCATCTCATACGTACTGGGATAATCATTTAATGAATTAGATTTTATTTTTTAACTATGATCGCAAATATGATCGACTCGGAATCAACAGACGAGGAGGATATTAGCATTCTTTGGTTTCAACAAGGCGTCCCGGAAGCATTTAAAGTATTCTTTTTTCAATATTACCCGGAACTGTTCGCTTTCTCCCTTTTGCTTGTGCACGATCGCCTGGTATCACAGAAGGTATCGATGGACGCATTTTTTCTTTGCTGGGAACGCCGTACCCAGTTTACCAGCGATAAAAAGATCAAGGCTTTCCTCTATCTGGCCATTCGAAATAACTGCATGGATTATTTTCGCGCGAAGGCCAATCCCGATGCCACCCAATCACCCAGCCTGGAAAGCACTCCTCCCTCCTCGCTGCCGGACTATATTGTAAAAGATATCTACGCCTATGCCGCCGTTGGGCTTCGTGAACCAGGCGCCCGTTAGTCCCCAGGGTCCCCTCTTCGCCCCAGTTTTCACCCCTCCTCATCCCGCTCCCTTCGCCCCCGCTCCCCTTGCGGCCCTTTTTATTTTGCTGAAAGCCCCGGATATCCTAGTTTTATAGGGATGGCCCATCCGACGATCCTGCAAAACGCCGACTCCCGCCAACTTGAACAGGCAGCCGCCTTTAATCACCAGGAACTGTTCAAGAAAGAAGCAATTACGCTCGGCGGTAGCATCTTCAGCAAAAACGGCCTTAACTTCACCTCCGGAACGCACCAAAGCCCTTCCATGGTGGCCTTCCCCGAACTCACAGAAGACAATGCCGCTCAACAGCTTGACGAAATGATTGCCTATTACCGGTCCTCTCCGCCACAGGGCGCCGGATGCTGGTCCCTCGATCCCCCCAGTCCCGCCGACCTCGGCGTTCGCCTGCTGGCCCGGGGATTCCAACCCGGTTGGCGGCCCCGCTGGATGGCCCTGGATCTGACAAACGTACAAACCCATCATCCCTATCCCAAAGGACTCTCGATCGTCGCGGACAACCAAACTTCCCTTGCCTCGGTTAAAGGACTGCCCTATGCCCAGGTCATTATTCCTAATGAAAACACTACCGATATGCCAGGCCAATGGGTCCGTTTCGTCGCCAGACTTAATGACAGGATCGTAGGGCATAGCGTTGTTTTTCTGACCTCCGGGCAGTGGGGCGCTGCCGGTATCTATCACGTAGGGGTCGTTCCCCGCGACCGCCATAAAGGAGTGGGAAAGGCCGTAACACTGGCTGCCTGTCTCTATGCCCGGGAAAAAGGGTATCGTTATGCCGTGCTGAATTCCACCGGCGCAGGTCAGCGAACCTATGAGCAACTGGGCTTCACCGTTACCGGCGATGGCTGGACCTGGTGGTTGGTCACCGACCGCCTTCTGTCCCGGCCCCCATCGGCCTGGGATGTGCAACTGGCCGAAGCTATTGGTCGCGGCGACCAGGAGATGCTGTCTGTCCTTCGATGCGACTGTCAACCGGAACACCTCAACAAACCCCTCACCAATGGGATGAGCCTGATGCAGTTGGCCATACACTGTCAACAGCCCGTATCCGCGGAATGGCTGGTGGCAGCAGGTGCGACCTATGCCGTACTCGATGCCTGGGACCTGGGCTGGAAAGACCGGGCCCGCCAATTATTGCAGAAAGAACCACAATTAGTCAACCAAAGGTATAGCGATCTGAATAGAACCTTGTTGCACTATGCAGCAGAACGCAACGACGCAGAACTGGCTCAGTTGGCCCTGTCGGCCCGGCCCGATCTGCGGCTCAAGGACAGCAACTGGCAAAGCACCGCCCTGGAATGGGCCAAACACCTTGGCCATACCGCTATCGCTGAATTGATCATTTCCGCCCGCTAAGCCGGCCTGACTATAACAGACAGCCGAAGATCATGCCCCCATCCTGGGCAGTGACCGTACCGGAAGCTCCAGTTTTCTTTTATCCATTGCCCGTTGCATCAGCTATTACCTCACTCCACAAACTCCCACGCACTCTTATACGCCTCCTGCGCCTCCGCATAAGAAATAAACCCTGCATAAAAAGCACTTCGCGAAAGCGTCCCGCTATCCCCGATAACCACGAGCTTTTTACGGGCCCTCGTCATCGCCACATTCATGCGGCGGATGTCCGACAGGAAGCCGATCCTGCTGTCGGCATTGCTTCGCGTCATTCCGATATAAACAATATCCCTTTCCTGCCCCTGGAAACTGTCGATGGTGTTGACGGATATTTTGTGTGCATAGCGGCACAGGATAGTCGAATGTTGTAATAGTTCCTGCAACAGATGCACCTGGTTGCGATAGGGTGAAATTATGGCGATGCTGGGGAACGCTTCGTCGCTAAATCGGTTGCTTAGGTCTGATACTACCTGCGTCGCATGTTTAATAAGAAAGGCCGCTTCCTCCGGATTCGACAGCCCAGCGCCCTCCTGTTTCTCATCATAACCGCAACCGGCCGTATCTATAAAGGCAAGCGCCCCGTCCCCTTCAAACAGTGAATGCGCCGCCACCGAAGGATGCGCTTTCAATCGCCCTTCATAAAAGACACCGGAGGAATATCCCATGATGGTAGTATGCATCCGGTATTGCTCTTCCAGCAAAACGACCGCCTCGGGATGCAGGGTTACATTTTTTTCGAGTAGGGTAGTCCCCAACCCGCCCCGCATCGCTTCATCCGACTTTACAGTCGGCGGCAACTGGCAATGGTCGCCCGCAAGGATCACCCGCTGCGCTTTCAGAATGGGTATCCAGCAGGCTGGTTCCAGGGCCTGCCCAGCCTCGTCGATCACTACGGTTTCATAGCGCAGATTGCGTACGGTATAGTGATTGGCTCCCACCAGTGTAGCAGTGATGACCTGGGCCTTCGCAACCAGGTCATCAAGTATGAACTGTTCTGTCCGCTCTACTTCTTTCAGTATATTGCGCGCTTCGTCAAAAAGAGCTTTGCGCTGCTCGCGTTCGGCCTTGCCAAAACTGCGCTTGTATTTGTGGGCCATATCCCTGAATTCCCTGGCCCTCTTCTTTAACTTTTTGATCTCTTTGTTGCCGTTGTGTTCCGCCATCCTGCTGTCCAATGTCAGCGACATCAGCCGCTCCGACACCCTGGCCGGATTGCCGACCCGCAATACATTCAATCCTTCATCGGCCAGCTTCTCGCTCAGCAGATCTACTGCTGTATTGCTCGGTGCTACCACCAGTATTTGTTTATGATCCCTGTTCGCCAACGCTCTGATGGCTTGTACAAGGGTGGTCGTCTTGCCCGTACCCGGCGGCCCATGCACGATAGCAAGTTCATTCGCTGACAGTATCTTGTCTACCGCCGTCTGTTGCGATGCGTTCAGACCCGGCGCCTGTTTTTTGGCTTTTCCGCCCGTCCTGGCTCCCGGCGAAGTCATCTTTACATTCGCTGCCGCTTCATTTCCTTGCTCCCGGATACCCGCTCCCGCATGAAAATCCGGCTTCTGCTGCCCCGTCAATATCCTTACCAGCCGCCCTTCTTCACCCTTTTCGGCCAGTGCCGCCGCCTGCCGTAAGGCGCCAAACATTTCCGTATAGCTGTTATCATCAAAAAGGATATCGATGCCCAGCTTGCCATTGCTGGCCCATTCAGGCAGCTCGTCGGTATTGAGTGTTATCTTTAGCTTGTTCCCGCTCTGAAAAGTAATGGTCCCCTCCACACGGTCATTTTGCGGATCGTGGTTGGAAAATAGCGCCGCCGACGCTCCAAAACGCAACTGGTGAGCAACGTCCTGGTGTGTTGTCCGTTCGACCTCTACGGTCAGGTAGTCCCCCCGGCTCATCTCCGTATCCCGTATGGCGACGGGATACCAGGCCAGCCCGCCAGCCCGGCGATCATTAATAGACGCTGTCTCCGCCAGTTCCCGATACATTCTCCGGTCATCCGCCTGCTCGATCTTCAATAGGCCGGTGAGTGAGGTAAAATAATCCATCCGGCAAAGATACACCACTTGTGCCAACCTCCTGCTATCTCCGCCAGCCCCGCGAACCAGAGCGGACGCGGTCCGGTTTGTTAATGCCCGTTAACGAAAGGACCCCTGGATTTTTCATATTTTCAACAGCAAATTAGCCATTAACCAATGAAGTGTACTGCTGCTTTTCTATCGCTGGCTGGCCTCTTCACTATCCTATCATCAGCCGCGCTTCGCGCACAACCGCCTTCTGCTGCCGGCAGACCGGACATGACCTTCGGCGCCATATCGCCGGAGAACTTTACGGTATCATCAGACAGTTCCGCCCACGCCATTTTTTTATTCGATCATGGCCAGGTCGTCTTTGACGATACTTACCGTCGCGGCGCTTTTAACAGCGTGTTTGAAAAACATACCCGTATTCTTATTTTGCACAAGAGCGCCTTCCCCCTGGCAACGCTGACCCTGGCCAATTACCGGAAAGCCGACGCTATTATCGAGGACTTCAAAGGCGCGACCTACAATCTCGAGAATGGCAATGTTGTCGCTTCCCGACTGGATAAGAGTAATATCTTTAAAGACAAGAGTAACAACTTCGATCTCGAAAAGATCGCTTTTCCAAATGTGAAAGAAGGCTCTATCATTGAATACAGCTATCGTATTCTCTATCCGACCCTTTTTATTCCACCCTGGGTTTTTCAGGGCAATTATCCTGAATTATGGAGTGAATACGATATTACCGTCCCTCGCCTGTTCGACTACGCCTTAAAAATACAGGGATATCAAAAGTTCGCCGTGGATACGGCTATCGCCTATAATAACAATGCCCCCGGTCTGCAGTACGGCGTATCCGATCGCACTTTTTATGCCAACCAGACTATCCGCCGCATATGGGCGCTGCAGAACGTCCCGGCCCTGGAAAAGATAGAGCCCTATACCACTACGCTAAAAAATCACATCGCCAGGGTAGAATTCCAGCTTTCTTCCGCCCGGCGCCCCAACGGTTATACCGAAACGTTTTCGACCACCTGGCCGCAGCTGACTGCCCAATTGCTGAAGGAGGACAATTTCGGCGCCGCCCTCGACGATCACAACCGCTGGCTGGACGATGACCTTAAAAAGATCACGGAAGGAACGTCTTCCAGGACAGAATTGGTCCGCCGCCTCTACACTTATGTAAGGGATCATTTTACCTGCCTGCCCGTGGAAAGGATCTATATGTCCCAGACACTTAAAACCACCTGGCAGGAAAAAAAAGGAAATATCGCCGATGTCAATTTGCTGCTGGTTGCACTATTCCGACACCAGCGGCTGGATGCGGCTCCCGTCATCCTCAGCACGAGGGCTAACGGATATGCCCATGATGGTTATCCGATGGCAGGGGAATACAATTATGTGGTCGTTCGTGTCCGGGTAGACGGTACCGATTATCTGCTGGATGCTTCGAAGCCTAACATCGGCTTTGGACAGCTCCCGGAAATTTGTTACAATGGCTGGGCCCGGGTTATAGATTCCACACATGACCGTATTCCTTTAATGGCCGATTCGGTAAAAGAGTGCCGGCGTACCATCGTCATTCTTACCAACACCGACAGCGGTTATACCGGTACCTATACGCGGACGGCAGGTTTGTTTGAGTCGATGTCCCTCCGTAGCCAATTGAAAAAGATACGCCCCGAAGACTTCTTTGAGAACCTTCGAAGATCCATGGCCGATTTTAAACAGATGGGAGAGTATGGTTTTGACTCGCTGGATGCTCAGGAGGCAAGGGTTACCTGGCATTACACCATGAAATACCATTTTGGTCAAAAACGGTTTTATCTCAACCCGGTGATGCACGAACGCTTCAACACCAGCCCATTCATCTCGGAAGAACGGCATTATCCGGTGGAGATGCCTTACTGTATCGATAATTCCTATGTTCTCAGCATGGAGATACCCTCTGGATATGCCGTGGATCAGTTGCCATCCTCCCAGCGCATTCTGATGGATGATAGCAGTGGATTTTTTGAATACAATGTCAGCCAGGATGGACATACGATCAATTTTCATACGGTGTTGCGGCTGAATAAAGCTGTTTATCCGTTGGAGGAATACACGGGCCTGCGTAAATTTTTCTCGCTCATCGCCAACAAGGAAAAAGAACAGATCATTTTTAAAAAGATCAACTAATCATGCCTTTCCTATATATCATCCGGCCCACCGGCTCCATACCACTTTCCCCGTTGGCAGGTTTCATACTGCTCGTTTTCCTTTCCCTCCGTGCACCGGCGCAGCCACCCGTAACCGCTCCCATTGACGACTCGCTGAAAAAGGACGCTGCCCTGGTCGTGCGGTATAACGAGCTGGAAATAACGATCCTTTCTCCCAGAAAAGCAAAAATGCATCACAGGTATGCATATACTATCCTGAACAGCCTTGGCGATCCCTATGCCCCTGTCCATACGTTCTATGACAAATTTCACGACCTGGCGAGCGCGACGGCGATCCTCTATGATGGAGAAGGCAGGGTCTTGAAAAAAATAAAAAAAGGGGACATGGAGGATTGGAATACCGACGGAGGCGGCATCCTGATGTCCGATACCCGTATAAAGTATTACCCTTTCGTATGCCGCAGTTATCCCTATACAGTGAGTTACGAAGAAGAAGTGGAGATGAATGGTCTGTTCATGCTTCCGGATTGGCTGCCACAACCGGCAAGAAATGTGGCAGTAGAAAATTGCCATCTCATAATAACGGCGCCGGCAGAATATCCCCTGCGGTATAAAACGTATGCCTATTCAGGTGACGTGGCCATTACAGAGAACAAAGGCTACAAGACCTATAGCTGGCAGGTGAACCATCGCCCCGCATTACGCGAGGAGCCCTACGAACCGGCATGGTACCATCGGGAGACTCATGTCCGCCTGGCGCCGGCAGACTTTGAGTGGGGAGGATATAAGGGCAAGCTCTATTCGTGGACGGATATGGGAAAATTTGTCAACACCTTATATCAGGGCCGGGACAGGCTGCCGGACGAAGCCCGGCAAAAAGTTCATCAATTAGTGGACGGACTGACCGACCCGCGGCAAAAGATCAAAGTCTTGTATAAATTTTTACAACAGAACACACATTATGTCGGCATCGAACTGGGTATCGGCGGCTGGCAGCCCTTTGACGCCGCCTATGTTTATAATAACAGATATGGGGATTGTAAAGCACTGGCCAATTATATGGTAGCCCTGCTGAAAGAGGCGGGTATTCACGCCTCTTCTGTCCTCATCCGGGCAGGCTTTAATGCCCCGGCGCTGGACACCTCCTTTGCCTGTGCGCAGTTCAACCATGCCATCGCGGTGGCTTTTGTTGGCACGGACTCCGTCTGGCTGGAATGCACCAGCGCTTTGCTGGCGCCTGGCTACCTGGGCAGTTTTACATCGGACAGGGACGCATTGCTGATCGACCAGGATGGCGGTCATATCGTACATACCCCTGTTTATGGCGTACAGGAGAATCGCTTCTCCCGGCAGGTCAAAGGTAGCATTAGCATGGAAGGCCACCTTGATGCCAGCCTGGTTTACAACTATTCGGGACTGGAACAGGACGCCCTGCAGTCGGCACTCGACAGGCTTTCGGCAAAAGAACAGCTTCGGGAAAGACAACAGTCGGTAGGAATTACCAACGTTACGATAAAGGACCTCTATTATACTGCTGACTCAACAGCGATCCCCGCTATCCGGGAGACCATCCATTTGTCTGCAGAACAATTTGCAACGGTTTCAGGCAACCGGCTGTTATTGTATCCCGGTGTATTCTTCAAACGGATCAACGGATTAAAGGAAAGCCTCCAAACCCGTGACGCCAACTTTGAACTATCCCTTTCCTATGAAGAGACGGATTCTGTCGTATTGCAAATTCCTCCGGGGTATCAGCAGGAATCAGCGCCTTTTTCCGCTACGTATTCCTGCCCCTGCGGCAGTTATCAGATCCACAGCACCTTTAACGATGGTATATTTACGTTAACCTGCCGTTTCCGGCAGAATAAGGGACTTTATTCCGCCGACGCCTGGCCCCGGCTGGCCCATTTCTTCAACCTGGTACGTCGCGAAGGCCTCCGGCAGCTGGCTTTTATAAAACAATAAAGCCCGCACAAGACGGACTCTATCGTTATTAATTGAAACCATTCTCTCTTATCCTTCCTTCCGGAAGAAGATATTTCCGCTGATCGTTTCCAGATCGATCTCCTTCCCGCCGCCTCCATTTAACTGCGCCGAGACCGAACCTCCACCCACCTGTTTGATACGCCGGCTCGTGGCGTTCAGTTCGATATTCGAATACATGGTGCCGGAGATCGTCTTCATCTTCACATCGGCTTTGCGCTGCGGTGCAATAGCCAGATCGATGAAGCCGCTGATGCTTTTCGCCCTAATCTCGGCCGTATTACCGGTGATGATGATATTGCCATTGATGGTCTCTACGGAAAAATCGGCATTTTCAGGGACGTACACCTCATGAAAGATCACACTGGGACAGCTGCAACAACAGTTACAACGATTATTCGAATCCCCGCTGCACGCGCCCTTTGGCAACTCCAGTTTGGCAGAGACGTTGATGGTGCTGCCCGATTCGCCAAAGACCATCTTATAGTCGTCGTTGTTTTTGTTATCATTCACATTGATGCTGCTCTTCACATACACTTCATTCTTTTTCCAGGTGACGATCCGGATGGAGTCGGAGATCTGGAAGTTCATGCGAACATAGCTGTTGGGCGCAAATTCGATATGTTTTTCAATGATCTTCTGCGCGCCTGCCGGCAACAGACCGATGCACAGCAGGACCATGAGGATGCTATTTTTCATGAGAGGCTCTTTTTATTAGTGGTTAGTTGGATGAACCATTGGTGCGGTTATTCGGACAGGCGTTACCCTTTCCGCAGGTAAATGTTACCACTGATATTGTGAAGCTTCAGGCTGGTGCCTCCTCCATTCAACTGTGCCTTGACGTTGCCGCCGCCGACCCGCCGCATCTCTTTACTGGTATTGGACAGATCGAAGTCCGAATACATATTTCCTGAAATTGTAGACATTTCCAGGTCAACCGCGGCTTTGGCAGGCAGTGTGACATCTACTTCCCCGCTGATCGCCGAGATAGAAATGGGCTTGTCCTTATTGATCTCGCTAAAGACGACATTGACACCGCCGCTGATGGTAGAGATGACCAGCGGGCCGGTCACATTCTTCAGGTTAATCTCATGACAGCCGTTGTATTCCACCTCGTTCTTCATGTTTTGAATAGTGGTCTCCCCGTCTCTGGGACAATCTTTTTCTATTTTCAGCGCAAGACTTTCGGGTACTTTGATCCGGTAGCTGGCAGACTGGGTGAACGGAACCAGACAACGCAGGGTCACTGAATTCCCATTTTTCTCCATCAAAAGACCGATCCCGGTATTGTCCGTTCCCCCGCCATAGATAGGCTTCAGTCCTTTGGCTCTTTCAGGCGCTTCAAAACGGCCATGGGTACTGGTGATGACAATCTCATTGCCGTTATACCCTTCAATGGGCAGGTCTCCGAGAAAGTCCAGCAGGGTGAGCTTACCCTCTTTGGTATTTTCGACCGGCACTTTGAATTCCTGGGCGGAAGACCATTTGAAAGCTGCCAGTAATACGAACAGCGAAAAGATATACTTCATTTTTTACATGTTTACAATACTCTCAGCCCTTTTTGTGCAGCCTCTTTCACTTCCTTCAGGGCTTTGTCGTTAGAAAGGATCGCCTTCATCGGAGCAATGGCGCGGGTCTCCTTTTTCTCCGCCAGCAGATTGATCAGCACTATCTGTACGATGGGGTCTTTTTGTTTTCCCAGTGACAGGACCAGCGAATCCCTTACCGCCCGTTTGTCGGCCCAACGGGCCAGTGAATACAGCGCGGCCAGCCGGACATTGGCGTTCTTGTCATTGTTCAATGTATTCATCAGGGCATCGATGACGGCTTGATCAGGATTGGACATTTCCTCGGCATAACTGACAGCCTTGATCCGTTGGCTGGCCGATTCGTCATCTATGAGGGAGAACAGCATTACCTGCTTCATCTCTTTTACTTCTTTTTGCAGGGTAGCGAGCTGGTCGGGTTTCGCATCCCGTCTTGCCTGGAAGGTCGCCCCGATCCACGCTCCTCCGACGAGCAGGACGATCGCCGCCGCTGCCTGCCATATGCGGCCCATGCCGCCTCCTCTCCACAGGATCCTCTCTTCCCGGTCCCATGCACTTCCTCCTCCGCCCATACCCCTCGTTCCAGTGCCCCGCTTTCCCAGGCCCTGCCCCGTCTCTTCCTCTTCCAGGAGATGGGTCATAGAGACCATATTCAATTCCGATTGCAACAAGGTATTGAAGTTCTCCCGGAGGGCCGGACTGGGCCTTTCTATGGGAGCGCTTTTTACGGCCAGTAACAATTCCTGCAGTTCCTGCGCTTCCTGGCGGCAGGCGGCACAACTGTCAATATGTTTTTTCACAACCTCCGCGACTCCCGTATCCAGCGACTGGTCAAGATATTCGATCAACACCGTTTGTATTTCTTTGCAATGCATACTCTCTTCTTCTATGGTTGTTTGAAATAAAGACTTCTCAGTTGCCTGATGGCCCGGTACACCTGTACCTTGATCGCCGCCACCGATAGGTCCTTGATCTTCGATATCTCTTCGTATTTCAATCCCTGGTAACGGCTCAGGACCAATATCTCCCGCTGCTCGGGCTGCAACAGCGCCAGCGCCTCATCCAGCCTTTGATAGTCCGCTTCCCCATACCCGCCCGTATCCGCCTCCCCGTATCCGCCCATCTCCGATGAACGCCCCGCCGGATGCCCGCCCGGATGATCCTCCAGCCCTTCCCCCCGCTCTCCTGTATCGCCCGTCCGGCCCGGCTGCGGCTCCTTTTGTTTTTGTTTGCAAAAATCCGCATGGATATTCCGCGCCATCCGGTATATCCAGGACCGGAACGTTCCCTGACCCGGCTGATAACTCTGCCGGTACCGGATCACCCGGTAGAACAAGTTCTGTGTCAGGTCTTCACTGGTCATTTTGTCAAAGGTCTGCCGGAGAAAAAAATTATACAATGGCACATGATAACGGTCGAACAACTCTGTCAATTCCGACAGATGACCGTCTTTTACCAGCAGCATTATTTTTTCGTCAGATAGTTCCGGCACCAGGGATAAAAATTAATGGTTCTATATATAGATTACTGCGAAAGGTTAAAATGGTTACAGACCACCGGGAAAATTTTTTGCCTTGCCCCGCGGGCGGTCCTTCCTTCACGAATCAATGAAAATTTATCCAATTTTCGGCGCTGTACTAAAATTTTCTATTTTTTAGCAAAATCTCCCTATATTCGGATCTGCATTACGCAACCGATTGCAAAACGATCACACGCTACGCATGAAAGACAATTCCTCGCAGCCGGAACTTGACTGGCTGCAGAGACTGCAGGATAATGATGAGCAGGCCCTTGCCCTCCTCATGGAGCGATATTATACCGAGCTGTACAACTATGCCGCCAGTTTTAACAGCGACTCCACCCTCGTTAAAGACTGTATTCAGGAAGTATTTATCAGCCTCTGGCAGCGGAGGGACAGCGCCGCCTCGATCCTTTCTCCCAAATATTATCTCCTGAGGGCCGTCAAGAACCGCATCCTTAAATCAGCCCACCGCAACATCCGCGTCACCGATAGCCTGGTACTGGAAAAAGAATACCCTTTCTTCTGCGAATTCTCGATTGAAAAAATGATCATCGAAAAACAATTGTCGGAAGAAAAAGCCGTCCGCCTGAAAAAGATCATCTCCACCTTGTCCAAACGGCAACAGGAGATCATCTACCTGAAATACTACCAGCACCTCGAACACGGCCAGATCGCGGGATTGATGAATATTACCACTCAGTCTGTTTATAATCTCCTTCATGAGACCATCCAGAAACTGAAAACCGTCTGGCATTCGGAATTTGCCCCTCGTT
>Ga0105237_10001214_pt1 | contig 34431 bp, 30 predicted proteins | sample KBSC24metaG_FD_81520 | JGI IMG/M metagenome (GOLD analysis project Ga0105237, IMG submission 81520) | Corn rhizosphere microbial communities from Kellogg Biological Station, Michigan, USA - KBS C2-4 metaG | ecosystem: Host-associated > Plants > Roots > Rhizosphere > Soil | place: Michigan, USA... | reverse complement strand
CCCGCCCCGCCTACGACCACTTTACTGCCATATCCGCCATTGAGGGTCGTGGTTATGGAAACAGCGTTTCCATCTTTATCCATGACATCGAGGTGGGTAGTTTCTTCGCTGGCCGGTGAAAGGACGCCAGCCTGGACATCTTTACTGTTGCCGGCCTTATCGGCCGGGATACCGGTCATCCTTTTTTTGAGATAGGCCGGGCTGGTCAGTGTCGTTACGGGTACGGAGTAATAATCTTTATCGCCTAAATATTGGGCGCGGTCGGCATAGGCCAGTCTTTCTACTTCCGTCATGAGATGTACGGCTTTGACGGATCCAAAGCCATAGCCAGCCAGGGGCTGGTTTTCCACCATTTTCAGCATCTGCTGCAACACCACTCCGCCGCTGCTGGGTAGCGGCATAGTGACGATGGTGTATTGTTTGTAAGGGAATACGGATGGTTCCCGCTGCTTCGCAGTGTATCCTTTCAGGTCAGCTGCGGTAATGATGCCTTTCCCCCGCTGCATTTCTTCCAGGATAAGACGGGCCGTCTCTCCTTCATAGAATCCTTTGGCGCCCTTGTCGCGGATGAGCCGCAAGGTCCTGGCAAGGTCTTTCTGGATCAGCGTATCACCGGCTTTCCAGCCTGTTGTTTTGATAAATACCGGGGTAACAGTATTGTATTTTGCAAAGGCGGTCTGGCTGCTGTTGAGACTGCGGGCTTCTTCGGCGGTGATGGCAAATCCTTTTTCGGCCAGGTCGATGGCTGGTTGGATCAGCCGGGCAAAGGGCAGTTTTGCATATTTCAACCCGGCAAAGATGCCGGCGACCGTGCCGGGTACGCCGGAGGCGAGATGACCATTCTGGCTGAGATCGGTCCGCGGGTTACCGGCTGCGTCGAGATACATATCACGGGTAGCTGCTGCCGGAGCTTTTTCGCGGTAATCCAGGGCTATATTGATGCCTCCTGCCTTATTGGTCGCGCCGCCTTTGGGTCCTCCATTTGCCAGGTGTGCCACCATAAAACCGCCGCCACCGATGTTCCCGGCAGCGGGATAAACGACGGCCAGCGCCAGTTGGGTAGCGATGGCTGCGTCGAAAGCATTGCCACCTTCTTGCAAAAGCGTGACGCCGACGCGGCTGGCCAATGGATGAGCCGAGACGACAGCGCCATGGGCAACCGTTACGGTCTTATTGATGGAATAAGAATAGGGAGTCTGAGGGGCCTGAGCCTGCGAGGCGACAGCAAGTAAGAGGACGGGAAATACAATAGCCAGTTGACGCATATAATAGAGTGGATTTACCACTCGTAAGTTAGCATTTTTTTTATTTTGGTTGTTTACTTACATTCGGCCATGAATCTTCACTCATTCGTAGTACGGGGCATTCTGTCAAAAAGGAACAGGCTGCTTTATACGGGACTGTTACTCTTTTCGGTGTGCTTCTCCCAGGCGCCTTCTCCGCAAGCTTTTTTGGGTTACCCGCTTGGGGAACGTTTTACAACGCATGATAAGATCGTTGCTTATTTTAAGGAGGTGGCCCGTACGGCGCCTGACAGGATGCACCTGGAACAATATGGGACTACCTATGAAGGGCGCCCGCTGCTGTTAGCCTACATCGCTTCGCCGGAAAATATCCGGCGCCTGGAGGCTATCCGGCTGAATAACCTGCGGTTGGCCGGAATGAAGGATGCGGGAACGGCGGCGATGGCCGGTGCGGCGAATGATAAGGCGGCTCCCAGTGAAGATGCGCCGGTCATCGTATGGCTGAGCTATAATGTACATGGAAACGAGCCTTCGTCATCGGAGGCGGCCATGAAGACCTTGTATACGCTTGTCGACCCTTCTGACAGCCGTTCGGCGGCCTGGCTGAAGAATGCGGTGGTCATCATCGATCCATGTATCAACCCGGATGGGCGGGACCGCTATGTCAACTGGTATAACAGCGTCGTCGGCGCTCAGCCCAATCCCGACAGACAGTCACGGGAGCACCAGGAGCCCTGGCCAAGGGGCAGGAGCAATCACTATAATTTTGATCTCAACCGGGACTGGGCCTGGCAAACACAGATAGAGACGCAACAGCGGTTAAAGAAATACAATTCCTGGTTACCCCAGGTGCACGTCGATTATCATGAACAGGGCTATAACAATCCTTATTATTTCGCTCCTGCCGCAGAGCCCTATCACGATGTCATCACGCCCTGGCAGCGGGAATTTCAGGTGATCATCGGAAAAAACAACGCCCGGTATTTTGACAGGAATGGCTGGCTCTATTTTACGAAACAGGAATTCGACCTGTTCTATCCCAGTTACGGGGATACCTACCCGATCTACAACGGCGCCATCGGGATGACCTTTGAGCAAGGCGGCATCAGTGCCGGCCTGGCAGTGCAGACGGCGGATGGGGATACGCTGACTCTGGCCCACCGGCTGGAGCATCATTATACCACGGGTATCTCTACGATAGAAGTGGCGTCACAAAATGCAGGCCGGCTGATAAAGGAATTTCATCGTTATTTTATTGATGCGGTGGCGCATCCGGGTGGAGATTATAAAGCTTATTTCCTTCGCAACGACTCCTTTGGCGACCGGCTCGAACGGCTGAAAGCCTTTTTAGACAGAAATCTTATCGAATGGGCGTCTGTAACTACCGGCACCTTTACGGGTACGGACTACGAGACGGGCAAGACGGCAACTTTCCATGCGGCCGAAGGGGATATCGTCATCAATGCCAATCAGCCCAAGTCAAATTTATTAAGGGTCCTATTCGAGCGGCAATCCCGTATCAGTGATTCCATCACCTATGATATTACGGCGTGGTCGGTGCCGTATGTTTATGGCGTACAGGCATACGGGCTGAATGCGTATGTCAAGCCGGCGCCCGCCGCTGCGGCGCCGGGGACGACGGCAGGCTGGCATGTCCAGGTTCCGGCCGATACCACAGGACTGGTGGCTGGTTACGGTTTTGCCGTTCGCTGGACGGGTATGCAGAGCGTACGTTTTCTCGCAGACCTGCTGAAGGCGGGATATAAGGTCCGTTATGCAGAGCGCCCTTTTCAGTCCGGAGGTATTTCTTTTGATAAAGGTACGTTGCTGATAACGGGTGCAGGCAATGAACATTTGGGTAACAAATGGCAGACATGGGTTATAGCCAATGCCACGAAAGAGGGGGTCACCTTATTTAATATATATTCCGGCTTTGTGGAAAAAGGCGCCGATTTTGGCAGCGACCTGGTGCATCTCGTGCACAAACCAAGAATAGCCGTGTTCACCGGGGAAGAGGTTAATTCGCTGGATGCCGGGGAAGTATGGCACCTTTTTGAACAAGAGATCAGATATCCTGTTACGCTGATCAATGCCGACGAGATGGGCCGTATACAATGGAAGAATTTCGACGTGCTGATAATGCCCAATGGTTATTATCGCACGCTGGAAGAAAAAGGTAATGCCGACCTGATCCGTAACTGGGTCAGGGAAGGAGGCAGGCTGATCGCCATTGAAAATGCCGTGGCACAGCTATCGAAAATGGAATGGGGTATCCGGCTGAAAGGAGGAGATGGAGACAAAAAAGAAGAGGAGAAAGATAAAAAGAGCGAAACCTATTCGGGCTTGCGCCGGTATGGCAACCGGCAGCGGGACGAGGTAGCCGCCAGTGTTCCCGGATCGATCTATAAAGTGGAACTGGACAATTCGCATCCGCTGGCATTTGGATATTCCGACCATTATTATACGATCAAACAGGACGACAATATATATGAATTCATAAAAGACGGTGGCTGGAATGTGGGTATTATACGGAAAGACAACTATGTCAGTGGCTTCACCGGTACGAAGGCAAAAGAGAAATTAAAGGACGGGCTGGTCTTCGGGGTTCAGGATATGGGCAGGGGAAAGCTGGTTTATCTTGCTGACGATCCGTTATTCCGCAGTTTCTGGGAGAATGGGAAGTTGTTATTTTGTAATGCGGTGTTCCTGGTGGGACAATAATCTAAAGGATATCTAATGAAGAATTTTGTTATTTGGCTGGCTGGCTGCTTGTTTGGGACCATCCTCTGCGTATCGGCACAGGCTCCTGCTACCATCACGTCTGCGGAGATCTATCTTCGGCTGAAAAAGCTGAATGTTTTAGGGACTGTATTATATGTTGCGGCTCATCCTGACGATGAGAATTCGCGGTTGATCCCTTACATGGCCAAAGACCGTTTGTATCGTACGGGTTATTTGTCCATGACCCGGGGTGATGGCGGGCAAAACCTTATCGGGGATGAACAGGGGGTAGAACTGGGCCTGATCCGTACGCAGGAAATGCTGGCGGCACGCCGGGTTGATGGGGCCGAACAATTTTTTTCGCGGGCTTTTGACTTTGGGTTTACCAAGTCCACCGAGGAAGCGTTAAAAACATGGGGCAAGGAAAAGATATTGAGCGATGTGGTTTGGGTGATCCGTAAGTTCCAGCCGGATGTTATCATCACCAGGTTTCCCGAGACCAGCCAGGCGGGACATGGTCACCATTCTGCTTCAGCGGTGCTGGCACATGAAGCTTTCGCTGCTGCCGCAGACCCGTCGCGTTTTCCCGAACAATTCAAATATGGGGTGAAACCCTGGCAGGCTAAACGGATACTTTGGAACACTTTCAATTTTGGCAGCGTAAACACGACCAGTGACGACCAGCTAAAAATAGACATGGGCGTTTATAATCCCATTTTGGGTAAGAGCTATGGAGAGATAGCTGCGGAGAGCCGTACAAACCACAAGAGTCAGGGAGCTGCGCTTACGCCTGCCCGCGGTCAGTCGATGGAATATTTCAGCCTGGTGGCCGGCGAGCCGGCGCATACCGATCCCATGGAAAATGTCGTAACCACCTGGAGCCGGGTAGAAGGCGGAGAAAAAATACCTGCCATGATCGACGGATTGTTACAGGACTATTCCCTGTCGCATCCGGAGAAGTCGGTACCGGCCCTGGCCCGTTTATACAAAGCGATCGGGGAACTAAAAGATGGTTACTGGAAGACGCAGAAGCTAAAAGAAGTTCAGCAACTGATAGAAGCCTGCAGCGGCTTATGGCTGGAGGCCTTTGTCCGTGGTCCTTATGCGGTGCAGGGTGATTCTTTGTTGATAAATTTTGTGCTGAATAACCGGCTGAGCGCGCCGGTGACGATCCGTGGCATCAGCATCAATGGGTATGATACGGCCTACCGGCAGCAACTGGATGGTAATAAGAACTATTCCTTTTCGCATGCCATTTTCGTGTCGCCCCAAAAAGCAGTTACGCAGCCCTACTGGCTGGCAGAGGAGATGTCGCCGGGATCGTTCAATGTTAGTGATCAACGCCTGATAGGTGATCCGCAAAGCGGCCCGGCATATGAAGTAAAATTCCGGTTGGTGATCGATGGGGAAGAAATAGTCGTCAACCGGCCGGTGCAATACAAATTTACAGATCCCGTCAAAGGAGAGATATATCAGCCATTGACAATATTGCCGGCGGCAACAGCGCGATTCGAACCTGGTCTTTTGTTGTTCACCGGAAAAGAAGAAAAGGGTTTTTGGATCGAAGCGAAAGACCATACCGGGCATGGGCAACTGCCGAAAATGGAGCTGACCCCCACTTCGGGGCTTAGCGTTCAGCAACGGGGGGGCTCATTGACAGGAGGGTTTTCCTGGTTGGCTCAACCCACGGGTACAACAGCGCAGTTAGTGACGGCGAATTTATTGTTCAACGCCGGTGGACGTAAGGACACGGCCCTGGAGATGAGGACCATTTCCTATGATCATATTCCGCGTATCGACTATTTCTGTCCCGCGCTGGAAAAATTCGTCCTTGCTGATGTAAAGACGGCCGGGCACCGTATCGGGTATATTGAAGGCGCCGGAGATAAGGTGCCGCAGGCGCTGTTACAAATGGGGTATGATGTCGTGTTACTGAAAGAAAGGGATATTACGACTGCCAACCTCAAACAATTCGACGCCATCCTTGCGGGTGTCCGGGCGTATGACGTCCATACCTGGTTGACAGTAAAACATGACGTGTTGATGGACTATGTCAAAGAAGGGGGAAACCTCATTGTACAATACAATCGGGACAATCTGGGCCGGATGTCCAGTAATATCGGGCCCTATGCGTTTGCCGTTTCCAATATCCGGGTGACGGATGAGCATGCCCGGGTGAGTTTTCTGCAACCGGACCATCCCGTGCTCAATTATCCGAATAAGATATCGGACAGGGATTTCGAAGGATGGATCCAGGAGAGGGGAATTTATTTTGCGGGTCAGACCGATCCGGCTTATCAGGCAGTATTGTCGATGAATGACCCCGGGGAGCAGGAGCAGAAAGGCAGCCTGGTGATCGCGCGGTATGGTAAAGGCGCCTTTGCCTATACGGGACTGGTGTTTTTCCGGGAATTACCGGCGGGAGTGCCGGGAGCTTATCGTTTGATGGCTAATATCATTGCGCTTAACCAAAAGAAGGGGTTTTAATCAATTATGCACAGAAGAAGAGATATTGCAATCGTAACAGCCATTGTCGTTGGATTGGTAGTCGGCCGTTTTATCAAGCGGGCGACAGTGGGGCTGATAGCAGGCATCCTGGTAGGGCTGGTGGTTGCCTCGCTGATCGCCAACCGGAACAATGCAAACGGAAATAAAAAATAAAGTTATGGATGAGGGGCGGGTACCGGGGTTTAAAAAGTGGAGTTACTGGTATGTGCTGGTGATCGGTTTTCTGGTATTGTGCATCTTCATCTTCTATTGGCTGACCAAACATTTCTCATGAGCCGTCCTGACTGGATCGTATTGGCGCTGACTTTATTGGGGATTATTGCCTATGGATTATACAAAGGCCGGGCCAGCAGGGATCTGGAAGGGTATTTTTTATCCAACAGGATGGTGCCCTGGTATATGGTGCTGCTGGGTATTATGGGCACGCAGGCCAGCGCCGTCACATTTTTGTCTGCGCCTGGACAGGCATATACCGACGGAATGCGTTTCGTGCAATATTATTTCGGGTTGCCGCTGGCGATGGTCGTGCTCTGTATTAGTTTCGTCCCTGTCTTTCACCGGCTGAAAGTATATACGGCTTATGAATATTTAGAAGGGCGTTTTGACCTGAAGACAAGGGCGTTGACCTCTTTCCTCTTCCTGCTGCAAAGGGGACTGTCCACGGGTATCAGTATTTCTGCTCCTTCGATCATTCTTTCATCGCTGTTGGGCTGGGATATTTTCTGGACCAATATTTTCATGGGAGGGCTGCTCATCATCTATACCGTGACGGGCGGCGCCAAAGCAGTTGCTTATACGCAGCAACTTCAGATGATCATTATTTTTGGGGGAATGACCATTGCGGGTTATATGGTCATCCACCGTCTGCCTGCCGGAGTCGGCTGGACGGATATCCTGCATACCGGCGGCAAGGCCGGCAAGTTAAATATCATTACAACCGGGTTCCGTGAAAAGGGTGGGGGCTTCGATTGGAATGACCGCTACAACCTGCTTAGCGGAGTTATCGGTGGTTTTTTTCTGGCATTGTCCTATTTCGGGACCGACCAGTCGCAGGTGGGACGATATCTGACGGCGCGATCGCTCAGCGAGAGCCGGCTGGGGCTATTGCTCAATGGCCTTGTCAAAGTGCCCATGCAATTTCTTATACTTTTATTGGGAGTAATGGTGTTTACCTTCTACCAATACAACAGGGAACCTATATTTTTCAATCAGTCTCAACTGAATGTTCTGGCGCATTCAAAATATAAGGACTCGCTGGCGCTGGTGACCAGCCGTTATGAAGCGGTGGAGAAGGAGCGGCTCGGCGTACCGGGCACCGGCAGCGCTGAAGTCATGGCGCAGCGTCTGGCGGCTATAAAAAAAGAAAAAGATAGCTATAAAGCCATTATTCGCCGCTGGCTCAGTGATGCCGAAGTCGGAGGCGACTCCAATGACACGAATTATATCTTTTTGCGGTTCGTCACGGACTATTTGCCAAAAGGACTGGTTGGACTACTGATCGCCGTTATTTTTTTGGCGGCCTGGGGCTCTATTGCGGCCACGCTGAACTCTCTTTCTTCGTGTACGATCATCGATTTTCACAGACGCTTTTCCAAACGTCCGCTGCCGGTCGAAAAAGAATATCGATTTTCCCGGCTGTATACCTTGTTCTGGGGTGTCTTTTGCGTAGCGGTAGCCCAACTGGCCTACAACCTGGGCAACAGTCTTATCGAGGCTGTAAATGTATTGGGCTCGTTGTTCTATGGGGTTATCCTGGGTATTTTCCTGGTTGCTTTCTACCGCAAACGGGTAGGCGGGCATGCGGTGTTTATCAGTGCCATCGTCGTGGAGATAGGAGTTATTGTCCTCAATGTGCTGAGCCGGAAGGGCATCGTTCCCTTGAGCTTTTTGTGGTTCAATGTGGTTGGGGCCGTCGGAGTGGTGTTGCTGAGCGAAGTCTTGCAGATGTTGTTTAAAAAAGGTAAATTACAGATAACCAAATAAACCCTTTTCATATGAAACAAGCTGTGCTCAGCATCCTGCTGTGTATTTCCTTCTCTTTTGCCTTTTCTCAAGCCAACTATCCCACGCTGACCCTCTACAACGCCAATGCTGCCGGTACGAACCAGACGCCCCTGCAACTCGGTAATGTGGCCTATTCGGGGACCGGGAATCCGTCGGCGACCCAGTATGCTTTTATCACCAATGATGGCGGCGCCAGCTCGCATTTGGAGATTCATGCCAACCGGTGGGGCAACACTTTTCTCTTGACGAGGGATGATCCCAATGGAACCCGGAATATGTTCCAGGTGGACGGGAGTTCCAGCGTTGCCGCGAATGTGACGCTTTTCAATTTAAGTAACCAGGTCTCTACGCTGTTTACGGCACAGGGCGACAGCTATTTCAATGGCGGCGGGCTGGCCATCGGAACCACGTCTACTTCCGGGTACAAACTTGCCGTCAACGGCACGGCCATTTTTACCAAGGCAATTGTAAAGCCCTATCCCTGGTCGGATTATGTGTTCGACAGGGACTACCGCTTACCTACCCTGGACAGCGTGAGCCGGTACATAGCTGCGCATCATCATTTGCCGGATATGCCTTCTGCAGATAGTGTGGCTGTTGCGGGGATCGAGATTGGCAATAACCAATCCCTGCTGTTGAAAAAGATAGAAGAGCTCACCTTATATATTATACAGCAGCAGAAAGAAATAGAAGAACTCAAGAAAGTAACCAAAAACCTTTATCGATGAAAGCAGTACTCAACTTTGCCTGCGTAATTCTTTTTGCCCTGGCCTTTTTTTCTTGTGAAAAGCAGGTCCGTCCTGATTCACGATCTGCGGCATCGGCTATGTCCCGCGATGTGCTGGTTGCAAAACCTTCTGCAGCACTAACCGCTACCGTTGAAAATTTTGAGACCGGCACCAAGGGCGCCTATACCGATGGGACGGTTACCTTGAGCACGGGCTCCTGGGATTTTAATGACGCGTTACTCGGTAATCTCTCTACGGACAGGAAGAATGGATCGCAATCGGCGCGTATCCGTAACTCTGGGTCGGTCACCATGTTATTTGATGTAACCGGCGCTACTTCGGTGAGCGTAGCCCATGCGGTATTTGGCTCGGACGGCAGCAGCACCTGGCAATTATGGGCCAGTACGAATGGCGGCAGTTCGTTCAGCCAGGTGGGGTCTACTGTTACTTCCAGTTCTACTACCTTACAGACGGCTTCCTTTACGGTGAACTTTACCGGTAGTGTCCGTTTCCAGATACGTAAGGTCAGCGGTGGCAGTAACCGCATCAATATCGATGACTTTACAGTGAATGGCGGAACCACCGGCGGCGGTGGCGGGACAGGCGGCGGGAAGAAATTCCTGTTTGACGCCACCAAGGCAGAAACGGCGGGTAATGCCGACTGGGTCATCGATGAAGATGGCGGCACCCCTCAGCGGATACCTACCCCTGCGCAATCTTCCATCACGGCGTCCACCAGCGAGACATTCTGGACGGGTGCTATCTCCAGTTGGGGAATTGCCCTGGTGAAGGCTGGTAATTCTGTAGAGACCCTGCCGGCCGGCACGGCCATCACCTATGGCAACGCATCTAATCCGCAGGACCTTTCAAATTATGATGTGTTCGTGATCGATGAACCGAATATCCTGTTCACCGCTGCGGAAAAAACGGCCATCCTCAATTTTATCAGTCATGGCGGCGATCTGTTCATGATCTCCGATCATACTGTTTCCGATCGCAACAATGACGGCCATGACTCGCCGGACATCTGGAACGACCTGATGACCAACAATAGCGTAGCTGCCGATCCGTTCGGCTTCAGCATCGATCTTACCAATATTTCAGAAACGAGCAGTAATGTGCTTTCGGGAAACACTACCAATCCCATTTTGCATGGTTCGCAGGGAAACGTAACCCAAATGCAGTTTAATAACGGAGCTACTGTCACGATAGATCCTTCTGACAATAGCACGGTACAGGGGCTCATCTGGCAAAGCGGATTCTCTCAAAACACCACGCATATCATGGCAGCATCCTCTACTTTCGGTACGGGACGTGTGTTTGTCGTGACAGACAGCTCGCCGATGGATGATGGGACCGGCGCATCGGGGAATAACCTGTTTGTAAGCTGGAATTTATTCAGCCATACACAACTGTTTATGAATGCTTCGTTGTGGCTGGCGAAACTGCAATGATCCGATGCGTCAGTGACAAAAAAGAGGAAGCCCGTCTTTATTTTGGGGTTTCCTCTTTTTTGCTAGCCAGTTGACTATCTCTTGTGTTTTTTTGGACGGCGATGGCGCCAAACATGGACAGTAAAAAGGCGAAGGCATAAAATCCTTTTTCACTGGGCAGCAGGGTCGCATTCCATAGACCTACAACCAGCAGGATGATGGACAGGATGGTGCAAAACCAGCTCAGGCCATAATAAATATCCGTCACAGGAATTCCTTCCAACCGGTCGCGTACGCTTTTTTGCAGCGATACGACGGCAAACAATCCAAACATCAGCACCGTGAAATAATATCCTTTTTCATTCAGCTGCATGGCAGCCCGCCAAAGCCCGATCAGGAAACCTGACATTCCGGTTCCAAGGGCGATCCAGGAGGCGCCGATAAATGCGTTAGAGGGTTTTTGTGTCATATTTAGGGTTTTACTATTAAAGATAAGCCTTCCGATGTGGGACCGGAAGGCTTATCTTTAACTTTTTAATCTCCATTTTATTGCAGAGAGGCGATCAGTTTTTCATTCAGAGCCACATAGTCAGGATTGTTAGCTTGTTTGGCTAATTCTATTCCTTTTTTGGCGGTAACGATGGCGTCCTGTTTCTTTCCCATTTTTGCCTGGCAGCGTGCTTTCTGATAGGCTACAAAAAAAGCCGTCGGGTCCTGTGCCAATGCTTTGTCAAACCATTCCAGCGCTTTGTTCAGGTCTTTACCATTTTCCAGGTAATAGAACGCAGCTGTAAAATACGGATGGGTATCCTTATTCATGGCATTGTCTATCTGCGCCATGACCTTGGAGTCCACGTCGGTGGTGATGGGCAGCATGACAGCTATGTTATCCCAGATGAATTGCAGGTTGCAGGAGTTGGATGTGACGTCTGCAAATAAAATGGTAAAGGTCTCTACGGAGAAGGGAAGCTCGTGGGGGGTGGCCTTTACGCGAACGATATCCTGGTCGGGTTTGTAAGCGGTCGGGCTTGTAACGTCCAACTGGCGGGTGATGATGAGGGTCCATTCGTCTGAGCCGGGGATGCTTAGCAGACCATATTTACCTGCAGGGATCGTGGTGCCGCCGATGGTCACGGCGTCACCGAAGGTAAGTGTAGTAGCCTGGTTAGCGCCGGTGCGCCAGACTTTGCCGAAAGGGACGAGGTCACCGTATATTTTACGGCCTTTCACACCTGGCCTGGAATATGATAATTCGATAGAGGAAAGACCAAAGTCCTGTTTTACGTACTGGGGTGTCGAAGGAGCTGGCGTTTTAATGGATTGTGCCATGGAGGGCAGACAAAGATACCCTGCAAAGGCAACGGAAAGCAATAGCTTTTTCATGTAGTGGTGGTTTTGAGGGCCGAATTTACATCAAAATACAACGCGTACGGCAGTACGAACCGACCGGCCTTTGATCACTTTCCAGGCGGGACCATCGGATATGAGACGGATGATGCCGGCATCATGAGCCGGCGTAAGCGATTGTTCAACTTTAAAAGCGGTTTTATCTCCATTTTTGCCGACACTAAAAGAAATGATCACGGTGCCTTTTATGGAAGAGTCTGCACCAATATTCGTTTTATTTATTTCCAGATAGGAAAGATAGGCCTGTTTGCCAATCACCGGCTGAGCTATTTCCCATGCATAATCTATTTTCTCATTGCTGAGGGATGGAGCGAAGGCGCGGGTTTCCTTGCGTTTGCTTCCAAAACCGACGACTACCACTTCGTCCAGGGCATTTGACTGTTGCTGCAAGTGGATGACATTTCCTGTGGCCGCGTCTGTATTCAGGGAATTTAATGAAAGAGAGGTCTGTTGATAACCGACCATGCCTATTGTCAATCGGAGTGCCGAGTCGTTGGGTTTGACTTTCAGACTAAAAAAGCCGTCCTGGTCGGTAATGGCGCCAATATCCTTATTCCCTGCCAACTGCAATACGGCGCCAGGCAGGGGCTTGTTTTTGGTATCCAGAACTTTACCGGAGAATACAAGGGGACTGGAGTCAAAATCGGATTTTCTGGCTTTTTTATATATCGCATTTTTGTCAAACCTTATGCCGGGGCTGCCAGCCTCGCTGGTGACGATCGTGTCGCGAGCCGTGGGCATAGCGCCGAAAGACGTAATGGCGCCGGCAGGGGCGGGCCGTGTGTAGGTCGAAGCCAGACCGGGTTGTTTATCTGTTTCGGGCGGGGAAATTTTGAAATTACTGACGGCCGATGGAGCGGCTTTGCGACGGCTGGCTGTTGCCGCTGGCGCAGCGGCTTTGCGGTTGTCTGCTCTTGCCGCCTCTTCGTCTTTGAGTTCCGGTGCACTGTTAGGTTTGCTGTTTACGGCCAGGCTGGCTGAATCCGCCGCGGCAATGCTGGCGGGGTTTGCAGGAGGCGGAGGCGCGTGCTGGACGATCGGGCGTTCCACGCTTGCCACATCCACATTAAGTTTCGGTCGGCCGTCCAAAAAGGCGAACCAGGCGGTGGCAGACAGACCGACAACCAGGATGACAGCAGCGGCTATTCTTAACCAGGGATTGCGGAGCGGGAATATTTTCAGGGGTGTCTGGGGTTGAGCCTGGCCGGCTACGCGGATCGCGAGACGGGTACGAAGGTCGTCGAGCTGCTGGGGCAATGGTTGTTGCCCTTCCCCCCGTATTTCCAGCCCCTCCATGGCATCTGCCAGAAAAGGATCTCCCAGCGCCGCCTTTTCCAGGTCGTGCATTTCCCGGGCAGACATTTCCCCTTTCCAATACCGTTGGATATCCGCGGCGGAATAGGTGCTATGTTTAGCCGGACCACTCATGCTGTAACTTTCTCTTTTTGTTCCATACAGATCTTCAGATTGCGTCTGCCATTTTGAATATGGCTTCTCACTTTATTCCATGACAGGGATGTTATTATTTCGATCTCTTTATAACATTTATTTTGCAGATAGAACAACTCGACGACTGCCCGCTGATCGGCTGATAATGTTTCGATACATTTCGACAGCCGTCCCAACTGCTCTTCCTGTCCTTCCTGTAGATGCAATTCTTCAGCCGTTTGCATATGGTCGGGGTCGAAAGAGTTGACCTTCAGACGGCCGGAAGAACGTAACTTCATGAGACAGTGGTTCTTAGCAAGTGTATACAACCATCCTCTAAAATAGGTCACCTCGTGTTTGAGTAATTTTTGCGCCAGTTCTTCGAAGATATCCATCACTGCATCTTTTGCGGATTCCGGCTCGCCCAGGTATTTGAGACAAACGCCGTACAGGAGGTCGAGATAGCGTTGATAAAGTAATGCCAATATCTTCAGATCGGAAGAAGACTGGTATCCGGCGACCAGTTCATGGTCGTCCGGCGATCCGGTATCTGATGTTATGTTCTTTAAGAAGGACAATGCAAATTTTTAAGCAATGGGCTTTTCAACGCCAATGTAAGTAAAATTCCTGTTTTTAGTGACTGTGCTAAGATTATTCCCGGGCCGGTTTTTTAAAGGCCGGGTGATACCGGTGCAGGGTCTCCCGGAGGAATTCCCGGTCGAGATGCGTATAGATCTCGGTGGTTGTGATACTTTCATGCCCCAACATTTCCTGGACAGCCCTGAGGTCGGCGCCGCCTTCGACGAGGTGGGTGGCAAAGGAATGCCGGAAAGTGTGCGGGGATATATTTTTAGTGATGCCTGACAGGCGGGCCAGGTCTTTTAGCAAAAGGAAGATCATTACCCGGGTGAGTTTCGCGCCCCGGCGGTTGAGGAAAAGGATATCTTCATTGCCTGGTTTGAGGGGGACGTGTACGCGGATCTCCTGCTGATAGATACGGATGTATTTTGCCGCATCGGTGCCGATGGGCACCAGTCTTTCCTTATCTCCTTTCCCGATGACCCGGATATATCCTACGTCCAGGTAGAGACAGGAAATGCGGAGGTTGACGACTTCGCTGACCCGGAGCCCGCAGCTATACATGGTTTCCAGAATGGCTTTGTTCCGCCCCCCTTCCGGTTTGCTCAGATCAATATGCCCAATGATGGTTTCAATCTCGTCGAAGCTGAGGACGTCGGGAAGGGCTCTTTTCAGTTTGGGAGATTCCAGTAGGGTGGTGGGATCATTTTTGACGATCTGTTCGATCGCGCAGTATTTGTAGAACGACCGGATGCCGGAAAGGATGCGGGCCTGTGAGGCGGCATTCAGCCCCAGTTGGGCGATCCAGTGCAGGAATTGGAAAAGGTCGTTCAACTCTACGGCATCGGGAGCCTTAAGGGAACCGGTTGTTTGCAGGTATTGGGTCAATTTGTCGACGTCCCGGAGATAGGCTTCGATGGAATTGTCCGAAAGGGATTTCTCCAATTGCAGCCAGGCTTTGTATCCTTTTTTATACGGATCCCACATGTGTCGAAGATAAATTTTGCGGCGAATATGAACTAAAAATAATTTTTTAGCTCATATTTGCCCTTTCAATCAAGTAATATGGCAACAGTCAATTTGCGTTCGTTCCGGCAAGTCGTCCTTCGCAACAAAAGAAGGATGAGAACTTTTCTCAGCCGGCTGGAGAAAAAAGTTCCCAAAGGATTACAGGCACACGCGTTGGAGGCGAATGAGAAAGCCTGGGAGCGTACGGACTGTCTGGATTGTGCCAATTGTTGTAAGACGATGTCGCCTACTTATACAAAAGAAGACATACGCCGTATCTCGGCTCATCTGGGGATGACGGAAAAAGCCTTCCGCGAGAAATGGCTGTACAAGGACAAGACGGGAGACTGGATGAATGTAAAACAACCTTGTCAATTCCTGGACCTCAAGACAAATATGTGTGATATTTATGCGGTTCGTCCCCGGGATTGCGCCGGATTTCCGCATCACAACAAAAAGATGGGGGTGGATTACATGCATATGTATAAGCAGAACATCGAGTATTGTCCGGCTACCTACCGCCTGGTAGAGACGATCATGGATAAGGCGGCGAACAAGGAGTTATAAATAGACGTCTTCGATCAGAAAGAATTCGGGTTGGCCGCCTGCGAGTAATGTAATGGCCAGGACGTCGTATTGCAGCCGCAGGTGATTGGGGAATTGCACAAGCCAGCCTGCAGTACTTTGCAGGATATGCCGCAACTTTTTCCGGCTCACGCTTTCTTCCGGCTGGCCATACACCAGCGATCGCCGGATCTTCACCTCGATAATATGCAGGACAGCCTCCCGGCTGGCAATAATATCCACTTCATGACGGCCATGACGCCAATTGCGGCAAAGGATATCAAAACCTTTAGCGCTTAGCCATTGAGCGGCCATTTCCTCTCCTTTCTTTCCTAGATCGATATGCTGATGCATTGTGCTGGTTTTTACTTAATTTGGCACGCGAAAGAGCAACAATCAATATAACATGAAAAAGGATAATAAGGTTTTTCCATTGCAGGGTAAAGTACAGCATTATGCATGGGGGGGGATGACTTTTCTGCCCGGGCTTTTGTCGCTGCCTAACCCGGACAATAAGCCTTTTGCAGAATATTGGATGGGGGCGCATGTGAATGCTCCGTCAATCCTTTTCACTGAAGGGGACAGTGAGATTGCTTTGGACAAATATATTCAGGAATCTCCGGAGGATACATTGGGCGCTTACACCGCGGGGCGGTTTGGAAGACTGCCATATTTGTTAAAGATACTGGACGTAAAGGATATGTTGTCCATACAGGTGCATCCTACCAAACGGAATGCGGAGATAGAATTTGCCGCAGAGAATAAAAAAGGGACGGCGCTCAATGCTCCCGACCGAAATTATAAGGATGACAATCATAAGCCGGAATTGATGTTGGCGCTGAGCGAGTTTTGGTTATTGCATGGATTCAAGCCCTACGATCAATTAGAAAAATTACTGCTGGATACGCCGGAATTGACTTTCCTGGCGCCGACGCTGGCTAAGCATTCTTACCGTGGGTTATACAAAAAGGTAATGGAAATGCCGCAGGCGGAGGTAAATGCCATCCTTCAACCTTTGTTAGATCGTATCCTGCCGTTTTATAAGACAGAGCAGCTGAAAAAGAACGATGAACATTTCTGGGCCGCGCGGGCCGCTCTCACCTATAATGAGCCCGGGAAGATCGACAGGGGTATTTTCTCCATATACTTTTTTAATTTGTTGAATCTTCACCCGGGTGAGGCGATCTTTCAGGATGCGGGTTTGCCCCATGCCTATCTGGAAGGGCAAAATGTCGAGATTATGGCTAATTCGGATAATGTGTTGCGGGGCGGGCTGACGCCAAAACATGTAGACGTCCCTGAATTATTGAAACATGTTAAATTCGAGGAGACGGTTCCGCGGATCATTATGGAAGATCATACGCCGGGGCATATTGTGGTTTATCATACGCCGGCTCCGGATTTCGAATTAAGTAAGATCAGTCTGTTACAGGGCGAGTCGATGACGATAAGGACGCATTCGGTGGAGATATTTATTGTGCTGGAAGGTAAGATCGGGGTTATCGGGCAGGATGCTTCTCCATTTGGCCGCAAGGTGGGGGAGGCTTTTCTGGCTTTTCACCAGGGGAAATTCGAAATGAAGGCCCAGTCGGATAGTGTCGTGTACAGGGCGTCGGTGCCCGCAGGAGCGCTTTAGTAAAAGCATAAGACGACCCGAGCCTCTTATTTTTTAAAATAAAGACCGAGGATCAAAAGAAGTAGTGTGACAAAACCGGCAAACATCCAGCGAACGATGTCCGATCGGGTGTCGGATATTTTTACTTCCAACTCCCCTCTCATTTTCGCCATTCCCAATTCCAGTCTTGAGAAGTCACTTTTTACTTCGCTGCGAACGTCATTGAGGTCTGTCTTCATTTCGCTGCGAAAGTTGTTAAGTTCTGTCTTTATCTCGCTGCGAAAGTTGGCAAAATCCGTCTTCATCTCGCTGCGAAAATCGGCAAAACCCGTTCTCATCTCGCTGCGAAAGTCAGCAAATTCCGTTTTCATCGTGCCCCGGAAATTTGCGAGATCTTCTTTCGTTGTAAGGTTCTTGAAATGTGTATTATACATACTTTCATTATTCTCTTTCAACGTCAGGCTTACATAACCCGTTAGCGCCTTCGTGCCCTGTTCGCCAATACTTCCTTTTAATATCCGGATCAGATTCATTCTCTCCCTGTTCATGGCCCTCAATTTTGATTATATACAAAATTATTTATCTCCCGGATTCGGATTCGAAAACTTTATCCACATCTAAATTACGGCCGTCGGCGGCTGCTGTTGCCAGTTGATCGCAGCGATTGTTATAAGGATTGTCGGCATGACCCTTTACCCAGACAAAACGGATATTGTTTTTTTTCGCCAGCTCGTAATAGTGCAGCCAGAGGTCTTTGTTCTTTTTGCCTCCTTTAAAGTTGGTGGCGATCCAGTTTTTTAACCAGCCTTGCTCTACGGCTTTGACGACATACTGGCTATCCGAGTAAATAGTGATCTTCAGCCCTTCTTTTTTCAGGGCTTCCAAGCCTGCGATGACGGCCATCAGTTCCATCCGGTTGTTGGTCGTGTGACGATACCCTCCGGATAGTTCTTTGCGGTGATCACCCCAGAAAAGAATGGTTCCATAGCCGCCCGGGCCGGGGTTGCCGCGGGCAGAGCCGTCGGTATACATGGTCAGTTCGTTGCTCATATTTCAAATGGAGTAACGGGTAGTGCCGGTTTGTCACACCTGGAACACTCCGGTTTTAAAATTGTCAATAATAGGATTATGTGCTGCTGCGTGCAATCCTTCTGCAATGACCCGGCGGGTGTCGGCCGGATCGATGATCGCATCTACCCATAAACGCGCGGCTGCATAGTACGGGGAGGTTTGCCGTTCATAACGGCCCTTTATTTCATCCAGCAGTTTTTTCTCTTCGGCCGGATCTATGTCCCGACCCTTTGCTTTCAGGGCGCTCACCTGGATCTGCAGCAGTGTTTTGGCTGCCTGGTCGCCGCCCATTACGGCAATACGGGCCGTGGGCCAGGCGTAGATGAAACGGGGGTCATAAGCTTTTCCACACATGGCATAATTACCTGCACCATAGGAATTGCCGATGACGATCGTTATTTTGGGCACTACTGAATTGGCGACGGCGTTGACCATCTTTGCCCCGTCCTTGATGATGCCGGCGTGTTCGCTGCGTGAGCCGACCATGAATCCGGTGACGTCCTGCAGGAAAACAAGGGGTATCTTTTTCTGGTTGCAGTTCATGATAAAACGGGCGGCCTTGTCTGCGCTGTCATTGTAAATGACCCCTCCCATCTGCATTTCCCCTTTTTTACTCTTTACCACTTTCCGTTGATTGGCGACAAGGCCTACGGCCCAGCCTTCGATGCGGGCGTAGCCACAAAGGATGGTTTTGCCGTAATCGGCTTTGAAGGGTTCAAATGTACCGTTGTCTACTATGTGTTCGATGATGTCGAACATGTCATAGGGCTTTGTAGCGTCGGCCGGGAGGATACCGTAGATGTTCTCCGCTGGTTTGTTGGCTGCGATCGCGGCGACCCGGTCGAAAGGGCCGGTGCCGGGGTGACCCAGCCGCCCCATGATCTTTTTCACCTGGTCGAGGCATTCCTGTTCCGTCCCGAATTTATAATCTGCGATACCGGATAGTTCTGTATGGGTGACGGCGCCGCCAAGTGTTTCAGCATCGATGTCTTCCCCGATGGCTGCTTTTACCAGATAGGGACCGGCGAGAAATATGGAGCCATTGCCTTCGACCATCAGGGTCTCATCGCTCATGATGGGCAAATAGGCGCCTCCTGCTACGCAGGGGCCCATTACGGCAGCGATCTGCGTGATGCCCATAGCGCTCATGCGGGCATTGTTGCGGAAGATGCGTCCAAAATGTTCTTTGTCAGGGAATATCTCGTCCTGCATGGGCAGGTAGACGCCTGCGCTGTCTACGAGGTAGATGACGGGTAAATGATTTTCCATCGCTATCTCCTGCAAACGCAGGTTCTTTTTTCCGGTGATGGGAAACCAGGCGCCTGCTTTTACAGTTTGATCGTTGGCAATGATAATGCATTGCCTGTTGCTGACATAACCGATGCCGCCCACTGTTCCGCCGGCGGGGCATCCACCCTGGTCTTCGTACATTTCATAACCGGCGAAAGCACCGAGTTCAATAAATGAAGATCCTTCGTCAAGAAGCCAGGCAATGCGTTCGCGCGGAGTCAGTTTTTTCTTTTCCCTTTGTTTATCTATGGCTTTCTTACCTCCGCCCAATGCGATCTTATCAAGCCGGCCTCTCAACTGACTGAGCGCCTGACGCATCCCGTCCTCATTTTTGTTAAAATCCAGCGTGTTCGAATTCATAGCAGGCAATTTATGTATATCCTAACCGGACCCCGTCCGGTTACGGCTGCAATTTAACATGGAAGCTGTAATTATTTGGAGTATTTTTAGCGGGTATGTCGACCAAGCAAAAAATAGCATGGATATGCCTGGTAGTATTGGCTTTAGGCATCAAGATCCTGTCCCGCTGGCCAGAGGCTGTCGAGAAATATTATTCTACCGGAGTCTATCCTGTCCTGTCCCGTATACAACGATTCCTGTTTGGCTGGGTGCCCTTCAGCATCGGGGATGTCATTTATGCGGCGGTCGTGATCGGATTGGTCGCCGGGCTGGTGAGGTTGATCCGGAAATTGATCAGACAGCCCGTTGGATGGGGCTTGTTCCTGCCCCTTTTTCGCCGGGTACTTTTTGCGATCCTGTTGATATATGTGCTGTTTAATGGGTTGTGGGGGCTCAACTACGACAGAAAAGGGATTGCATCCCAGCTGCAACTGACCGTTCAACCGTATACTACTCCTGAATTGACCCGGCTGGTACAGCATATAATCGTTCGTCTTAACGACGTGGACAGCCTGGCGCGGGCGAGCCGGGCCGAATTATATTCCAGCCGGCGGCTTTATACCGGCGCGGTGCTGGCTTATGATAGTCTTGCCGTCCGCGACTCCCGATTCGCCTATCCTTCCCCTTCGGTGAAGTCTTCTCTTTTCAGTCAGGTCGGCGCCTACATTGGGTTCAGTGGATATTATAACCCGTTCACGGGAGAAGCACAGGTGAATACGGTGGTGCCGGTTTTCACACGGCCCTATACGACTTGTCATGAAATGGGGCATCAGTTGGGGTATGCGAAGGAAAATGAGGCGAATTTCGCCGGTTATCTTTCGGCCCGGTCTTCTGCCAACGCGGCCTTTCGGTATTCGGCCTATTTCGAATTGTATTTGTATGCGGCTTCGGAGCTTTATCGCCGGGATTCCAGCCTGGTGCGATCATTCCGGAAACAGTTGCACCCGGGTATCCGGGAGGACGTCCGGGAACTACAGCGTTATAACCTGAAATATGCCAATCCAATGGAATCGCATATATGGAGGTGGTATGGAGGCTATCTTCGGGCCAATCGCCAGCCGCAGGGTCTTGTTACCTATACGGAAGTGACGGCCTGGCTGATCGCCTATGCGAAGAAGAACGGTTGGGATGCCATTTAAAAACTGTTCTTCCACATCATACTTTCGACGGGCCTGTTGGCCTGACCGTTGTATTTGGCGTTGGTCTTCTGGTTGTATTTCACTTCGATGGGCCCATCTACAGGAAAATAGATCAACTGGCCGACGGGCATACCTTTGTAGACCTTCACCGGCTGCTTTACCGATATTTCCAGGGTCCAGTTGCCACAAAAACCGACGTCGCCTTTCCCCGCGGTAGCATGAATGTCGATGCCCAGTCGTCCGGTCGAGGATTTCCCTTCCAGAAAAGGGACATGGGCGTGCGTCTCGGTATATTCATGGGTGACCCCCAGATAGAAAACATGCGGATACAACACGAAACCTTCCTCCGGTATCTCAAAATATTCGATCTCGTTGTGTTTTTTTGCATCCAGTATATGTTCCCGGTATGTTGCCAGCCATTTTCCGAGGTGAACGTCATAGGAATTGCTTCCCAGACAGTCTCTGTCATAGGGTTCGATCCTGATGGTTCCTTTTCCTATTTCTTCCAAAATACGCGTATCAGATAGGATCATGTTGAAATTGGTTATGTTTGCGAATATGATACTATAATCTTACAAATGCCGCTGTTTTATCAACATAATATCAACCAAGAGACAAAATTAGGGATTTGGCGCATCGAAGAGCCCGAATCTTTTTTCCTGGAGAAAGTGCCTTTAAAGAGTGATGTTTCACATCCTTTCAAACGCCGGCAGCACCTGGCCGGTCGTTATCTGCTGTCTTATCTTTTCCCTGAGTTTCCCCTGTCGGAGATACGGATTGCGGATACCCGTCAACCCTTTCTGGCCAGTCAAAAATTTCACTTTTCCATATCCCATTGCGGGAATTATGCCGCTGCTGTCGTCAGCACCAACAGCAGGGTGGGGGTGGATATAGAGCGGATAACCCCGCGTATCGAGCGGGTGGCGCATAAATTCCTGAATGAAGAGGAAACGCATTTCTTCAATGAGGATTATGCGCTTTTTTTAGAGCAATGGGGGATGCGGGGAAGGGTATTCCAGGAATTCCTTACCTTGATCTGGAGCGCAAAAGAGGCCATTTTTAAATGGTATGGGCGGGGGGAACTGGATTTTAAAAACCATATGAAGCTGGAGGGCAGTGTAAACCTGGACGGAGACTGGATCAAGCTTCCCTTTGTCTTCGACAAAGGGAAGAATATACACCTGGGCATCGAAGGACGGATCTTCGAAGAACAGGAGCTCGCGTTGGCCTGGGTGCTGACCTAGTCGGTCAGCAGGTCGGGATCGTTATCTTCCAGCAGACCGATGTCGATGGCGTCCTTACCGGCAATACCCTCGATGGAACCCTGGATATGTGCGGCATTGAGCAATACCTTCTCCAATTGTTTTTCCCTTGCCTTCCACAACCGTTCCATCGTATCCCTTTCCTTCTGGATAGATTGTTTCATGGACAGAAAACCTTCGCGGATGGCCTTCCATTGTTCGCCAAATTCCGTACTGGTGAGATAGTCATACAGGAGATGCATTTTGTCGCCCTTGTTCTCGCGGGATTTGGTAGCATTGAAAACCCTGACGATCCCATCGCGTAAGACATAGGCCAATGCTTTCACCTCGGCGAAGGAACATATCCATACGCCATTCCGTTCCCCGAAGCCATTCATGTCTTTGGGCATGGCCTGGGTTACGATGACGGCGATGACCGCACCCTGGCTACGCATGTCGGCCTTTAGCTTCTCTATCCAGTCGGGCGAAAAATCACGCGTGCGTTTGCTCTCATAAATGATCCGCCCACATTCCTGGCCGAAGTTGTTGCGTACGGTCTGTATACAGTCGGCGCCTCTGACCCCTTTACCCACTTCGCTGATCTCGTCAAAAGGAAAACTGTTGCGAAGTAATTCTTCCAGGGCCAGCTCCTGGACCTCGCCTTGCAACTGCATGGAACCTTGCTCGGCCTTGCGTTTCATTTCTTCCGCCAGCTTTTTCTGGTCATCGAGTTGTTTTTCCAGCTCTTTCAGACGTAATTGATATTCTGTCTCGCGGGAGGCGATTTTTTGCTCTTCAAGGTCGCGTATCTCTTTGGCTAGTTTTATTCTTTCGTCCTGTAAGAGGCGTTGGACGGAGAGTTCCAGCTCGGCTTCTTTACTGACCAGTTCCTGTTCTTTTTTCAGAAACTCCAGCTCCCGCTGGCGGGACGCCTTTAGCTTTTCCTCATTGTCCTTATTGGCGTCTTCAAGAAGACGCAGCTTGTGCTCGAAGTCGCCGGCGATGGACACCCGTAAGCTTTGCTGCAACTCTTTTTCTCTTTGCAACGCCTGCTGCTGCAACTCTTTTTCCCGGCGGACGAATTCGTCTTGTTTCTTTATAAATTCTTTTTCTTTATTATTGATGAAGGCCTGCATCTGCTCACGCAGTCCTTTTTTATATTCTTCCGTCACGGCCTCTTCCATAGGGAACTGATGGCCGCAATTCGGACATTTTATATCTGTTGCCATATTGCAAAATTATTCTTGTTTTTTTGTTAAATGTGAACAATTTAGCAAATCTTATATAAATGGTTTGGGTGAATGGTGCGGTAGCGATACTTTCGCGCCATCATTCTTTTCTATGAATAAACTTTTATTAGCCCTTATCATGCTGGCAGCGATCCCTTCCTTTGCCCAGCGAAAAATTACTATCAGCGGTATTGTTAAATCCCGATCGAAAGGCGAAACGCTTATCGGAGCTACGGTGAGAGCGGATGGCACGGGCGGCGCCGTCACAAACGAATATGGATTTTATTCCATAAGCCTGCCGGCAGGCGCCCATAGTATCGAATTCAGCGCCGTTGGATTACAGGCACAGAGCCTGACGGTGAACCTTAACCGGGATACGACGCTCAATATTTTTCTTGCCGATGACAGCAAGGCCCTGGATGAAGTGACGGTGACCGCTGTTTCAAAAGGACGCAGTCTCAGCAGCCCGCAAATGGGGCTGGAACATATTTCCACCAGTGAAATAAAGAATATCCCTGTGCTGCTGGGCGAAAGGGATCCGCTGAAGGTAATAACCTTATTGCCGGGTATCAAGTCGGCAGGGGAAGGTAACACCGGTTTCAATGTCCGGGGTGGCGCCGCCGACCAGAATCTGATCCTGCTGGATGAAGCGCCTGTATACAACGCATCGCACCTGCTGGGTTTCTTTTCCACTTTCAATTCGGATGCCATAAAAGACATCAATGTTTACAAAGCCGGAATGCCGGCCCAATATGGAGGACGCCTGTCTTCGGTATTGGATATCAAGATGAATGACGGGAACAACCAGGACTATAATGTCAGCGGCGGCGTCGGGATCATCTCGGCCAAGCTGAATGTCGAAGGCCCTATTCAAAAGGATAAGTCCTCGTTTCTTTTTTCAGCGAGAAGAACCTATGCCGATGCCTTTCTCAAACTGTCCAGGGACTCCACCATCAACAGCAATACGCTGTATTTCTATGATCTCAACGCCAAGCTGAACTATATTCTGAGCGATAAGGACAGGCTTTACTTATCCGGATATTTTGGAAAGGATAACCTGGGGGTGGGCAAACTCTTTGGCCTTGATTGGGGCAATGGGACAGGCACCCTGCGCTGGAACCATATTTTCAGCAACAAATTATTCTCCAACACGTCCCTTATTTTCAGCAACTACAATTACAAGATCCTCATCAACAGCGGCGGGTATAACCTGAATATCTTTTCCCAGATAAGGGACTGGAATATAAAGGAAGAGCTGCAGTGGTATGCAGGCAACCGGAATACGCTGCGATTTGGCTTCAACAGTATTTATCACGAGATAAGGCCCGGCGAAGTGACACCCAACTCCGCCAATTCGGGTATCAATGCCAGTATCCTGCAAAGACGGCACTCGCTGGAAAATGCCCTATATGCCAGCGATACCTGGAAAGCCACCGATAACCTGAATATTACGTATGGCGGCCGTTTAACAGGATTCACGATCCTTGGCAAGGGCGATTTCTATAATGTGGACCCCAGCGGAAAGGTAACAGACACCCTGCATTATTCAGATGGAGCTGTGGTAAAGACCTATCTGAATTTTGAGCCAAGGGTGGCCGCCAGTCTTCAGTTGGATGCGACGACCTCCGTAAAGGTCTCGTATGTGCGGAACGTACAGAACCTGCACTTGCTGGCCAACTCCACATCATCAAGCCCCACCGATAAATGGGTAGCCAGTACCAATATCATCAAACCAGAAATATCCGACCAGGTGTCTCTTGGGTATTATAAGAACCTGCCGGGCAATGTGTATGAGCTGACGCTGGAGACTTATTACAAGACGATGCAACACCAGGTGGATTACCGGGATGGCGCCGATGTTTTCAGCAATACCAACGCCATCGAGTCCCAGCTGCTTTTTGGTAAAGGACGGGCTTATGGCATCGAGGGATTATTGCGCAAGAGGACCGGCCGGCTTACGGGCTGGATCAGCTATACCCTGTCAAAATCGGAAAAACAGATAAATGGTATTAATAACGACCGCTGGTATAACGCTACACAGGACAGGACGCACGACATTGCCATCGTGTCTATGTACAAGCTGAGTAAAAAATGGTCCTTGTCTGCCAACTGGGTGTACAATACCGGGAATGCCGTCACTTTCCCGGCGGGAAAATACCGTTCCGGCGACCAGGTATTGTTCTATTATACCGAACGTAACGGCTATCGTATGCCCGCCTATCACCGGCTCGATCTCGGGGCCACCTGTCAGTTGAAACAGAAAAAGCGATTCTCTTCCGAGCTGGCATTCAGCATTTATAATGCATATGCCCGGCAGAATGCCTATGTTATCCAGTTTCAGCAGGACCCCGACAATGCACAAAAGACACAGGCCGTACGGACGGCCCTGTTTGGTCTTGTTCCTTCCATTTCCTATAATTTTAAATTTTAACCTATGTTACTGTCCCGGATAAAAAACCTTCTTTGCCTTATCACATTTCTGACTCTTGCGGGGTCCTGCCGTAAAGTGATCTCGCTCGACCTGCATAACGCTGCTAAAAGGCTGGTGGTGGAAGGAAATATTACCAACCAGGCAGGGGGCTGTAAAGTTTTATTAAGCCAGACCGCCGACTTTGATGCCGACAATACTTTCCCGCCCGTGAGCGGAGCTTCCGTCATCATCTCGGACAATACAGGGAATACCACTACTCTTACAGAAACATCGCCCGGTACCTATACGGCGTCTTTGGTTGGTGTCACCGGTGTGACCTACCGGCTAAAGGTCGTTGCCAATGGGAATACGATCACTTCCGAATCCGTTATGCCGGCGCAGGTGGATCTTGAAAAACTTTATATCACCGAGGACCAGATATTCGGCAATACCTGGAAACTGGCCAATATCGAATTTGACGATCCGTCGGATCCGGGCCATTACTATCAGTTCGTGCAATGGATCAATGGAGTGAAGGTAACCCAGATATATACGGCGAATAACGAGCTGACGGCAGGACGTCACCAGATCGTCAAGCTTTACCTGGATCCCAATACGAAAGACCACTATAAGATAAAGACCGGAGACTTCGTATACGTGGAGATGCAATGTCTGGATAAAGGGGCGTATACCTATTGGTTCAGCGCGCAGCAGAGTGCGACCGGCGAGAATCAGAATGCGGTGCCGGCCAACCCCGTGAGCAATCTGCAGGGGAATGCCCTGGGGTACTTCAGCGCGCATACCTCGCAAATACGTACGGTACAAGTGCCATAGGGGCTGTCAGAACTGTATATGCGCGCTGCCGAAAACACCAAAATGAGCACCGGGATCCGGATCAGGAGAAAAACGCCAGACCAGGTCCACCCGAAAATATTTAAAGATATTATCGAGACCGGTGCCGGCTTCGATATAAGGTCTGCCCTGCAGCGAGCGTAACCGGTAGCTGCCCAGTTCCATGCGATTCAGTTGTCTGCTTTCGGGAGACAGGTCGCCCCATACTGTTTTTATATTCCAGAATTGGCGCATATGGGTTGGGCGCATAAAAGGCAGCAGGTTCAATAGCTTTTTCTCGAAATTGTGCTCGATGGAAAAACCTGCATACCGGTCGCTAAAGTATTCAAACCGGTTCATCAGGTTGAAGGACTGCGCATTGTAATAATAAATTTCATTACCCGGATGTAATTCCAATAACATAAATGGCAGCGCTTTACTGAAGATCCTGCCGGCATATGCCCGGTAGATGACCTTACCCCAGCGCGGTATGCGAAAATTCTGGGTGACCATCGTGTTCACCTTCTGATATCTGTACTTTCCACCCAGGAGACCTGGCACGCCAAACGCATAGCGGGCTTCAAACACAGGGTGAGAACCTGAAAAACGGAATTTTTTCCGGAACGTCGTCACTTTGTTTTCCTCCGGCGCATACCGAAGTTTTAATCCCATCTCCGTATTGATCAGGTCTTTTTGATTGAAGGCGATCTGCCCTTTGGGAGGCAATGGAGCGAACGTTTCATAATTGCACCGGCTTAGCGACACCTGTGCCGATAGATTGTTCTGCCATTCTTTTGTAACGGAGGTTTTTACTTCATCCACCTGCAGAAACTTTTGTTTGATGCCGTGTCTCCGGATCAATTGGCTGAACATATTATCCATTGTGGGGTCTTCGTCGTTATAACGGACACGGCCATTGTCCAGGTCATGCAGATAAGAGGCCTGAACGGTATAACTGCTGTCGCCGGGTAGAGTATAAATAACGTCCATCTTTCCTTTGAAGGCCCGGTCGGCAAATCCATAGGCCAGATAACTATGCAAGCGTAAATAATGGTTGAATGCTTCGGTCGTAGCTATATCGAAACGCAGTCTCAACTTTTCCCGCTGATTCGCGCTGATCCATTTATACCAGGGGCCGATCTCTATTTTACCCAGTTTCTTGCGGCCATCGACGATCAATTCCACGGTATTGACATATTTCCTGAACAGGGGAATGGTTTTCAGCGTATCGATCATTTTATAGATCTTCTGCTCGTTGGTGCTCAGCGGCTCCAGCCGTCCGGTCTGCCAGAAAGCAGGATCATGCGCCGCCGCATTGTCATCGACAATGACCTGTTCCTTTTTTGTGTTCTTTTTCAGATGTTCGGCTATATCCGATGGGTTGCTCTGTACATTCCCGTACACATTCGTTTTCCGGGCGATCAACGATAACTTGTCCTTTTTCAGGGGCGATAGCTCGACAATAAATTTGTCCCTGGCAAAGGTCCAGAGGCTGTCATTCTTTTGCGAGAATTCCTGTATGATGTTCAGACGCTTCACATAGTTGATGCCCGCGGTAGCGGAAATTTCGAGATTGACCTTTTTGATCGCCCAGGTGGCATAATGTATCCAGCAATCACCGGAAAATGTATTTTCCCCCTCCCGTTTGGGAGAAAAGAAAAGATGCAGGTAACGTTGCCCGGAAACAGATTGGGTATCGGCTCCCCGATAGTTATAGTAATTCTCACCCTGGCTGCCCAGCGGACTGATGAAGTCTTTGCCAAACAGGAGAATATAATTTTCATAACTGTCTGTCCGTCCATGCAGCCCTTCCATATAATGAAGCACCATTTCATTCCGGATGCCATTGGTCTGAACGGCTTTTATCTCTTCTCTTGTCTGGAAGGGGTTGACAGTATAATAATATTCGGAAATAGTCTCCGTCATGAATACGGGCAAAAACGGGCTTTTTTCGGATACGCTGTCAATATTGTTCAGAATGAACCCAAAAGGCTTCAGCAATTTATACCGGCGAAAAGCATCATGATGAATATTGTTAATGTCCAGCTCCAGCTTGTTATACAGTTTATAGGAATAAGCGCCGGAGCTGTAGGGATCATTCCGGGGCCGGTTTTTGACGACTTTTTTCCACCAGAAATAACCCCGGTTGTATTGGGTTTTCACCACCACGCTGTCCCGCTGTCTGCCTTCATACAACAACAGGGTCAGAGCGGCCGTATCCTTTAAAAGATTGACAGGCACCAACAGGGGAGTAAAACCGCTATAGCTGACGATCAGCGTATCACGCGTGAATGGACCGGCCGGAATGGAAAAATTTCCTGCACTGTCCGTAATAGTACCATTATGAGCTTTTTTCCAGACCACGCTGGCAAAAGAGATCCTTTCCTTGGTATAGGGGTTGGTCACGCTGCCCCGGACCAGTCTGTGCTGGGAATAGACACAAAGACTCATGCAACAGCAAAAAACTGCCATTGCCAGTTGCCGGACGGGTATTTTGTCAGAGTATAGAATAACTGGTCTTTAGGAAGGGGTATCCTTGTCCTATAAAACAAGCCGCCAGGGAATACCCCTACGTCATTAAATAGATATATTTTTTGTTAACTGATACCATGCTCTTTTTGATAGGACTGGGGGCTTTTCCCGGTGATGGACTTAAAGTTCTTGTGAAAACAGGTGAAATTGTTGAAACCGCTCTCGTAACAGAGCTGTTTGATGCTGATACGGTTGTCGAGCAGCAGCTTGCAGGCGTGCCCGATACGTATTTCAGTGAGGAATTGGGTATATGTTTTACCGGTGCGCGATTTGAAGTACCGGCAGAAGGAGTTGGGTACCAGTCCTGCGACGGAGGCCACCTGGTGAAGATAGATCGGCCGGGTGAAATGGCGGAAGGTGTAGTCATAGATGGCGTTGATGCGGTCATTTTCCGACTCTGTGAATTCGTGGCTAAACCCGATGGAAGATAACAACTGCAACTGGCCTGAACGGGCAAAGGCAGACAGACATTCGATGAGGGCGATGATCCTGTTTACGCCTTCGGCTGAACGTATCTTTTGCACCAGGGCAGGAATATTTTCTTCTTCTTCTTTAGCGCTCACCAGGATGCCGCGTCTTGCTTTTTCCAGCAGACTGCGTATTTGTTTGGTTTCGGGTAAATGGAGAAAGGCTTCGCCCCAGAAATTCTCGGAAAAATGGATGACGGTGGAGTGGACGGATTGATTTTTTTCCGGAGCAAAATGAATGTCGTCATAACGCCAGTAGTGGGGGAGATTGGAGCCGACCAGGATGATGTCGCCCGGATGAAAGCGTTTGATATGATCACCTACGAACTGTGTGCCGCTGCCTTCGTGGAAAAATATCAATTCCACTTCGGCATGATAATGCCAACGGTTGTTAATGAATGGGTCTCTGTCTTCCCTGACGCTGAAAGATTGAGCCGGAGTCTTGGGGACTTTTAGTAATTTTGCTTTCACGATAATTTTGCAAATTGACCTTCGTCGGAACTTTACAAAATTACGGATCCTGCCCTGGAAATTTTATTATTTGTTGCTATACCTAAATTGAAAAAACGCTGTGAATAAATTCATTGTGACCGCAATGTTCGGTTCAGTCCTATTTGCCGGGATGGCCTGTCATCGTAATCCCATCACTGGCCGCAATCAGCTGACCCTGGTTTCAGAGAAACAGGTGCAGTCGATGGCTCTTACAGAATACAAGAGTTTTTTGACCTCCAACAAAGTTGCCCCGGCCACGAGCGCAGATGGCGAAATGGTCAAAAGAGTAGGCCATCGTATTGCAGAAGCCATTACCAAATATTATGGGGAGCATGGTGCTCCCGACGCGCTGAACGGATACTCCTGGGAATTCAACCTGGTAGAGAGCAAGGAAGTGAATGCATGGTGTATGCCTGGTGGAAAAGTGGTGGTGTATACCGGTCTGTTGCCGGTAACGAAGAATGAGACGGCGCTGGCTATCGTACTGGGGCATGAGATCACGCATGCTGTCGCGGGGCATGGCAGGGAAAGGATGAGCAACCAGCTTTTGGCGCAGGGCATACAGATCGCCGGTGATGTAGCGCTTGGCTCCAATCCTTCGACGGTGAGCATCTTTAATCAGGTGTATGCGCCGACGGCCCAGGTGGCGGTTCTCTTGCCTTATTCGCGTAAATACGAATACGAGGCGGATCATTATGGGCTGATCTTTGCCGCAATGGCAGGATACGATCCCCGGGAAGCTGTTCCCTTCTGGCAGCGCATGGCGGCCCTGGGTGGGCAGAAACCTCCTATCTTGTTGAGCGACCACCCGGCGGATGAGGACAGGATCAAAAAGTTACAGGAGCTGATGCCGGAAGCGTTGACCTATTATAAGCCCAATTCGGTGCAATAAGTCATCGCTGCCATTGCAACGCAAAATATTCACAACGGCCGTTGGTTTTGTTTTCCAGCGCATGGGGCGTGCCGGAGGTCAGAAAGATGATATCGCCTGCTTTCGCAGGGTAGTATTTGCCGCCGATGTACATCCGGGCATTTCCCGATCGCATTAGAATAATCTCTTCATTCCGGTGGATATGCGGCGAATGGCTCACCTGCCCTTCATTCAGGGTAGTGGCATGCATGTCGATCCTGCTCAGATGGTGGGTGGGCTGGCTGAAGATCTGCCGGCTTTCACCCTTATCCGTTGTTTTCATGGGCATCTCTTTCCAGTCGAGCAGCAAGGGCGGTCCTGATCGAGCGGCCATTGAATCAGTTACAAAAGAAAAGACATAATAGGTGGCGGGGGTAATGCCGGGATTATGCATGGTCAACTTGTCATTGGCGGACAGGAGGGCGACTCCTCCCGGGCCTAATGTTTTTGAAGCTTCGCCGACTTCAAGGTCCCCATCTTTTACAATGATCAGCTGGTCCGCGTCAGATGATCGGACGGCGGACCCTCCTGCTTTCAACGAATGAACGCGGACGTCCAGCTGGGAAAGGTCGCGGGTTTTACCATGCAGAGCCGTAGTTACCTGCGCGGTCAGGGTGTCTGCGATGGGCTGTCCCAGGCAGGTTGTTACACTTAAAACCAGACAGGCTGCAAGGAATTTGTAGTGATAGGCCATAATTATGCTTTAACGATATACGGTGTCCGCTGGGCGCGTGCAAGCAGGGCATTGGCTTCATCGTCGTTTTTGAACCGCTCGGCCACGGGATCCCAATATATCTTTCTTTTTAGTTTCATGGTGATGTGATGGAGCAGACAGGCAGAACAGGCCCGGTGTGCGATCTCCGCATTGGTAATGGGCGCTTTCCGGGAGACGATACAGTCCAGCCAGTTGCCATGGTGGTCATCACTTTTATACAGGTGTATCTCAGCCGGCCCTATTTCCGACCGGATAATGGCCGGGTCGCTGGCTTCCAGGGGTTTTACGCCATTCGCATCCGGCACTGGATCGCTGGCCGTAGCCCGATAGTCGCCGCGGGTGACAAAGATCCAACCTTTTGATCCCTCAAATTTAACGCCATTCGGCAATTCATTGCTGACGATCATTTTTACGCCGTTGGCATACAATGCTTCTGTGCGGAAGATGCCGTGCACATCCCATAATCCATGCGCGGGGAAGTCGGCATGCCCCCATATCTCGATAGGGCCGGTATATTCCGTATCCATGCCCCAGTGCGCAGAGTCAATATGGTGGGCGCCCCAGCCGGTGATCATGCCGGCGCCGAATTGCTCGCAACGCAGCCAGCCCGGGCGGTCGAAACCGATCTGGGGATGCACCCTTTTTTCCGTATAGTACACCTGCGGCGTCGAGCCCAGCCAGGCGTCGTAGTTGAGATTGGATGGCACCGGCATCGGGGGTTCGTCGTTACCGGAAGGATCGCCGGGCAGACCGACGTATACCGTTTTCAATTCGCCGATGCGGCCATTGCGCACCAATTCTGCCGCATAACGGAATTGGGAGGACGAACGTTGCTGGCTGCCTATCTGAAAGATGCGGCCGGATCTCTTGACTGCGTCGGCCATGATACGACCTTCGGCGATAGTGAGGGAAGCTGGTTTCTGCAGATAGACGTCTTTACCTGCCTTTACCGCGTGGATGGTGGCCAGGGCATGCCAGTGGTCGGGTGTGCTGATGATCACCGCATCGATGTCTTTGTTGGCGAGCAGTTCCTGGTGATCGCTGTACCCTTTTACACCGTCATAGGGTTTGCCACTTTTTTTCGAGTAATAGTCATTGACGAGCTGTTTGCCTGCCTCCACCCGATGCGAGTCGAGGTCACAGACGGCAATGACGCGGGCCTGATCATATTTCCATACGCCGGGCAGATCATGGCCGCGCGAGATGCGGCCGGTGCCGATGGTCCCGATATTGATGCGGTTGCTGGGGGCATATTTGCCCAATACGCTGGCCGGGATGATAGAAGGAAAGACCGCAGCCGCCACTCCGGCCTTTATAGTAGAGGCGAGGAATTTGCGCCGGGAAAGATCTTTTTTCATATCGGTTTATTTTAAAGTCAGTTTTTGACTGGTTGTATTGGACGTGCCGGTGCGTTTAACACCTGGCTGGCCGCCGCCGATGGTAATGTCAAAATCTCCCGGCAGCGCTACCCGTTGCATCTTCTCATCGATGACGGTAAAGGCGTCGGGGGCGATGGAGAACCTGAGGGTCTGTGTTTCGTTGGGTTTGAGATGGATACGCCGGAATCCGCGGAGTGAGCGGATGGGTACCGGCACTTTGGCATCCAATGCCGAGACATAGAGTTGAACCACTTCGTCTCCTTCTATGCTGCCGGTGTTCTTCACGTCTACGGTAGCATGTACGCTATCGCCGCGTTTGGCGGGAGTGTCGATCTTTATGTTATTGTAAGCAAAGGTGGTATAACTAAGTCCATAACCAAAGGGATAAAGAACGGGTTTATTAAAATAGCGATAGGTCCTGCCGGCCATGGTATAGTCGCCAAAAGCAGGCAGGTCGGTGAGACTGGTGTAAAAAGTCACCGGCAGCCGGCCGGCGGGGTTGTAATCGCCGAAGAGTACATCAGCCAACGCCTGACCGCCTGCCTGGCCTGGATACCAGGCTTCTACGATGGCGGGGATATGCTGGTCGGCCCAGTTGACCGATATGGCGCTGCCATTCAGGAGAACCAGTACCACGGGTTTACCCGTTGCTGTCACTGCCCGGATTAGGTCTTCCTGTATCCTGGGCAGATCGAGTGTTGTGCGATCGCCTCCTTTGAAGCCATCGATGCTGACGTCCATTTCTTCGCCTTCCAGCCGGGCGGAAAGACCCATGCACAGCACGACGGCATCTGCCTTGCGGACGGCGGCCAGGGCTTCTTTTTTCAACTCTTCGCGGCTATTGGCATGTTGTCTGGACCAGACCAACTGTACGCGGGCGTCACCGTAAGACTCTCCGGCCTCTATCCGAAGCCGGTATTTTTTTCCTGCCTCCAGCGAAATCGGCTTGGACTTCCGCAGACGGGGATCGTTGAACTCATCCCGGAAGTGATAGCTTGTATTGGCCACAATACTGTCATTCAGATAGAGGTTTACCTTGCAGGTAGTGATGATGCCCAATTGGTAGATGCCGGACGCCTCGGGGGTG
>Ga0105237_10001213_pt1 | contig 34441 bp, 36 predicted proteins | sample KBSC24metaG_FD_81520 | JGI IMG/M metagenome (GOLD analysis project Ga0105237, IMG submission 81520) | Corn rhizosphere microbial communities from Kellogg Biological Station, Michigan, USA - KBS C2-4 metaG | ecosystem: Host-associated > Plants > Roots > Rhizosphere > Soil | place: Michigan, USA... | reverse complement strand
GCGAATCAGTCGCCAATCGCCAAACGCATTCGCGAACATGAAGGGCGCGGCGATTGCCCCGCCAACGAACCACACCGGCAGTAGCAGCAGCCCCAAAAACGGCGAGGTGCGCGGCGCAGCGTGTGCGATTAATCCGCCGCCGGCGATCATCGCGAAGGTCAGGAACAATCCCCCGATCGGCGACTCGTTGCGCAGCATCGGCCCGAGCGTCACGCCCAGGCCAATCGCCACGATCAACCAGAACAACATCTTCCGCCGCGCCTTACGGCCGGGCGTTTCAGTCATCGTCGTACTCCCTCGCGGCCCCCTGCCGCCTTGTCTGCGCACCGGACGGTTGGCGAGATCAGATACGGCCCGATCCCGCGTTTGTTGTCGTTTCTCGCATGCGAGAAATTCTCTCTCGAAGTCTGAAATTAAAGTGGGGTGCGATCGTGGACAGTGGGGAACGTCATCGCACCTTGCTTCCACCGAGTGAACGCGCTGGGATCGATCAGGGCACTGAGTACCGCTCCGTGCATTTCATACTCGGCCGCCTCGCAGCCGGCTCGCAGTTGAGCGACGCCCCAGTCCCGCTTGTAACGTAAGGTGGCGAGCTGGCGATCTTGGTCATAGGCGTGCGGCTCAACGCTGTGAGGATTGTCGAACGCTCGCTTGCATACCGCGACATCTCGGGAGTGAAAGCCGCGGCAGGCATTCGGCCGCATCGGATACACCGTGCAACGTCCAGAGTCGAGGAACGCGCAGGGAATATTGGTAGTGATGTATTCGCTTTGCGATAGCGGGGCGACGTGTGCGGCAGTGGCCGTCAATCGGGCCTGGATGGCTTCACGCTCGGCGGCCGGCAGTGCTTCGATAAAGGCGGCCAACGCGAATGCTTCTGCTGGTGTAATCAGCACATGGTAGTAGCAACAATGTGAGCAACCTGCCTCACAATCGATATGAGCGGGCGACTCAGCAAGTTTTGCATCCATCTCTTGATAGACCGGAATGATTCGTCGAGCCAGGTCGGCGTGATTCGACGCAATCATTGCGGCAGCGAGATTCGGTTTGCGCTCGGCGCGGGTGAGCGCTTGTTCGATACGCTCCTCGCGCGAGCCACGTTGCTTTGCTTGTCCCATGTTGACGCTCCCCGTGGTAGCACTGGTTATCCCACAGCATCGCACGGAATGTACATACGATTTGCAGGACTTGCCCCGGCGTGGTGCCGCTCTCGGCAACGAATAAGTTTCAAGATTGATTGATTTCTCGCATGCGAGAAATGTTGGCCGGACGTTCCGCAGGGCAAATGTTGGCCGCCGCTCTGGTGTAGAAGCATTCCCGTTTCTCGCATGCGAGAAAATTCTCGATATTTTGGGGTCGCATCGTTGGCTCTCAGATGATACCCAGTGCTGGGTGTGTGGATGTAGTCTCCGTGCAACATGGATTGCGTGCTTTTCTCGCATGCGGAAAATTGATGTTGACAAAGTATTTACCGGTAAATAGACTGACAACAGTTTCATGACTGACTGTTTTCATGTTCAACCTGATTTCGTAAGGCTGATTACCTATGCGAGCAAATCACGCAATCAAGAAGTTGGTGGAAGCTCTCATGCTGACCGTGACCGTTGGCAATCAAAAAGGCGGCGTCGGCAAAAGTACGTTCAGTGTGCACTTGGCATACCGTGCGGCCGAACTTGGCTATCGTGTCTTGCTGATAGACATTGACGAGGGCGACATTTCCGAAGTATTCGCGGAGGTCGAGGAGGGTGACGATTCCGACTATCTGAAAGCGAGCCACCTGTTCACGGGTGAACTCAATGGCCGTCGACCACGGCAAGTCCACGAGCGAATTGCCCTGATTGAGGCTGATGTAGACGTGCTTGACGTGGATGACATGCCGCTCGAAGTGATTGAGCAGCCACGTGCGTCGCTTGCGAAGCTTGCCGGCGACTATGACCTCTGCATTATCGACACCCCGCCGAACTTGCAGCGGCGCATGCTTGGCGCGCTCGCCGCGTCAGATGCGATCGTGTCACCGTTCAACATTTCGCCGTTCTCGTTCGCTCGTATGCCGAAGCTGCAAGCCACGATTGCCGGCGTAAAGACGCGATACAACCCGGAGCTGCGCCATCTCGGCTTTCTGCCAAACATGATCAACAGTAAGTCGGTGAACGAAATCGAGGCGTTACCCGAGTTGCGCGAGGCGTACGGCGATCTAATTTTTGATGAAGCGATTATTGCTCGCGCGTGCGTTGCCACTGCGCTGGCACAAGGGCGCGCGGTGTGGCATCAGGCTCGTAGTGGCAATCAGCGCGCCGCGGCGAAGGAAATGCGGCAGGCATGCGACGCAGTGTTGTCGCGCCTTGGCCTGAACTAAGGGGAATGATTGTGAGTGCATTCGGAAACAAGATCAGCAAGCTGTCGGAAATTCAGAAGCAGGGCGCCACCGCTTTGCCTGGTGAGCGCATCGAAGAGATCGATCCGGATCTGATCGACTGCGAGAAGCAGATCCGCAGTAAGGACAATCCGGGCTTCACGACGGAATCGTTGACTGAACTCGGCAAGGACATGAAGCGCGACGGCCAGCATGAGCCTGCCGTGCTGCGGAAGAACGCCAAGAAGCCTGGCCGTTACCTTATGGTGGCGGGTGAGCGACGCTGGCGCGGTTGCAAGATCGTTGGCATCAAGCTCAAAGCAGTCGTACGCGACATGGATGATGCGCAGGCGCGTCGAGTGCAACGTGCGGAAAATATCCAGCGTGAGAATTTGACGCAACTCGAAATAGCCGTTGCGCTGCGCGAGGATAAAGCGCGGCTCGGCACCTTGGAGAAAGTCGCAGCGGAGTGGAACAAGGGGCTCAATTGGGTTTCGGAGCGCATCAAGTTTTTGGAAGTGGTAGAGGCTGACGGCCACGCAAGTCGAGCTGTTGCAGAGGGCGTTACGGCTGATATCACCACGGTCAATGATCTGCACCGCCTTGAAAAAGTTGATCCGGATGCCGCGAAAGCGGTGATTGAGCAGACGAAGACAGATCCGAGCGCGAGTATGCGCAATGCCATTCGAAGCAAGCTGAAGGACGTGAAGCCGAAGGAAAAAACGGGGAGTAAGGCGAACTCTCGCATGCGAGAACCCTCGAGTGCCGACGCTGCGAAGGCGAAGAGTCCGGAAGTTGCAGCAGACGCCATTGTGATCGTGGCGGATGCGGTGTCGCAGGCGCAAGCCCTTTGCGAGCAAGTCACGGCGTTGTCGACGTTGTTCCAGGAGCGGCGCGACGTGTTTGGAGCGATATTATCGGAGGCGGAGAAAAGTATTGTTCACGCCCAGACCGAGCTTTATCGCACCCATCACGCGCTGGCGAAGTTGGTGAAAGTCAAATAAATCTATACCGGCGATCGGCAAACCGATCATCGATATCGCATAAGGGATCTACATGCAACCGTTGGCCGATATGTACCGCTTGCCTGAAGAGGATTTTGGGAGAGTAGCGGATCAAACTCGGATGAAGGAGCGCAGCCTACAGGTCGCACGCGAGGTTTTGGTTGAGGGCAGGGGGCTTTCTGAGGTTGGGGAGCGGTACGGGATGAAGCGACAGCAAGTGCTTGCCATTCGAAATAGATTTTTCGCTGAATACCTACAGTCGTCGATGTTTCCGCCGAAGTGGGTTCGGGCAACAGTGTGTGCTCCGCAAGACCTGCTTGATAAATTCATGGTCGAAGTTGAACAAGAGCGTATCAAGTATTTCTCGCAAAAAGGCTAGTGGGAGACGGCGCAGCCATGCGGCGCCGGGCTTCGTTTCTCGCATGCGAGAAATTGAGCTCGGCGTTGTGAACATGTTCCTCGATGGAGGTGGTTTGTCATGCAGAGTACGAAGGGTAAAGGGCGACAAGTCTTCAATAGCTACAACGGCGAACAACCCCCTGTCTATGCGAAGGCCGATGCAAGTCGTCAACTGAGCTTTGTTCCGTCGCTGTTCGTTTGCATTCCGGCTATGTTCCGGACATGGATGTTGTTGCTCGTCATCGTGGCCAGCTACGGCCTCTTCATGCACAGGGCGACGGATCTCGATCCCCAGCCTTCGCCAGCAAAGCATGCTCGTGCTCAAGTTCACAAGCCATCCACGCCGGCACCGTCGCCGTTGTCGGGGATTCCACCGTGGTGCTATTTCGCAGCCGCAGGCGGTGTCGTATTGCTGCGATTCGGTTGGGGTATGCTGGCCAGCAAAAGCAGGAGCATCACAATCGAACCTGCTCGCCTTACATTCAGGCGGGGAGTGTTGAATCGTGAAGTCCGAAGCTTGGAAATGACGCGGGTGAAGAATGTTTCGTCCTATCAGCGATGGTGGCAACGCCCATTCGGGATTGGTACGGTGAGCATCGAGTCAACGGACTGGGGGAATCGAGTGTTCCTGATGGAGGGCATGACAGATCCCCACGAACTACGCGAGCGTATCCTGCGTGCGGGAGTCGCTTCGAGGCAGTTCTATGGAACAACTGAAACCTGGGTGAGCGTGCTTTAGGGCAGCTTGTCGCAGGAATTGTTTGACGAAAGAGGCTGAATAGTGAAAATCGCATTTGTTGTCGCGTCTACAAATCATGGAACTTTAATCATCAATAGAAACGATGAAAACGAGAATCAAGAATATGGGCGATACGGAGTAGGATCGCAGCTGTTTGAAACGGGCGGTTTCTATCCGTCCGATACAGATCTCCTCACTTCGATTTTGCGAATAAGGAAACGGGCGTTCGCGAATCAGCGTCCGATCGTTGCAGTCGATTGTGGTGCAAATATCGGAGTGCATACCTTGGAGTTCGCTAGGGAGCTCCAAAGCGAAGGGCGTGTGTTAGCCATTGAAGCGCAACGAGCGATTTTCTACGCGCTGTGCGGAAATATAGCAATCAACAATTGCTTCAACGTCGAAGCTAGGAATATTGCCGTTGGAGCTGCCGATGGCTTCCTAAACGTGCCTTTCATCGATTATCACACGCGATCTAGCTTTGGAAGTCTGGAGCTTCGTGAGCGTGAGGGAAAAGAGTATATCGGGCAAGCGGTCGACTACACCACGGGATATGACGTCCCACTGATGACTCTGGATTCTCTGTGTAAAGATCAGATCGATCTTATTAAGATTGATGTCGAGGGAATGGAGGAGGAGGTAATCTCCGGAGCGATCGAGCTCCTGAAACGCTCAAAGCCAGTGTTGTTTGTGGAGAGAATCAAAGGAGACTTCTTCCCGATTGAGGCAACGCTAAAGTCGCTTGACTACGAGTTAGTAGATCTAGGGCCGAATGTTTTGGCGGTATCGAACGCAGATCCGACCAAAGTGGAAGTGATGAGGATGGTGGCCAACTTGACTACGTGATTGCCGCGTTGAGTATGGAGGTTAGTTTTGCTCGCGTGAACGGTTTACCGATGAATCCGTCAAATGAGCGTGGGTTATCAACATAATCGTAGGTATTCATATGTCCACTGATCGCAATGATCCGTGTCTTGAAATCTTGTCCACGCTCAACCCTTAGTTGATCGGCGAGCGCAAAGCCGTCATCCTCGGCCAAGTGAATGTCGCACAAAATGAAGTCATAGGTTTCGCGAGAGCACGCCTCACGGGCGCTTTCCGCAGTGAGTGCATAATCCGCGTTCATACCTAATGCGATAGCGAGCGCAGACAACTCTAGGCAAATGCTTTCCTGGTCATCGACAATCAGCACCTTTTGTCCTGCGAATCTGTCATTAACGATGGCTGCGGGTTGTTGTGCCGATAGAGCAGCATCATGATGGGTGATGTTGTGGCGTTTCACTGGAACTCTAACCGCGAATGTGGTTCCCTGGCCAAGTTGACTGTCAACAGTTAGCCTTCCATGAAGGCGATCTGTTAGGCCTTTTGCAATTGCCAAGCCCATGCCCAGACCCGTTCCAACTCGCTTATTTGCTTGATAGAACGGATCGAAGATATGTGCGAGATCTGATTTTGAAATGCCTCGGCCGTAGTCCGAGACGGTGATTGCAAGGGTTGACTGGTCATCGTCAACGACGATAATGTCAAAATGCACATCAATCGATGATGTCTCTGCATGCTTTACCGCGTTGTCGATGAGATTATAAATAATCTGTTTGAGGCGCAATCGATCGGAAAAGACAAAAGTCAGTGATGGTCCTTTAATTTGAATATCGGGAAGATTCCGAGATCTATCGTTATGTAAATCTTCAATAATCTCACCAAGCAGCTCGTCAACGTAAAATTCGGAGAAGCTCAGGGTAAGTCCCCCAGTCCCGAGCGTTAGAAAATCTCCGATTTCATCGAGATGAGTCGTAATCCTAGCGACGGCTTTTTCCATGTTCAAAAGAGTCCTCATGCTTGAGGCAGCAATGCTTTTGGCCGACAAATTTTCGAGGCCGGTCACGAGGGTCTGCATGGGATTTTTCAGTTCATGGCTAATCGTCGCAAGAAATACCCGCACAGTAGCGGCCATTTTCTCAGCCTCTATAGCGGCTTCATGTTCCAACTTGCGGGCATTTTTTTCCGCTTCAAGCATTCGTAGCGCGCTTCTTTTGGCTAATGCGAAGTAGCCACTTGCGGCGATGAAAAATAGAGATACAATCAGTTCGCCGTAAAATAGAAAGGAGTATTTGGAATTAATGTCGTGTAAGAGCGCGTCGCGCCTCCGAATACCCAAGACGCCGATCACGGCGGCGATTTTTTGTGATGAAATCGTTATGTCGTTGAGCCTGTTAAGGATGAGTGTAGAAATTTGAGGGTTGTCGTCAAAATCAAAGTTTGTCGCTTCAATTTCTGCCAAGTATTTGTTTATTAGGGCGATATTTTCTCGGTAAACTGGGTCGTCGAATGCATATTCCGTAGTCACGGACCTCTGTGAGAGCATGTACGCTCGAGATTGGAGGAGGGCTAAAGCAATCAGTAGGTCACGGCGCGTCGGTGGATTTGGTGTATCCATCCGAATTACCAGATTTGCTACATTGGAGTTCTGTAGTTGAAGTTGAGCGATGCCCCAATAGGAATCTTCGGTTGGTCCCTTGAGGTATTCGAGGCGATCGTCGGGAATGAGATAAAGTACGCCACTTACCCAAAGGATACAGAGTAGTGGGAAGATGAATTTCGATAAGTGGCGCAGCATTTAACGAATCGAGATGATCTTGATTTGGCGAATTTCTTTCGCACTGTACTGGGAAGTTTTTATGCGAGAGTCGTAACTCTCTCCCTGCTCATAGACTAGGAATAGTGGGCCGAAATTTCGAAGCAACAATCTCTGCCCGTCCATCGAATATGCGAGAATCGGCTGGTCCTTGATGATCCCGGATACATCAATGTCCTTGATTTCATACTCGTCGTATGCGGTGATGGTTACAAGAGTGCCGTGAGGACACGTTTTTTTGATCACGTCGGCCAGACGGACACCTGAATATTGAGATTTTGTCTTCCAGGGCGTGGACGTTGCGATCGAGTATTGCGGCATTGAGAGTATGTCGCGTTCGCTCAGAAATTGGCTACGTGTGCTGCCCCCTTCCGTGCATCGAACATGCAACTCCAGTGGAACAACATCGGCTCTAGCGATAGAGACGAACGGGAGCAATGCCACTGTAGCAAGCGCGAAATTAAGAGCTTTCTTGAGCATCGCTTGATCCGTGCAAAAAGCGAATGTCTAATGCGGCCTTGATGAGTGGGCCTTTGATAGGCTTCTCGTAAGGGCCGATGATGTTGTACCGGAGCATCGCCGCGGCGATTTGCTCGAGGTGTACGGGATTCTTCGCATACCCGGTCAAGATCAGAATGGGGACGTCGTCGCCGAAATGTTGGCGAATCAACTCAACGGCTGGAGCCGTTATTGTCCCATCCAATATCCAGTCTAGGATGAATGCATCTAAATGCTGAGACTTGAGCGCGACGTTGAGTTCATCGATCGACTGAAACGCAACTGTCTCGTAGTTGTGGTTTTTGAGAAATGCAGAAAGCTCGGCGGCGGTTTCCAGATTGTCCTCGAGAATTGCCACGACCCGCGTAGGACGACGGCGACTTTCGCATTCGATGTTTATTCTTAGAACAGGGTAGGCACCGACGAGAGGAATATCGGAATACTGGATTAGCCATTCCGGCGGGCGCTTTTCGGCAAAAAAAGTTGTGTTGTACGCCTGTTTTGCCATGACAGGAGCGTTGTGCAGCACAGCACGGCATGGAACAGTGGTTTCGCCTATTTTCAGCTGGGCGCTTACTTCGTGGCCGTCATGCGACTCGTCCCCGATCTGATCCTCGATCAGTGTAAGAGGGTCGACATTGAACGCGGTAGCAATCTTCTTCACCTGCTCCAGGGTCCACTGGCTGTCACCTTTCATCTTGCGGTGAGCGTGGGAAGCGCTCAAGCCGAGGAGGTCGGCGGCCGTGGCGACGTGCCGGTGCTTCGGCACGCCTTTACTGTCCAGGAGCTCGCGAACGCGCGCTGCAATGTGGTGGTTGGAATCCATTGATTCTTGGGTATCGAACATTTGGTCCGTTGCGCACGGGAATGATTGTGCCAAACGCAATTGTTTCTGCTTGACAGGATTGTGCTCGGCGATATAAATTGCGCGGAACGATAACAATTCGCTGGGATGAGTTGTTCTTGATGCGATCTGCCACCTTACATACTGCGACCGACGAGGACAAGGGAATTGGAAATCGCGCCGCAGCTGGCGCAACCAAGACTCAGTGATCCTTGAGGGACGGATTTGCAACGGTCGGAGGGGGTTGCGGAAACTGCCAAAGCCTGACATTGACCGTGAGCGAGCGAGATATGGCCGCTGAAATGGGAACGTGGAGGCGACGACCATAGTAGAGAAGCGGGTAATGCCGGTGCTGGACACACCGACATTAACCCTGACCACGGCTAGTTGATGACCACATCGGGCGTACCAAAGGCGACCCGAACTGGAGTAACCAGTGGATGCTTGCATTGTACGGCATCGGCAGCGCTACGTTGCGGTTGCAATCTTCGTGCTTTCCCTGCATTCGTTACTTTTTGTAACGAATGCGCGCGCCGACTGCATCGACGATGCGGCCGCCTACCATCACGTCAATCCGGCGCTTACGCGCGCGATCGCGTCGGTCGAGTCGCGTTTCTCTGCGGTCGCATACCACCGCAACGCAAACGGCAGCGAAGACATCGGCCTGATGCAGATCAACTCGAGCTGGCTGCCGACGCTTGCGCGCTTCGGCGTCTCGCGCGCCTCTCTCTTTAATGCGTGCGTGAACGCGTACGTCGGCACCTGGATTCTCTCGCAAAACATTTCCCGCCTCGGACTGACATGGAACGCGGTCGGCGCGTACAACGCGATGTCGCCGAGCAAGCGCGTCCAGTACGCGCGACGCGTCTATGCGGAACTCTTCAAGTTCACGCCTGGCGCGACAACCACGCAGCCCGTGATTGCCGTGAACGCGGCGTCGGCCGGCCCACGCGAAACGGCAACCGGCCTGTTCGTGGCTGACTCGGAATAGGGGAATCCGATGAAGCCGCGCGATCACACGATTGTTTCACATGATGTTAGCAATGCTAAACATTATTGTGGGCCGCATGGTGTTGCGGCGACTGAATCCTTTACCAGCCGACGCGAGCCCTCTTACTCGCGTCCCGTCAGCCCGATCTCCCCTGATGCCGGGCTTGATGGCTTCGCCGGCCGCGGAGGCCCCGCTCCCGGCGCTTTTTACAACCCTCTCGGTGTGCGGTTCCAGCAGGCAATGCATTTCGATTCCCGCTGGCTGTGCACGAGTTTCGCGTGGATGCTTCGGCCCATACATGCCGAGTTGACCCCGATTCAATCACGCGCGCCGCGCTTTACATCCAAGGAAGCTAGGAGCAAGGGCGTTGGGCTGCTGCGGCATGGACGCCTGGCGCTGGGGCTTGTGTGTGCCGGCGTGGTGTTGCCCGCATGTGGCTCGCTGTCTTATCACGCGATCGACGGGGCGACGCCCGCGCCGACGACCACAACCGTTGCCTGGAACGACGAATCAGCCTTCCACCCGCTCGGCCAGTCCTGGAGCGGCCGTATCCGCACGGCCGATCAGCCCGTGCGGTCGACGGGAATCGTGCGTGCCGTTCGGCGGCCGACGATCGCGAATTTCGAGATCCGCCAGTCCGACTTGACGCTCGCCAACGCGCTGGCGCGATGGGCGCAAGAGTCAGGCGCAACGATTCGCTGGTCCAGTTCGGTGTCAGTGCCCGTCACGGCGGCTAGTCGTTTGCGCGGCACGGTCGCGGACGCGATGCGTTCGGTGACGCAGGCGCTGGCCGATGGCGGTTATCCGCTGGTGGTCGCGGAAGCGGCAGGTCATCGGACGTGGGTCATCATCGACGCGCCGATTGTTACGCCGATGGATGGCGAAACGGCCATTGCCGCGAATCCTGTCTCGACGCCGAAATCGAGCACCACGCAGGTTGCATCGCGAGCCGTGTCTCCCAAGGGCCTTGCATTTGCGGTGTCGACCTGGACGCTGCGCCGCGACGACCGCGACATTCGACAGGCACTTGTCCGGTGGGGCGCGGCGTCGGGCAATCCTGTTCAGTGGGATAGCGCGATCGTCGCGCCGATCATGGCCGACTCGACGCTGACCGGCACGTTCGATACGGCCATCACATCGGTGGTCCGCGCGCTGCAACAAGCGGGCTACCCCCTTGCGATTAGTGGCCCTGATCCCGTGACGCGTACCTACCGGGTTTATCAACCAGCCTCTCCCACAGCGCTTGCCGAGGTTTCCTCATGATGCGTTTGCCTCTTCAACCGCGTGTGCACTCGATCGCGTTCGGCCTGATCGTGTTCGCCAGCGTGATGCATACCGCCAACGCCGCCGATAGCGACTTGTCGTCAGCGGTCCACATCGCGCCGTATCACCCGATTCAGGCTGCGCGGTCCGCCAAGTTGCCAGCGACGAAGCCGGCCGCGGCGGCGGTAGCAGCAGCTGCGCCAGTCGGCGCGTCAACTGCTGCTACCGGCTCGATCGCCGCGTCGATTGTCCCGCCGGCATCGTTGTCGCCTTCTGAAACGGTTGTGACGACTGCGCCGGTGCCATCGCTCGACTTCGACAATGCGTATCGCTTGGCCGCGGGCATGTCGTTGCAAACGCAGCTGCGCGAGTGGGCGCAAAAGAGCGGCTGGAATGTGATCTGGAATTTGCCGCGTGACTGGATCGTACCGGGCGATTCCGCATACGGCCCGGATTTTCAGACGGCGGCGACACGGGTAGTCCAGGACCTGGCGGCCGCCGGCATCGACGTGCGCGCCGATCTGTACACGGGTAACAGAACGCTTGTCGTGCACGAAGCAGGGGAGAGCGAGTAATGAAAATGAGCCAAATCACGCTGGGCGTACTGGTCGCTGTTGCGCTCGCAGGCTGCGCTATCCGCGACGTGCGCAACGAACAGCTGCAGGACGTCCAGACCGCGCGCGACCAGGCGAACAATGTGAATCCTTCACGCCCGATCGTGCGGACACACGCGTCTAACTGGTTGCGCGGCGAAGAGATCGCGGCGAGCAAGCCGCAACCGGCAATTTTCGACAAGCCGATTCGCTATTCGTATCAGGCCGGCTCGCTATCCGACCTCGCTGGGCGCTTTACGAAACAGACGGGTATCCCGGCGATTGTCGATTCGTCGGCTACCGACGCCGCGGTGTCGACGCTTGCGGTGGCCTCGCCGGCAGCTAGGCTGCCGCTTGGCGTGCCAGGCGCTGCCGGTGGTCCGCTGCCTCCGGGCGGATTCAACGAGCTAGCTCGCGGTAGTGCGGCGCTGCCCGTAGGCATTCCAGGTGCGGTCACTTGGCCGTCCACGAGCGCACCGAGTTACTTGGTATATGACGGCAATGTCAGAGGCTTTCTTGATGTGGTCAACAGTCATTATGGCGTCTGGTCCGCATACAAGGATGGCGTGATTACGTTCTTTCGTAGCGAGACGCGCGTGTTCGCCCTTCCAGGGCTGAACGAAGGTGGTCGTCTGGAGGGCTCGATTTCGACGGGCAATGGCGATAGCGCTGGCGGATCGGTTAGCGGTGGTTCCTCGGTCGGCACCAGTTCGGGCGGCAATAGCGCGAGCAGTCAAAAGCTGACGATGACGGCGGACATCAATCCGTGGAAGAACCTGCAAACGACCGCAAAGGCGATCTCGGGCGGTGGCCAGGTTGTCGCTGATCCCGATGCGGGCATCCTGACGGTTACGGGAACGCCGCCGATGTGCGATCGCGTCGAAGCATGGATCAAGACCCTGAACGCGACCTACGCGAAGCGTATCGAGATCGACGTGCACGTGTACGAGGTACGCCTGTCGCGTGAAGACAACTATGGGCTCGACCTGGCGCTTGCGTACAAGAGCAAGAGCGGCCATACGAGCGTCGGCATCTCGGGCGCGTCGGTGCCGAAGATCCAGGGGACGGCCACGCCGTTCACGTTCGGAGCGAATATTTTGTCGGGCCCGTTCTCCGGGACGAAGGGCGCAATCCAGGCGCTTTCTTCGCTGGGTGACGTCACGACCGTGCTTTCCAAGGCCGGTGTCACGCAGAACGGCAAGCTGATGTCGCTCCAAGATGCGCGCCAGCAGGGATACGTTCCGCAAACGCAAAGCACGCTCGCATCGAACGTCGGTTCCACCACGTCGATGCAGAGCGCGACTTTGACGACGGGTTTTACGTCCGGGTTCCTGCCGAAACTCGTGAACGGCAACATCCTCATCGACTTCAACCTGACGTTGAGCCAGCTGATCGACATACAGACCTTCCCTCCGGGCTGCACTGGTGGCCAGTCGTGCGTACAGACGCCGACGACACAGAACACGCAGCTGCAACAGAGCGTGACGCTCAAGCCCGGCGACACACTGGTGTTGACCGGCATGCAGCAAAAGACCCTGAGCACGGCTGGCAACGGCGTTGGCTCACCGTGGTTGCCGTTGCTCGGCGGCGGTGCCGACGCGCAGAAGAGCGATACGGTCATCGCGATCGTGTTGTCGGCTCGCCTTTTGTAATCGGGGATGATCGAGATGAACCTGCTGAATTTCCCTCCGAGTTCTTCGCGTGGATCTATCCGAACCGCGATGGCGGCTTGTGCGGTTCTCGCGTTTGCGACTCTCGCTACGCTGCACGCGCACGCGGCAAACGTCAGCACGTCGGCCAGCGCTTCGCATGCGAGCACGTCTGCGCCGCGTGCGTCGACGTCGCCGGTGAACCCGGCGAGCGCAGCGCTTGTTAGTGCGTCTGCTCCTTCAGTGGTCGCGCCGCTTCAGGGCACGACGACGCAAACGAATGTTGCGCCGCCGGTGGTCGTGCAGTCGGAAAACGCTGAGGTCGACGCGCTTACGCGAGAAACACTGGTGCTGGAAGCTCGCCTGAAGAACGAGACGCTCAAGCGCGATATCCGCAAGGTGCAGCGCGATTCCAGCTCGAGCACGAACCCGTCGGGCATGCCGCCGGTAGATGCGGTTCCTTCACCGATCGCGACAGGTGCGCCGGCCGCGCCGCTGAAACTCGCGAGCGACTGGGTGCTGATCGGCACCGGCGCGTATGACGGCCGACAGACCGCGACGATTGCCGTGAACGGTACGGCGCGAGATGTGCGAGTGGGCGACACGATCGACGGCTGGACTGTCAAAAGCATCTTCGCGCAGCGTGTGACGCTCGGGCGTGGGCGCGCAACCAAGACCGTGAGCATGTAACGACATGGCCGAGATCCTGACACTGGCGAATGACAATCCGGCGCTGTACGCGGTCGGGTTCACGTGGCTGGCGGAGCCGGCGATGCCGAAGCCCGCGCAACTGCGCGAACTGTCTCGCGTGCGCGGGATTTGGGGTGTTGCGCGCAAGACGGCGGACGGTGTGCAGTTAGCGTTTGGGGACTTGCCGCACGATACGCGTCGGCCGACGGCGATCCGGGCGCTTGCGAGCGTCGTTGCCGAGTATCACCCCACGCCTTGGCTCGGTGTCTATCGGCTCAACGACGAACTGTCGTGGCTCATCGCCGTGCGAGCCGACGGGATCGCGCCGAACGGCGATCTCGTCGGCTCGCACGACGAGGTCCAAGCGGCGGCCGCGGCGCTGAAGGCTGGCGAGCGCTGGACGAGCGTTTCCGGCTCGTCGGCGGATCTTGCCGAGATGGCACGGCTGGCCGGCAAGCAACCGGGTCTGCGTGACTGGCGTGCAAGAATTTCCCCGCTGGTACGCAACGGGTTGATTGCCGCCGCGGTCTGTGTCGTCGCGATCGGCGGTGTGGCTGTGTGGACCTGGAGGCAGGCCCTTATGCAGGAGGCCGCGTTACTGGCTTCGCAACGCGCTCAGATTGCGGCCGAACAGGCCAAGCGTGCGCGGTTGCTCGCATCGCCGCCGTGGAAGCTGGCTGCGGCTCCTGCTCAGCTGATCGACGCGTGCCATTCCTCATGGCTCGCCCAACCGCTGGCCCAGGACGGCTGGAAACTGGCGGTTTGGCAGTGCAAGCAAGCCGGCGCGTACCTGAATCTGACGATGAACTGGGTGCGCGCGGGTGGCTCGCCCGTGGACGCGCCAGGGCGGCTGATTGACGGCGAGCATTCGCAGAGCGCCGGCACGCGCCCGGGGCCCGGTGCCGCAGTGAACGCGGCGGCAGGTTCGGACGAAGAAGCGCACCGCGCAATGTGGGGATTAGCCAACACGGTGAGCGGCCAGCTGACGCTCGGTACGATTCCGGCGCTGCCGTGCGACGTGAAGGTGCTGAAGGATCTTCCGCCATGGCAGATTCAGAACGTATCGCTCACGAATACCATGCCGCCCTGGGTATATCCGTTGGCGGCGCTCGCGGGCGAGACGGCGCTGAACGCGCCGATCGGTCACGACGGTCGGTCGTGGAACAGTGTGCCGGGCTTCGTGCTTGACACGGTGACGTGGACGGTCGGCAAGGATTGGCAGGCGAGCGGCACGCTCTATAGCTGGCGGCCGAGCGGTGCGATCGAGCAACAGACGATGGGCTGCAAGCTGCCGACCCAGACCTTGGGAGCGAAGGCATGAAGCTTCCCGGCACGCTGTTGCCTCGCAGCCGATTTACTCCCACGACTGCCGTTGCGTCGTCGGACAACGGAAACCATGCGTTGCCCGTATCGCGCGCTTCGTCGCCGGGCGTGCCCGACCATCTGGCGGACCACGTGGTATGTGTGCAGGCCGATGACGCGCTGACCGTCTACGTCGACGTGCGCAAGCGCAGTACGTCAGTGTTTGATACGTGGCTGCATCATCTGCGGCACGCAGGTCACGATCCAAAACTTGTGTCGGTGCCGGCCGACGAACTGCAGGCGCTGCGCCGACAGCACCGACGCGTCGAGGCGCTGGCGGCCGACACGCCGGAGATCCATCGCGACATTCTGAGGTTCCTCGCGTATGCGCGAGCGGTAAACGCGTCTGATATGCACGTGACGCGCCGCGCCGAGCACACCGATATGGAGTTACGTATCGACGGCAAGATCTTTCGGGTGAACGCGCGAATGATGACCGCTCAGGAGGGCGATGCATACATTCTCGCGATCTATAACGCGCTGGCGAGCAACAAGCCAGCGCAGTTCGGGCAGCGCCAGTTCCAGAACGCGCAGATCGACGGCGACAAGCTGGCGCAAACCGGCATCGAGATGGTGCGGATCATTCGCGGTCCGTGCGAGCCGGTATCGAAGGGCGGGAATTTTCTCGTCGCCCGGCTTCAATATCAGCCCGATTTCGAGAGCGAGATCACGGCGCAGGAAGCGTGGCGGGCACTGGATCTGATGCCGCCGAAGAAGCCGGATGGCGAGTGGAAGATCGATGGCTATAGGCAGGAGCAGATGGCGATCCTAGAGAGGATCGCACGTCGGGATCACGGGATCGTGATTACCTGCGCCCCGACTGGCGCGGGCAAGTCACGAACAATCCAGGCTGTGATGCGTCGTCAGGCGCAGCTTTTTCCGTGGAAGAAGCAGATCACGATGGAAGACCCGCCCGAATTCAAGATGCCGTGGGCGACGCAACTGGTTGTCGACGAAACACCCGAGAGAGAGGAAGACCGGCATACGCACCTGAAGCTGCTCAAGCACACGATGCGGATGGACCCCGACTCCTTGCTCACGGGAGAGGTGCGGGATGCGCCCGAAACGCAGGCGATGCGCGGCGCAGCCGAGACTGGCCATTTCGTCTTGTCGACGCTGCACGAGGGCGACCTGTACCGGTTCGCAGTGCGGCTTGAGGGCTTCGATTTCGACCGCCTGTCGCCGCGCGTGACGTGCGACGCCGGTTCGGTAATCGGCCTGATCGGACAGCGCCTGGTGTCGATCCTTTGCGACAACTGTAAACAATCACTGGACACGGCGAGCGAGGAGGTCGTGCCAATGTACCTGCGCGACGCACTGCGCTCGTGGGATGTCGACCTTGCGAACGTGTGCGTGCAAGGCAACGATCCGGCCTGCCCGACCTGCTTGGGCAAGGGGACGGTCAAGCGTGTGGCGATCGCCGAAATCGTCGAGACGAACGAGACGCTGATGTCGTTGCTCAAGCGCGGCGAAATCGCTGAGGCGAAGCGCTACCAGCGCGCACGAAAGGGCGCAGACAAATCCATGTTGGAACATGCGCTGGCGCTGGTGGCCACGGGCGAACTTGCGCCGGACGAAGCCCATAGCGCAGTGACGATCGTGGACAAGATCGAAGCCAACGGAGATCACCTGTAATGCCGACCTTCAAGATTCCGTTTCTGGGACGCCGGTCCGCATTCGGCGACGCGTTGTCGATCACGGGCACGCCACCGAAGTCAATCGATCCTGCGAAGGCGAGCCTGCCGTGGCCGCTGCGCAAGCAGGTCTACCAGAACATGATCGACTTGTTGCCGCAAGGCGAAGACGAGACGGCGATTCTCGGCGCGCTGCGCGCGAATCTTCAAAAGCGCAAGAAGATCGCCGATGCGCAGGCGATTCATCGAGTCTACCTCGCCGTCGTGAGCGGCAAGACCCTCCTTGTGGCGCTGGGAAAGCTGCCGCCGACCGAAGCATCGATGTTGGCTGCTGGAGCGGCGTCTGGCTCCTATCCGAAGGCGATGCAGCAGATTCTCGAACTGCGCGAGCGGGTCGGCCGCATCACGGGCCTGATCGCGCAGGCGGTGACCGAGCCGTCGGTGTACATGGCCGGGCTGTACGGATTCTGTTACGTGATCGGCTCGCAGGTGACGCCGACATTGACTGATGCGATTCCCCCTGAGAACTGGTCGACCTCAACGCGAACGCTGTACGTGCTCGGCTGGATTGCTACCAGCTGGTTCGCACCGGTTGCCGGTGTGGTCGCGCTGATGTTGGCGATCGCATGCGTAATCGCGTTGCCGCGTTGGACTGGACGAGGCAGAGCGTTCTTCGATCAGCACGTGTTTCCGTTCACGCTCTATCGCGAGCTGAACGGCGCGGCCTGGCTGGATACGTTTTCTCGACAGATCAAGTCGGGCATTGCCGAGGGCAGCGCGCTCGAGCAGCAGATGAAGTTGGCGGCGCCCTGGCTCGCGTCTCGGCTTCGGCCACTCTGGCAGGGCATCCGACGTGGCGAAAAACTCTCTGTTGTGATGCGTGCGACGGGGCATGGATTTCCTTCGATGGACCTGATCGAACGAATCGCGATGTTGCAGGGCAAAAGCAACTTCGCGAACGTGATCGAGGTCGCCGCGCAGCAGTTCGGCGAGAAGGTCGAGCGTCGCATCCGACGGGCCAGTGTGATTTTGGGAACTGTGTTCACGCTTTTCGTTTTCACTGTTGGCTTGATGATCAACGCGAGCGTGAACAGTTTGATGTCGGACGTGGCACGTGCGGTGGGCTTCTAAGCGAGCCCGAAACTTTGATTAGTAAAGGAGCAGGTCATGCGGGAATTCTTCGGGTCGCTTTACGGGCAAATAATCACGGTGTTCGGCCTCGTTGCCATCATCACGCTGGGGGGCAACATCTTCAGTACTGACAAAGGTCTTTCCCAGGCAACCGATGTTGGTGTGCTGGTAACGAACGCGCGACAGCAGCTGGGCGCGTCGCCCAACGGCTATGTGGGTTTTACTGATGCGAACGTCGCCGACCTGATTCGTGCAGGTGTCATTCCAGCCACGATGGTGCGCAATGGTGCGCTGTTCGATAGATGGAAAGGGGCGATCAATCTCTCCAATCAGTCGAATGGCGGGCAGGGCGTTATTACGTTGAACGGTATCAATATTGCGGCCGACTGCGCGAAGCTCGTGACGACGTTGGGTAACGGCTACGACAGCGTGATCGTAGGTGGTACGACTTTCAACAAGGATAACCCGTCCGATGGACAGAGGGCGGGAGCGGCCTGCAATGGGCAGACCACCGTGACGGTTGTTTTCTCGTAACCAAGACGCGTACCGGGAGCGGAGATGGGAATGACACACAACGAAATGCACGACGCGGCACATGTGGCGACGGACTGGGATGTCGGGCAAGCAGTCAGTGCGCACACTTCCGAAGCGCAGCTTCGTTCAGTGGCGATTCAGTCCGACGCGCTTGCCCGTCTGCCGTTCTCCGATCTTTATCTGGAGCCATCGGGCAGCGCGTGGTTCAAGACGTTTTCCCGCGATCCGGTGCGTCACGAAGTGACGGGGGCTGCGCTGGCGGACGCGCTCGATCTGCGTGCAAACCTCGATAAGGGTGTCCAGAAACTGGACTTCAGGGTGACGTACCAAGGCGTGCCGATGCGTGGCGCTCGGCTCGATACGGCACAGGGTGCGCTGTACGTGTGCCGGCGACATCAGGAAGGGGCGATTGAGTTCGAATCACTGGGCTACGGGCATCGGCTCGAAACGGCGCTGCTGTCGAGTGAGCTGTGCGGCGGCGGTCTGGTGTTGTTGACGGGTGGCACGTCGAGCGGCAAGACGGTTGGCGCGACGGCGCTCCTGGTGGCGTTTTTGAAACTCTACGGCGGATGTGCCTACACGATCGAGAACCCGATTGAGGTGGACATCGAAGGCGAGTACGAGGGGGAAGGCGGCGTAATCGGGACGTGTTACCAGACCGAGGTTGATGACGACGCGCAGTTCGCTTTTGAGATTCGTCGCCGGCTTCGGGGTGCGCCGAACGTTCTCATGATCGGTGAGTTGCGCACGGCCGAGGCGGTCGCACAAGCGTTTCTCGCGGCGACCAGCGGCGTGCTCGTGATCGCGACGTATCACACGGATGATCAGCTGACGGGCTTGCAGCGTCTTTCGAGCATGCTGCGCGACGCGGGTTATGACGCAGGGTTGTTTGCGAGCGGCCTCGCAGCCGTCGTACACCAACGGCTCAGTGCGCGGTGGCAAGACGACGTGCTGATTCGCGAACTGGATGTGTCGCCGCTCGTGATCAAGGGAGCCGAGGACGAGAGGGGGCTTCGCTCGCAGCTGCACGGAACGGATTTCCGGCAAATGATTTCGGAGATTGATCGGCAAAGGCGCGTGCTGCACAACCCCGATTTGAACCTGGCGTTCTGACATGGGCTACGTGCTGCTGCCGATCGTTATGTTGATGGCATTCGCGGGATTGATCGCGCAGGCCGCGCAGTGGGCGAACACGGTGCCAGGGGCAGGACTCACGGGCCAGCTCGCGCAGCGCGCGATGGAGCGGGCGACGCAGGCCGAAGTATTCGCGGCCACATGCCTGACGGCCGCGCAGCAGCAGCCGGGGATGGTCGCCGATCCGATGACGGTGACCTTGCCGGCGGGCATGAGCCCGATCGTTGGTTCGCGGTGCACGACGGTGCGGGACGGCGCAGCGCGACTGATTTATGCCGGTGTGCCGAGCGTGCCGGGCGCAGCGGCAACGCTGGAACAGATGTTGAAGGGCAGCGCGCTTTGGTATCGGGTATCGAATGCAGGGCAGGCGGTGGCCATAGTGAGCGGCCAAACCATCGGTGTGCCGGCATCTTTTGCGTCGGGCACGTTGTTGTATCAGGTGCGTATAGAGCCGTGATGCAGTGGGTGATGGAGGGCGTCGGTCATTTGTCGTCGGGCGTCTCGGGCGGGCGTGGCGGCTTGGCGCGCTGGATGAGTTGCCGTAGCCACTCCAGCCCGTAGAGGTCGATTTTGGTCCACTGCTCGGCCGAAAGCCTAATCGAGCGTTGGATAAGTTTCTGGCCGTCGGGCAGCTTGGGGCGCCCGCCGGCGTGCTTGGGTTTCGTTTTCATGCCTGGATTGTACCGCGGAAAAAGAATCACAAAAACTTGTTGAGTCGACCTAGTTTTTGAATCACAATAACTAGACCGAAAGCACGTGTCTCTTGATGGATTGAAATCATGTCTTCGTTCTTCGGCGTGTTGTACGCGATGTTGGTCTCCGTGACGGCGATGTCGGGTCTGTACGCGTGGTCGAAGATCGGCTTCGCGAACGTGCAGGCGGCGGTGATCGCGAGCCAAGGCGTCGTGATCGGGCAAGCGATGAACAAGTATCTGAACGATACAAGCGCGGCGCTCGCGCAGATCGCGACACCGTCGACGCCGGCGACGGTAACAGTCGACCAGCTCGCGCAAGCCGGCTATCTGCCGAAGAGCGTGTCGATGCGCAACGCGTACGGCCAGGATTGGCAGATGCAGGTGTTACAGCCAGTGCCGGGTCAGTTGCAAGCGCTCTTGTTCACGACGGGTGGGCGTCAGATGCCGACGTCAGTGCTGGTGCCGAGTGCAGCTCAAACGAGTGCGCAAGGCATTTTGGGTGGCTTTGTGCCGTACGCAAATCAGTTTGGCGACGCGTCGCTGCAACCGACGGTAGCAGTCGGCGCGAATGGGACGTTCCGCCAGGCGCTAGGGAGCTATGCAAATCCGGGTAGCGGGCACCTCGCGGCGATGCTTGGAATTGCGAATGCTCAAGCTGATAACGGGTTTCTGTATCGCGTCGACATGAAGCCGGCGCGGCCGGACCTGAATGCGATGCAGACGGATTTGAGCATGACCGACACGCAGGGCAATGCACACAACATCAACGGCGCGAACGTCATCACGACGCAGAGCTTGAACGCGTTGTCGGGAGGTTCGCTGGCCACGCCGTCGATTAAGACGGCGGCTGGAACGGTAATCACGTGGAACCAAGTTCCGGAAGGTGGTGTGCTGAGTTTGCAGGGCGCGAATGGACAGTGGGTTCATGTTGAAAGCCTCAACGGCACGTTCCGGCTCGTCAATTCCGCGTGGAACAAGCAGACGTTTTCGGTGGATCAGAGCGGCAACGTTGTTGCTGCAGCCACGCTCAAGGCCGGCAACGTCGCGACGCCTGGCACGAGCTGCTCGCCGAACGGAATCATGGCGGGGAACAACGATGGGTCGGGACAGATGCTGTCGTGCCAGTTCGGCACATGGTTGCCGATCGGGGGCCGCTGGTTGCGTTACGGGTATTACACCGTCTACGACGCCTGGTGGGTGCCTGCGCCGACCTGTCCGAACGGCGGGTCAATGCAGATTCAAGTTACGCCGCAGAACTTCACGGTGAACGACACCAGCGTCGTGAATGCTGGACCGGCGACGTGGACGGGTAACGGCTGGCAGGTGCATTTGACCGATGGCAGCGGAAACGGAATTCCCGGTGCGCAGGGTATTGCGGCGACGTACTGCGCGTATTGACGATTAAGGAGTTGGACCATGTTACGCAACAGCAGCAACGCAGCATCGCGTGAAGTGAAGCGCGGATTCGAGCGATTCGGTTGGCCCGTGCTCGCGCTGTTCACGATCCTGATCGCAGCGGGCGTGTGGATCCAGAGCGCGCACGCAACGCCCGTGTCGTGCTCGCCTGGCTATCAGGACAACACGTGCTTGACGCCGATTCATCGCGATCCAACACCCGCACCGAAATGTCCGACCGATCCGGGTTGGATCACGACGGGTAATGCCGTTTGGCAAGGCTCGCACTGGAGCCAGCCGCAGTGCGTCTATCAAGCGCCTCCGAGCTGTCCGGCCGGCATGCAGCAGACGGCGGCGCCGACGTGGACGGGCACGCAGTGGACGCAGCCGAGTTGCCAGCAACCTATCTTGCCGCCTGTCGATCCGATAGCCCAATGCGCGCAAGCGATTGAACAGCGTCAGGCTGGATACGGCATTACCGATGCAAACGCTGCGACGGACCCACCGGTGCTCGAGGCGAACAACACGCTGCGCTGGCACTACTGGACGGCCAATAACTACAGCGACTGGAAGATCACCTGGAGCGGCGTGTATGCGCCGCCGAAGCAACAGGGAAACCTCTTTTCGTTCACGTCCAACGGTCATTTCCTGGTTGTGAAGGGAACGCGCTGGAATGGTGGTGTTGATCCGGGCTCAGGTATGGAACAGCAGAACTTCATTGCCGCGGTGTGCGAGGCCAACCCGACGACGGGTGACGTAATCAGCGTCGGAATGGCTACAGGGTTCGCACGGTGTGGCGGCAAGGCCCCCGAGGGCTCAGCGGGGCCGTGTGGGCGTTGATGTAGGGGGCCGGGCATTGCAGTGTGCCCGGCGCATTTAGGGTAAGGCAGGGAATCTTCAACATTGTGTAAAACAACTGTCCGAGGGACTTTCATGAAGACCGAAAAGAACATCATCAAGCTGGTAGCGATCTCTGTTGTTGCGACTTTCGTATTGTCGGCGTGCGGGGGCGGCGGCGACGGAGGAAGTAATACCTCTTCGACGGGAACGGGGCAGCCGTCCACGCCGACAACGCCGCCCACTTCGCCGAGCTCGCCGTCGGTGCCGCCGCAAACCAGTGTGCCTGCACCGACCTATCCGAGTGATTCGCCGAGCGCCGCGCTGTTCGCGCAACTGAATGCCTATCGTCAGGCGCTCGGCGTGGGGCTGATGAAACAGGACGCCGCGCTGGATAAGGCGGCGAATGCGCACGCGAACTACGGTCTGCAAAACGTCCCGAATCGCGCGATCAATTTCCTCGGTCACGATGAAAACGCATCGTTGCCAGGATTTACGGGTGCGTGGCCGCTCCAGCGTGCACAGGCCGCCGGTGCTCCGGCCGCGGAATGGGTTGGCGAGGTTATCTCGGGTAGCTATGGCCCGGTGGTTCAGACAACCGGGACGGATTGCGGAAGCACCTGGATCAACAGTGTCTATCACCTGCAGGGCGTGACGGCGAATTCGGAAAGCATGGGAGTGGGCGTCGCCACGACGGTGACGACACCGCCGGCCGGGCAGCAGCCGGCGATGTGGGCGTTCTGCGTCGTTGACATGGGAACGACAACGGGCGTGCCGGGTGCGCCGGATGCAAATCAGGCATCGCAGGTCAATTCGATTCCGACGAGCGGCGGGCAGCAGTTTGCTACGGACCTGGTTGTCCACGCGCCGTATAGCAATGAGACCGGCGTAGCGCTCGCCATCGCGCCGGGTGAGAGTCCCAACCCGGCGCCGGATCTGAGTGCACCGGGGCGTCCGATCATGGTCCGCGTAAATGCCGCGAACAACGACACGCTGACGGTTTCGAACTTCCAGCTGGTCGACAGTACCGGCGCAGTGGTGCAGACGCGCATTCTCGTGCCGCAGAGCGCGGTGTCGGGATCGACCGCAGCGGTAACGGCCGATCCGAACAACATGCTGTCGCCGGGCGTCGTGTTCCTGTTGCCGCTTGCAGCGCTGAAGCCCAGCACGCAGTACACGGTGACGTTTGCCGGTGCGCGTGACGGCAAGCCGATGTCCACCACCTGGTCGTTCACGACCGGCACGAAATAACGGAGAAGGTCATGCCCGCCAAGGTCAGCACAGTCACGATCGAGCACGTCGAAACGACGATCAACAGTCTGAAGGCGAAGCGCAGATTTGTCGCCGTCGATATAGCCGTCGAGATGAAGCTTGCGACGCTGGGCGAACTGTACGGCCAGATGATTTGCGAGCACGCGACGGCAGTTGATCTCCGTGACCTGACGGAGGAACAACGTCGACTGCTGACCGAAGCGGCATGACCAACCTGGGAGCCGACATGAACCGGAGAGACCAAGGTCGTTCGTCGACCAACAGCGGACAGGCGCTGCGTGTTGGAAAGCTGATCGCGCAGTCCGCTGCTTACTTCGCGCAGAAACACGACGTGTCGAGAGACGCGGCGAATCGCCGAAGCGATCCGCACGGGGTGAACAACCCGTCGCAAGGAGAACTGGAGGCGCATCAGGTCGGCGATCCGATGATCGCGATCGCCCAGCTCGAGGCTGCCATCAATCGGCTGCGCCGCCGGCGATTCGACGTGAACGGGAACGGGATCGTGATCGATTTCCATGATCGTCAGCGCGAGCAATTGACGACTTTGTATCGCCACATGATCCGAAACAGGATGGGTGGGGTTGCGTTATCAAACTTGTCGTCCGGCGAGCGCTTTGCTCTTCAAGTCGCCGAACGGCTCTGATTGTTTTTCATTAATAGAGGATCGACCAAAATGAATCCGTTGGTTATTACCCTGCAATACCGACTGCTCGCCATCTATCAGAAGCGCCAACGCATGATGAGTGAACTCATCAGCATGATTGTGGCTTGCGTCCTGGTCGGCGCGATGCCCACGGCTGCATATGCCGCGGATTACTCGACGGCGACCGGCATCGTCAAGGCGTTCCTGCAATGGATTTTCTTCGACGGCGGGCCGTATATCTGGATGGCGATTTCCGCCATCTTGGTCATCGGTGTGCCGAAAGGCTGGGTTCAGATGAAAACCGCCGTCATCACGATCGTTACCTGTTTCGTGTTTTTCTGCATTCCGGCGATCGTGCGGTATATGTCCCAGCAAGCGGCCGCGAGCCTTTGAGCAATGCGTACCGTCGACCACATCCCCGTCGCGAATGTCCGGCCATTTATGGTCGCAGATATTCATTGGGTGTTGTTTTTCGCGTCCATTTTGGCGCCGGCCGTGGCCTGGGTGATGACGCGTGTCTTGTGGGTGGGATTGGCGATTCCCTTCCTGCTTTACCTGTCGTATCTGGCAACGGCGAAAGACATGTTCAAGATCGAGGTGTTCTCGACGAACCGAGCGCGGATGGCGAGCGTTCGAAGCCGCGAAAACTGGGAAGGGGCCAAGACCTATGAACCTCGGTGAATTGCTGGAACGAAAGTTCGATGCGCCGCTCGTCGAGCCGAAGGCGGACACCGATCGTGACGTCGAAGAAAATCTTCACACCACGTCGGAGATCCCGTTCGGTATCGATGCGTATGTGAATGACCATACGCTCAATACGCTCGATGGGACCAAGGTCCAGATCATCAAGATCGAGGGACTGTATGCGGAAATGCTGAACGACGACGATATCGACAATTACAAGATGCGTCGCGACACGGCGCTTCAGTCGATTTCGAGTCCTGACTTGGGCATCTACGTGCATGAAATTCGACGAGAAAGCGACGCGTGGCCGAACGGTACGTACAAAAACTGGTTTCCGAACTATTTGAACGAGCGCTTGAAGGGTCGCCACCAGCAGAGAGATCGCAAGCTCTATCGGCACGATATCTATATCTCGTTGTGTCGCTATCGGCATATGTCAGGCGCGGTCGGTGCGATCGGAAAGGTATTCGGCAAGCTCTCGTCGAGCATGGCCGGAATGGACAGCGATCGCCGGCAACTGCGCGACCTCGATGAGAAGGTTGCATCGCTGATGAAGTCGTTGAAGGTGTATGGGCCGCGGCGTTTGTCGCGCGTGACGACGGAGCGAGGCACTTTCTGCGAGATGGCTCGCTTCCTGCGCTATCTGATCAATCTCGAAGACGGGCCGATCCGGGCCGATGCGTACCACTTGGGGCGCGCGCTCTCGACAGCGTACTTGTCATTTGACAAGAACGTGGTGCTCGGGCGCGACGTGTTCGAGGTGAAGGGCGTTAATCACTGGCGTATCGGCCAAGTGATGGCGATGTCGCAGTGGCCGAGCGGCACCTTCGCCGGGATGACGGACCCGTTTCAGAAGGTCAAGGCGGAAGTGATCGTCACGCAGAAGTTTTTCCCGGTCAACAAGCTCGACACGAACCGGGATTCGGCGATGCGCGAACGTCGCGCATCGCATGATGCAGTGCAGTCGGAAGTCCAGGCGGAGATGAGTAGTTTTCGCAAGCGGATGCTGATGGGCCGCACGATTGCGGGCGAACATCACATGAGTGTGTTGGTACACGTCGCGGTGGATCCGGCGAATATTGACGACACGCTCGATCGACTGGATCTCGCGACGGGGCATGTGGGCGAATGCTTCAAGGCGTGGGGCGTGCCGCCGATCATCGAGACGGTTGGCATGGAGCGCGCGGTGTGGTCCCAAGTGCCCGGCGCGTCAAAGAGGCACAACGGCCGTGTCGGCAAGATCGAAGCGTTGAATTTTGCGTCGTTTGCTTCGCTGCATAGTTTTCCGAAGGGAAAGATGTCGGGAAATCTTTGGGGCGATTGTCTGCTCTTGCTCGAAACGGAAGGGCGTACCGGCTACGCGCTTAACTTCCATGAAGAGCGTCCAGGGATGGTCCCGGGCCACGTCAATATTTGCGCGCTGACGGGCCGGGGCAAGACGTTGCTTGTGGCGATACTGGTTTCGCAAGCGGACAAGGTCGAACCGCGCGTCCTGTGGTTTGACCGCGAGAACGGTGCGACCGTTTTCAATGAAGCGATGGGCGGGCACGAGATTGTCCTGTCGACGCAAACGCCGTTGGGCAATCCATTCAAGATGCCCGATTCGGTAGAGAACCGCGCGACGTTGCGCGAAATGCTGATGATGATGGCAACGTGCTACGGCTACACGTTGACCGAAAGTGACATAGCCCGGCTCGCTAAGGTCGTCGAAGACAACTTCGACGACGAGAAGACGCCGTTCGCCGATCGGAAGCTCAGTTCGCATGCGTGGCGGTTCGGATTGCCGGACTCAGGTCTCTATCAGGCAATGGCCATTTGGCATTCGAATGGTGCTAATGCCGCAGTGTTCGACAACGACGAGGATGGCGTGGATCTGGCACGTCATCGTCACATTCGCGTCGAGATGCGGCACCTGATGAAGGACAACCAGGCGCGTCCCGAGTTGCCGGTGCTCGCGTACTACCTGACGCATCGCTTCGAGCAATCTCTCGACGGTACGCCTGCGATGGTTGTATGGGATGAGGCGCAGTTGCTAGTTCGCAATCGATTCTGGGCGGCGAAGATCGAGGCGTATCGGGAGACCTTCCGTCGCCGAAATTGCGTGACAGTGTTCATCACGCCTGAGCCGAATGCGCTCTACAACCCGGTGTTGGCTGTTAAGAACCAGGCCGTTGTATCGATCTATCTGGGTAACGACAAGGCCAGCACGACCGACTACGTGGCAAATCTCGACTGCACGGAGAGCGAGCGTCAATACATCCGGACGATGCCGGAGTTCTGGATGCTGATTAAGCGCGCGGGTGGAGCCTCCGTGCACGCATCGTTTGACATGTCCGACATGCCAGATTTGGTCCCCGTGCTTTCGTCGAACGATAAGTCGGTGACCTTGATGCGCGAGGTGAAGAAGGAACTCGCCACCAACGTTCCGGCAATCTGGGTTCCGGTGTTCATGAAGCGGGCGATGGCGGCCGGCACGCACAACCAGGGAGCAAAGAAATGAGGCATGCGACGGCGATCGTAATGATGCTGACGGCGATCGGCATTGCAGCTTGCGATAAGCGTGAGTCGAAGACGGTGGAGTACTTCATGCAGCACCCATCGGAAATTCAGAGCACGCAGAAGGATTGCAGGAACAAGGGTATCAGCCTGCTTGCAGATACACCGGAAGCTCGGACGTGCAATGCAGCGGACAGCGCCATGCGCGCGCGATTCTTTGGACATTCAGCGTCGGGAGTTCAGCAATGAAAATCACTACCTCTTTACATCAACGCGCGATCGCGGCCGCCGCCGGCGTTGCGTTCGTCCTGTTTACGCAGAGCGCTCATGCGGATGGCGTGCCCGTCATCAGTCCGACCGAGATCGCGCAGTTGGCGGCGCAGCTGGACACGCTGAAGAAGGCGCTCGCGCAGGCCCAGGATCAGTACAAGGCCGTGACAGGTGCGTATCAGCGCGGCGCGGCCTATGTGCAGGACACGATCAATTCGGTCAAGGCGGTCCCTGGTAGCTGGCAGGAAATGGTTCAGCAACAAAAGGACGGTGTGTATGCGCAGCTGCAATCGAAGTATGAGCAAGTTATGCAGACCATCGATCCGAAGACTTTCACGGATCAGTTGCGCGGGTCGTCGTACAAGCTCAACACGGATACGACGCGATCGGCGCTCGCGGGCAGCGACGCACTCTTTAGCGAAGCCCAAACGCACATCGACAATTTCACGTCGCTGCTCAAGCAGGTCGACTCAACGGTGAACGTGAAGGATGCCGCGGATCTGCAAAACCGCATGTCGGCAGAGATTGGTCTTGCGCAGGCCGCGCAGGTCAAGATGACGGGACTGGTTGCGCAGGTCCTCGCCGCGCAAGCGAACCGCGATAACCAGGCCGAGGCCACGCGGGCGAAGTTCTTCGGCCGTACGACCACCGGGGGCACGCAATGAACCGCCGACTGAAACTTGTGCGCGATTGCGCATGTCGCGTAGGTGCGGCCGTGATGCTGCTCGCCTTTGCAGGGTGTGCGCATGTGGGTGCGATTCCGAAATCGCCGTGCGCCTGCGTCTTTCATCCGTTGACTACGGCGTCGGCAGCGACCGCGCGCGCGCGCGCGTAAGTTGCGCTACAGGAGAGGCAATCATGGCAGGCCCTGATGCGAACGGTACGACGCTTGGTGGAATCGCCAGCGCCTTCGACAAATTATTTAGTCGAATCCCGCAGGTTGCACACGATTTCGTGTTCAACAACTACGACAAGCTCGCGCACAGCGTTTATCCGGTCGCGCTGTCGCTAATGATCGCGTGGTGGGCCTGGCGTGTCCTCAAGATGTACAGCGGCAGGGTGCCGATGGACGGCAGCACCATCGTCGGGATGATGATCGTCACGTTTTGGGTGTTCTGGTGTCTGTCGTGGGGCGGCATGGGCAGCCAGGTCTATTCGTTTTTCACGGAGCTTCGTGACGACACGATCAGCGCCTTGCTCGGGTCGAAGGACGTGCATACCTACATTGCGAACCAGATCACTAGTTACGACACGGCGGCGGCTCAGCTGATGGATCAGTCGTGGACGAGCATCAACATGATCGTGCTCGGGGCGTTCCTGATGATCTTGAACACGCTGATTGTCGCGGTCGTGCTGTTGCTGAAGATTACCTCTGATTTGGGGCTGGCCATGACGATGGTGTTGTTTCCATTGTTTGTGCCGTGCCTTGCATGGGAGCAAACGCGGGGTTATGGGATGAGCTGGGTAGGCGCGATGGTTAAGTTTGCGTTGGTCGGCATCTTGTTGATGGTGTCGCTCAAGATCAATTACGAATTCGTTGGAGAACTGATTACGCAGAGCGGCAACTTCATCGAGAAAGTTTCGGATGCCGCGCTTGCGATCGCGCTTGAAATCTTCTCGCTGATCTTCGTCGCCTTCGGCCTGCGACCGCTCGCATCGGCGCTGGCTTCGAGCGGTGCAGCCGGCAGTGGCGTTGCCGGCGCGATCGGCGGGATGGCACTCGGAGCGGCCGGCCGTGCGCTTGGCGCGGCGATTGGTGTCGGCGGCGGTGCTTCGCCGGCGACCCAGGCCGCGACCGCAATGCAACAGATGGGCCGGTCGATGGATTCGATGTCCAGGAATATCGAGGCGCTGAACAAGCATCTGGGCGTCGAAGGTGGCTCGTCGCACGGCGCGCTTGGGCGTGAGCCCTCGAGTGCTGGGCAACCCGGCGGGTCGATGAGTACCGCCGTGACGCAGGAGGCTTCGTCGTGAAACGCGAAACCCTGACCCCTACGACAGCCCGTTTGAGTTCGGGCCGTGCGCCGATCCGCGCGGGCGAAAGCGATGTGCCGGTTCAGGAGGCGGAGCGGCCGGTCTCGCCGGCGCAACCATTCTCTCGAGCTGCCGAGGCGCCCGAGCGAGCTGAGGCAGATGATCACCGAGCCGAGCGTGCAGCAGCCCGCGCGGAGGTATCGAGCAAACTGGCTGGCCGATTCGGCGCGATGAAGAGCAAAAAGGCGACGCCGGCGCCGGCGGACGGTAATGGCCCTCCGGTCGAGTCGTATCAGGCGATGCGGGTGTCGCGCGCTCGCGCGTGGGTGCTGGCGATCGCGGCTTGGCCGATCGCTGGTCTGTCAATTGTCGGAAACGTGTTTCAGAGCGCGAACGCGGACTATGTACCGCCAGTTGTGCTCACCATCGGTGCTGACAATCACGTGCAGAAGAGCGAGATCGGCACGCCCGAGGTGATCCTGTCCAAAGACGCGATCATCGACGGCGAGATCGCTCGCTACCTGACGGAGCGCTTTTCGCTGAACCGGGCGTTTCGCGACGACATGGTGCGCTATGTCGATTTGCACTCGACGCCTGACGTTGCGGCTGCATTCGATCATGAGATGGATGTGAACAATCGTGACAACCCGTACTACAAGCTGCCGCAAGGTGTGAGTCGCAAAGTCAAGGATGTGCGCGTGCGCGTGTTCGACCGCGAGGCGAAGAAAGGCGAGGCAACGCTGGTGACGGTGGAGGACGGGCCGGGTGCCGATGGCAAGCCGACCTATTGGCATGTTCGCTTCCAGTACGACGTGGTGAAGCAGGCGCTGTCGCCTGCCGATCGCTATATCAACAGCACAGGCTTCGTGATGACGGCCCATCAGGCGAATACCGAGCCTGGGCCCAGCAACCTGACCGCAGGCGAATGAAGCGAGCGAATGAGATGAGGACTGACATGAACAACGATCGACCCATCATGAGTGTGCGCGTGGCGCGTAGGAATTTCCAGCGACTGGCTGCAGGTGCGGCGGTCGCGGTCGGCATGCTGACGCTCGGTGCGTGCGCCCAGGCTGCTGTGGTGCCGCCTCCCGGCCAACAAGATCCGCGCGTGCAACGCGTGCCCTACGATCCGCAACAGGTCTACAGCGTGACAGGCGTCTACGGCTATGTGTCGCGAATCGACTTTCCCCGCGGCGAGCGCGTGCTCAAGCGCGTCCTGGGCGACACGTTAGGGTGGCAGGTGCGCTATTACAAGAACCACGTGTTCGCCAAGCCGGTCCTGCCGAATGCGAAGACGAACCTGATGGTGACGACGACGCGTGGTGTCTACCAGTTCGATTTGACGAGCTCGAATGACCCGGCACGGCTGACGTACGCGCTCGATGTGATGTCGTCCGATGAGGATGGCGACATGAATGCCGATGACACTGGTGGTGCGATGACGGCTGTCGAAGCGTCGGTCGACGACGGCGATGCATTCCAGCAGCCGCGTGTAGTGAACCAGGACTATCGAGCTGCAGGCGACGAACGCCAGTTTGGCTTGCAGCGCGTGTTCGATGATGGGCAGTTCACGTATTTCCTGTTCGTCGGCAATCATCCAAAGCCGGAGTTGTATTCGGTTGGTGCGGACGGAACCGAACTACTGCTGGATACGCGTCGTGAAGGGCCGTATCTGGTGGTCACGCAACTGTCCGATCGATACACGGTTCGGGACGGCAAGCGGACGCTGTGCATTGCACGTGGTCCGGTGCTGACGAGCGCGCGGCAAGGCGCATCGGGAGCACTGTGATGAGCGATCTGCACGACGACGAGCAGCCGGACCGACGCGAGCCGCGTCACGGAGAGGACGTCGACGGGCCGGAGGACGTTCGGGCCGCGCGTGCGCGCGCGCGTGCCGCGATGAGCGGCCGGATGATGTCAGGCGACCCCAAGCGCGTCCAGTCGCAGAAGATGTTGATCAGTGGCGCGGTGGTCGTAGTCATCGCCGGCTTCGGACTGGTCTGGTTCCTCAAGCATTCGGCGCCGGCGCCGACCGCGCCAGGGCAGAACCAGCCGAAGGTGGTGGAGCGTCCCAATCCTCCCGGTCAGTTGAACCCGGATTTGCAACACGGAGCGGCGTCCGCTCCGCAGGCGTCATCGGCTCCGATCAACGTGCAGCCGGATAGTGCGGCCGAGCGTGAAGCGCGCCGGCTGGCAGAAGAGCGCGCGTTGGCGGCAGAGAAGGCCCGACTCGCAGTCGAGCAGGAGGCTGAACAGCGTCGGAAGTCGTCCGTGTTTGCTGATGATGCCAGCCTGGATAGCGACAAGGATGGCGGTGAGCCAACAGGAGCCACGGACGCGGCGGGTGCGTCTGCGGCGCTCGCGAGCAGCAGTCGCGCAGGTGGGCGGCCGGTCAACGATCCCAACTCGGCATTCCAGCGTGCGGTGGAAGGGCAAGGCGTCGAAGTGAACAAGGTGCAGAAGTTCACGAACCTCGCCTGCATGATCAAGCCGGGGCGCGTGATCGATGGCTATATGCGACCGAGGGTCATTTCTGATCTGCCGGGCATGCTGACGATCGACGTGAGCCGGGACGTCTACGGCGAGCGCGGGCGGATTCCGTTGCTGCCGTGGGGCACGACGATCACGGCGCGTGCGAACCCGGTGACGAAGGCGGGGCAGGAGCGCAACTTCATCGCGTCGGCCGAAGCGTACCTTCCGAACGGCGAACACATCGCACTCGACTCTGGCGTGGCGGATCAACTGGGTTCTGCCGGCATTGATGGCGACGTCGACCGCCATCTCGGCCAGGTATTGGGCGTCGGTGCAGTGATGGCTGTGTTGGGTGCGGGCGCGGCGACAGGGGGCGTGAACGCGGGTGACCAGAACAACTCAATTTCGAACTATCGGCAAAGCGTACAGGGTTCCCTCGCGCAAGGTGCACAGCAGCAGCTGAATGGGTACGCGAACATTCAACCGACCATCAAGAACGATCAGGGCACACCCGTGCGGATCATGGTGGAAAAGGTGCTGGATTTTTCGGATACGTGCGCGAAGAAGCGCGTCGCGGTGGACGAATGATGAACGCAAACCAATCGGAATCGGACGCGGGGCAGCTGCGGGCGAAGTCGCTGCGCGCGGAGCTGGATGAGGCGCTGACGGAGCAGTTGCAGGCGCGCATGCACGTCGGCGTGGCGGAGAACGGCGAGCATCGGCTGCAACTGGCGAATGCACGTGTCGCCGACGTGGCGCGCCGCTGCTACGACGCGGGTCAATGTCTGGACTCGAACGCGGTGCAGGCGGCTGGCGCTCGCGCTCGCGCTGAGCATATGAAGAAGGGGCGCTGATGTCGATCTTGCCTGCTTTCTTGAATCGGACTGCCGCCCTGAGACCGTTCTTCGAGGACGACACGATCACTGAAATCGAGGTGAACGGTCCTAGCGACGTCTGGATCATGCGGCAGGGGTCACGCTATGCGACGCGCGCTGAACTGACGCGCCCGTTGGCGACTGACACGCTGCACGACATCGCGGATCTGATCGGACACCACTCGGTACAGCAGACGAGCATGACGCATCCGTTGCTGGCAGCGACGATTCCGGCCGATTTGACCGGGGCCGAAGGCTGGGACTATCGGTTTCAGTATGTGCAGCCGCCGGCGGTGCCGGCCGGCACCGTGTCGATCACGATCCGCAAGCCGTCCCGGCTGGAATTCGACCTGGACTATTACGTGAAGTCGGGAGCCTTCAGCCGAATTAACGAACCGCTTCCTGAGCAGGAGGATGACGAGCGGTTAGTTCGCGAAGCGTACGAGAGAAAGGACTGGCCGACCTTCTTCAAACTGATCATGAAGGCTCGCAAGAACATCTTGATTTCGGCCGCAACCAATACCGGCAAATCGGCGTTCATCAATATGTTGATGACTCTTGCGAATCCTGATGAGCGAGTTGTGACGCTCGAGGACGCACGGGAAATTCGCCTACAAAAGCAGATGAACGTTGTGAACTTGCTGTATTCGCGCGGTCAGCAAGGCGTCGCGAAGGTGACGCCTGTCGAGTTGATGGAAGCGACGTTGCGGATGTCTCCGGATCGTGTGATTCCGGGCGAACTGCGTGGTGCTGAAGCCTACGTGGCGCTGGAGATGTTGAACTCCGGACACGACGGGTGGTTGTCCACGATTCATGCGAAAAGCCCAGCGCACATGTGGGACCGTCTTGCGCAGATGGTGATGCGTTTCGGTACACCGATGATGCGCGCCGAGATCATCGAATACGCGAAGGGGCTGATCGACGTGGTGATCCAGATGCATCGCTTTGATGATGGCCTGCGTGGTGTTCGGGAGGTGTGGTATGCGGGGCACTAGTGGTAATCGGGCTCGCGCGAGCGTAGCCGTCGCGGGCGGGACGATGATCGTGTTTGCGATGTTCGGGTGTGCAGGTGATGCGCTGGCCGGCGTGTCGATAAAAGCGCCGACGTCGGCACCGTTTGGCGAAGGTGGGTTTTCGGCAATGGCCCAGGCTTGCGCACCCGGCGTCCATCCCGAGCTGATGGGACGAATCGGCCGGATCGAGAGCAGCGGCAATCCTTATGCGATCGGCGTGGTCGGGGGCCACCTGGTGCGGCAGCCGACGAACCGCGCCGAAGCGCTCGCGACGGTGAAAGCCCTTAATGCTGGGGGCTGGAATTACAGCCTCGGCATCGTGCAGGTCAACGTGCACAACTTCGATCGGTACGGAGTGAGTGCGG
>Ga0105237_10001212_pt1 | contig 34468 bp, 21 predicted proteins | sample KBSC24metaG_FD_81520 | JGI IMG/M metagenome (GOLD analysis project Ga0105237, IMG submission 81520) | Corn rhizosphere microbial communities from Kellogg Biological Station, Michigan, USA - KBS C2-4 metaG | ecosystem: Host-associated > Plants > Roots > Rhizosphere > Soil | place: Michigan, USA... | reverse complement strand
TGTACGACTGGACAAACCAGCCCTGGAAAACACAGGAAAAGATACGGATGATATTGCCCAGGATGTACAAATCAACCCCTGATGGCTTAGGAGGCAATGATGACACCGGGCAGATGAGTGCCTGGTACATATTCAGTTCTTTAGGCTTTTACCCCGTAGCCCCCGGCTCCGACCAATACGCCATCGGCAGCCCGGCGGTAGACCAGGCTACTATCAACCTTGAAAACGGCAAGACCTTTACGATCAACACCAAAAATCAAAGCCCTAAGAATGTGTACGTACAGAAGATACTGTTAAACGGCAAACCACTAAATGGCTATTTTATAACTCACAATGACATTATGAACGGCGGTGAGATCACCTTTTTTATGGGGAACAGGCATAAGTAGAATTTTATATGTTTGTTTTAAACATGATCAGAAGAATTATTAACGATCAAAGAGGAATATCAAACCAAAACGATTGCAATATTTAATACATATAATGAAAAAAACACTGTTAATAGCCTTCGTACTTTCGGGGCAGTTATTATTCGCACAAACTAACAAGCCAGGTAATTTAATTCAATACGTAAATCCTTTTATAGGCACAGGGGCGGTTGACACAAATAGCCTTTCAGGCAGTAATTTTCCTGGGCCAACACTCCCGTTTGCCTTTGTACAACTGAGCCCGGATACGCGTGATGCACCGGACGACCCTGCATCAGGTTATGATTACAATGATAAAACCATAGTGGGCTTTAGTCATACTCACTTAAGCGGCACCGGTGTTGCCGATCTGTTTGACGTTTTGTTAATGCCCACAACCGGCCCAGTAAAGCTTGATCCGGGTAAGGCTGAAATAAAAGGAAGCGGTTATCGTTCTGCTTTTTCGCATAAGCAGGAATCAGCTAAGCCTGGTTATTACCAGGTAATGCTACAGGATTATGGTATCAATGCCGAACTTACTTCTACATCACATGTAGGTTTGCATCGTTATACTTTTCCAAAAAATGACAGTGCACATATTATTATTGATCTGAACCATTCGCTGGATAAAAAAAGAAGCTACTGGCAATGCCACATCATTGGCGCCGAAATAAGAGTTGTAAACAATACAACCATTGAAGGCTATCGTATTTTAACAGGATGGGCAAAGCTTCGCAAGGTTTATTTTCATGCTGAATTTTCTGAACCATTCAATAGTACAATACTGGCTAACGGGCGAAGGACTATTAAAAATATGCCGATAATAAATGGTACTTCACTAAGGGCTGCCTTAAACTTTAGTACAACCGGCAACGAGCAGATATTGGTAAAAGTTGCTCTTTCAGCAGTTAGTGTACAAAACGCCCGCCTAAATATGCAGGCTGAATTACCTGGTTGGGATTTTGACCAGGTTAGTAAACAAAGCGAAAGTAAATGGGAAACAGAATTGGAAAAGATAAAAATTGATGGCACTTTACAACAAAAGCAGATCTTTTATACAGGTTTGTACCATGCTTTTACCCAACCTAATAACGTGGCTGATGTCAATGGAGATTACCAGGCATCAGACCTTACAATTGGGAATGCCCCGGATAAAACCCACTATTCTACCTTTTCCTTATGGGATACTTACAGGGCCGCCCATCCATTGTATACCTTTATTCAGCCTGAGAAAACAGCTGCATTTATAAATAGTATGATAAGGCAATATGCAACTTATGGCTATTTACCTATATGGCAGTTATGGGGCGACGAAAACTACTGTATGATCGGTAACCATGCCATTCCGGTTATTACAGATGCAATATTAAAAGGCATACCCGGGATCGATGTAGAAAAAGCTTATGAGGCTGTAAAAGCATCATCATTAACAGATCATCCGGGCTCACCATTTACTGCCTGGGAAAAATATGGTTATATACCTGAGGATGTTGAGTCGCAGTCGGTATCCATTACAGTTGAGATGGCCTATGATGACTGGTGTGTAGCACAACTGGCTAAAAAATTAGGAAAAAATGCCGATTATGAGCATTTTATGAAAAGGTCAACCTTTTATAAAAATCTTTATAATCCCAAAACCGGGTTCTTCCAGGCCAGGAATAAGGATGGCAAATGGGTTACACCATTTAACCCGCTGGATTATGGCGGCAATGGCGGGAGCCCTTATACTGAAGCCAATGCATGGCAATACTCATGGTACGTTCCGCAAAATGTGCCCGATCTGATCAACCTGATGGGTGGTAACAGATCATTCTGTGCTAAACTGGATACCTTTTTTACTTTGGCTAATAAGCCGGGTGATGTAAACGGAAATGCATCTGGTTTTATAGGTCAGTATGCTCATGGTAATGAACCAAGCCACCACATAGCTTATTTATATGATTATGCGGGGCAACCATGGAAGACCCAATTTTACGTAGCTAAGGTATTAAATGAATTATATAACAATTCCTCATCGGGTTACCAGGGTAATGAAGATTGCGGGCAAATGTCGTCATGGTACACTTTTAGTGCTATGGGTTTTTACCCGGTGAACCCTGCAAATGGTGTATATGCTATCGGGTCGCCTATTTTAAAGCAGGCCGTAATGCAATTAAGCAACGGCAAAGCTTTTAAGGTAACGGTGAAGAACACCTCACCTGCAAACTGCTATATACAATCGGTAAGGTTAAATGGTGTGGTTTATAACAAAGCCTATATTACCCAACATGATATTATGAATGGGGGTAAACTTGATTTTGTAATGGGTGCAAAACCTAACAAAAACTGGGGTACCAAACAGAATGACATACCACCCATTTGGTGTTATAATAATTGAGATAAAGAACAGAACTAATAGATTTGATAAAAATGAACTGACTGTTATTTAAACCATGTAGAAACGATTATCGCTAGTAAATAACCTTGAGCTTTCATGGGATTAAATCAAAAAGACGGGCTACCCTTAACAGTGGTGCATGTTAGCCCATTACGGCTAATTCAGGCCATCATTTCCTTTTGGAGTTTATCAGAAAAGCCCGTGCCCACTTTACCGACGAACTGCTCTACCCTTTGATACTTTATCAAAGGGTAGGAAGGGGCTATAGGAATACCGTGATGCTAAAGGACCATAATTTAATCAAAATTTGGTGATGATAAATGGGGAGAAAAACGACAAGAGTTATTCGCCTGTCAAAAATTTTATTGCTGAACAAAAGCCGGATGGCATATATTGTTTGCTTTAAAAAACAATTCTCCGATATTAGAAAAACCTTCCCGCCCAATAATTTTAAATTATAACCAAAGTTGTGCAAACGTTTGTGCGATGTATTCGGGGTTATTAATTGTCGATTATACATTTTCATATTTACATTTGTCACAGAGCAGTGCAATTGTTAACTGCTTATACCAATTATCAAATTTGAAGCTGTCAGACCAATAGGTTTTTTGATAGGTTGTTATTACTGAAATAAAGTCTATCGAAATTTATTTTAATTTCTGCAGTCAATTTATAAATCAATAATGTCCCTCAACTATAAACTTACCGACCGGGAATTGGTTGCGCTGTTAAAGGAATAGTCCGGGAAATATTGAAATACAAGCTACCGGCGAGAATTTAAAATTTGCAAACACAACTATTATAATTAAATAATGATGAAACACATACAAACTTTCGTGTCTTTAAAAAGGATGATCTGTTTACCGGTGTTGTGTTTCTTTTTTGTGTCGGCATTAGCACAAAGGCATACGATCAATTTTAACTATGGCTGGCAGTTTTATAAGTTTAAAAGCAATGATACTATTCCGCATAAAATGGGATTGTATGATGCTTCAAAAAAAGGTTTCGGTTCGCAGTTCACAAACGAGAATGTTAAACATGACGCTAGTCATACGGCCGCCGAAATCATGCAAAAAGAATTACAGGAAGCAAAGGCCGACTTTTATAGTGAATATAACCTGATTCCCAAAAATGGCTGGCAGGAGGTAAGCCTGCCCCATACGGCCAATATTGAACCCCTCATAACCGGGCCTGATATGTGGCAGGGGGTAGCTTATTATAAAAAAAGATTTGTTATTGATAAAAAATACCGCGGGCAAAAGGTAACCATTGAATTTGAAGGGGCCATGCAACAAAGCGATGTTTGGCTAAACGGTAAGCTGGCAACACAACACAAAGGCGGATATACCCCATTTTATGTTGATTGCGGCAAAAATATTTTTTACGATAAACCTAATGAGGTTATAGTAAGGGTGGATAGTCATGCTGACCGGGATTTTCCGCCGGGTAAAGCTTTGCTAAAAAACGGATATAATTATTGGAGTGGTTTGTACCGGGATGCATGGCTTTCCATTACAGATCCGGTACATATAACAAATGCTGTTGAAGCGCAAAAGGTTATGGGTGGCGGTGTGTTTTTCAGGACACCCGATGTAAGCAAACAAAGTGCAACGGCGCTCATAAAAACGAATGTTGTAAACGAAAGCAGGAAAGATCAGGATATTGTAGTTAAACAAATATTAAAATCACCTTCGGGAGAAATTGTATTTGTAAATCGTTCGCCTGCAAAGCTTATTGCAAAAGGGAAGGATATTGATATTGTTCAACAACTCAAGGTGAAAGATCCTTTGCTGTGGTACCCTGATAACCCATATCTATATACTTTAAATACCATTGTTTTGGTAAATGGTGTTGAAAAAGATAATATTTCACAGCACGTTGGCTTTAGGAAATTATCCTTTTCCCGCAAGGAGGGGTTTAAATTAAACGGCGAGCCCATGAAGCTGATTGGCGTGAACCGCCACCAGGATTATCCTTACATAGGCGTAGCATTGAGCGATAACGCACAATACCGCGATATGAAAAAGATAAAAGAGGCCGGTTTTAATACGGTACGGTTGTCACATTACCCGCAGTCGCCTGCTGTATATGCAGCGGCCGATGAGTTGGGTTTGATGCTGCTTGACGCCATTCCCGGCTGGCAATTTTTTAATAATAATGATATTTTTAAGCAAAGGGTATACCGCGATATACATGATATGATCCACCGTGACAGGAACCACCCAAGCGTTATTTTGTGGGAAGCTAACCTGAACGAAAGCTACCCGCCAGACAGTTTCAGGATCGCCTGCCATCAACTGGTGCATACAGAGTTGCCCGAAGGCGAATATTTTACTATTGGTGAAACCTACGGCGCTAAACATACTACATGGGACGTTGCAATGGCAAATTGGTATGACGATAAGGATACTATATTCCGTAACACTTATGAAAGGGTACAGGATGTGCAGCCCCACTCACCAGGCTTTATAAAGGAATATGCCGACTGGGAGTACGGAGGGGTACAAAGCACTACCCGCAGTACAAGGGCAAGCGGCGAAAAAGCGATGCTGCAGGGGCTTTGGAATACATTATGGGAACACAACACCGATATGGATTACGAAGGGAACATTGGCGATGCGATATGGGCAATGTATGATAACAATATTCCTTCTGAAAAAAGGAATTATGAATGGGGGGTATTGGATTACCTCCGCCTGCCGAAATTTGTGGCACCCTTATTCAGGAGCCAGCTGCAACCTTATAAAAAAATTGCAGGTATAGACAATAACGGCCCTTACTTGTTCATTGCTAATTGGTGGACACCGCGTAGCGGAAAAGGCAAAGTAATTGTATTAAGCAATTGCGATAAGGTTATTTTGAAAGTGAATGGCAAAACAGTAGGGGAGCAATACCCGGATAATGGCCCTACAACTCCTTATGGGCTATTTGAGAAAGGTGGGGCTGATCCTTTTGATGGCGGCAACTGTAAAAATTATAAACATCCTCCTTTTACTTTTAAAAATATATTGTACCACCCGGGAGAACTCACTGCCGAAGGATATATTAATGGTAAAAAAGTTGCCGAACAAATTGTGCGTACGCCGGAGAGATTCACACAAATAAAGTTGTGGGCGGATTACAGCGGGAAACCGATGAAAGCAGATAATGCGGATGCTATTTTTGTATATGCCTCGCTGGTTGATAAAAATGGTACGGTAGCTTGTTTAGATAATGAAACCGAGGTTGCGTTTTCACTAACCGGCGACGCGAAAATTATTGGCCCATCAAAAGTGAAAGTAAGAGGGGGCATCGCCAGCATATTGCTGCAGTCCAAATCATGTAAACCAGGTAAGATAAAGCTTGTTGCAAACACGGATGGAATAAAAGCAGACAGTATTGAAATAACTACAACCCGTTAGATTGTTTGGGCATTTTATAGCAGGATACACCTGGTAAATAGCATATCTTATGGTTTATCTTGAGATCTCGATCAATGAATATCCGTCCCTGAATTTCTGTACCTGTGTGTTCTTAAAATAAATAAGGCATGAATCTTTATAGGCAGGCCAGCAAATTATGTACCTGATCTTGCTGCTGTCTTTTTGTACCTGTGGTATTATGTTTTGTATGGAATGGCCTTCCCTGATGTTTTCTTTATTTATCCCATATAAGTTATTAATGAGATCTACACTTTTATCATTCTCAAACAAAACATATAATGGATAATTTTTTGTCGCTACTAATGCGTCCTTTATGGTTGGGCGGGATAGGTCATAATAGATGTAGAAACTATAAACGAACGAAGTGAAACAAATAATTATAACCGGGATATAAAATATTATTTTTTTTGAGTAGGTGACGGTAGAAACTAAAATGAACAATAGAATAACATAATGCAAATAGAAAACTGCCCTTGTTAGCGGGTAAAGCGCGTTTGTAAAAACGTGTGCCGCGATCATGAGCAAAAAGGGCAGAAAGATCAATAAAATTAAAATTGTTTTAATATTGGCCGGGTCGATCCTTCTGAAATTTATTTTCCGGATATAAAACATAGGGATAATTATGCATAGCATAATAAGAAGCTTGAAGTAGGTAATAAAATGTAAAAGCTTCGCATTATTAAAAAATAGATTTGTTAAAAAATCCCGGTAGCTAAAATCAGAAAATATGCTTGATATAGTTCCATACTTAAACAGGCTAAAATTATTTATGCCGATTATGGAAGGATCGTTCTGGTTTACTATTTTCCCAACTTTATAAATATAGAACAGGAGCGCAAGTACAAAAAAAACTAATATAAAAGTATGAATGCTTTTTAGGTGTTTTATTTTAAAAATGCCAAAAACAATAAGTATGGAAAGGAAGCCATACAAAAATGAGAATATTGACAAAGATGAAAGAATGCCAAAAAAAACGATGAGGTATTCATATTTTACCTGCTGGTGCTTGCTATATTTTAGCAAATAAAAAAGAGACATAGCGAAACCGCCGATGGCTAAAGCATATCCGCGGCCATAAGTAAAATAAAAGAGGTAGGGGGTTACAATTAAGAAAATAATGTAAAAATTATTTATTTTAAGAAGCTTAAGTATCCTTGAATTGGCTATAAAAAATAAAAGAAAGCCAACCAGGCTTAGCAGCCTGTAAAATACCACATTAGTAATATGTGCCTCTTGCAACAACCTGAAATACCAGCTGTTTATTAAATGGCTGTTTGCAAGCTTAAATTTACTGTAAGTGAGTAACTCTAAAAAGCTATTATTTAATACGCCATTGTATGAAGTTGTTTCATCATAAATCCAATCATTACAGCATGCAAAAAAAATGAAGGCGATCAAAAAAAAGAAAAAGATATACAATTCTTTTCTCATTGCCGTTGAGGATGAAAATTCCCTGGTCTGACTTTTAAGTATCATAACTTATTATCCATCAAATATTTAATTTGTTCAAATAAAAATACAATAACTTATCAATATTTAATAAGTTATTCAGCGATGATGGTATTGATCTGGTTAATTTCTGCAAATTATCTGTAGAATCTTTAGAAAAAGCGCGCAAATAAAAAGCCGTTTCTGATAAATTAGAAACGGCTTTTGTATATACAGCCAAATTTTATGCTTGCAATTGTTATCAATAATATGGGTTTAATACATAAGTACTCCATAACTGGCTAAAAGTCGAGCCGGTTAATGCCGTCCACGAATCATCATCGGAATAAGTACCCGCACGGAGTTCTTTATCCATGGTTTGCGCTACGCCGGGATGATATTTGGCTTCGGTCCATAACATAAAACGGGCAACGGTTGAGTAGCCATCGGTGTATTTTTCGTCCTGCGAAAAATCAGGGATATACCAGTTAACAGCGGCATTGTTCACACCAAATTTATTTCTTGAATAGTCGGCAATACCTTCTACCAGCCAGGCCGGTACATAACCGCCACCTTTATACTGCTGTGCTACGTGGGTCGCTTCATGCGTTATCACGTCAACATCCTTTTGGTTACTCAGCACCCATGCCGGGTTGAGCACAATTGTAGTGTTTGAGGTATAAGCAATGTTTCCAGGCGCATTATAGGTGGGATCAATTTTAATAGTGACCCTGCGTGGGGCATCGGGGTTAAAATATGCCGTGATCTTGGGATAAACTATAAAGAACGTCCTTTCCAATGCTTTTCGTGAGCTGTCGCCCTGTTGCTGGTAGGTGGTGTCTTTATTCTCAAATATCAAGGTGTATTGCCCCTGTGTAATTGAATCGCGGGTAAGTGTTACCGCTTTAACAGGTGTTACTTCTGCAGTTTTTTTACATGAAAAACTGCATGCTGCTATTATTGCTAATAATGCGCAAAATTGGATTGGTATTAATCTTTTCATATCAATATTAATTTATGTAGTTAATAATTTTACTATCGTTAAGGCAGCTGCTGATAAAGCTGTAAACTATTGCTGCCGGCAGGACAATGGTGCTTACACGGCTAAAGCGGGCTATATTAAGCCCATAAAATTTACCGTTCATATCAAATACAGGACCGCCGCATTGGTAAGGTTTAATAATGGCATCGTGTGTAAAAACCTGATTAAAGCCATCTCTCCGAACGCTTTTACCGCCGGCAAACTTTTCGGCAGGGTGGTCAAAGTGGCGCTGGGGAATGGTATCTAAAACTATGTTTTCCTTAAGGTTTTGTCCCGCCCGTGTTATTGCTAATTGTATCGTATCGCCGGGCCAGTATTGGCTCACCTTTTTAAAAAAGCCATCGAAATTGCTTATGGTATCCTGGTTAATTCCGGTTATCTCATCACCAATGCTTAAACTGTAAATGCTTTTATTCAGGTTAGGAAAAATGTAAGATATTTTAAGCGGCGCGGCCTTCGACTTAAAGCCGATTCCCAGGAACGCGGAATTGGCCATCTTAGGCAGATTAAAAGGTTCGCTGCCCGAAATACTAATAGCTCCTACGGTATCGGGTTGGGCAGAGATAAGGAAAGCACCCGCTGTAATCTCTAAACTCTCGGCAGATTGTTGTACATAATTTATGCCGCCGGTGATCGCGGTTTCCGGTATTATCAGCGCCAGGTCGTTTGCTTTGTTCCGGGTTATAACTTTTGCATTTATTGCCTTATGGTTTTTTTTATCAATAATAACAGGGTTTTCGCCAACCAATGAACTTTTGCTCACCAATATACACCCGCTTTTTATGTTAAAGTCCGAACCTTTAAGCGAGAACAGCGTGCCAAATACCGTTTGCTCTTTTCCGCTCAGTGTGCTTTTAATAAGGTAACTGTTATTGTTATAGGACGATGCTATTTTGTTAAACGCCCTGTTATTTTCAAGCTGCGGTATAGCCATTACGCTGTTACGCATCGCGTCATCCGGTACTTTATTGGTAAGGCCGGGAAGCGCAGTATAAACAGTTGGCTTGCATAGCGCGTCCCAATATTTAAGGTAGATATTTACCGGCACATCATAATTGTCAGCTTCGGCAACTTCGATGGCGCTGTGGATGCCGATCAGCCTGCCCAGGTAATCAAATAAAGGCCCGCCGGAATCTCCCGGTTCCATTTTACAAGTGGATTTGATAAACCCCCGGTCGTTTATTACCGCCGAAACATAACCAAAGCGCAGGATAGGTTTGGGCTGATACAAGCTTTCGGGGTATGACAAACTGATGCAAGGTTCATACACCTTTAATTCATCTGAATTAGCCATTTCGGCGTATGGCCAGCTTCCGGCAGTTATTATCTTTAGCATGGCGGCATCGGGCCGGGTTTTGTCTTCGGCAAATTCAATCTTACCTAAACCAACGGCCAGGCAATCTTTACCATCAGCAAACATCACTTTGTATACCGTACCGGGCGCTTCAACATGTGCCGCTGTAAGGATATGGCCATCCTTACTTACCACAACCCCGCTGAATTGTCCACCCGCCTGTTGCCTGGCAACAGTATCATAAGCATATATCTTTACACAAGCAGGATACGCCTTTTTATATGCCGCGGTGATGGTTTTTTCTAAGTCGCGGTTACTTTTTTGGCAATAGGCCCCTGTATCCATCCATAATAGAATGGCAAAAACACAAAAAATAAATTTTTTCATTACGAGTCAGAGTGAAGCATAACAGCGGTCAGCAGACTACTGCTATGCTTTAGCGTGCATCAGTTTTTAAATAGCTCGGCAAGTCTTTTATTTAACGGGGCACCCTGGATGTCGGCATTGGCTATGATCTTACCTGTCCTATCGATCAGGAAGAATGATGGCACACCACCAATTCCGTATGATTGTACCACATCGCTGCGATAACCTTTCAGATCAGATACCTGCAACCAGGTAAGCCCGTCATCGGCAATAGCTTTCAACCAGCTCTTTTTATCGGTATCAAGCGAAACCGATAGTATTTCAAAGCCTTTATCCTTGTATAATTTATATTGCTCTTTAAGGTTCGGCCCTTCGGCGCGGCATGGTTCGCACCAACTGGCCCAGAAATCAATCAACACTATTTTGCCTTTTAAGCTGGCCAGTGATACTGGTTTGCCTTCCGCGTCATTCAGGGCGATGTTAGGCGCCATATCACCTACTACTATGGTATGCGCCGCTTTTATGCGTTTGGCAAATTGCTGGCCCAAACCTGTTGTGCGCCACTTTTCATCAATGGCATTAAAAATAGGCTCAACCTGTGCTACATCTAATTTTGAACCGGCAGATTCGGTCAAGGCAACAACCGCAAAGAATGAATGAGGATTGTCTTTTGCAAATTGAATTTGCTTATTTGTCCGGTCGACTATTTTAGCGCGGAACCATTTATCAATAGTTTTTATGAAAGTGGTATCCTTCTGTTGTTCAGGCGTGCCGCTACTGAACCTTCCGTTAGCGATCCTGTCTATCTCCATTATAGAGCCGCCGATGGTTTTGTTGTAGGCAGCGTAATCGTCATAAACCTTTGAACCCGTAACTTTCGCATTGATCAATGAATCTTTTGAAACGATATTCATATGCTCATTGGTGAAATAAAAGTAGATGTTGTCCCCACCCTTAAATATGGAGGCTTGTTTGCCTTCGCCGGTATGATCGAGCGAAATACGCGCCGTTGAATAACCGGGGCTGTTGCCTTTAAAAGTAAATTTACCATCAACCAATACGGTTGAATCGGTACCACCTCCCGTACTATTGTCTGAATAATCCAGGTAAATTTTAACGGGCTTGTTAAGGTTGCCTATTTTACCCGAAATGGTAAACCCCGTGCTTTGCGCTGCTGCGAATAATGGCAACAACGAAATAAAAGTTAATATTTTTATCTTTTTCATTTTACGTTTTCTTTTTATTATTGATGTTGATGTTTGGCAAGGCATAAAGGGGAGGCCAGCCGCAACCGGCTCCCCGTTCATTAATTAACTATGAACACTATCTTGCATAACCTTTCTGTTTTTATCCTATTTGGCAATAACCATGTCAACAGGCGAGCCCGGAATACCGTTAATTGTCGGCTGGGTAACGGTACTTCCATCTTTACCCACGCTCACATCCAGGAAATAAATGCTGCCATCAACACCGGCTATCAGTGTGTTACCATCGGGGCTTAACTTAAGCATAGTAACTTTTTTACCGCCGAAATTGGTGTTCAAAGCCTTTAAGCTTTGGTTGACAGGGTTATAGCGGTAGATGACATCATTAGATGTAAAATAAAACACATCCACCTGTGATTTTTGCCACTTGGTATCAGGCTGTATCAATGATGCGCCTGCAAATACACGTTTATATATCGGGGAAACGGTGCGGTTGTTGTAATCATCCAAAGCAAGTGTAAATGATAGCTCATCAATAACGCCGTTAGCATCTTTCATAAAAGCGTAGGAAGTACCTGTTACCGGCTGCATGAACAGCAAGGTATGCAGGCCTGTTTTTGTAGGGTCGAAAGCTGTGCCGTTCACCTGGTAATCAGAACCATTATAATTGCCGCCACCATCAAATGATATAAATGCCCCTGCGGTTTCATCATAACCGAAGGTCCACGGATAGGTTTGTGAGAAATAAGGCGACATGTTGTAGTTACCTGGCGAAGGGTTGCCGTATTTGCCATAGTCGGGGGCGAAGGGGGCGGTGCTGGTTGTGCCCATGTAGAATTTGCCGTTTATTACGCCATCGGCAACGCCGGTACTATCCTCAATATGGCCGGGGATAATGGTAGCCGGGGCGCTAAGGAACTGCTGGCTAAAGTCGTTCACTTTAAGCATGGTGGTGGCATCAACCATTACGCTTTGCTTGTTCGGGTCGTTACATAGTATCCAGTATTGCTGCAATGTTAGCGGGCCATAATTAGCCGGCGAATGTTTTGCGAACAACTGGATAGGATTAACAGGCAAAGTCTCATTATTCAGGGTTGAATAGATGTCGCTTTGGATGGTTTTATTATCCGGCAATACGAAGGATAGCTTGGTAACCCCGTTCTGCACGCTTAAAACCGTAGTACCGAGGGAGTACTGCGTACCGCCGGAAATATTAAAGCTGTAATAGTATTGAACACCTGTTGCCTTAACGGTAATAGTTAACCGTACAGGCCGTATGCCCGGCGGCAGATTATAAACTATTTTCAGCGGATAACCGGTGTAGGTTTCGGCGGTTTGCTGTTCAAGGTAGATTATGCGCCAGCTGAAGGTGAGGTCTTTGTTAATATCGCCGCCGGGGTAATTAATCAGCGGCTGTAATTTTAAACTGTCGCCTTCAATGGCCGGGAAGGTTTTGCCTGCCAGGTCCGGGGCGGAGGGGTCGGTTATTTTACGGTAGGTATAATTACCGAGGTCTTTTTTACATCCGCCTAAAGCGATGACAAAAAGCAGTAATAAAAATATTTTATTGATTTTCATGATCTTGACTTTAAAGGATTAGTTGGTTGCAACCTGTTGCCCGTTCTCGTCTATAAAAACATACTTATTGGCCTGCTTAAAGTATTGCAGGTGTATTTTTTTGGTTGGGGCGTTGGTATTATAAAAATCATAATCGCCGGTGCCATCGTTCCGCGGTGTAAGCACATAGCCTTTTGTAGGGTTTTGGCTTACCCAACCGAATGGATCGGTTAAAAATGCTTTGAAATTACTGATATAGAACAAGGCCCTCGGTATATCTAAATAAGCCGTGGGGTTACCCGAAACTACAACCAGGTCCTTTGTTCCGGATGATATTAGGAACAGCTGATGCTTTATCCTGCTGTAAGCACCCAATTCGCCTTGCCAGTCGGGCCACCAGATGGGCTCTTCCAAACGGCTGGAGAATACGATCTCTTTAGTGCGGATGCCTTCATAAAGGTTGCTGCCAAAATCCTTGCCACCTGAAACCCGTATGGTTAATAAAACCGATTTTGAGTTTAGCGCGGTATCGATATTTTTTATGATAACCGGGATATGCACCACGCCTGAATCGGCGGGCATGGTGTACGATGATTTTAGCGGTTCATAATCAATAGGGGCTACCGCGGTTGTTGAATCGGCAAGTACGGCAACCTGGAAGGTGCGGGCGTAATTTGTGCGGTTGCCTGATATGATAACGGGTATCCACAGCGTATCCTGCGCCTGCCCAAGGTTAAAGGCAAAGGAGTAACTCAAGGTATCCTTAGCAGCATAATTGAAGTAAATATTATCCTGCGAATTATATAACAGCTCTTTGTCCTTTTTGCAGCTAAACAGCATGGTGCTGATGCAAAGGATAAAAAATAAGTATCTTTTCATGTCTATTATAGTTAATTGTTTCTGTAAGCCAATTCGTCAATTGGTAACGGGAATACGAATATTTTATCAGAGGGCGATTGTGTGTAGGTTGATGAAACCGGCACACCGTGGTTCAGCCTTTTATACATATAAAATATCTGGCTCTCGCCGTAAAATTCCTTCCTTGCTTCGGTAAGCAGCAGGTTATTAAACGCGGCTTTATCAGCCACTGTGGTAACTGAATCGCCAATGCCGCGATTTTTACGCACGGTATTAAAATAACTAAGCGCCGAACCCACGTCACCTGAATTATAGCTTGCTTCGGATGCTATGTAATACATTTCGCTCAGTCGCATAGCGGGTGCCACCAACGGGTGCAGGTTAACTATCGGCGTGGTATTCTCGATGTATTTTTGCAGAACCGCGCGTTCATCGGCATTAGCGCCCGAAGTTGAGGCAGTTGCCAGGAACCATTGTTTGTACCTCCAGTCATCGCCACCAGACTGGGCGGCTTCATAAATATCGGCAGCCTGGTCGGTAGTGGCGCTCAATACCGGGGGCGATGCCGTAAACAGGTTTGTTAGCTCAGTATTGATAGTTGAATTATCAATGTACCAGCACGAGATCAGTTCTTTATAAAATATACGGTCGCGTGTGGTTATGTCCTTCGAAAAGAAATCGGCCTGGTTAGTCCACGGAAATTCTTTTGAATTGATAACCAACTGCGCATTGGCAAGAGCATCGGCATAATCGCTTTTATATAAGTAAACACGCGCCAGTTCGCCGCAAACGGTATAGTAATTCATACGGTGCCTGCGGTTTTGATAAAACAGGTCGGAACTTGCATCTTCGTTTTGCGTTTTTTGGCCGGGGTAACCAACAACATAGCCCGAAAGAATAGGGTCGGACTGCCTTAAAAGCGTTTTTGCCCTGTTCAGATCGGCTATACAGCTATCGAGTGCCACACTAACCGTAGAAAACGCGGTGCTTTTTGTGCTGATGACCGTAACATAAGGAATAGCCTTAGCCGCAGCGTTGCTGGCATACGAAGGGGCAAACATGCGTAATATATCAAAGTGCAGGTATGCCCTTAGCGTTAATGCTTCGCCCTTTATTAAATAATAATCATTACCTGTAAATAAACCTTTTTTGGCATCAATGGCTGCCAATATGTAATTGCAGTTGGCAATAGCACGGTAGGCGGTGTTCCATATATCGGTAGTGGTGGCTACAAAAGCAGGCTGCGTGTAATTGAAACCCTGGATGCTGTTGGATATAACATCATTAAACTGGTAGTTTTGCGCAAGCACATCCAACCCGCCTGTGGTTGAAGTTTTGTAATAGCTGCCAAACGTTAAATTACCGCCGTACAGGTCGGTAGAAGCACAAAGGGTGTAAATTCCATTAAGCGCTTCTCTAAAACCTTGTGCTGAACTGAACAATTGTTCTTCATCAATTTGCGACTGGGGCTTAACATCGAGGTATTTTTTGCATGATGCCAGGGCCATCAGCGCAATAACTATTAATATGTATTTTTTCATTTTCGTAAATATTAAAAGGTGGCCTGTAAGGTTGCGGTAAGATTACGCGCGTATGGATAATCGATCCCCCGTTCGATACGTATGCTTGATGACTCGAACAAATCATTAGCAATTAATGACAACCGCAGGCTTTGTAAGCCTATTTTTTTTGCAAACTTTTTGGTTATATCGTAAGAAAGGTTGATGGATTGAAGGTCGACCTCGTTGTTTTTTTGTACAAAACGAGATGTTGCGTAGGTAGTACCCAGGTCGGCTATGTTTTTATATAGGGTAACATCGCCCGGCTTTTCCCAGCGCTGGTCCAGTGCCCTTATGTCGACATTGTAACGGGGATCGGCATTTTCAACCCTGTCAACAAGGGTTTGGTTGTAATAATCGCCACCGAACTGGTAATGAAAGGTAAAGCCTAAATAAAACTGCTTATAGGTAATGTTCGAGCCAAAATTACCTTCGCCTTTAGCTTCGGCATTGCCTATCGGCTGGGTATCTTTAACATCGTAATTAAAGGTTAAGGTGCCGTTTTTCTTGATATAGATCTCTTTACCTGTTTCGGGGTCAATACCCTCAGATCTTACGCCATAAATAGTGTAAATAGACTGGCCCTCGGCATAACGGAGTAACGGTGTAGCCTGCGCGCCATTGGCCGTATTGGCCTGGTAAGCATCAACACTTTCGTTATATGCTTTCAGCGCGTTTGAAATATGGATCACCGCGTTGTTGTTATGGGCAAAATTAGCTACAATATTAATGTTAAGCTTTGATGTTTTGTAGGCATTCCAGGTAAGGTACAGTTCTTCGCCCTTATCCCTCATATCGCCTAAATTATCCTCATAAGTAGTATACCCTGTTGATGGTACTACGTTAATTGGTGTAAGCAACCCTTTTGTCAGCTTATAATAATAATGAGGATTAATGATCAACCTGTCGCCAAACAAACCTAACTCCAGTGCCAGGTCATAATTGGTTGTACGTTGCCATTGCAGGTTCTCATTACCAAAGCCGTCAACCGTTGCACCAACGCCGGTTGAGTACCAGTTTGATGTTTGATAGGTATAAATGGTTTTGGCTAAGTATGGCGGTAAATTATATGACCCTGTAAGCCCGGTAGTGGCTGTTAATTTAAACCTGGAAACAGCCGGAAAATTATTTTTCATAAAATCCTCTTTATGCATATTCCAGCCTATACCTGTAGACCAAAATGGCGCGAACTGCTTATTAACGCCAAAGCTTGATGAACCGTTAAGATTGAAGGTAGCATCGAGCAGGTATTTATTCTGGTATGAATAGTTACCGGTTAAAAAATTACTGATGGTTCTGTTGGTAAGAACATCGCCGCCGGGAGCAGCATTAGGAAGATAAGTACGTGCAAAGCCTACATTAGTAAATGTGGAGTTTGAAAAGCCGACTGCTTCAAACGACTTTATGTTCTCGGTGTTGCTTATCACTTCGCTGGCAAGCGCCAGGTTAATCGAGTGGTCGCCAAGTTGCTTGTAGTAGTTTAACTGCAGCTTACCATCATATTGTAAAATATCATCGTTGCCGTAGGTATAACTGCCCCTGTTTTGTATTTGATTGGCAGGGCCGTAATAAAATTGGTCGCTGGTGGGGGATATAAACTGATCAGAGGTGCCTGTATGGTCGGTAAGGCTGATCTGTGCCTGCAACCTGAATTCCTGGGTTATATGATAATCAACCGATAAGTTATCTAAAAATTCAAGATAAGCCGATTTATCAAAATTGCCTACATGGGCTTCATACAAGGGGTTAAATACATTTTCCGTTACGTATTGGTCTGGCCCCTCGGCGCCGGTATTTACATTCCAATTAGCCAGTTCCCTAAGTGAATTGCCATTTGCATCATTCAACGGGTAGTAAGGGTTCATGGCCACATAAGTGGCGAAGTTTCCGTAAGGAGAATTAGCGCTGTTTTCCTGGGTAAGCTGCAAATCATTGCGGAACAGCAACTTTTTGCTTGGGTTATAATAAAAGGTCATCCCGCCGCCATAGTCGTTACGTGATGAACCCATCATAACGCCGGGATTTGTTTGATAGCGCCCGTAAATATCATAACGAAAAACGCTGTCGCCGCCCTGGGCGTCAATGCTGTGTTTCATACCATAGGCATTGCGTAACGGTTGCGATAACCAATAAGTGTTTACGCCGCTTATTACGTTTTCGAGCAAATGACTGTATTGCGCATCTAAAACATCCTGACTGGTACTGGTAGTAGCCCCGGTGGTATAAAGGCCGGCCAGCTTTTCATATTGCAGTTTTTGGGCCGCGTTTAAAACATGGTATGATGACAGATCGGGTGCCGATATGTTTAATTGCGCATTGTAGGTAAGCTGTAATTTTCCCGGTTTAGGCGCTTTTGTGGTAATAACAATAACACCGTTAGCAGCCCTTGACCCATAAACGGCTGTTGCCGCAGCATCCTTTAATATGGTTACAGTGGCAATGCGGTCAATATCAAGATCAATGATCTGTTGTAGTGAGGCCTGGAAACCATCGAGCATATAAGCAGGCTGGTTGTAGGTACTGGAAAGATTATTACGGTCGACAATTGAACCATCAACCGATGGAAGCGTTGTTGAACCCCTAACCGTAACATTAGGCAAAGCGTTAGGGTTTGAGCCTGAAAGGTTATTATCGCCTATACGGAACGAAGGATCGAAAGAAGCGATAGCTTTTATTACGCTTGTAGGGTTGGTACGCTTAAGGTCATCGCCCGAAATGGTTACGGCGCTGCCTGTATAGGTATCCTTTTTTATGGTTTGGTAACCGGTAACCACCACATCATTCATGGTTTTAACCTGTAATTCCATTTTTATGGTAAGCGGTTTATCATCATTAATGGTTACTTCTTTTTGCTTGTAGCCAACAAAAGCAAAAACCACAACATCGCCGGGCTGGACACTGATAGAAAATTCGCCTTTTGAGTTAGTGATACCCAGCAGCTTTTTATCGGCCTTTAAAAAAATGTTTACGCCCGGCATTGCTTCCTGCGATTGGCTGTCGGTAAGCACACCTTTTACATTCAGTGTTTTATCAACAGGCGCGGCAGGTGCAACGGGTGGCGCCTCATTTGGTATTTGCCTGATGACAACCGTTTTATTAACGATAGTGTAGTTTAGCCGAAGACCCTTCAGGCAATAATCAAGCGCATCGCTAAGCGGTACATTCTTTAATTTTACATCAATACTTTGCCCGGTAGTATTTATCTTCTCAGTGTAAAAGAAAGTGTACCCGGTTTGAGACTTGATATCTTTAAAAATAGTCTCAAGATCGGCGTTGCGCCTTGAAATGGATACGTTTTGTGAAAAACCGGCTGCCGATAGCTGCATTATGCCGATAAACATGAGAATAGCAGTGAGTTTCATCACCATAAATAGTTTATGCCTTACAAACCCCGTGGCGCGCACAGGATTGTAAAGAAATTTTAATTTCATATTTTTGAAGAAGATTGGGTTAAATAAAAACAGCGTGTTGTCAAACTGTCGCTGTCGACCTTTTTTGCCGGGGGTGTGTCACCACCTCCGGCTTTTTTAGTTATTGTGTAAGGTTAATGTAGTTGTTTAGTCATCGCTTGTTTTAGTTAGTTTAGTTAATTAATCAGGTTAGTTTATCTTTTAGCCGAAACTGTAATGGTTTTACCTTGCACATCAAAATGAACATCATTCAGTTCCAATATTTTTATCACATCAGACAGGTTGCTGGTACGCGATATTTCGCCGATGAATTTTTCGCGGGGCAAACTGGCTGCATAAACAACATTAACATCATACCAGCGGGCCACCTGCCGCATTACGGCTTTTAAGTCATCGTTTTGGAAAGAGAATAATCCGTTTTTCCACGCTGTTTCTTTGTCAACATCAACAGTATGCTTAAAAATATTATCGCCGCCGTTAACACTTGTTACCGCCTGTTCGCCGGGTACGATCAAGGCTGAATTTGCACCTAACGACACCTTTACCGATCCTTCGAGCAAAGTGGTTTTTACAGCTGCCTCATCCCGGTAAGCATTTATATTAAAATGGGTGCCTAATACTTCGACCGTTTGAGCGCCCGCTATTACGCGGAAAGGCATTTTTTTATTCTTTGCAACCTCAAAATAAGCCTCGCCGGAAAGATGTACCACCCGTTCGTTCCCATGAAATTCGGCCGGGTAAGTAAGCGATGTTGCCGCGTTGAGCATAACCTTTGTACCATCGGGCAGTACTAACTGGTATTGCCCGCCATTGGGCGTTGAAATGGTGTTTTGCAACTGGTATGCCAATTGCTGCCCGTTAGCGCCCGCGTTATTTGCCGCTGAAGCATAAACTATCTGGTTGCCGGCAGTTTTGGTTATATTAATGTTTGATTGCTTTGCTATCTGGCCGTTGTGCGCACTATCGAGCACAATGCGGCTGCCGTTTGAGAGGGTAAGCGTAGCTTTATTACCACCGGGGCGAATTTCCGCGGCGATTTGTTTGTTCTGTTTTTCGGGCCTGTTATGATTTTTTACAAAAAATAACGCGACAGAAACCGATACAAGTACCACGGCAGCGGCTGCATACCGGAAGCCAGGCCTTAAATAAAAGGCCCCTTTTTTATCAAGTTTATCAAGTCTGCTATCAACAGCGCTTTTTATGGAAAATTTAACATCCTGAAAATCCTGTTCGTTCTCATCTGTAATGAGGTCATCCTTCAGATCAAACGCATTGTCAAACGATTCAAGAAATTCAATTTCTTCTTTGGTGGCTATCCCCTTATTGTATTTGTTAATTAGTGTAAGGAAATATGTTTTGTATTTGTTATCCATTTATATGCGTTACAATACTAAGAGTACGTAAAGGGCTAATGCGCCCAGTCGGGAATAAATTTTTTTATAAAAAATTAACATAAAGTTGTTTTCGAAATTTTTTTGCGGGGGAATTAATTGCATGAAGTGATTTGAGCGATTAGCGTTACCCGTAGGTCATTTAATATGATACAGTATTGTTATTATCTGTATCCATATTAATTCCTTTTTTAAGGTGGCTAATGCGCGGCCTATATGGTTTCTTACCGTTTTGGGGGATAGGTTCAATTTCTGTGCAATTTCCTGACTGTTTAAGCCTTCGTTGAACCTGTAATTAAAGATGATGCGCTGCTGTTCGGGCAATGCCTCAACAAGTTCGGCAAACGCGTTTAAGAATTCCTTGTGCAGTAGTTTGGAGTCGGTAGTATCGAGTGACTTTTGGAGTTCATGAAGGTCATCGGGCAATTCTGTGTACATGCTTTCTTTGCCCATGCGTTTAAAAACGCCATTCCTGGCAGCTGCAGTTAAATAGGAGGGAAGATTATCTATCACTGTATTACTGCCCCTCGTCCATAGCTGAACAAAAATATCCTGCGCAATATCTTCAGCTACTTTCCGGTCATTGGCCCGTTTGTAAGCCGCGTTAAAGGCTTTTCTCCAGTGCCTGTTGTACAAAACATCAAAAGCGCGTCTGTTGCCTTCACTCATTTTTGCAAGCAGCTCATTATCGGTAGCTGTTTCCAAATCAAACTTTTGCATCATCGGGGCCATTATTTTGTGAAATTAATTAAAAAACACATAAACAGTTACCTATTTGCAAATTCTGTTTAATTATACAAATGGGGTTAGTTAATTTGATGTGTTTGAAGATTGTATTGTTGGAAGAAGTAATACGCTGATAAACAAATATCTCCATAATAAATAACGGTATCACAGGCAGATGGTATGTATTATTTCCAGTAATATTTAATTTACGTATCCTTTTTGTTAAATTTGGTTTAATAATACTGACAGGATGTTTAAGCATGAAGACGATAGGATTGCTGATAAATTATTGCTTCTGAAACTAAAGGAAGGCAATAGTGAGGCATTTGATGCGCTTTATGAAAAGTATTGGCAGGAAATTTACTCAGCTGCCTTTAAACGTTTGCATGATCCCGATCAGGCCAAAGATATTACGCAGGATGTTTTTTTGCAGTTGTGGTTAAAACGCGAAGAAAATAATATCGATAACTTACCAGCCTATTTATTCACTGCCACTAAAAATAAAGTATTAAACTGGATGGAAAAGGAGCGTAAATACACTCCTGTACCTGAACTATTGTTGCAACTCAGGTCATCGCTCGATCGTTCTGATGCCGAACTTTTGGAAAAGGAATTTATGAGGGCTTATGAAGTGTTGATAGATACCTTAACACCCTCGCAGCAAAAAATATTTCGTATGCGCTACCAGCAGGACCTGGCAACCAGCGAAATTGCTGAACAGTTGGATATTTCGCGAAAAACTGTTCAAAACCAATTGGGTAAAGCAGTTGCACAACTCCGCGCTTCATTATTAATTGCTTCTTTGCTGCTTTTGGTGGGCGCTGTCTAAACTTACTTTTCAAATTAACTCTGTATCCTAAATCATATTCCATCTTTTTTTTTAAAAAATATTTTAAAAATGCGTGGGACTATTTCCATTTCGGCGGTCATGTATTTAAAGGCCAAATATATTGCTGATGGAAAAAGACCAATTTCTTAAGTTATTGAAAAAATATCGTGCAGGCGCAGCATCAGACCAGGAGGGCGAATTTCTGGCGGCTTACTATAACCTGTTCGAATCTGAGCCTGATATTACAAATATGCTCAGCGCCGATGAAAAGGAGTTTTTAAATAGCCAGATCAAAGCAGGTATAAAAAGCAAAATAGCACTTCATCAGCAACAACCGTCAACTAAATCATATTCTCTTGTTCGCCGTTTTGCGGCTGCGGCAATAATATTAGTGGCACTTTCAGCTGTGATGTTTATTTATGTACAAAAAATAAACGGCACCAGGTCCACATCGTTTTGGCGTACTGAAAAGGACATTCCACCCGGCGGAAATAAAGCTATACTTACATTAGCCAATGGTAAACAGATTATATTAACTAATGCCCAAAATGGCTTATTGGCACAACAAGGCGCAACGCAAATAAATAAAACTGCTAACGGGCTTATTATTTACAACGCATCGGCTGTAACAAAGAGCGCCGATACCTCTTATAATACTATAACAACTCCACGTGGCGGCCAGTATGTAGTTATATTACCCGACAGCAGTAAAGTTTACCTTAATGCTGCCTCAGCATTAAGGTTCCCGGCGGCCTTTTCGGGTAAATTGCGTACAGTAATGCTAACCGGCGAAGCCTATTTTGAAGTTGCCCATAATAAAGCGAAACCATTTCATGTCATCACTAAGGGCCAAACTGTTGAAGTACTGGGTACTCACTTCAACATTAATGCTTATGATGATGAAAAGGCAATAAAAACAACCTTACTTGAGGGCAGTGTACGTGTTTCGGATGCTGGGAAAGTGGCTATGCTTACCCCGGGTGAGCAGTCGCAAGTTTCCGATCCGTTTATCGCGGTAAGGGGTATAACCATTGATCGGAACGCTAACACCGATGAAGCAGTCGCATGGAAGAATGGTTTTTTCCAGTTTGAGAATGCCGACATCCAAACCATAATGCGCCAGTTTTCGCGCTGGTATAATGTTGATGTAGTGTTCGAGGGCACAGTGCAGGAACGGTTGTTCTCGGGCGAGATTCACCGCAGTCTTACCGTATTACAAGCACTTGACCTGCTGAATTATGCTAACGTGCATTTTAATATTGATGGTAAAAAAATAATTGTATCACCATAATTAATCAAACTATAATTAACACTTAAAACCAGGAAGGTATGGCAAAAAACTTACAGTAACAATATTCAACACCGGAAAGGGGAACAAAGAAAAAACCGCAGAAGTACTTGGAACTACTCCTGCGGAAATATCTGAGTTAACCCTTCTGTCCCGGTAGCAACCAGGGCGGAAAAATAATTTGGACAACTATTTAGATTGTATTAACCCAAACTTTTACAAAAGTAATGAAATTAAATGCTTTTACCAGAGCAATTCGCCCGCTTGGCGAACTGCTATCCCCTAAAGTAATACTGGCAATGAAAATAACCACCTTTTTATTATTGGTAGTTTTGGTTCAGGCAAGTGCCAAAAGCTACAGCCAGATAAATTTGAACGAAAATGATGCGCCTTTAGAAAAGGTGCTCACATCAATTAAAAAACAAACTGGCTATTCTTTTTTTTATGATACAAAGGATGTAAAAAATGCAAAAGTTAGCATCCAGGTAAATGACGTATCGCTTGATCAGGCCCTTTCCATATGTTTTAAAGACCTACCCATAAGCTTTAAAGTTATTCAGAACAATGTTGTTCTAAAGAAAAAAGAAGAATCATTGGTAGGGAAGATACTGGATATGGTATCACTGCCGAAAGATGTTTTTGGCCTGGTAAGCGACGAGAATGGCCCTATACCCGGCGTATCGGTACGGGTAAAAGGAACAGACAAAGTTGCCGTAACTAATGAATATGGCGCATTCACTTTAAAAGGTTTGCATGAGAACGACATACTTATATTTACTTATATAGGATACAAAGCCCAGGAAGTAATAGTTAAAGGCGATGTATCTTCGATTAAAGTAAAACTTGTTAAGGATGTGGCCGGCCTACAGGACGTGGTTGTGGTAGGCTATGGTACAACACAACGTAAAGATTTAACAGGGGCGGTAGCAACAGTTAGTGCAAAAGATATTGAAGATGTACCTTTTACAACCGTAGATAATGCCCTGGCCGGAAAAGCAGCTGGTGTACAGGTAACTAAAACAGATGGTACACCTGGTGGCGCTGTACGTATCCGCATACGTGGGTCAAGTTCGATTTTAGGTGGTAATGATCCGCTGTATGTTATCGATGGCGTACCTGTACAAATACAGTCGAATTTCAATTCGCCGGGTTTTGATGTAAGCAGCCCGGTAGGCAATGATGTTACAGGTTCGGGCGGTGTAAGCACAGGTTTATCAACCTCGTTCGTTAACGGGTTAAATAGTTTAGGCGGCCTAAATGTTGATGATATTGAATCTATTTCCATCCTTAAGGATGCTTCCTCAACTGCTATTTACGGTTCAAAGGCAGCCAATGGCGTAGTTATTATTACTACCAAAAAAGGTAAGAAAGATATGAAACCTGTTATACAGGCTACTTATTACACTACCGTTACCTCGCCTATTACCCCTACCGTTTTAAATGCCGAACAATATCGTACCTTAATGACAGAGGCGGCACAAAATGATAAAAGCTCAAGGGTAGCTGCAGGTAAAACTACTTTCCCGGCCAATACCACGGCCATTTTGAATGATCCTTCTTCATTTTTTGGTACCGCCAATACCGACTGGATTAAAGAGGTAACACGTAATACCGTTTCACATAACGCAGAGGTTTCTGTACAGGGCGGCGGCAATTCATCAAAATATTTCAGTTCAATTTCATATGATGCTGTACCGGGCGTAGTTAGAAATACCGATTATCACCGCATTGCGGGTAAGATCAATCTTGAGAACGAGATCGGCCCTAAATTTAGGTTTATTACCAACCTCATTATGGGATATACCAATCAAAATATTGGCGATGGCGCGTTCGACCAGGCGCTTAAAGCCAGGCCCGATTATACGCCGTACGATGCCAATGGTAACTTCTACGATTTTTCAAATGTTGGTTACTCATATCTTGGTTTCCAAAACCCGGTGGCCTTACTTACAGCTACCAATAATGCTAAAACCATATCCTTGTTGGGTACCCTTTCGGCCGTATATGATATAACAAAAGACCTGCAGTTTAAAAGCACGGTATCGTTAAATTCACAAACGTACAATCAGCGTAATTATACGCCAAGCTACCTTGAGATAGGCAGCTTTTATGGCAGCGTTGCTAACAACGGTGGTATAGGCAGCAATTACAATAGCCGGTTAAGTGATTGGATACTTGAAAATACACTTACCTACAACAAACAGTTAAACAAGGATAATAATATCAACATATTGGCTGGGCAATCGTATGAAACCCGCAAAACAAGCTTCTTTGGGGCAACCGCTACCGGCTATCCTAATGATAATGTGCTGAACAACCTTTCATCGGCAGTTTCACCTTTATTAGTTACAGGCGATGACCCATCTGCACCTCAAAGCTACTTACTTTCATTTTATCTGCGCGCCAATTACAGCCTGATGGATAAATACTTATTTACTTTCACAGGCCGTACCGATGGTTCGTCAAAGCTGGGGCCTGGTAATAAATTCAGCTATTTCCCTTCAGGCGCAATAGGCTGGCGTGTATCACAGGAGAACTTTCTGAAAGACATTTCCTGGATTGATGAGATAAAATTGCGCGGCAGCTACGGCCTTACCGGTACGCAGGATATAGGCGACCAAATGTACCGCACGCTTTACAGCCCGTATTCCTATGGTGGTACAAGCGCCCTTGTGCCAACCCAGTTAGGTAACCAGAATATAAAATGGGAAATAACACGCGAGGCTGATGCAGGTATCGATATATCCTTGTTTAAAAACAGGTTGTATGCTACTGTTGATTATTATAACCGCCACACTGATGGCGACTTGCTTTCGTTGCCCGTTGCACCAAGCAGTTCGTATTCCTCATTGCTGCGTAACGCTGTAGGGTTAAAAAACACCGGTCTTGAGGTTACGCTAGGTGGAGATATTATCCGCACCAAGGATTTCAAATGGGGCGGCTCCATTAACGTAACCTGGCTCAAATCATTGGTTACTAAACTCGATGCTACCGCCGACCTTACCCAAATCGGCAACCTTACCGGTATGGAATATGGTAACACCACACTTGTACAAGGTAAACCGGTTGGTTTAATAACAGGCCTTACTGTAACCGGCATAATAAAGACCCAGGCACAGCTTGATGCTTATAAAAAAGAACTGGGACCTATTTATGCACAATATATATTCCCATATTTAAGTATTGGCGACCCAATGTATAAGCTGCAAGATGAGGGCAGTGGTAATAAATATCCTGATTTTAACACTATTATCGGCGAGGCAGCACCTAAATACTACGGCGGTATTGATCAGGAGTTCACCTACAAAAACTTTGATCTTGAATTTTACTTCACATTATCGCATGGCGGTAAATTGTTTTGGGGCGACCACGTTTCAAGCGTTGAATTTGTGGGTAGCTCGAATGCTAACGTAGTAATGCTCAATAGGTATAATGCCAATAATACCAGCTCTAACCAGCCACGCATAGTGTTAAATAATGATGATGGGTTTTATTACAAAAACAACATGGACCTGTTTAGCTCTTCATACTTAAAGTTGCGTACGGTTACTTTCAATTACCGGTTTACCAAAGCGCCGTGGATGGAAAGGGCCGGGCTGAAAAGCGTTGCACTCTTTGCTTCGGGCACAAACCTATTCACTATTACCAAGTACCCGGGCAATGATCCTGAAACTTCGGATGACCCATACAGTGTACAGGGCGGATATTTTGACGTGAGCAACTATCCTACAACCCGTTCATTCTCATTAGGTATTAAAGCTGGTTTTTAACTTTTAACAAGCAGAACAATGAAACGTAGAAATATAAAATATATACTGTCAGTATTAACAGTATCGTTCCTGTGGTCATGCAAAAAGGAATTGAATGTTTACCCTACAACCCAGGAGGTTGATGGTAATGTGATTGTTGACGCAAAAAGCGCCTCAACCGTTTTAAATGGAGTTTATTACCGTTTTGCAAACGGGGGTACTGATAATAACACCGTTCCATCGGTAAAATGGACGGATGTTAATGAGATCCTTCCTTCCGAACTTTGCGGCTCATTAACTAATTCAAGCGGCGATGACCAGGTTTATACATTAACCCTTAACGCAAGTAGTTATTCGCCAGGCATACTTTGGGCGTATGGTTACCAACTGGTAAATGCCGCAAACGGTTTTCTTAAAAACGTTGCCCCTGTAACCACCATACCCGCAGCTACAAAAAAGCAGATGATTGCCGAGGCAAAATTTTTACGTGCTTTTGGTGATGCTGAATTGCTACTTTACTTTGGGCAATATTATGATACCAATAGCAAGTATGGTATTATTTTGCGCGATGAATTTGTAACATCAAATAATATCGCCTTGCCCCGTTCAACTGTGGCCCAGACTTACACTGCTATACTGGCCGACTTGGATGCAGCCATTCCTGATCTGCCTAAAGTAAATACCACTGCATATTATGCTAATGCATCGGCAGCAAAAATACTCGAGGCGCGTGTGCTTATAAACCGTGGCGCCGCCGGCGACATGGCCAAGGTGATAAGCCTCACAACCGATGTAATAGCTAACGGAGGTTTCTCTCTTGAAGCGAGCGAGAAAGACCTGTTTCTTTCAAAAGGGTTTTCAAGCAGCGAGGTTATTTTGGGCCTGCAACCATTCCCAACTGAAACCTATAAGTTTCAGGATAACCAATATTACGGACAGTACCCCGCATCTCCAACCTTTGTTACTTTGCTGGCAAATGACCCGCGCAACCAGTGGGTATATAGAGACGACCAGGGCGGAACTGTTTACGGCGGCTATTACGGCAATATAAACGAAATAGCTAAGTACTACTCGGGCGATACCGGCAACCCGATTCAAACACCACTTTCTGAAACCTGTTATGCCTTTCGTTTATCAGAAGCATATCTGCTAAGAGCCGAGGCTAACGCTACTTTGGGAACAAACGTCAGCGACGCTAAAACTGACCTTAAATTGATTGAAAAAGCAGCCGGAATTAATGATGACCCAGCAGTTGATGCAGCTTCTGCTTCAGACCTGCGCATATTAGTATTGAAAGAAGAGATCAAGAATTTCTTTTCAGAAAATGGTGCTGATTGGTTTGCCTTGCGCCGTTTGCCGCTGGAGGATGCACAGGTAATACAACCGGCAATTAATAATATACATTACATATTGCCAATTCCGCAAACTGAACTCAACCTAAACAATCAACTGACACAAAACCCATAATGCTATGAAAAAGTATATTTTAACAAGCTTTTCGGTTGCTTTTGTATTACTTGCATTTGTTAATTGCACCTCCGCTGCAAAAAAAAAATATGATATTAAGGGAACAGTAAAAGGTGTTACATCGGGCATGGTAAAACTGGTGCGCCGTAATGACGATGACCGCACTTCAAAAACTATTGACAGCGCAGTTATAACCAACGGCACATTCGAGTTAAAAGGAACTGTTCCCACTGCCGAAATGATGTCGGTAGAATTGGTGCCGGGCAATTGGAGTTTCAGTATTTTTGTAGAAAATGCGCCTATAACCGTTACAGCCGATACTACCGGTTCACAGCATTACGACTATACCCAGTACGGTATGGGTAAAGGAGCCGCAATAACAAAATTTACTGAAAAAGGCTCAAAGAATTATGATGACTGGATGGCGTATCAGAACGATCCCGGCCAAAAACAATTCGACCCTCAGTTTGCCGAGCTTGATAAAAAGTTCAAAGCGACTGGTAAGGACATTGATGCACAATATAAGGTGCGCGATGAAATGGATTCGGTACGAAAAATGCTTTACGCCTGGCAACTGAAAAAGATAAACGATTATGTTGATCAAAATCCGTCGTCGGTAGCTGGTGTATATATGTTCAACCAGTATTATATGTTTAATAGTGGTACTATGCCATATGCCGACCTGGATGCAACACTTAAAAAGTATACCGGCGATGCAAAGGCCTCCCCTTACTATGCTAGTTTAGTAACATCCCGCGCTAAACTTGCCGCTGTACAGGTAGGGCAGGTGGCGCCTGATTTTACACTGCTTAAACGCGACAGCACAAAGCTTACCCTGTCATCAATGCGCGGTAAATACATGATGATCGACTTTTGGGCAAGCTGGTGCCATCCCTGCCGCCAGGCCATACCGCATTGGAAAGAGGTATATCAAAAGTACCATGACAAAGGTTTTGAGATACTAAGTGTTTCTGACGATAACCGCTGGAAGGACTGGACAAAGGCCATGGATGAAGAAAAAATGCCATGGGCGCAGGTTGATGACCGCTTCTCGCGCAAAAATATGCCTGCCGATGTCGGTAGCCTGTACATGACCACTTTTATTCCTTTTTATGTATTGCTTGACAAAGAAGGAAAGATACTGGTTTACACCGGCGACGAGGCTAAAATTGATGCCAAGCTGAAAGAGGTTTTTGGCGAATAATGGGATCAGGTTACACTATGCCCGGTTCTTTCCAGGCATTGTGTTTCTCTTAATAATTGATCTTCAATACAATCAAAGAAATTATAGCTATGAAAAATCTGAAGATTAAACTTTGGAAAAAATATCAGAATTATGAAAACAATAATATACCGTTATGTATGGTTCGTTGTAGCATTTTTTGCTATAACTAATATCGGCTGGTCACAGCAACCAAAAAGCCCGTTAAAAATTTTATTTGTAGGATATGATGTTTCGCGGCCTGCAAATTCCGGTTCTGTTATAAAAAAAAGACAGGAATTTTCTGAAAAGGATTCGGTAAGGATGCCTGCATTTAAGGCCTTGCTGCAAAAATATTTTGCAGAAGTAAAAACCATCGACTGTCGCGATTGGAAGGTCAGCGATTCCAATCCTTATGATGTTACCATTTTCGATTATAGCACAAGACAACTGGAACCTGCAAAATTTGGGAAGAAGCCTGATGGGAGCGATGATTATACTGCGGCAAGATACCTGCCCGATAATTATTCAAAGCCTGTAGTATTTATCGCCATCACTGCCGGCACTATGGGTGAAAGAATAGGCCTTAAACTCGACTGGCTGTGCGAATGTCTTGATAAGGATGCACACCATGTGAATGCTCATCACGCAATTTTTACTGGGCCGCTTGAAAAAGTTACGCCAACTTTCAAAATGCAAAACACGCCCGATGGTATATATCACTATTCAACTGGCGATACCGTGCCCAAACAAATACCTATGTGGGAAGTTCAGACTGCGGGATACATCAATACACCAGGCTTTAGGGTTGGCTTGGTATCGCGTGGCAATAGGTTTACTGATTCGCCGGACGCTGAAGTGATCTCAAGTGGTGTTTGCCAAAAAGATGTTGGCGCGGTAGCGCTGGGAAGGCAGGGTAATTTCTTTCTTTGGGGGTTCAGCGCATCGCCACTACAAATGACTGACGAAGCAAAGAAGGTTTTTGTTAACGCGGTTGCGTATATGAAACAATTTGATGGCAAAACCCCCATTGCACGGAAGTGGAATGAAAAGATGGCCACTACCGATGATGTAAAGGAAATAATAGCAAGTGCCACAAAAGAAAAGTACGACGAGGAAGTAAAAACGCTGAATGAATTTAATGAGAATAATAAAAAAGAAAAAAAGCGGATTGATGACAAAGTAGCAGCCGGTCAGCAGTTAACTGAAACTGAAAAGGAAATGCAGCCATATTTGGGCACTGAAGAAGCTATTCCATCTTGGGACGACTACTTAAAACAAGTTATGGGGCCATTATCCAGTCGTTTTGGTACGGATGCCCCTGCCTTTCAAAAATACTTGAAGGATAACTTTGCTTACTTGTATTGCGATCCACAGGGCTTCTTTTCTTATACAGTTGATGAAGACGCAAAAAAAATCGGCGTACCTAATCACGACAAACGCTTTTTGACTACCTGCATCAATATGCTGCAACAAAAAAAGGATCAGGATTTGGCAATGCGTATGCTTAAGAAATACACCGCTAAAGATTTCAATACAGTAGGCGAATGGCGCAACTGGTATGCAAAAAACAGCAGCAAACTATTTTTTACTGAAACAGGGGGTTATAAGTTCCTTGTTAATACGTACAATTAATGAAGTGGGGATTAATAATAGCCTTCCTGTTGCAAATAGTTTCGGCAAGGGCGCAAAATACCACCAGTTTTAGGCAGAAAATAGCCGTTGCAGTCAGTGTGCTTAAATGTGAAGATCCTGATGAGCAACATCCTGTTACCCTTAATGCAGAGTTAATTAACGCTGTGGGCAGCGATAGTGTAGCGATAATTATAAAGGCACGCATAGCGCCCGGATGGCACATTTATGCTTACGTGCCATCTACAATGCCTTACATTGTTAGCGAATATATTGTTAAACCCGATGCAAATGTTAAACTGGCAGGAGATTGGGAAAAAAGCAAACCAACACCTACAATGATGGATAAAGGAGTACTTATTTATGAGAAGGAAGCGGTATTTATCCATAAACTGATAAAGAAATCTGGCAGTGCAACAGGAAGCATAAGCGCCGGGTTATATTATCAAACCTGCAATTTGAGACAGTGCTTGCCGCCTATTGAAAAAACCTTCGAATTAAAGTATTGAACAACTTTTATACAAACAGACATGATCGTGCCCCGGATATATAAGTGAATAATCTTAGTGGTACAGGATAAGATATAATATAATGATTGCAACAATTTTTAATAAATAGCTTAAACCCATAACTAATAACAGAAAATATGAAAACAAACAAAGTAATGGGTGCCCTTGTTATGCTTTTGTTTTTGCAGCAGGGCTTCGCACAAACCGCAAAACAGTTTACTATAAACGGCAAGCTAACAGGCGCGCATGTTGATTCGGTGTTATTTTATTACCAGGATGCCGCAGGTAAATATGCGCATATTGAAAAGCCTGTAGTAAATGGCCAGTTTACCTTAAATGGCGATATCGCCCAACCGGGCAGTTCGCGGATCTTGTTCAAAAAAACGGGCGAGGTAATATCTCGCTATGAACAGCAGGATAAAATGCGTGAATTTTACATCGAACCTGTTACATTAACGCTTACCGGCGATCCATCCAGCATTCAAAGCTTAAAACTAACAGGTTCCAAAACAGAAGATGAAAACATGGAGCTGCAAGCAAAAATAGCACCCATTCGCGAAGATATGAAACCACTTGAAGCAGCATTCATGAATGAAAAAGACCATGAAAAAGCCGCCGCTATCCATGACAAATTCGAACCTTACAACGCCCGTATAAAGAAGATCACCTACCAGTTTTTTCTCGATCATCCCAACTCATACGTAACCCTTGATATGATGCGGTTTTCCGTTTCGAATATGAGCCTTGATTCGGCCAAACAGGTTTACAATGCATTTAACGATGAATTGAAAGCAACTGATGGGGCGAAAGATATAGCAAAGAATATTAAACAGGTTGAAGCAGGTTCGCCGGGTGCTATGGCCCCCGTGTTTACCAAGACGGATATTAATGGCAAACAGCTTTCGCTAAGCGATTTTAAAGGAAAATATGTGATGCTTGATTTTTGGGCAAGCTGGTGTGTGCCCTGCCGCAAAAGCAACCCGCATATGATAGAGCTATACAATAAATACAAAAGCAAAGGCTTTGATGTAATTGGTATTGCCGATGATGATGGTAAGCCCGTTGTATGGAAAGCAGCAGTTACCAAAGATAATGTAGGTATTTGGCACAATGTAACCCGTGGTTTAAATTGGGATCTGCTCAGGGCCAATAAACCTAATCCCGATGATCTTGACCAGCAATATGGTATTGCTTCTATCCCCACCAAAATACTTATAGGCCCTGATGGTAAAATACTTGGCCGCTTTGGCGACAGCTTTGGAGGCACTGAAGAGGATATGGACAAAATGCTGGCCTCAATTTTTGACAAATAACCGAACCAACTAACCCAATAAATTATGAAGGCAAAGAAAATTTTTAGTGTTGTTGCAACACTAATGCTGTTGCAACAGGCTTATGCGCAACAGGGTGCAGGTAAGCCATTTACCATTAATGGTACGCTGCATGGCGCGCATGTGGACTCGGTGTTATTTTTTTATGAGGATGCGGCCGGTAATTATGCACATCAAAAAAAGCCAGTTGTAAACAACAAGTTTACCATAACCGGCAATATAAGCCAGCCTGGCAGCGGCCGGGTTATGTTTAAGAAAGCCGGCGAAGTAATTTCGCCCTATGACCAATACAAAAGGGTACGAGAGTTTTACATTGAACCCGGAGCGTTAAAGTTGAGCGGCGACCCTGCCGACCTGAAAGGTTTAAAATTAACCGGTTCGAAAAGTGAAGATGAAAACCAGGAGCTCAACAATAAGATTGACCCTATCCGCGAGGAGATGAAGCCGCTTGAAGAAAAATATACAAAAGCGAATAAAGAATATATGGATGCGGAAAAAAACAAGAAGCCAGTTTCAGTATTGGATTCGCTAAAATATATAGCCGCAGGCCTTCACGATCAGTTCGACCCCTATGATTTCCGCATTAAAAAAATAACCTACCAATTCTTTCTCGATCATCCAAATTCCTATGTAACACTGGATATGATGCGTGGCTATACATCTAATATGAGTATCGACTCTGCCAAACGGGTGTATAATGCATTTAACGATAAGATGAAAGCAAGCTCTGGTGGTCAAGAAATAGCGAAAAATATTAAGCAAATAGAAGCGGGTTCGCCCGGCGCAATGGCGCCATTGTTTACCAAAACAGATATTAACGGCAACCCGCTTTCATTAAGCGATTTTAAAGGCAAATATGTGATGCTTGATTTTTGGGCCAGTTGGTGTGTACCCTGCCGCAAAAGCAACCCACATATGATTGAGCTTTATAATAAGTACAAAGGTAAAGGCTTTGATGTTATAGGCATTGCCGATGATGACGGCAGGCCCGAAGTATGGAAGGCAGCCGTTACGAAGGATAATGTAGGTATTTGGCACAATGTAATGAGGGGAATAAATATGGATATGATAATGAAACATATTCCCAACCCTAATGATCTGGACGAACAATACGGTATTGCATCCATCCCTACAAAAATACTGATAGGCCCGGATGGCAAAATACTTGGTCGCTACGGTGATAGCTTTGGCGGCTCCGAAGAAGACATGGACAAAATGCTGGCCTCAATTTTTGACGTAAAACCATAAAAACATGAAGAAGATATTATTATTTATTCCCTTGGTAATAGCCATAGGTAAAGTAAATGCCCAGCAGGGCAATATTGTTATTGAAGGTACTGCCGATGCCAAATACAATGGCGAGTATGTGCATATTTATAACAACGTGCTTAAAGAAAAGCACGATAGCACCATTATAGCC
>Ga0105237_10001211_pt1 | contig 34512 bp, 28 predicted proteins | sample KBSC24metaG_FD_81520 | JGI IMG/M metagenome (GOLD analysis project Ga0105237, IMG submission 81520) | Corn rhizosphere microbial communities from Kellogg Biological Station, Michigan, USA - KBS C2-4 metaG | ecosystem: Host-associated > Plants > Roots > Rhizosphere > Soil | place: Michigan, USA... | reverse complement strand
CGCGCCAGCGGCCCGGATCATAAATGAGCATCGTCACGAAACACGGTCGTCATGGCCGGGCTTGACCTGCGCCGGGTGGGTGGGCGGCTCGAGGCCGCCCATGGACGGTGCGGAGGATCAAACCGCCTTGTCAGGCCCGACGCGCACCACCATCTTGCCGAGATTGTCGCCCTTGAAGAGGCCGATAAAGGCCTTGGGCGAATTCTCGACGCCGTCGACGACCGTCTCGCGCCACTTCATCTTGCCTTCCTTGGCCCACTTCGCCATGTCGCGGTGAAAGTCCGCCTGCATGTCGGTGTGGTTGGAGACGATGAAGCCTCTGAGCGTCAGGCTGAGACCGATCGCCATCGCGAGGTTGCGCGGTCCGGGCATGAGTTCTGTCGCGTTATAAATGTCGATCATGCCGCACAGCGCGATGCGCCCGTTCGGCCGCATGTTGTTCAGCGCGGCTTCGAGATGCGCGCCGCCGACATTCTCGAAATAGACGTCGATGCCTTCGGGGAAGGCGCGCGTCACGGCGGCGTTGAGATCGCCTGCGGTCTTGTAGTTGATCGTCTGATCGACGCCGAGTTCCTTCAAGTATTTCACCTTCTCGTCCGAGCCGGCCGACCCGACGACGTAGCACCCCTTCGCCTTGGCGATCTGGCAGGCGACCGATCCGACTGCGCCGGATGCCGCCGACACGAAGACGCGCTCGCCGTCTTTCAAGGCCGCGATGCGCATGAGGCCGACATAGGCCGTCATGCCCGGCATGCCGAGCGCGCCGAGATAGGATTGGATCGAAACTTGCGGATCGAACTTCTGCACGTCCTGGCCGCCTGAGACGTACCACTCGCGCCAGCCATTCATGCTTTGCACGAAATCGCCGACCTTCAGCTTGTCGTTGCCGTTGGACGCGACGACCTGGCCGACGGCGCCGCCTTGCAGGACCTGGCCGATCTGGAAGGGCGGCACGTAGCTTTTGCGGTCGACCATGCGGCCGCGCATGTAAGGATCCACCGAAATATAGCTGTTGCGGACGAGCACCTGGCCGGCTGCCGGCGTGGGGACGGGTGTCTCGGCGACTTCGAAATTATCGGCCGTGGGAAGGCCGACAGGGCGGCTTTTCAGGCGGATTTCGTGGTTTTTCTGGTTGTCCATGGGACGTCTCCTGACGCGGTAAAGGGTTTGATATCAAGGCGGTTAACCTAGCAGCGAAGGCATGTGTAACAAGACGAAACATTTTATGAGTCGCTTCGCCGCCGCCCGCCTGCCCTTATCTCCCTGTATTTCCGACGAGATTCGTTTTTGGCTCCCTTGAGGATTCGCAACGGCGATAGGCTTAAGGCCGCGGTGATTGGCGCCGGCGCGTTCGGCCGTCACCACGCCTCGAAATATCGCGGCATCGACGGCGTCGACCTGATTGCCGTCGCCGATCCCTGTCCTGAAGTGCGCAAGGCTTCGCTCGCCAATCATGGTGTACACGCCGTCGCGGACTGGCGCGATCTTCTCGGCAAGGTTGATCTCGTCAGCGTCTGTTCGCCGGCGGTCACGCATGCCGCGATCGTGCGGGCGTTTCTGAACGCCGGCGCAAATGTGCTGGTCGAAAAGCCGATCGCCACCAGTCTCGAAGATGCCGATGCGCTCGTCGCACTCGCGGCCAACACCGGCCGGGTGCTCACCGTCGGCCACCAGGAACGCTTCGTCTTCGCCGGCACTGGCCTCCTCGACAGTCCGGAGGTTCCGCTCGATATCTCGTGCTGGCGCATGGGTCCATGGACCGGACGCAGCGCCGACGTCAGCGTCGTCCTGGATCTCATGATCCACGATCTCGATCTCGTGCATCAGCTGGTGCCGTATTCGGTGCGCAACGTTTCGGCGCGGGCCTTTGCGCAGCATGGCTTGCTCGCCGACGAAGTGAACGCATCGGTGACATTCTCGAACGGCACCGCCGCGCATTTGGAAACCAGCCGCATCTCGGAACTGCGCCGTCGCGGCATGCGCGCCGAGTATCGCGACGGTGTGATCGAGATCGATTTCATCACCCGCAAGGTCAGGAACACCACGCCCCGGCCCTTGAAGGCGCTCGAGATGGGCGATCCGTTGGCCGAGTCGGTGGCGGCCTTCGTGCTTTCGGTCCGCCATGGCGCGCCGCCGCTGGTACGTCCGCAGGAAGCGCGCCGCGCACTGCAGACCGCGCTCCTGATCGACGATGCCGCCGATCATGGACCCGATGCCCGTGCGCGCGAGGCCTATGTGGCCGTCGCAGCGGCCCGCTGATCCCGGCAAAAACAAACCCGCAGAATCAGGAAGGCGTACCGTCCGGAGCCTGTTCCCTTGCCACCCGTGCTTCGGCGGCGGCGAACATAGCCTTGAAGCGCGGATGGTCGCGCAAGGGTTCGAGATCGGGATCGATCATCGTGTAGAACAACGCGCCACGCGCCACTCTCTCGAAGAAGACCGTCAACATCTCGAGCGCAGCGTCTGCGTCTTTCAACTGGGCCGTGAGGGCGCAGGCAAAATTGTACCGCATGTTGATGTTGTCGGGATCGACCAGAAGAGCCCGCTCGATCCACTCCTTGGCACGCTCGGACTCGCCAAGAACCGCGAGTGCATTCACGCCGAAGCTCATCGCATTGCCGTTGCTGCGATCCTGCGCGATGACTTTTTCCGTGCGCGCGAGCGCGATTTGCGCAGCACGCTGCGTAGCCTTGGTATCTCGGAGCGCGGTGTAGACGGTGACCAGCATTCCCGGCGAACCAAAGTCCGTGTCCATCAGTGCGGTAGCCTTCTCGTAGTACCGCGCGGCGTCCTGAAATCGCTTTTGTCGAATATGAATCTGCGCTGACTGAACGTTGACCAACCAGGATTCCGTGTCGAGCCGGCGTGCGATCTCAATTTCTGCGTCGGCTTCCTCGATGTTTCCCTCCTCCAGCAGTATTCTTGCCTTGATTGCGTGGGCGTCAGCCAAATTGGCGTCCAAGGCGAGCGCCTTTTCTGCAGAAGCTTTTCCGCCGTCGCCCCGCCCATTGCGCCAGCGCGTTTCCATTTGTGCGCTCGCCATCAACGTCCAAGCCTCTGCGTAATGCGGATCGATCTCGGTTGCGCGGCTGCAGAGGCGAATGATGGCCTCTTCCTGCCTGGAATCGCCAAAGTTGCCGGCAATGAAATACTGGCGCGCCATGAGAAGAAGATTGTAGGCCTCGACATTGTCGGTGCCGCGGTGGGTGATGGCCTTCTTCTCTTCCGGCAGAAGCTTGAGCTTTAGCGCCGCGACGATGGCTTCCGATATCTCGTCCTGAAGTGCGAAGATGTCGTTCAGGTCGCGGTCGTAGCGCTCGGCCCAAACATGTCCCCCCGAACCGCCATCGATGAGCTGCGCCGTGATGCGCACCCTGCCGCCGGCTTTGCGTACGCTTCCTTCCAGAATGTGATTGACCCTCAACTGACGGGCGACCTGCGACACGTCAACGCTTTTGCCCTTGAACTGGAACGCCGTGTTACGCGCGACGACGAAGAGCGACGATACTTTGCTCAGGTCCGTGATGATGTCCTCGCTGATGCCGTCGCTGAAATAATCCTGTTCCACGTCGCCGCTCATGTTGGCGAAGGGAAGAACACAGATCGACAATTTCCGGGCTTCCTGCACTTTTGGTTCCTCTGTCTCTTCAGGCCGAGCGGTACGGACTGAAAACACGTGCACCGGACGCTCAATATTCTTGACCGTGTGTTCGCCCATGTCCTCGAACACGCAGGGCAGCTTACCCTCAACGTTGTCTCGGACCACCTTGGAAAGCGCGACGCCGCCCGAGGGCGCAAGGCTTTGCAGTCGCGCCGCCACGTTAACGCCGTCGCCATAGATGTCGTCGCCGTCGATGACGATTTCGCCAAGGTTGATGCCGATCCGGTAGCGAATGCGCTTGGCCTTGTCGGCTTCCGCCTTCTCTGTCGCCTCCTGTATGGCCAAAGCGCAATTCACAGCGGCGACCACGCTGGAGAACTCGACCAAGGCGCCGTCGCCTAACAGCTTGAATACCCGCCCGCCATGCTCGGACACACGGGGGTCAAAGATGTTGCTGCGGTTTGTTTTGAGCCGTTCCAGCGTTCCGGTTTCGTCAGCCTCCATCAGGCCGCTGTACCCGACCACATCGGCAGATAGGATTGCGGTCAGTTTGCGCTGCATAGCAGGGGACCAGAATACGCGTGGCATAGCCTAACCGGTTGGCGAGGCGTTGTTCACCCCCAAATCGTGCGCGAATTCCCTGAAGGCGCAGACTCTTTTACCCGGCACCATACCGCGCTAAAGACCGTGCATGACGGACCGTTTTCGCATCGCGCTTGCCCAGCTCAATCCGGTGATGGGCGACATTCACGGCAATCTCACCCGCGCGCGCGCCGCGCGGGCGGATGCCGCGAAGGCCAGGGCCGACGTTATTCTGTTCCCCGAGCTCTACATCGTCGGCTATCCGCCCGAGGACCTGGTCCTGAAGCCGGCACTCCAGTCGGATGCGCGCGAAGCCATCGAGAAGTTCGCTTTAGATACGGCTGACGGCGGACCGGCGGTGCTCGTCGGCGCGCCCTGGGTCGAGAACGACAAGCTCTACAATGCCTTTCTTCTGCTCGATGGCGGCAAGATCGCGGGCAAGACCTTCAAATACGACCTGCCGAACTACGGCGTGTTCGACGAAAAGCGCGTTTTCGCCGCGGGCCCCTTGCCGGGACCGTTCAGCATCCGCGGTGTGCGCGTCGGCGTTCCGATCTGCGAGGACATCTGGACTTCGGAAGTTACCGAATGCCTCGCCGAGACGGGTGCGGAAATCCTCGCCGTACCCAACGGCTCGCCTTTCGAGGCCGGCAAGGAAGACGTGCGCGCCAACCTGATCGCGGCGCGAGTCAGCGAAACGAAACTGCCGCTCGTCTATCTGAACCAGGTCGGCGGCCAGGACGAACTCGTCTTCGATGGCGGCTCGACCGTCGTCAACGCTGACCTCTCGACGGCGATCGTCATGCCGTCATGGCGGGAGAGCGTCGTCATGTCGGAGTGGACGCGCAAAGGCGCGACCTGGGTGTGTGCGTCCGGCGTGCGCGCCGCGAGCGAGGAGCGCTCGCACTCGGTCTATCACGCGATGATGCTGGGATTGCGCGACTATGTGAACAAGAACCGCTTCTCCGGCGTCGTGCTCGGCCTTTCCGGCGGCATCGACTCCGCGCTCTCCGCCGCCGTCGCCGTCGATGCGCTCGGCAAGGATCGCGTGCGCTGCGTCATGCTGCCGTCACGCTATACCTCGAAGGATAGTCTCGACGATGCGGCCGAATGTGCAGGCCTGCTCGGCGTGCCTTATGAGACGGTCGCGATCGAAAGCGTGGTCGAAGCCTTCGGCAACGCGCTTGCGCCCACCTTCTCGAACCGGCGCGCCGATACGACCGAGGAGAACATCCAGAGCCGCGCGCGCGGCGTCATCCTGATGGCGATCTCCAACAAGTTCGGGCCGATGGTCCTGACCACCGGCAACAAGAGCGAGATGAGCGTGGGCTACGCCACACTCTATGGCGACATGTGCGGCGGCTACAATGTTCTGAAGGACATCTACAAGACCGAAGTGTTCCGCCTGGCGCGTTGGCGCAACCAGTTCGTGCCCGAAGGCGCGCTCGGACCGCCCGGCCGCGTCATTCCCGAGCGCATCATCACCAAGGCGCCGACCGCGGAACTGCGCGAGAACCAGAAGGACCAGGATTCGCTCCCGCCCTACGAGATGCTCGACGGCATCCTCGAGTGCCTGGTCGAGAACGAGATGACGTTCGAAGACACCTGCGCCAAGGGCTACCATCCCGCCACCGTCAAGCGCATCGAGCAGCTGCTCTATGTCAGCGAATACAAGCGCCGCCAGGCGCCGCCGGGCGTGAAGATCTCTGCGCGCAATTTCGGCCGCGACCGACGCTATCCCATCACCAATGCGTTCCGCGATGCGCGGGACTAGCGCGTCATGACCATCGTCGTCCGCGTGCCGCCTTCGCCCACCGGCTATCTCCAGGTCGGTAACGGCCGCATGGCCGTGCTCAACGCGCTGTTCGCCCGGAAGAACGGCGGCAAACTGATGCTGCGCATCGACGATACCGACGACACGCGTTCGACGAAGGAATATGAAGACGCGATCCGCGAGGACTATGCCTGGCTCGGGATCGAGCACGACGTTTTCGCGCGTCAGTCGGACCGTGTCGCGCAGTATGGCGAAGCGGCGGAGAAACTGAAGAGCTCTGGCCGGCTTTATCCCGCTTATGAAACCGCCGATGAACTCGAGCGCAAGAGAAAGCGCCAGATGGCGGCGCACAAGCCTCCGGTCTATGACCGCGCAGCGCTCTCCCTGAGCGCAGCCGATATCGCGAAGTTCGAAGCCGAAGGGCGAAAGCCGCATTGGCGCTTCAAGCTCAGCCACCAAAAGGTCATGTGGAACGATCTCATCCGCGGGCCGGTCGAGATCGACACCTCGTCGCTCTCCGATCCGGTGCTCATCCGCGAGGATGGTCGCTTCCTCTACACGCTGCCCTCGGTGGTGGACGACACCGACTTTGCGATCACGCATGTCATCCGCGGCGAAGATCACGTGACCAACACCGCGCCGCAGATCGAGATCTTCGAGGCGTTGGGCGCGCCGGTGCCGGAATTCGCGCACTATCCGCTCTTTATCCTGCCGGGCGGCGAAGTGTTGTCCAAGCGCCTCGGCTCGGTGTCGCTGCGCGCCATTCGCGAGGAGGGGATCGAGGCGCTCGCGCTCGCCTCCTATCTCGCCAGGATCGGCACGTCCGACGCAATCGAGCCGCGCGCTTCGCTCGACGCCCTGGCCGCCGACTTCGCACTGGAAAAGATCGCGCGCGCGCCGGCGCATTTCGACGTCGCGGAGCTTCTCGTGCTCAACGGCAAGCTGCTTCATCTCTTGCGGTATGACGCCGTCGCCGAGCGTCTCGCGGCGCTCGGCGTTTCCGGCGGCGCGGCGTTCTGGGAAACCGTGCGGCCCAACTTGACGAAGCTCGAAGACGCAGTGCTGTGGTGGCACGTGGTGAACGGCCCGGTGACGCCGGTGATCGAGGACGAGAAAGTGACCGCCGTCGCCGCTGCGCTTCTGCCGAACGAACCTTGGGATGAAAACACCTGGGCGGCGCTGACAAAACCTGTGTCGGAAGCAACCGGCATGAAAGGCCGGGCGCTCTTTCACCCTTTGCGTCTGGCGCTCACGGGGCGCGGCGATGGACCCGAACTGAAAAAGCTGCTACCGCTCATCGGACGCGCAAGAGCCCTTGCGCGCCTCAAAGGGGAAACGGCGTGATCGCTCGCCGCCACATTATCCGGACCCTGATTTGCGGCTGACGCCGCAAAAACCCTCTCGCTCGCCCACATCGCCGATCAGCCCTTACCTCTCCCATTCACGGGAGAGGTCGAAAATGCGGAGCATTTTCGGGTGAGGGGACGTTCATCACAAATCACGCTATGACTAAGGCCATGACCATCCGCCTCTACAACACGCTGACGAAATACAAGGACGTGTTCGATCCCATCGATCCGACGAATGTGCGGATGTATGTCTGCGGGCCGACGGTCTACGACTTCGCGCATATCGGCAACGCGCGGCCGGTCATCGTCTTCGACGTGCTCTTCCGCCTGCTGCGTCACGTCTATGGCGACAATCACGTCACATACGTCCGCAACATCACGGACATCGACGACAAGATCAACGCGCGCGCGCTGGAGCGCCGGGGAAATCGCGACATCCTGACCGCGTTGCGCGAGCTCACGCAAGACACGCAAAGCGTCTATCTCGAAGACGTCTCGGCGCTCGGCAACCTGCCGCCGACCTACACGCCGCGCGCCACCGAGCATGTGGCGCAGATGACCCAGATGATCGCGCGCCTGATCGCGGCCGGGCACGCCTATGTCGCAGAGGGCCATGTCCTCTTCGACGTCTCGTCGAAGTCGGATTACGGCAAGCTCGCGCGCCGCTCATTGGTCGACATGATCGCCGGTGCGCGCATCGAAGTCGCGCCCTACAAGAAGAACGCGATGGACTTCGTCCTATGGAAACCGTCCGACGCCGACACGCCGGGCTGGGACAGTCCTTGGGGGCGCGGGCGGCCCGGCTGGCATATCGAATGCTCGGCCATGGCGCGCGAATATCTCGGCGAGACCTTCGACATCCATGGCGGCGGCATCGATCTCGTCTTTCCGCACCACGAGAACGAAATCGCCCAGAGCGAAGGCGCGCACAACGACCGGCCGCTGGCGAATGTGTGGATGCACAACGGCTTTCTCAACGTCGAAGGCGAGAAGATGTCGAAGTCGCTCGGTAACTTCGTCACCATCAACGCGCTCTTGAAGGATTGGCCCGGCGAGGTGTTGCGTTTCAACATGCTCAGATCGCACTACCGTCAGCCGATGGACTGGACGGTCGCCGGCATGAACGAGAGTTGGAAGACGCTCGAGCGCTTCTATGGCGTGAGCGAACCCCTCGCCGATCCGAGGTTGGGCGAAGGCTTTCTCGAAGCCTTGTCCGACGATCTCAACACGCCCCAGGCGATCGCCGAATTGCACAAGGGCAGTGATCTCGAACTCGCCGGCGGTCTCGGCCTTCTGGGATTCTCCAACACGCAAATCCGCATCGAAGCGAAAAAACCGCTCGACACCGTCGCGATCGCCGATGCCATCGAAGCGCGCAACGCCGCCCGCAAGGCGAAGAACTTCACGGAGTCCGACCGCATCCGCGACGAGTTGCTGGCAAAGGGCATTCTGCTGAAGGACGGCCCCGGCGGCACGACGTGGGAGGTGAAGCGATGAGCGCTGTCCCCTCACCCGACAGCCGCGTTGCGTCTGCCGACCTCTCCCGCAAGCGGGAGAGGTTTGGCTTATCTCTCCCGTTCACGGGAGAGGTCGGAAATGCGCCAGTATTTCCGGGTGAGGGATCCGCCCATCGCGATTATCTTGTTGTTTTCAACCGCTTAAAATATTTCTGCCAGACACTATTCCCATTGGTGAATTCATTCCTATATGGCTCGGATGGACCAAAGCGCGCTCACGCACCCCGTTTCCCCCGTCATCGCGGCGGCGCTTTTGCGCGGGCCACGGAGTCGGCCGGGGGGAGGGGTGTGCGAGAAAAGCGTAAAACCGACGAACAATTTTGTTGCCGAAGGCAAACGCGCCGGCGCACGCCTCGGCAATCGCAATGCGCTACGGCATGGCCGGCGTTCGGCGGTGTATCGCGAGCGCCGCAGGGCGCTTCGCGAACAGCGCCGGGCGCTTCACCGCATGCTCGCCCGCGCCCGTGCGCATTGCCGGCTGATGCGCGAAACCGCGCACGCTCTCAACGCGCAGCTTGCAGCGGGAGTTTCGCGTTGTGACCAAGGAGCGCCTCTACATCTTCGACACGACGCTGCGCGACGGAGCGCAGACGCAAGGCGTCGACTTCTCGGTCGAGGACAAGCGCCAGATCGCGCTCGCGCTCGACACACTCGGAGTCGATTACATCGAAGGCGGCTGGCCGGGCGCGAACCCGACCGACACCGCGTTTTTTTCCGCGCCGCCGCCACTCAAGAAGGCGCGCTTCACCGCCTTCGGCATGACCAAGCGCTCGGGACGGAGCGCCGCCAACGATCCCGGCCTCTCGGCGATCCTCGACGCCAAGGCCGATGCGGCCTGTCTCGTCGGCAAGACCTGGGACTTTCACGTCGACGTCGCGCTCGAGATCCCGCACTCCGAGAACATCGCGGCAATTGCGGAATCGATCGCGGCGGTGGTGGCGAAGAAGCGCGAGGCATTGTTCGATGCGGAACACTTCTTCGACGGTTACAAGGCGAATCCACAGTATGCGCTCGACTGCATCCGCGCGGCGTTGGAGGCGGGCGCGCGCTGGCTCGTCTTGTGCGACACCAACGGCGGCAGCATGCCGGATGACGTCTATCGCATCGTGTCAGAGGTGAAGGCGAAGTTGCCGGAGGCGTCGCTCGGCATTCACGCGCACAACGACACGGAGCAGGCGGTGGCGGTCAGTCTCGCCGCCTTGCGCGGCGGCGCGCGCCAGATTCAAGGCACGCTGAACGGGCTCGGCGAGCGCTGCGGCAACGCCAATCTCTGTTCGCTGCTGCCGAACCTGTTGCTGAAGGAGCCGTTCGCGTCTGCGTTCGAAACCGGTGTTAGCGGCGAACAACTGGCGCGGCTGACTTCGGTGTCGCGCCTCTTGGACGAAATCCTGAACCGCGCGCCGGGCCGCCACGCGGCTTATGTCGGGCCGTCGGCTTTCGCGCACAAGGGCGGCTTGCATTCCTCCGCCGTCGCCAAGGATCCGCGCACTTACGAGCATGTCGCGCCGGAAAGCGTCGGCAATCAGCGCAAGATCCTGGTGTCGGACCAGGCGGGCCGCTCGAACCTTCTGGCGCGCCTCTCGGACGCCGGCATCGATCTAGACGCCAAGGATGCGCGCATCACGCGGCTCCTCGACGAGATCAAGCAGCGCGAATTTCTCGGCTACGCCTATGACGGCGCTGAGGCGTCGTTCGAACTCCTGGCGCGGCGCGCGCTCGGCCAGGTGCCGAACTATTTCGATGTCGAAAGTTTCCGCGTCATTGTCGAGCGCCGCCATAACGCGTTGGGCGATCTGGTCACGGTTTCGGAAGCGACGGTGCGCGTGCGCATCGACGGCGAGATCGTGCACACGGCAGGCGAGGGCAACGGTCCGGTCAATGCGCTCGACGCGGCATTGCGCAAGGACCTCGGCAAATACTCGTCGTTCCTCTCCGATCTTCGCCTCGTCGACTACAAAGTGCGTATCCTCACGAGCGGCACCGAGGCCGTGACCCGCGTGATGGTCGAAAGTGCCGACGGCGCCGGCAACCGCTGGTCGACGGTCGGCGTCTCGCCCAACATCGTCGATGCGTCGTTCGAAGCGCTCAGCGATTCGATCTGCTACAAATTGTTTCGCGATGGCGCGCGCGCATAGCAGCAATGACGACGACAAAGATGCAATCGGCTTCCAACCATCTAGTGTTTGTGCACGTCAACTTGTCAGGGCCCGCCGGAGTGCTGGCCACCCAGGTGATCACAAATCGATGAACTGGACATCTAATCTGCGCTTGCATGCTTCGACATTCAGACTCTCTTCAACTGGCTGGCCCGCACGGAGTTTACACTTCGACCGCGCTACGCGCGGATCGGGGTGGCGGGCCATGACAGTGAGGTTAGAGTCAAACGCCGGCCCAATCCCACGATGACCGTACCGTCCGAACCTCACAACGAGCTCCGCGGCGTTCTTTATGCCGGCGGCGCCTACGCGATCTGGGGTTTCGTGCCGCTCTATTGGCAATTCCTCGAAGACGTCCCGCCGGTCGAGATCACGCTGCATCGCATCCTCTGGTGTTCGCTGGTCGGATTGCTCGTCACGCTGGTGCGCGGTCGCGTCAGGCACTTCCTCGCCGTCGTACGCACGCCGCGCATCATGGCGGCGCTGCTGGCCAGCAGCCTTCTGATCTCGGTGAATTGGACGATCTTCATCTATTGCGTCGTCACGCACCGCCTGATCGAGGCGAGCCTCGGTTACTACATGACGCCGCTCGTCTCAGTTGCGCTCGGCGTCGTCTTTCTCGGCGAGAAGGTGTCGCGCCCGCGCATTGTCGCGCTTGGTCTGGCGACGGCGGCGGTCGTCATCCAGGCGGCGGCGCTTGGCGGCATTCCCTGGATCGCGCCGGCACTGGCGCTGACCTTCGGCTTCTACGGCTATGTGCGAAAGCTGACGCCGGTCGATGCGCTGGAAGGCTTGACGATCGAGACGTGTCTCTTGCTTCCCGTCACGGTGGCGCTGGTCGCCACTTGGGCGCTCAGGGGTACGGGCGCCTTTCCCTCCCCGAATCTCACGCGCAACGCGTTGCTGATGTTCACCGGGCCTTTGACGGCGGTGCCACTCGTCCTCTTCGCGGCGGGTGCGAGGCGCATACGGCTGACGACGCTCGGCTTCCTGCAATTCCTCTCGCCCACCATCACCTTGCTGGTTGCGACCTTTATCCTCAACGAGCCGTTCACGCGCACCAACTTGATCGCATTCGGCTTCGTCTGGTCGGCGCTGGTGCTCGTCAGCTTGGAGGGCCGTTTTGCGTCGTGGACGCGGCGCCGTCTGGCCAGGAGTTGATGCAGTGAATCGCGGCTTCCGGCGTCGCTACGACGCGATAGAAATTCTCGATGCTGCGGATGGCGAAGCCCTGGCGCACGACGGCGGCGAGCAAGGCTTGCAGCGGCGCGAAGTAGCCTTCGCTGTCGATCAGCACGATCGGCTTCTTGTGGACCTGGAGTTGCGCAGTCGAGAGCACCTCGAAGATTTCGTCGAAGGTGCCAAGCCCGCCGGGGAGCGCAATGAACGCGTCGGCGCGGTCAAGCATGATCGCTTTTCGCTGCTGCATATCGGGCACCACGATCAACTCTTCGGCACTGTTGAGCGGCCGTTCGACATGGCGAAGAAAAGAAGGAAGGACGCCGAGAATCGGTGCTCCCGCCGCATGCGCCGCGCGGGCGATTTCGCCCATCAGTCCGACATTGCCGCCTCCGAACACCAGCGAATAGCCGTTCGCGCCGATCAGTTCGCCAAGCCTTTTCGCGGCCGCGGCATATTCTGGCAGGAGGCCGTGCGAGGAGCCGCAGAACACGCAGATCGAAGGCTTCCTGTTATCCATGCTGCGTCCGGGGTTGCGCGTTGGCGCGCCAGTTTCTAAACAGATTCGAGAGATCAGAGGTTAACCGTGCCGCGCACGCTCGTCATCATCGCCGCCATCGCATTGCTCGCGCTCATCGCCGGCTTTCTCGCTTTCGGCGGCGGTAATATGGGACACTAGGATCGATGGCTCGAGCGATCGTAGAAGAAGGCGACGGCGCACCGTCCTTTCGCCCCTTGTGGATGTTGCTGCCGTATCTTTGGCCCAGGAACCAGCCGGAACTTCGGCTGCGAGTCGTCGTCGCCATCGTGTTTCTCGTGCTGGCGACGTCGGCGACAAGCTTCTCGCCGCTCTTTCTCGGCTATGCGATCGACGCGCTGACGACCAGCAAGTCTGTCCATGGTCAAACGCTCATCGTCAAGATTGCGCTCGGTTACGCGCTCGCGATGATCGCCGCCTATATCATCTCGCGCATCCTGATGCAGGCGATGGCGCAGCTGCGCGACGGCATCTTCGCCAAGGTGCAATATCACGCCATGCGCGAGGTTGCGGTCTCCACCTTCGCGCATGTGCACACGCTCTCGCTGCGCTTCCATCTCGAGCGCAAGACCGGCGGGCTCGGCCGCGTCATCGATCGCGGTATCAAGGGCATCGACAATCTCCTGTCGTTCGCCTTGTTCAGCATCTTCCCGACGATCCTGCTCTTCATCTTCTACACGATCATACTGCTCGAGAAGTTCAGCCTTGGGATCACGCTGGCATCGGCCGTCATGGTCGTTCTCTATGTGTGGTTCACCTTCGCCATCACGCGCTGGCGCATTCAGTTCCGCCGCGACATGAACCAGAGCGATCAGGACGCCAACACCAAGGCCGTCGACAGTCTCCTGAACTACGAGACCGTCAAATACTTCAACAACGAGGGACACGAGACGCGGCGCTTCGACACCTCGATGGAGAAATACTCCCGGGCCTCCATCCAGGCGCAGATTTCGCTGACGCTGCTCAACATGGGGCAGGGGCTGATCATGGCGCTCGGTCTTGGCGCCGTGCTTTGGCTCACCGCGCTTGGCGTCGCCGACGGACGTTTCTCGGTCGGGCTTTTTTCCGTCGCGAACGCGATCCTGATCCAGCTCTACCAGCCGCTCAACCTGCTCGGTACCGTCTATCGCGAGATGACGCAGGCGATGGTCGATATGGATGCGATGTTCCGCCTCCTGTACCAGCCGGTCGAGGTTCAGGATAAGACCGGAGCGCCGGAGCTGAAGGTCACGGGCGGCGAGATACACTTCGACAATGTCGTCTTCGCCTATGAGCCGGCGCGGACGGTCCTGAAAGGCATCAGCTTCGTCGTTCCGGCGGGGAAGACCGTCGCGGTGGTCGGCCCGTCGGGTGCAGGCAAGTCGACGATCTCGCGCATTCTCTACCGCTTCTACGACATTACGTCGGGCAGCGTGACCATCGACGGGCAGGACATTCGCGACGTGACGCAGACGAGCCTTCGCCACGCGATCGGAATCGTTCCGCAGGACACCGTGCTCTTCAACGACACCGTCCGCTACAACATCGCCTATGGCCGTATCGGAGCGACGGAAGCCGAGATCAAGGAAGCCGCCCGTCACGCCCAGATCGACAAATTCATCAAGGAGCTGCCGCTGGGCTATGACGCCATGGTCGGCGAGCGCGGGCTGAAGCTTTCCGGCGGCGAGAAGCAGCGCGTCGCCATCGCCCGCACGATTTTGAAAAACCCGCCGATTCTGCTTCTAGACGAAGCGACGTCGGCGCTGGACACGCATACCGAGCGCGAAATCCAGGGCGCGCTTTCGGATGTCTCGCGCAATCGCACCTCGCTCGTGATTGCGCATCGTCTCTCGACCGTCGTCGACGCCGACGAAATCCTCGTGCTCGATCACGGTGTGATCGTGGAACGCGGCACGCACGGCGAGCTCGTCACGCGCGACGGGCCTTACGCCTCGATGTGGAACAAGCAGAAGCAAGCCGCCGAGGCGCTCGAGAAGCTCAAGGCCGTCGAGAATGATCCCGACGTGGTGCCGGGCCTGGTGCGCGCCACCCCCGTCGCCGCGAGCTGAGGATTACTCCGCCGGTTGCGTTTGCGCCTGGCCTGCGCCGCTGCCACCGCGCCAGCGCCTGACAGCGCGGACCGGGGCGCCGAAGGCCCCGACCACGAGCGAGCTGAAGGTCACGCCGCGCTCGCGCATGCGGTAGGGGAGCGCCAGCATCGCGGGCACGAGGCCGAGCGTGATCAGCTTTGAAAATGCCAGGCCGAACACGATCGCCGTGGACAAGCTCACCCAAATCAGCTCGTTCGGACCGCCGATCGTCACCTCGCGCGTCCAGAAATTGATCTCGACCGCGAACATCATCGGCAACAGTCCGCCGATGGCGGTGATCGTGGTCAGGAAGACGGGGCGCAGACGCTGCGCGCTCGAACGGATCACCGCCTCGATCGGGTCCATGCCGCTGTCACGCAGACGGTGGAATGTGTCGATCAGGACGATGTTGTGGTTCACCACGATGCCCGCCAGCGCCAGAAGGCCCGTGCCGGTCATGATGATCGAAAAGGGCTGCTGCATGACGACCATGCCGAGCAGCGCACCGATCATCGCCAGTACGACCGCCACAAGGATTAAGGAGGTGTGGTAGAAGCTGTTGAACAGCGCCAGCAACACGATTGCGATAAGGAACAGTGCAAGACCGGCCGCGACCACCAGGAACGCGCCGGACTCATCCTGCTGCTCGCTGCCGCCCTTGAATGAAACGCGCACATCGGACGGGAAGGTCTGTGTCGCGAGCCACTGCTTGATCTTGTTGATTTCGGCCGTCGCATTGATGCCGGGCTTCACATTCGCGCGCACGTGATAGACACGATGGGCGTCGACACGCTCGATCGAGCTGACCTGTTGCGCCGGTTTCAGCGTCACGAAGTTGCTGATCGGCGCCATCGATCCATCCGCCGTCGTTATGCGCAGATTGTCGAGCGCATGAATGCCGCGCGCCTGGCTCGGGTAGCGCACGCGAATGTCGATCTCGTCCTGGCTGTCGTCGGGCCGGTACTTGCCCACCAGAATGCCGTTGGTGACGAGCTGAACTGCGGTGCCAATGGTCTGCGCATTCGCGCCGAACCGGCTGGCCACCTCGCGGTTGATGTCCAGATCCCACTCGATGCCGGGCAGCGGCCGGGTATCTTCCACATCACGAAGCTCGGGCAGCTTGTCCATATAGGCGCGGATCGCCGCCGTCACCTGTGCCAGCTGCGCATAATCATCCGAGTTGACGTCGATCATTACGTCTTTGCCGGTCGGCGGGCCTTCCTGGGGGGGACGCACCTCGACATGCACGCCTGGCACGTTCGCCGTTTTCTGGCGGATCTGTTCTTCGATCCATTTGGCGGGATGCCGCTCGCGATAGTTCTTGAGCTCGATGCTCAACCGCCCGATGTTGTCGACCGGCAGACCACCCTGGCTGTTGAGGCTGTTGGACTGGCCACCCGAACCTGCGTTGATCGCGCGGATGCCCGGGATGGTCTGCACGATGTTGGCAATGCTCATCACGATGTCGCGCTTTTCGTCGGCCGACAGGTTGCCGCGCGCCGAGATCAGCACCTGGGTGAAGTCCGGATCCTCGTCGGCGAAAAAGATGACGCCGTGATTGAAGACTGTGAACAGTGTGAAGACGGCGAACACGATGCCGGCGGCGCCCGCAATAACGCGGCCGGGATGACGGGTCAGCCGTTCGGACCAGTGCGCGTACCAGCCCGTTATACCGGGAATATCGCGCCAGTCGCCGGTCTCCGACGCTTCGATTGCGCGCTCATGCTCTTCGTCATGCACCGGCTGCTTTCCGAAGATGCCGCCCAGCACGGGCATGAAGATCAACGCGACCACCACTGACCCGCCTAGGATGACGATCAAGGTGATGGGGAAGTAACTCATGAATTTGCCAGCGACGCCTGGCCACAGCAGCATCGGCAGGAAGGCGCCGATCATTGTCGCGGCCGAACTGAGCACAGGCCAGAACATGCGAAGCGCCGCTTCGGCGAAGGCCTGCTTCGGCTTGTGCCCCTCTGTCATTTTGCGATCGGCGTATTCGACTACGATGATCGCACCGTCGACCAGGATGCCGACCGCGAGCAGCAGTCCGAACATGATCATCATGTTGAGCGTGTAGCCGATACCGTTCAAAACCATGAACGCCATCAGGAACGAGGTTGGGATCGAAACGCCGACCAGCAGGCCTGACCTGAGGCCAAGCGCCGCGACCACGATGATCATCACCAGCACGATGGCGAGGATGATGGAGTCGGTCAGCGAACTCAGCTGGTCGCGGATGTCCGTCGACTCGTCGAACAGATAGGTAACATGCACGCCGGCCGGCCAGCTCTTGGCGGCCTTGTCGACGATCGCACGCACCTGCGCGTTGTTGGCTATGATGTTGGAGCCGATGCGCTTGGAGACGTTCAGCGACAGCGTCGGCTTTCCGTTCAGGCGGGAGTAGGTCACCGGATCGGCGAAGGTGCGTCGCACCGACGCGACGTCGGCCAGTGTCACGGTGGCGGTGGAATTGGCGCGGATCGGCAAGCTCAAGAGGTCGGACGCGTTCTCGATGACGCCTGGCACCTTCACCGCAAAGCTGCCATGGCCGGTGTCGATCAGGCCGGCGGCAACCAGGCGGTTGTTGTTCGACACCGCCGCATACAGTTCCTGCTGCGTGATGCCATAGGCTTCAAGCTTCGCCGGATTGATCTCGATCTCGAGCATCTCGTTGCGCTCTCCGCCGATGTCGACGTCCAGCACGCTCGGGATCAGCTTGATGTCATCTTTCAGGTCGCGCGCAAGATGGAGCAGTGTACGCTCGGGCACGTCGCCCCACAGTGCGACCGAGATCACCGGTTGTAGCGCGACATTCACTTCCTGCACGATCGGCGGGTCGGCTTCTTGCGGCAGCCGCGACCGAGCCTCGTCGACCTGGGCGCGGACGTCTTCCAGCGCCTTCTGCTTGTTGAAGTTGACGTCGAACTCCAGAATGATCACGGCAAAGCCCGAATAGGCGCGCGCCGTCATTGTCTTGATGCCTTCGACATTGCGCAGCGCCGTTTCGAGCGGCTTGACCAGCAATCGTTCGCTGTCCTCCGGGCTGATGCCGGGATAGGCCACCTGCACCGTCAGCACAGGGATTGGGATGTCCGGCTGCGCTTCCTTTGGGATTTTGATGAACGCGGCCATGCCCGCGATGACCACCACAGCCATCATGGCGATGACAACGCGGGTGTTATGGACGGCCCACTCGACAATCCTGGTCATGAAGATTTTCCGCTTCTGTCGAACACTGGTTCGACGCGCTGCCCATCATTCACGAACTCCTGGCCGACAGTGATGAAGGTGACGGTGTCGGGAAGGCCCGTGATCCAGGCGCCCGTGGCGTCCTCGCTCAACACGCGCACGGGCATGAACGCGACTATGCCGTTCTGAACCACGCGAACGCCCACGGCGCCCTTGTCGCTCAGCACCATGATGCCGGGCGAGATGTGGTGCGCTTTGACCTTCCTGACCGCGATGTTGATTTCGGCGCTGACCCCGTCACGCAGCTTGGCGTCCGGATTGGGGAGTTCGACTTCGATGCGGAACGCGCGGGTCATCTGATCGGCGCGGTCGGCGACGAAGCTGACCTTGCCGGTCACATTTTCACCCGTCACCAACTTGACGGTTGCCAGATCGCCGAGGCTGATGCCTCCGACGTCCTGCTCCGACACAGTGCCCGTGGCCAGGAAGGGCTCGGGCGCGATGACCATCTCGCACTTGTCGCCTGGGCGCATGTAGTCGCCGGCGTTGACATAGCGGTCGTCAACAATGCCGTCGAACGGCGCCTTGATGCGCGTGTTGGCGAGGGCAACGTTCATAGTGGCAAGACCGGCTTGTGCCTGGGCGTACGCTGCTTCCGATTGCGCCAATTGTGTCTTGGAGCGGAAGCCCTGCTTGTAGAGATCCTGCGCGACTTGAAGTTCTTTCTGGGTCTGCGCAACAAGAGCTGCAGCCTGGGCGACTTTGGCGCCGCGGTCGTTCAGTCGAATCTCGCAGAGGGTGTCGCCCTTCTTGACGCGGTCGCCCTTGTCAAAGTGGATGGCCTGCACCACGCCTTCGACCTCGGCACGGACATCCACTTCATTCTTGGCCTGTGTGCGCCCGCGAATAATGACTGTCGCGTCGCGCTCGGATGCCACCGACTGGCTCACGCGCACCCGCGGAGTGGTGGGCTTGTCGACGATGTCGGAGGCGGGAGCCTGGGCAGCCTGGCTGTTGAACATGCCAGTCGCAACCCAGAGACCGACCAAAATGGCGATGCCGCCCGCCCACTGATAGCGTGGCTTCAGGCGCAGCCAGAATCCCGGCATGTACCGGTCGTACAGGCGGCTGAGCATCGATGTGAACTGCCTGAACATCAAACACGAACTCCGTTATTCCGCGGCCTCTGCCGCTTGTTCCTGTTCAATCTCCGCGCGGTGGGTGCGCAGAAAATCGAGGATTGCCACATAGACGGCTTGACCGAACCCCGTAACGAACTTTTCCCCGCTGGACTGAGATGCAGCGTGCTGGTGATTCAGATGCGCGAATTTCTCTTCAACCTGGCTGATATAGGTATCGAGCATGGCGCTGACACGGCTGGGCGGTAACAAATCCGCAAAAAGCATCGCGAAAACGAACGGCGAGCGGTGGCGGTCTTCGGGAAGGGGTTTCAGCAGCGACGCAATGAAGGCAGTGCGACCGGCCGGTGTGATCGAATAGACCTTCCGGTCCGGGCGTTTTTCCTGGCTCTCCTCGCGGACCGAGACATAGCCTTCATCGGTCAGCCGATTGAGCGCGGGATAGATCGAGCCAAAGCTGGCCTCGACGAAGTGCTGATAGCCGTCGTCGTCAAACAGCTTTTTGATCTCATACCCGGTGGCGTCGCCGCGGGTGAGAATCCCCAGGCAAATTGTGCGAACGTCCATGCCCCTGTCCTGCTATCTATATAGGTTCGATATAGATCGACGCTATATATGTTCGCAGGTGCAAACTTCAAGTTACCAAAATGAAGAAAACATGCGGCACGGGGTTGCAGACGAAACAATCGTCCGCACTAGCAGAAAACTAAATTGCTACAATGCGTTAAATGATCTCGACCCGGTCCACTTCGACGCCCTTTTGGCCCTGACGGGTCGAATAGCGGATACGTTGTTCGGGCTCGAGCGCCTGGATTCCGGAACGGCGTAAGGCACTCGCATGGATGTAAACGTCGCCGGTGCCGCTGTCGGGCATGACGAATCCAAAGCCCTTCTGGTCGTTGAAGAACTTGACCTTGCCCTCGACCATCGGGCCGCTCGGGCCGGCATCGCGGGCGCTGGAAAAACGGTCGCCGCCTCCAAATCTGTCGCCGCCGAAACGGTCGCCGCCGCCGAAGCGATCGCCGCCGCCGAAACGGTCGCCACCGCCGAAGCGTCCACCGCCCCGCCGTCCACCCTCGCCGAAGTCGCGGCGCGGTCCGCGCGGTGCGCTCATGTCGGCCGTGCTTGTGTCGACGCTGTGAACCGCGACCACCTGCAGGCCGCGCGGCGAATCCTGCAGATCACAAACGATCGTCGCGCCCTGCGGCAGATCCGTGTGTCCCGCCGCCTGCAGTGCAGATGCATGACAGAATGCGTCGCTGCCGCTTTCGAGCGTGATGAAGCCATATCCCTTGGTCGAGTTGAACCACTTGACCGTGCCCTTTACCGATGCCTGCGAAATTGAACGCGAGCCACCATTATCGAAGTTTGCCATGTGCGCCGAATGCCGTTACCCAGCCGGATTCGCCCAGACACGCGCCCAAACCTCCGGCATGGTCCGGTACGCCCCCAATATCATGCGCAAAACTGGCGCGAATCCGCAACGGGGAGGATGCGAGAAGATCGATGGATTTTGAGGCGCCGTCGCAAGCGGATTGCTTTGCAAGCAAAGCTCCAATGCGTCTGTACTCATAGATTTGCGGAACTAACTTTATTGCGCCACGATCAAATTCCGCTGCATGTTGAGAGGCTTGAAGCCTCTGCATGCTGCGCAAATCTCTTTATACGGACGAAAGATCTCAGGGCTTCAGCGCATCAAGCAGGATGGTGTTGACGTGTTCGGGTTCGTCATGCGCAACCCAATGCGTCGCTTTTGGCAGGAAGGTGAGTGTCGCTCTGGAGCACAAGGCCTTGCTCGCCTCGGCCAGTGCGGGACGCGCGTAGATATCTTCGGCGCCCCAGATGATGTGCACGGGAATCCGGATGCTTCCGTGCGCGATAGGCGAAAATCTTCGCCGCAGGATCGCCCGATACCAGTTGATCATGGCGGTCAAGGCGCCAGGCTGTGCCCAGGCCTTTCGATACTCTTCCACGTCCGCGTCGGACACGTGCCTTTTGGAGCCGCGGATGGCGCCGACCAGCGCGTGGAAGTTCCGCCGGCGCATCATCCACTCCGGCAGCCAGGGCAGGGCGAAGACGCGCACATACCAGCTGGCTCTGCGCTGTTCGGGATCATTCGTCATGGCGTCGCGCCAGACCGCAGGATGCGGACAATTCAGAACGCAAAGCGTGCGAAGCTTTTCGGGGTGACGCGTCGCCGTCCACCAGGCAGCCACCGCGCCCCAATCATGTCCGACCAGGCGGAATGGCAGCTTCGTATAGTGAGCCGCGAGGGCCACAACATCGGCCGAGAGTTTGTCGACGTCGTAGTTTCTGATGCCGAGCGGCTTTTCGCTCAGATTATAGCCGCGCTGGTCGGGCATCACGACGTGAAAGCCGGCGGCCACCAGCGGCGCAATCTGATGGCGCCAGCCGAACCAGAACTCGGGAAAGCCGTGCAGCAATATGACGAGCGGTCCTGTCTCTGGACCTGCTTCGGCGACATGCAGCGTCACGCCGTTGCACAGGCGCGACGTGAAACGAATGTCGGGATGCTTGTTCATTTCAGCGACATACGATGTCTGACTGCCTGACTTTGCAAACTTTCCAGGCCTCGAGTCGAGGGCGCCGACTTGACTTCTTGTTAAGCTCCCGCCTATAGGCTCGGCCATCACCTCGCGGTCGCACGCGGCGCGCCGGTCATTCGGACGTTCCCACCGCAGGTCTCATCGAAACTCCCGTTAGCTCCAGATGTGCGTGGAAAACGGCAACAAGCCGTTACGCGCGTGCCGAAAGCACGCGCTGGCTAAGGATTATTTTTGTGACGAATACAACCTTCGCATCTCTCGGACTCTGCGAGCCGCTATTACGTGCGCTCGCCTCCGAGAAGTACACGACGCCGACGCCCATCCAGGCGCGCGCCATTCCGACGTTGCTCGCCGGTAAAGATCTTTTGGGCATCGCTCAGACCGGAACGGGCAAAACAGCCGCCTTCGGCCTGCCGTCGCTTCAGCGTTTGGCCGAGGAGAAGACGCGCGCCGATCATCGCAGCGCACGCGCCCTGATTCTCGCGCCCACGCGCGAACTGGCGCTCCAAATCGACGTCAGCCTGAAGACTTATGGCCGCCATCTTGGCCTAAGGCATGCCGTCATCCTGGGCGGCGTCAACCAGAACCCGCAGATCGCCGCGATGAAGCCGGGCGTCGATGTTCTTGTCGCCACGCCTGGTCGCCTGCTCGACCTCGTCCAGCAGCGCCACGTGCGGCTCGACGGCGTGACAACGCTCGTCGTCGACGAAGCCGACCGGATGCTCGACATGGGCTTCATCAAGGATGTGCGCCGCATCGTTTCTATGCTGCCGAAGAAGCGTCAATCGATGCTGTTCTCCGCGACGATGCCGGACGATGTCGCCAAGCTTGCCGGCGATATGCTTCACCATCCCGAGCGCGTGGAAGTCTCGCCGCCGACCAAAACGGCCGACAAGATCGATCAACGCGTGATACACATTGAGCAGAAAGACAAGAGAGCGCTCCTGTCGCATTTGCTCCGTGCGGACGACATGAAGCGCGTCATTGTTTTCACGCGCACGAAACATGTCGCAAATCGGGTGTCGGATCATTTGTCCAGAGCGGGCTATGCCGCCGATGCGATTCACGGCAACAAGTCTCAGAATGCCCGCCAGCGTGCGCTTGCCGGCTTCAAATCAGGCGCGGTGCGCGTGCTGGTCGCCACCGACATTGCCGCGCGCGGAGTCGATGTCGACGACATCACCCACGTGGTCAATTTCGAGCTGCCGAACGAGCCGGAAAGCTACATCCACCGCATTGGCCGCACGGCGCGGGCCGGTTCGGCGGGTATCGCGATTTCGTTCTGCGATCCGTCCGAGCGGTCTTGTCTGCGCGATATCGAGCGTTTGGTGAAACGGCAGATCGCGGTGGTGACCCACGATCTTCCAGCCTCCGGACTGGCGCCAGCCAATGTGGGCGAGGAACGACGCAGGCCGCAGGAGCGTAACTACAAAAACCCCAAGCGTCGCTGGCGCCCGCGCAGCAATCGTCGCGCAGCCTGAGCCTCAGGTGTTGCGCACGACCTTGTCGAGGTTTTCGTAGGAGTATTTTGCGATCGGTTCGAGCAAGCGAACGACATTCTTCAACTGCTCGGAACTTTCCAGAATCGTGTCGAACGCGCCGACGCGATTGGTTCGTAAACGCTCGAGCCGCTCTTCCAGTTCGGCGCGGTCGTCGAGAGTCATGCCTGGCGACCTCAAAAGACTTTGAGCTTGCGTGATTTCGTTCGTCATGTCGAAAACGCCATCCGCAGGCATGACGATCCGAAGAACGAGCGTGTGGATCTTGGCCCTGAGTTCTGCATCGCGCAGGTCGAACAGCGTCTCGCGGTTGCGGTTGTAGATATCCACTTCCTTGACCGCGGAGCGCAGCAAGCGCAGCGTAATCGGACCATACGGATCGCCGACTTCGCGCGATTCACCTGCGATTGTCAGGATGATATTCATCGTCGTGAGCAATTCGCCGAAGAAAATCGCCGCGTTACGCTCCCGCCGCTTTCGCTCGAGGATCCACTCCGCCTGCGTCGCGCCGAATCCTCCGATGGTCGCGAGAATCGCGCCTAGGAATACGGCCCAGAACGTGTTGAAGTTGGAAATGAAGTCCAGATCTTCCGGATTGAGCGCCACAATTCCCTCCCGCGTGGTTTCACATTACATCAAGCGAATGATCGCGTTGAGGAAAATTCGTGCTTGAGATTTTTGTCGATGGCGATGCCTGTCCGGTGAAGAACGAGGTTGAACGCGTCGCCGGCCGCCACGGCCTTACTGTGCATATCGTCAGTAACGGCGGGCTCAGACCAAGCCGCAATCCATTGATGAAACACGTTACGGTGGGCGAGGGCGCCGATGCTGCAGACGACTGGATCGCCGACCGGACAGGGGCGGGTGACATTGTCGTCACCGCGGACATTCCGCTGGCTTCGCGCTGTCTGAAAACGGGTGCGCGGGTGCTGGGTCCGTCAGGCAGGGTTTTCACCGAAGAAGGAATCGGCATGGCGCTCGGCTTGCGCGAGCTTCAGCGTCATTTGCGCGAAGTCACGGGCGGCGAAACCCATCACGCGAATTTCACGGCCAAAGATCGTTCGCGCTTTTTGGGCGCATTGGAAAATGAAATTCAGGCCATTCGCCGCGCCTTTGCGCGCCCGACTTCTGGCCAATAGCGTGCATCGAGATGAGGGTACCATGAGGCTCTATCAAACGTATCTGTCTCCCTTTCCCACCCGCGTCCGGCTCTTGCTCTACGCCAAGGGCCTCGACATTCCGTTCGAGGAGCCGCCCGGCATCCATGACGGAAGCGGCAAGGGCGATTACCTGAAGATCAACCCGCTCGGCCGCGTGCCGACGCTCGAACTCGACGATGGCCGCACGCTGCCGGAATCCGAGGTGATCTGTGAATATTTGGAAGACGTTTATCCGTCACCGACCTTGCGTCCGAACGATCCCTGGGCCCGCGCGCAAGTGCGTCTGATCTCGCGCTTGTGCGACTTCTATTTGGTCATGGCCATGGTTCCGCTTTTCACGGCGTCCGGCATGCCGCGGAAGACTTGGAACATCGCGAAGATCGAAGCGGCGCTCGCCGAAGTGAAAAAATCACTCGAATACATCGAGCACTATATCGGCGGCGATGGCTACGCAGTCGGCACATCGCTCACGCAGGCAGACGGCGCTCTCGCACCGCAGCTCATGCTGGCATTCGAATGGGCGCCGAAGCTCTTCGACCGTCCGAGTCCGCAAGGTGAACTTCCCAAGCTCTCCGCCTATTGGTCGGCGATCAAAAGGGATCCCATCGCCAAGCGCGTTATCGACGAAACGCACGCCGCAATCGTGGCGGCACAGGCGGGTGTCAAAAAAGAGAGGCAAATCTAGCGACTGTATCCCGATGATTTTTGCCGCACTTGTTCATATCGACTGGCCCGTCGCAGATACCTATAATCGGTGCGCCGCGACGCACTGACGATTCCGAAGACCGCTCGAATGCATCTGGACCAAGCAATGTTAGCCAGTTGGGCTCAACCGGAACGCTGGGAATGGTTTGCCGGTGGCGATCCCCAGGTTGCGCCACGGGTCCTGCCTGCGCGTCGCAGCAGCAATTCAGCACATCGGATCATGTTCGAAATCGGTCTGATCTTTCTTGTGCCGCTTGCATTGGCGGCGGTCATCGGCGTCGCGTTCGGCGCCTGAGACGGTGCGACCGACTCCCGCCTGTTCGAATTCTGCGTCATCGTCAGTATAAGAGGTGGAACGAGGCCGCAGGAGGATCATGACTGATCCCATCACTCCGCAATGCGCGTGGGCCCTTGGGGCTCAACTTGGAGAGGGGCCGATCTGGTCGGCCGCCGAGGACGCCGTCTGGTTCGTCGACATCAAAAAAGACCGTATTCACCGCTTCGAACCTCTGACACGGCGCAAGCGCAGTTACGAGACACCGCCCAGCCCGAGTTTCATCGTCGCGGCCCAGGGCGGTGAGTTTGTCGTCGGGCTGAAATCGGGTCTGCACCGATTCGACCCGCGCACGGGCGACTTTGCCTTGCTGTTCGAAGTCGAACCCGAGTTGCCTGGCAATCGGTTGAATGACGGTGCGCTGGATCCGAGCGGCCGACTGTGGTTCGGCACGATGGACGACGACGAGAAGGAAAAGACCGGCTCGCTCTACCGTCTCGATGCCAACGGTCCGGTCCGCGTCGACAGCGGCTATGCGATCACCAATGGTCCCTGCTTCAGTCCCGACGGGCGCATCCTCTATCACACCGATACGCGCGCCGGCACGATCTACGCATTCGATCTTGCAAGCGACGGGAGCGCGGCCAACAAACGCGTCTTTATCCAGATCGAGGATGGCGCTGGCCATCCTGACGGGTCGGTAACCGACTCCGAAGGCTGCGTGTGGGTCTGCCTGTTTCATGGCGCCGCGGCGCGACGCTACTCGCCCGCGGGCGAGCTGATATCGACCGTGCGCTTTCCTTGTTCCAACATCACCAAGCTCGCATTTGGCGGCAGCGACTTTCGCACGGCGTTCGCGACGTCGGCTCGCCATCATCTGAGCGAGGAGCAACTCGCCGAGCAACCGCTTGCCGGCGGCTTGTTCCGCTTCGAGCTCGATGTTCCCGGCCTCGCACCTGGAGTCCTGAATGTCTGATCGAAAACCTGCACGGCGGTTTCGCTCGCGCGACTGGTTCGACGCACCAGGCCGTGAAGACATGGCCGCGCTCTATCTCGAGCGGTTGATGAACTACGGCATGACGCCGGACGAACTGCGCTCCGGGCGGCCGATTATCGGCATCGCCCAGTCGGGCAGCGACCTCTCACCCTGCAATCGCATTCATCTCGAATTGGCGCAACGCGTGCGCGAAGGTATTCGCGATGCAAGCGGCGTCGCGCTGGAATTCCCGACTCATCCGATCCAGGAAACCTGCCGTCGCCCTACGGCGGCGATCGATCGCAATCTCTCGTTCATGACATTGGTCGAGATTTTGCACGGCTATCCCATCGACGCGGTCGTGCTGACGACGGGCTGCGACAAGACGACTCCTGCCGCGCTGATGGCGGCGTCGGCCGTCGACATTCCTGCGATCGTGCTTTCCAGCGGTCCCATGCTCGATGGCTGGCACGATGGCGCGTTAGCCGGATCGGGCACCGTGATCTGGCGCGCGCGGCGGAAGCTCGCCGCCGGCGAGATCACAAAGGACGAATTCATGGAATTGGCCTGCGCCTCGGCGCCATCGGCCGGGCACTGCAACACCATGGGCACGGCTTCGACGATGAACGCAGTCGCGGAGGCGCTCGGCATGTCGCTCCCTGGCTGTTCGGCGATTCCGGCGCCTTATCGCGAGCGCGCGCAGATCGCCTACGAAACCGGACGGCGCATAGTCGACATGGCTTATGAGGATCTCACGCCGTCGAAGATTCTTGCCCGGGCTTCCTTTCTCAATGCGATTGCGACAGTCGTGGCGATCGGCGGATCGACCAATGCGCAGCCGCACATCGATGCCATGGCCCGACATGCGAATGTCTCCTTGACGGGTGCTGACTGGAGCGCCGCCCACGACATTCCTCTGCTCGTGAATATGCAACCGGCGGGAAAGTATCTCGGAGAGCGTTTCCATCGCGCCGGCGGCGTGCCGGCTGTCTTGTGCGAATTGCTGGCAGCGGGACGCGTTGACGGCAAGGCAATGACCGTGACCGGTCGCACGCTTGCGGCGAATATCCAGGGCCGCGACACGCAAGATCGCGAAATGATCGCCAGCTACGACAAGCCGCTCAGCGAACGTGCCGGCTTCCTCGTGCTCAAGGGAAACCTGTTCGACTTCGCCATCATGAAGACGAGCGTAATCTCCGAGGAGTTTCGCAAGCGCTACCTGTCCCGACCGGGTCACGAAAATGCTTTCGAAGGCCGCGCTGTGGTGTTCGACGGTTCGGACGACTACCACAATCGCATCAACGATCCGGCACTTGCCGTCGATGCGAACTCGATCCTGGTCATTCGCGGTTCGGGGCCTGTGGGCTGGCCGGGCTCGGCCGAAGTCGTGAACATGCAGCCGCCCGATGCGCTTCTGAAACAGGGAATCACGAGCCTCCCGACGATTGGCGACGGTCGGCAGTCGGGCACCGCGGACAGTCCCTCCATCCTCAACGCCGCGCCGGAAAGCGCGGTCGGCGGCGGCCTCGCCTGGCTGAGGACCGGCGATGTCATCCGAGTCGACTTGAACAAAGGCCGTTGCGACATGCTCGTGCCGGAAGAGGAAATCGCGCGGCGCAGGAAGGATGGTTTGCCGCCGGTCCCCGAGACTGCGACTGTCTGGCAGGAAATCTTCCGCGCGACCGTCGGACAGATGGACAAGGGCGCGGTGATGGAGCCTGCTCTCAAATACCGCCAAGTCGCAAAGAAGACGCCGCGGCACAACCACTGAAGCCGTTCGACGTGGCGGGAAAAACGCCTGAATCGCCGGGAACGTCGGGGAATGCGGCGATCCGCATGGGTGCATCGATCCGCAATGTCATATTACACTGCGCCCAGCCGCACTGGGAGTGGACATGGCTGTTGAACATTTCGACGTGGTAATCGTCGGCGCGGGACTTTCCGGCATCGGCGCGGGCGTCCACCTGCACAAGAATTGCCCCTCGAAGTCGTATTTGATCCTCGAAGGCCGGCCGGCGATGGGCGGCACGTGGGATCTCTTCCGCTATCCGGGCATTCGTTCCGACAGCGACATGCACACGCTTGGTTATCGCTTCAAGCCGTGGCGCGCCGCGAAGGCGATCGCCGACGGTCCGGCGATCTTGGACTATGTGCATGAGACAGCGGCGGAGTATGGGGTCGATGGCCATATTCGATACAACCATCTGGCGACGAAAGCGTCGTGGTCGACAGAGGACGCGTTGTGGACGCTCGAAGCCCTACGCAAAGATACGGGCGAACGCGTCCGCTTCACCTGCAACTTCCTTTTCATGAACGCGGGCTACTACAGCTATCGCGAGGGCTACACGCCCGAATTCAAAGGCATTGGGAATTTCCGCGGTCAGATCGTTCACCCGCAAAAGTGGCCGGAGGATCTGGACTTCAAGAACAAGAACGTCGTGGTGATCGGCTCGGGCGCGACCGCGATGACGCTCGTCCCCGCGATGGCGAAGGACGTCGCTCACATCGTCATGCTGCAGCGCTCGCCAACCTACGTCGTCTCTGCGCCGGACAAAGATGCGATTGCCAACGCGCTGCGCAAGGTGTTGCCGGCCAGCTGGGCGTATGCGTTGACGCGCTGGAAGAACGTTGCCTTTGGCCAGTTCATGTACCGACAGACCCGCACCAAGCCGGCAAAGGTGAAGAAGAAACTCATCGACATGGTGAGGAAGGAGCTCGGTCCCGACTATGACGTCGAGACCCACTTCACGCCGAAATACAATCCGTGGGACCAGCGCCTGTGCCTGGTGCCGAACAGCGACCTGTTCCAGGCGATCCGCTCTGGCAAGGCATCCGTCGTCACCGATCAAATCGATACGTTCACCGAGACCGGCATCAAGCTGCAATCGGGCAAACACCTCGATGCCGACATCATCGTCACGGCGACGGGGCTCAATCTTGTGGTGTTGGGCGAGATGGAATTCGCAGCTGATGGTGCGCCGATCGATTTCAGCAAGACCTGGTCGTACAAGGGCATGATGTATTCCGGGGTGCCGAACCTGGTCTCGACCTTCGGGTACATCAATGCGTCCTGGACGCTCAGGGCCGATCTCACGTGTGAGTATGTCTGTCGGCTGATCAACCACATGGATGAGAAAGGCGCACGCCAGGTGACGCCGCGATTGCGCGATCAGGATCTGCACATGACATCGCGGCCATGGATCGACGATTTTTCGTCAGGCTACATGGCGCGCGTGATGCATCGCTTCCCGCGGCAGGGCGACCACGAGCCCTGGATCAATCCGCAGAACTATGCCCGCGACAAGCAGATGATCCGCCACGGCGCGCTGGAAGACGGCGCGCTGATCTTCGACAATCCAGCGAAGGCATCCGGCGCCGGCACTTTGCTGAAGGCGGCCGAATAGACGGAGGTGCATGTGAGCCTGCGAACCAAGCGCGTCGTCGTGATCGGTGGAACGTCGGGGATCGGTTTTGCGGTCGCCGAGTTGGCACTGAACGAACACGCCAAGGTAACAGTTGCTTCAAGCAATCCGGCGAACGTCGAAGGTGCAGTCAAGCGGCTGGCGGAGGGCGCCTCCGGCGTGACGATGGATGTGACGAGCGAAGACTCCATCGCCGCCGCATTCGAGCAGCTCGGTCACATCGATCATCTAGTGTTCACGGCCGGCGATTGGAAAGCGCGTCGCGGGCCCGTCGTCGATATGGATCTCGAGAGCGCCAGGGCCAATTTCACCGTGCGCTTCTGGGGCGCGCTCGCAGTCGTCAAACGCGGGCACAGTTCCATTGCGCCGGGCGGCTCGATTACCCTGACGGACGGCATGATCGCGCACCGCCCGAGCAAGGGTTCGGCTTTGAGCACGGCGATGGCAGGCGCAGTCGAGCATCTGACGCGCGGTCTCGCCGTCGAGCTGGCGCCGATCCGCGTGAATGCGGTGTGTCCCGGGTTGATCCGCACGGGCGTCTGGGACAGCATTCCCGAAGACCGCCGCAACGAGCAATTCGAACGCATGACGAAACGCCAGCCGTTGCCGCGCGTCGGCGAACCGAACGAAGCGGCGGAGGCATATCTGTATTTGATGCGCGCCGGCTACACGACGGGCCAGGTCTTGCACGTCGACGGCGGCGGCTCCGTCGTCTGAACAAGCAACTGGACCCTCGACAGTCGCAAGAGAAGAACCGGTTTGGTCCTTCAAACTGGCCATACTCGCGCGTTTGGGTCGGAGCGCGTGCCACGATAGTCACCTCGCACCCCAGCGGATCAGCTCGGTCTTTATCTGCTAACTTGGCTGTCCCGGACACAACCGGCAAAATGTGCAGCTGAACGCCACCAATTTGCACGGGACCACAGAGCGGAGAATCTCACGAAGACCGTGCTTCATCTCCTAAGTGGTTTAGAGATCGGCGGCAAAGAAGCCGCCTGCCTTCGACTGGCCCGAAGAGGCATTGGTGAAGGTGGCGACCACCGGCTTGTGGTTTTCGACACAGATTATCGGTCGAGCGGCGTTGACTTTGATCCCGCGGGCGTGCCGTACCAATTCATTCCTCGCCATGGCGGACTTGATCTCGGCTTCGCAAGGCAAATTGCGCGACACCTCAAGTGCATTCGGCCAGGAATCATCCATGCCTACAACGACACAGCGGCATTCTACGCAGCAGCAGCTCTCAAATGGGGCAATCCCAGTTCAGCGAAGCTTGTGGTCGCCTTTCACACGTATCCAAGTCATTCAAGTCTGGGCGCAAGGCTATTGACTCGGTGGGGTTGCAGTACCGCGAATGCGGTCGTTGCCGTCTCACACGCGCTAAAATCGCGTCTGCTAGGCGCGGGGTGGACAAAGCAATGCAACGTAATTCCGAATGGTGTTGACCTCGACCGACCGCGCGCTTCAAACCCAAGTGTTGATTGGCGGCGCCGGCTCCAAGTGCCCGCAGATGCCATTTTGGTCGGACACATTGGGAGATTCGATGAAATCAAACGCCACCGTGATTTAATCTCTGCGGCCAAAATACTTGAAAGCGAATGTCCCGAGATAATCATAACTTGCGTGGGTCAGGGGCCTTTGTCCGGAGAAATGCAGCGTGCCGCCTCTGACTGCAGGAATTTGCGCTTTATCCCTCAAATTACGCCAGCGACCCCGTTTCTGCGAGCGCTCGATATTTTCGTTCTATGTTCAGATTATGAAGCGGCGCCATTGACGTTGCTGGAAGCGATGGCTTGCGGCGTGCCAAGCGTTGTGACTTCGGTCGGCGGAATTCCTGAAATTGTTGGTATGGACCGCTCCGCTACTTGCGCAATGCAAGTGAAACCGAGAAGCCCCGGGGATTTAGCACAGGCTTTGAAGCGGCTGTCGCGCAATCAGGGGGAGCGAACAAAATTAGGGCTTTGCGCTCAGAAACGTTCACTCAACTATTCGTTCGAAAAAGAGTGGCAAGCTTACTCGGAGCTTTACAGCTGACTTCAGCGCGAGATCAAAAGTCACCGTTAGCGATAGCGATACATACTCTGAATGTGTTTTTGAATCCGACTATCCCGCTCGCAGTGACAGTTTGGGCAATTTAGCGAGAATGCATCCTGTGCCGCCTTTTGGTGTGCATCTGTAAACAGCATATCTCTCAGCCTTTTCTCGAAAAGATTGCCCAGGCGAAACGTTACATAGCAAAGTTGAACGGTGCCATCCGCTCCCACCCACAATAGACGGTTGGCATCGCAGGGTACCCTCATTTTTGACTTTTTCAGAAGCCAATCGGGAATTGATCTAATGCTGCGTAGATTGTCCTTTATTCGAGTCGGGTGTGATTGTTTCAACCTAATTAGCTCCGCTACCAATTTCTCGATCGCAGGTCGATCCGTTTCGCCAAACTGCAATTCCTGATCGGGTCCTTCGGAAAAATAGGGAAGGGAGTAATGTATGAGGTCGGTATGAATAGTCATGTCATAGCGTTGTGCAAATTTCCATGCAGAGTGCAGAGCTTCTAGATTGCAAGTTGGGCGCATAATCAAATAATTAAGCTGCAGGGAAATCTTATCGCCGTAACGTTGCCTGACTGTCGCAATCCCTTCATCCAGATGACGATACATGTCATTGTTGCGTTGAACATAGCGGTTGTATGCTTCACCGCTCCCATAGTACCCGACAGTTATGTTTCGAAGACCCGCATCAAATAGACGGTCGATCTTTTGTTTGAGAAGTATCCCGTTTGTTGTGACATACACAGACAGGCCGAGACCTACTGCGTACTTAACCATGTCAGGGAGGCTTGGATGGAGAAGCGGTTCGCCACCATATAGCCGAACAAGCTCAACGCCTGCTTCCTTTGCGTCGCTCAACAGCTCTTTGACTTTGTCGAACGGAAGTTGGTGACCCGGCATAAAGTCCCTACCATAACGACAGCCAACGCAACGCAAGTTGCAGTGAGCGGTGACTGCGATTGTCAGTCGTCGTGGGTTCGCCCTTATGAATTTCGGATTTAGCTGTGCAGCGGTATTTTGCAGAAGGCCCAACGAAGTTTCCGCTTGTACCAGATGGCTTTTGATTGCCGGTCGGTTCTTGAGCCCAGCCCGAACGACATTGCGCAGTCCCGCGTACAATCTTCCCTGAGTCTTGGGACCCGTGGTGGCTCTGGCGTCGCCATATCGAATGACGTCAACCATGTCATGCCCCTCGGTACTTGCGCATGCTAGGCGCATGCTTCTGAATCCGGCTCTCGGGATTGCAGATGCAATTTGGACAGTTCAACAGAAAAGCATCTTGCGAAGCCCGCCGATGCGCATCTGAAAACACGATTTCACTCAACCGTTGTTTCCTGATAGATCCTAGTTCGAGCGCTGTGTCGCAGAGTTGAACCGTCCCGTCGGCGCCAATCCATAAATTTTGGTATGCGTCGCATGGCACATGCATGTCTTCCTGTTTCAGAAGCCAATCTGGAATCGATCTGATGAACTCGCGCGAATGGGGTACACGGTCTTCAACGAGGTTCTTGTACCTCAGCAAGTCCACAACCATTTCATCGAGGACTGGGCGGTCATCAGGCTTAAGTGCAATTCCCGCTTGTTTATCATTCAAGAAGAAAGGCGTGCTGAAGCTGACGAGATCCACATGTAAGAACATGCCGTAACGTTCGGCGAGCTTTAAAGCGTCACGCCACACTTTGTTTCTGCAGGTCGGTCCCATGGCAACAAAGTTGAGTTGTAACTCTATCTTTTCGCCATATTGTTCGCGCACGTAGGCTAAAGATCGCTCGAGACTCTCACTGTACGTGCTTCTTTGCGCATAAGGCGTATTTTCGACCTCGAAGCCATAGAAACCGATTGTCACCAGACGCAACCCAGCGTCGCATAGTTCGTCTATCTTTTGCTTCAACAGAATTCCATTCGAAGTGATATATGAGCGAAGACCAAGTTTGCGCGCGTGAGCCACCATTTCTTTGAGACCAGGGTGGACTAGCGGTTCCCCGCCGTAGAATCGAACGGTCGAAATGCCCGCGTCGAACGCGTCGTCCAAGGCGGCGCATACCTCAGAGACTGACAATTGCTCGCCAACCATAAAATCCCGACCATACCGACAACCTACGCAACGCAAATTGCAGTGCGCTGTAACGGCGATTGTCAGTTGGCGCGGTTGGGGGCGAATGACACTCGGAAATGAAGCTGCGATAGAATGCGACGCTCGCGCGGAGGCTATATCGACGCGTTTGGCAATTGCTTTTAGGATTGGCCGGTCTTCGAGCAATGGTCGTGCATGCTGGACAAGACGTTCTGCAATCGACATGTTTGCCCCACTTGTCGTGTCGTTGCTCTCAGGCCGCTATCTATAATTTCGATCCTGGCCATTCTCTTCTAGCCGAGACCTCTGAGGACCAGAAACCAAACCTGACCTGTTTTTGGGCTTGCGACAAGCGACGGTCATCGCAAATCCAACTTTTTATAGCTCTTTCGTACCCGAACAACTTGGTCAGCCAAATCTTCCTGAACGGCCGATAATTTGGCGTGCTATCATTCGTCGAACGTAACTTCCGCATCGTGTGATTATGCCGACTTCGAACCACGCTAGTGAACAGGGGGACCACCATCATCATCACCATGGCGGCGAGGGGCAGGATCCACCTTCGGACATGACTCTGCGCGTAAAGGCGCTGGAGTCGCTTCTGGTGGAAAAGGGAATCGTCGATCCGGCCGCGCTCGATGCGATCATCGACACGTATGAACACAAGATCGGGCCACGCAACGGTGCGCGCGTCGTG
>Ga0105237_10001206_pt1 | contig 34600 bp, 31 predicted proteins | sample KBSC24metaG_FD_81520 | JGI IMG/M metagenome (GOLD analysis project Ga0105237, IMG submission 81520) | Corn rhizosphere microbial communities from Kellogg Biological Station, Michigan, USA - KBS C2-4 metaG | ecosystem: Host-associated > Plants > Roots > Rhizosphere > Soil | place: Michigan, USA... | reverse complement strand
TCTATCAGGTTTTCGCCTGCCCTTTTACTAACGTTTAGCGTAATTACATTCTTGAACTTTGCATTATCGTTGGTTTTTAAACGCGCATAGCTTTCCTGCAGCAGGAATGAATCTTGCACGTCAGCAATATCCCGAAGATAAACTGCCTGACCTTTAGGATTCCTGATGGCCATGGCTTTTATCTCGTCAGCGTTTTTAAAATCTTCTTTTACGTCGATGCTGCGACGCACACCGTCAGATTTAATGCTACCCACAGATGAGAGTATATTCTCATTGCTCATCGCCTGGATAATATCGCTAAAACTAATCTGAGCGGCTGCCATTTTATTCATATCAACGTTGATTTGAATTTCCGGCGTTAGTGCACCCACTTCGTCAACTTTCGATATTTCCTTATAGCTTTCTATATCGTCCTTCAGGTTGTCGGCATATTCCTTTAACTTTTTGAGGTCGTAATCGCCCGAAAGGTTGATATAAAGTATCGGGAGATCGGCAACGTTAATATCAGAAATAATTGATTCTTTAAGGTTCTGATCGTTTTGCGGCAAATCCTGCTTCGCTTTATCTACCGCATCCTTTACGTCGATTTTAGCGTCCTTGATTTTAATATCCGCCTGGAATTCAGCCGTGATGATAGACACGTTCTGAACTGAGTTAGAAGTTACTTTCTTCAGCCCTTTTAACGATTTAAGCTGCTTCTCAATTTGCCTGGTAACCAGGTTCTCCACGTTCTGGGGCGACTGACCCAGGAACGTTGTGGTTATAAACACCTTTGATTGTGCTATATCCGGAAAGTTCTCTTTCGGGAGATTGTTATAGCTTATTAACCCGAGCACGGTTATCAGGAAGATAAGCACGTAAACGGCATTCTTATTTTCAATGGCCCAGGTGGAGGGCCCAAATCCTTTGTTATTATCTTTCATAATAAACAGATCAAGAGTTAAATAATTAGTTGCCCGAAGAAGCTAAAACCTTTATCTTATCACCATTCTCAATTTCAGTAGCGCCTTCGGTAACTACCTGGTCGCCTGCTTTCAGGCCCGATAATATCTCGGTTTGTCCGGCATAAGTTGCGCCCGATTTCACACCGGCCTTTTTGGCAATACCATTTTCGTTCAGGAATACATAATCGCCGTCCTCAGATTTCTGAATAGCTTTTACAGGCACCACCAACGAATTTGCTTTCGAATAATTTGCTATCTGCAAAATGGCAGTCATATTAGGGCGTAAAGTTTTGCGTACCGGCAACTTAATTTCCACGCCAAAGCTGCGTGAAGTTGGGTCGATAACCTTTGCAGCGAAAGTTACTTTAGTAACCAGCGAATCATTTGCGTCAGGCACTAATATTTTCACAGTATTGCCGGTATTAACGCTGCCTGAGTATGATTCCGGAACATCGGCCTTAACTTTCAAATTATCGGCATTCACTATACGAATACCTGACTGACCCGGCTGAGCAACCTGCCCCAGTTTAAGGTCCATCTGGTCTACAGTGCCGCTAATTGGTGAGGTAATACGGTACATATCGGCTTGCTGGCGTAATGACGCCACTTGTTTCTGCGAGCTTTCTAATGCGGTTTTCGCCTGCAGGAATTGTACTTCAGTACCTATTTTCTGATCCCAGAGGTTTTTTTGCCTGTCAAACAGTGTTTTGTTAAGTTCAACTTGTGTTTGAGCCTGGGCTATGTTCTGGTTCAGTACGCTGGCATCCAACTGCGCTAAAATCTGTCCCTTGCCTACATGCTGGCCTACTTTTACGTAGATATTGGTAATTGTACCCGGCGACTGCGGATAAGCCGTAACATTATCCTGGGCATCAATCTTACCTTGTATTTGTACATAATTGGTAAAGTCACTGGTTTTTAAAGTAACAGTACTTACGTCGGCAGCTTTCGTCGAATCTGTGGTACCAACCTGTGCTTGTAACTTGGCAATTTTTGCATTTAATTCAGCTTGCTGTTTTTTTAGATCGGCAAGCTCTGCTTTTGGGTCTTTCGGCTTATTTGAGCAAGCCGCAAGGAGTATTAAAGCTGGTATGTATATTAATTTTTTCATCGTGCTATTGTGTATTGTGATTGATTATTGAATTCTTCCGTATGCTTTGTCAAGGTCTACTTTGCTTACCAGGGCATCGTAAAGGCCTTGTATGTATGAGTTATCGGCATCCTGTACGGCAGTTTGCGCTTGTGTTACCTCGATGCTCGAACCGACCCCTTGTTGATATTTGATCTTCGATACGCGAAGTACCTCGTCAGCCAGCGCCATATTACGTTTTTGGTCGTTGAGCGTTTGTAAGCCGTTTACATAAGATATGCGAGCTTGATTTACCTGGAGATTTACAGTGTTCTTCATATTTGCAAGGTCATTTTGCGACTTAAGGTAAGTTATTTCAGACTGTCGCAGCTGATTTCTGTGTTGGAAACCTGTAAAAATGGGCACGCTAAGATTTAACCCGATGTAGGCCGTTGGAAAATTAGTCTTATATAAATCGCCGAACGAATTACTTTGAAATGCTGCGGAATAGCTCGCGTTTGCAGTCAGTTTTGGCAAAAACTGTCCTTTTTTACTTTTCACATCGTAGCTATATAATTTTGACTGTGTTTCCAATAAGGCATACTCAATGCGGTTATGATAAACCGTCGTATCTTTCACAGCTTCGGCAGCGGTCGCTTCAAGCTTAATATCATCAAGCTTGTCTTTCAGCATCAATTCCTGATCAACCGGCATTCCCATCTGGAATTTAAGAAGCTGATAGTTTAACCCAAGTAAACGCACAGTATTTTCCCTGTTGGTTACCAGCGAGTTATACTGAACGCTTAAACGATCCACGTCTATTTTTTCAACAAAACCTTGTTTGTTGCGGGCCTCAGTTTCGTCAAGCTGTTGCTTAAGCTGTTTAACATTAGCCTCAAGCAGTTTAATTTGCTCAACGCTTACCAATACCTGGTAATAAGCCTTAGTGATACTTACCGATGTTTCAATCTTTGTACGGGCGTAGCTGCGCTGATACAGCTCGCGATAGGTCCTGCGCGCCTGTAGTCCGACAATATAATTCGGGTCGAATATCAACTGGCTTAAGGTTACGCCTACACTTGAGTTATACTTTTGTGTAAAATTTACAGGTTGTTCTGCCGGATTACCGGTAGGAATTTGAATTTTGTTACCGTTGCCATCCTTAACCCCTTCCTTTGCCAATACTCCGTACGTTAACGGGGTGATAAAATCCGGGAAAAGGACGGTGGGTGATTTCAGGTAATCCTGGAAGCTGGCAGAGCCACTAACTTGTGGTAAACCCTGGCCTATGGTTTCTTTAATATGGTACTCTGCACTTGTTACATCAAGGTTTGCGTTAATAACATCATGCTGATGCTCATAAGCATAATTTATACAATCCTGTATGGTAAAGTTGTATCGCTGGCTATCGGTCGCTGCCGTTTGCGAAAAGCCTTTGAGGGCAATTCCGCTTAGCAGGCACATTAGTATAAGTATATGTTTCATTGTATATGATTGTGTTTTTGTGTGATATTATTTGTGCTGATGTAAATTTCTGCCGTGTTAATGACAGCCCTATGTCAGCAGTATTTTTTTATTCTTCGTTTATATTTTTATACTGGTTTAGCAGCTTGTAGCCTTTAAGGGTACAAATGCCATAGTTAAAATGTTCTAAAAACTGTACCTGCACCTTCCACGGACTAAACTCAGCCATCGGGAAAACTGACGTATTAAAACCAAGCTCCACCTGGCTTACGCGCATACGGGCAATTATCTTTACGTCAATATCCGGACGAATGTAACCTTGCTTCTTACCTTTTGTCAAAAGTTCCTCCAAAGTGCGCACTATAACATCAGCTTTAAAGGTCTGAAACTCCGCCCATGCGTCGGGATGGTATTTCTGCATATCGTGGATGACGATCGGGTTTATCCTCGAGAAAATATCCTCAGAGCATTTCATCATATTAATCATCTCCTCCATCACGTTGCTTGATTTAGCGATGATAGCCTCCATAGTATCTTCGTCTTCCTTCAGCTTTTTCTTTACCAGCGCTATTACCAGTTCGTTTTTATCCTTAAAAAACTGGTAGATGGTTTTTTTCGACATACCCAGGTGTTTGGCTATATCATCCATCGTTACGCTCTTGATTCCTGCTGTTAAAAACAGGTCCTCGCCGCCTTGAATTATTCTATCTATTTGACTAATTGACATTACGAGTCAAAACTAAGGAAACATTTTTAGATTACAAAGTTTCCTAAAAATAATATGCTGATGCGCGATTTTTTGATGCGCGGATGACAAAACGATGTGCGGATTATTGATGTGCGAGTGTGCGGATGAAAAAATCAAGCGAACAATCTCAAATTATACGGCTCTATTCGCACATCCGCACATCTTCATATTCGCACATCAAAACACTATCTTTGCAAAAAATTTAAAGAACACATGACCCTTACTCCTCTTTCAGCAATCTCCCCTATCGACGGCCGTTATCGTAATGCTACAGCAGACCTTGCTGCTTACTTTTCTGAGTATGCGTTAATCAGGTATCGGGTGTTTGTTGAAATTGAATATTTCATAGCCTTATGCGAGCACCCGTTGCCACAGCTTTTGAATTTTGATAAAAATGTAGCAGAAAAGTTACGCACGATTTACAAAAACTTCAGCGAAGCCGATGCCGAAAGTATCAAGCAGATAGAAAAGATTACTAATCACGATGTCAAGGCGGTTGAGTACTTCATAAAAAAAGAATTTGACAAGCTTGGTTTACAAGACTTTAAAGAGTTTATTCATTTCGGATTGACTTCACAGGATATTAATAACACAGCTGTACCTTATTCATTTAAGGAAGCCTTAACTCATACGTACTACCCTGCTATAGAGGAATTGCTTGCGATATTAAAGAACTATGTAGCGGAATGGAACCAGGTGCCAATGCTGGCGCATACCCACGGTCAGCCGGCGTCCCCGAGTCGATTGGGTAAGGAGATTATGGTTTTTGTAGAGCGCATTGAGAACCAGCTTAGCTTATTAAAAGCTGTGCCCCACGCTGCCAAATTTGGCGGAGCTACCGGTAACTATAATGCACATAACGTGGGCTACCCGGAAATTGACTGGAAAGCATTCGGAAATCATTTTGTGAATGATATTCTGGGCCTCAGCCGCTCGCAGTTTACTACACAAATTGAACACTACGATAACTTTGCTGCGCAATGCGACGCCCTGAAACGCATCAACAATATCCTGATAGATTTAGACCGCGATATATGGACCTATATCTCGATGGGCTATTTCAAGCAGAAAATAAAGGAAGGCGAAATCGGTTCGTCAGCTATGCCGCATAAAGTAAACCCTATTGATTTTGAAAACTCTGAAGGCAACCTGGGTATCGCCAATGCGTTGTTCGAACATTTTGCTGCTAAGCTGCCAATATCAAGACTACAGCGCGATTTGACCGACTCAACTGTGCTTCGCAATATCGGCGTGCCGGTTGGGCATACGTTAATCGCTATAAAATCAACCATACGCGGGCTGAATAAGTTATTACTCAACGTCGATGCGCTGAACGCTCACCTCGAAGCCAACTGGGCAGTAGTAGCCGAAGCTATCCAAACTATTTTGCGCCGTGAGGGATATCCAAATCCTTACGAAGCTTTGAAGGAATTGACACGCACTAATACGCATGTTAACGCGCAGACAATTGCGGAATTTGTGGATGGATTAAGTGTAAGTGATGAAATAAAACAAGAGATAAAAAAAATCACACCACATAATTACACGGGGATTTAAGACGGAATATCAAACTTACGAAGTTTTCAAAACTTCGTAAGTTTCTTCCAATAAGCCTCGTCACACGTAAAACTTACAGTCACCCCCCCGTCATAACAATTTAACAGTTGTGTTTAAATCAAAAACCTGCTTAAATTTGCTTTATCAAGACTAATTGAAATAAGATGAATATCAACGTATATACTGAAGCAACTCCCAACCCGGCTACAATGAAGTTCATTGTGAACAAGTTGCTCATAAACGGCAGCGTGGATTACGCTACAAAAGAGAGCGCCGAAAGCTCGCCATTTGCAAAAGAGCTATATAAGTTCTCATTTGTTAATGGTGTTTTCTTTGCCAGCAACTTTGTTACCGTTACCAAATTTGATGGTGACAGCTGGGATGATATCATGCCTATATTAAAAGAGTTTGTTAAAGGTGCTGTTGAGGCTGAGCTAAAGGTACAAGACGAAGAACAGGCTGAGGCCGGCGATTTTGAAGGCACCGACACAGAAGTTAAAATACAGCAGATATTACATGATTACGTTCGACCAGCTGTTGAGCAGGATGGCGGAGCTATTACCTATAAATCTTTCGATGAAGGAATAGTGACTGTCGAGCTTCGCGGTTCATGCAGCGGCTGTCCATCATCTACCGTAACACTTAAAGCGGGCATTGAGAATTTGCTGAAACGCATGGTTCCTGAAGTTACAGAGGTTGTATCTGAAGCTTTATAGGGATTTCAGCGATTTTGAAAAGATTTCACAGATATAATTTGAAAGCTGGATTTAGGTTCGGCTTTTTTGTTTATGGGGATTTCACCGATTTGAAAATGATTTCACCGATTGATTTTTTTTGATTACGAACGAACTTGCCAAAATCATTCCTCATCGGTAATAAAAGTAGCAAACTACGACTGGCTGCAATTGGTCAAGTCACTCAATAATCGGTGAAATCATTTTCAAATCGGTGAAATCGAAAAAAATAATGAAATCCTACTTAAAATAAGCCTGGATCGTATCCAGCAGTTCCTGTGTTATTTTGCCGTTTGTTGCCAGTAATTCACGGGAATTTAATACTTCATCGCCGCCGCTAAAGTTAACTACCTGTCCGCCGGCCTGACGAACGATGACTATACCCGCTGCAATATCCCATGGGTTCAGGTTATATTCATAAAAGGCATCAAAACGGCCGCAAGCTGTGTAAGCTAAATCAACAGCGGCAGAACCAAGACGTCGCAGACCATGGCAGCTTTTCATCAGCTCGGTAAATAAATTGATATATGCCGGTTGCTTGCTGAAATCGTAATATGGGAAACCCGTAGCCAAAAGGCTTTTGCTTATTGTTGGTGAATTGCTCGTTTTTATTATTTCACCATTTAGATAAGCCGGAGAGTCTTTCCAGGCGTAAAAACATTCGTCTGCGTTTACTTCATACACAACGCCAAGTACCAATTCATCGTCTTCCTGCAAAGCAATGCTCACCGAATAAACCGGCAGACCGTGAATGAAATTAGTAGTCCCGTCCAGCGGGTCGATTATCCAATTATACTTCTCCCCGACCTTGTTAATCGTTTTCTCTTCTGTAATAAAGCCTGCGCCGGGTATAACATCGGTTAATGCTTTTACAATGATTTGCTCAGCAGTTTTATCTACATAGGACACCAGGTCATTAAGGCCTTTGATTTCTATTTTATCGGGTGTAAAGGTGCGGCGCTGTTCCCTGATGAAGCTGCCGGCATCCTTTGCTATTTCTATTACTTTGTTAATTATCGCTTCCAATTCCATACGAGGTAAAGGTCACAAATTTAAGCGAATAAACAGCTACGAATTTCACGAATCCTGGTGATCCAAGGCATGAGCTGACAACAAATCAAAATTCGTGTAATTCGAATTAATTCGTAACAATCAATGCAGATCAACTTATTTCTGTTCGCGGAGTGCAAGGCTAAATGAAAAGGCTTTATGAATAAAGTAGCTTGCAAAAAACAAGCTTAAGGCTGCCAGCGGACGCGCTACCGGCGGGTACATCTGCAAACCTTGAGTGAAAATCTTTAAAATAACCAGATTTGCAAAAAAACCGATAAACGCAACAGATACGAACCTAAAAAACTGTTTATATGGCGAAGATTTAGATTCAGCGAAGACAAAGTACTTAGTGATTAAAAAGTTAACTACCACGCCCATAAAAAAGGATAATGCCAATGAAAGCGTGGAGTTCCGTACCGTAAGCGAAAACACATTATAAGTCTTCTGCACGAGTAAATTATGATAAAATAAGTAGAACGCAATTACATCCACCAAAAAGCCAAATCCCGCAGAAACTACAAACCTGATAATTTGGTTATCGAGTAAATTATTACCGGTTTTTATTTCAGGCATGGGCAGGCAAAGTCTGTTTTGATTTCCGGGCCACAACTATTAAAGCTATGCCGCCAATTACCATGAATGTAGATATCATTTCAGCCTGGGTAAAGCTGAAACCCGCCACCTGATACAATGTATTTACCCGAATTAATTCTATAAAAAATCGCTCAACACCTGCCAGTATCATATATATGCCGAACATTACGCCGGGTAATTTTATCTTGTCGCGGATGCGCCAAAGAAAAAAGAACAGGAGAATGCAAATGATAGACTCATAAAATGAAGTTGGGTAAACCGGTAAACGCAACTCATGGTTGTATTTGCCTATATAACCCGGTATAATATCCCCCTCGTTATTTACATTATGCGGAAACTTAAATTTCCACATCCAATCTGGTATCCAGCTTAGCAAATGTGGTTTTGGCTGCAGGTTATATTTACCCCAGTCACCGTCGCCCGACATCTGGCAGCCTATACGGCCCACACCATAAGCGAGCATCATGCCCGGCCCACCGATATCAAGCATATTAAACAGCTTGATGCCATTTTTATTTGCGATGTACAATACTGCAGCGCCACCACAAATAAGGCCGCCATAAAAGGTCAGGCCCTCAAAACCTATCAGCATACCCACAGGGTCCCTCATAAACTGATCCCAGTTTTCAAGCGCATTGAATATCTTGGCGCCTGCAAAACCAAAAACAGCGGCCCATAGTAAAATACTCCCCAGCAACTCAGATGGATGAACGGTAACCTCTTCAGTTCTTGGCTGGGGGAGCCTTTGTTTTTTATTTTCGTAGTAAGCCCAGTATGCAAACAACACCGCCCCGATAATGCCACCGAGCCAGTTACCGCGCGATGATAAAAGGAATTCCTGGGTATTATCAACCATCTTACTGAAGTTCAGCGCTGCATCAACCAGCTTATAACCCAGTATAAAACCAAATAATCCGTTCCCGAAAAGTTCAATATTAGTTAGAGGCTTACCAATGGTAACTGTCTTGCGGAAAGAATGTATATAGCCTAGTTTTTCTTTGCGATCGAATTCCTTTCCAAACGCCCAGTACCCGGCGATAAAAGCTATCGCAACAAAAAAACCAAATGTCTGAATGATTTGAAAAAAAGGTATTTCGAACCCGGTAAGGTATTTAATCAGGTAAAATAAATTTGGAAACATCAGTTTAAATTTGGAGCCAAGATAGGGTTTAATGCACTAATATTTCATCGAACTCGGTAATTTCCACATCACCATCCGGCGATATTTTTGTTAAATGCGCGGTTTTCAGCTCATTGATCAGCAACGGGTCATAGGGCGTCCGAACCTTTACATAATTACGGGTAAACCCATGCATAAAGCCATCTTTTATATCGCCTTCAAATAATACCTCGTCGGTATTACCCAGCTGGCTTTCGTAAAATGCGCGGCGCTTTTTATCGGATAAAATATGCAGCATCTTGCTCCGTTCGGCCCGTGTTGAACCGGGAACAACTCCGCTCATTTCGTTGGCCAATGTATTCTCCCTTTCAGAATAGGTGAATACGTGGAGATAAGAAATATTAAGCTCGTTTAAAAAGTTATAAGTATCGATAAAATCTTCCCGCGTCTCGCCGGGAAAGCCTACAATCACATCCACGCCAATACAGCAATCAGGCATCAATTCTTTTATTTTAGCTACACGGCTGGCATATAGCTCACGCTTATAACGGCGGCGCATCAGCCCTAATATCTTATCGGAACCGGATTGAAGCGGAATATGAAAATGAGCAACAAACCGTTTTGATTGCGCTACAAATTCAATTATCTCATCACTCAATAAATTAGGCTCGATTGACGAAATACGGAAACGATTAATACCCTCAACCTCGTCCAACGCCTTAACCAGGTCAAAGAACTTGTCCTCTCGACTTCCTCCACGTATACCGAAATCACCAAGATTAACGCCGGTCAGCACAATTTCCTTTACACCTGATGCAGCAATCTCTTTAGCTTGTTCAATCACATGCTCAATAGTATCACTACGGCTATTGCCGCGCGCCAACGGGATAGTGCAGAAAGAACATGAATAATCGCAGCCGTCCTGTACCTTTAAAAATGTGCGGGTGCGGTCGCCGATAGAAAAACCAGGAATAAAATCCTTTGCTTCGGATACCGGTTGGTTATAAACCAGCGTCTTCGGCTGTTTGGTTAAATCTGTTATATAATCTACTATCAGGAACTTTTCAGCAGCTCCTAAAACCATATCAACACCGGGTATTTCCGAAATTTCTTTTGGTTTTAGCTGGGCGTAGCATCCTACTATAGTAACATAAGCGTTAGGTGATATTTTCAGCGCCTCTTTAACTACCTTTTTGCATTTTTTATCGGCATTATCAGTAACCGAACAGGTATTGATAACAAAAACATCAGGCGTATCGGTAAACTCAACCGTACTGAAGCCCGCATTATTAAATAACCGGCCGATGGACGAAGTTTCCGAATAGTTAAGCTTACAGCCTAAGGTATAAAACGCTACTTTTTTGTTCATTTTAAAAACGCGCAAAGATACTCATTTTAACGCTATTTCTTTATTTCACTTTCCAGGAATATATTATCCTTTTCGAAATTACTTTGAAACCAGCTTTTAGCAAAAATAGCTTGATTAATCCAGAATGACCGGAGGGTATTACGTTTTGTATTATGGTAACTATTCACCCCACCTGAAACTTTCATTAACCAGGCCGATAAGATCTATCACGCGGTCGACTACGGTCATGGCCAATTCTTCAACAGTTTTTGGTTTGCTGTAAAAGGATGGTATTGCCGGGCAAATAATCCCGCCGGCTTCCGTTACCGTCTGCATATTGCGGATATGGATAAGATTTAGCGGCATATCGCGGGCAACGAGTATCAGTTTGCGACGTTCTTTTAAAATCACATCGGCAGCACGAATAACCAGGTCATCAGAAGTACCTGAAGCTATCCGGCCCAATGTCCCCATTGAGCAAGGAATAATTACCATGGTATCAAACTTTGCAGATCCAGAGGCAAAGGGCGCCATGAAATCTGTTTTGGGGTATATTTTGAATGGCAATTTCTGATAATCATCGTTATCCAGCTCAAACTTCCAAACATCCTTCGCATTGTCAGACATAACGACGGCGACTTCTTCAATCTGTTCGCTCAGCTGCTGAAGTTTTTTAAAAAGGAGGCTGGCATATATAGCCCCGCTGGCACCGGTTATTGCAACAACTATCTTCTTCTTCATTTTTTTCTCCGTGTCCTCTGTGCATTCTCTATATCTCCGCGGTTAAATATTCTCCGCATACATCGCAACAGCATCAAAATTCAAGGCACAAAAAAGGGTCGAATACAAGTACTCGACCCTACATCTACCTATGAAAAACATGCCCTTTGAGAGGGCATTACAAAAGTAGTAACAAATTTTTTAATTTTTAAATAATTTTTTAAAATAAATTTAACCTGCCTTTGGAAAGTTTTTTTCTATCAGTGTTTGTATGATACCGTCAACTAATCCCACTGTAGGGACATATATATTTTTAATATTTGCCCATTTCATCACGGTGATATAAATTTCGCATGCAGGTATAATTACATCGGCGCGATCCTGGTTTAAACCCAACACATTTATCCTGTCCTTTAGAGAAAACGACGTGAGGTAACTGTAAAGCGACTTTAATTTACCGAATGTTAAAGGATTTTTGTCCTTTTCCTCCGATAACCGATAGAGCTTGTTAATATTACCACCGGTGCCAATACCCGAGATTACCTTAAACTGCCTGGTGTTATCGCGGACAAAATCTTTCATATCGCTCCATGTTTCTTCATCGTCCTGATTATCCAACATACGGATAGTGCCGATGTTAAAAGATTTTGAGGCCCACATCTCGCCATTTGAAAAGAAAGACAATTCGGTACTGCCTCCGCCTACATCTATATATAAATAGTTTTTGTTTTTATCGATGGCCTGGTCGGCGTGGCTCGCGTAAATCATACCGGCTTCTTTTTGGCCGGGAATTATTTCAATGTCGATTCCTGCGTTTGTCTTAATTTGATTCGCTATTTCTTCGCCATTTTTTGCTTCGCGCATAGCAGACGTGGCAAGAGCCGTGTAATCAGCTACTTTATAAACTTCCATTAGCTTACTGAAAGCTTCCATAGTTTTTACCAGATCGGCAGATTTTTTCTCAGACAATTGATGGTCAAGGAAAGCATCATCGCCCAGGCGCAACGGCACCCTTACCAGCGTATTTTTTTTGAATGAAACTGAACCATTATTTTCAATAATGTCAGCAATAAGCAACCTCACGGCGTTTGAACCAATATCTATAGCGGCGTATCTCAATTTTTATTTTATTTTATGTTTCAGGAAATCATATATATCAATCTGCGCCCGGTGCCGAAGCTCAGAGCGCGTTTTGTGGTACTTATTGGTGTTACTGGAGTTTATCTCGCGCGATTTGGTATTATCTTCGAGTTGAAGGTTGATGATTTCGCGTATCTCTTTTTTCAAATCTTCATCATATATCGGAAAGCCCACTTCAACGCGGGTATCGATATTACGGGTCATAAAATCGGCAGAGGTAAGGTAAATCAATTCATTACCACCGTTGCAATACACGTGAACGCGTGCATGCTCCAGGTATTTGTCTACAATGCTTAGCACCTCGATGTTTTCACTATAGCCCTTCACCCCTGCTATCAGGCAACACATGCCGCGAATAATCAATTTAATTTGCACGCCTGCATTGCTGGCCTGGTAAAGTTTATTTATCAGTTGCTCATCGGCCAGGCTATTCATTTTTAATATCATGTAGGCCTGCTTACCGGCCTTAGCATTCTTTATTTCGTTGTCAATCAACTTATATATTGCCGGACGGGCATCGATGGGCGATACGATTAAATTCTTCAAGCCTTTAGGCAGGATATTCTTAGCCAACGCCCTGAATATGATAACCAAATCACCGGTTATTTTTTTGTTTGCGGTAAGTAAGGTATGATCAGCATACAATCGGGCTGTCTTTTCATTAAAGTTGCCGGTAGATAAACATGCATAATAGGCCGGTTTTTCTTTTTCCATGCGCATTACCAGGCAAATCTTCGAGTGCACTTTATAACCGTCGATGCCGTAGAGTACATTTACGCCTTCTTCCTCCAGGCGGCGGCTCCAGGATATATTATTCTGTTCGTCAAAACGCGCCCTTAGCTCCACCAAACAGGTTACTTTTTTACCATTCTTGGCCGCGCTCATCAGCGCGTGCATAATGCGCGAATTTTCGGCAAGGCGGTAAACGGCAATGTTTATTTCTTTAACTTTTGGATCGATAGCGGCCTCTCGCAAGAAGTGGATAACATAATCATACGACTGGTAAGGTGTACTGATCAAGTAGTCCTTTTTCGCAATCATGCCCATCAGGCTTTTGCCGAATGATAAACCATCAACCGGTAATGGCACGGTACGCTCGTACTCCAGTTCAGGCCGGCCAACGTTAGGGAATGCAATAAAATTCTTGAAGTTATGGTAGCGTGCGCCGGGTATCAAACTTTCGCCGTGAAGGCCCATTTTGTTAACCAGGTATTTTAGCATATCCAGCGGCATCTCCGAATCATACAATAAACGCATCGGCTTGCCTTTTTTTCGTTTTTGCAGACTTTTCGATAATGAATCAATAAATTTCTCACTTAACTCCTTGTCGAGGTCAAGCTCGGCATCGCGGGTAAGCTGTATAGAGTATGCTTCTACAGAGTCGTGCTCGAAAATGAAGAAGATATCTTCGAGGCTATACCTGATGATATCATCCAACAGGATAATAAATTTAAGGTTATTGGTTTCCGGGAGCACCACAAAGCGCGACAAACTATCCGGGAACTCGATAAGGGCAAGCCTTGACTTCTTATTTTTTGTAAGCTTAACAAAGAAATAAATAGCGCGGTCGCGAAGTTCCGGCAACGGCAGTGACTCGTCTATCATTATCGGCACCAGGGTTGCCAGTAAAGTCTCTCTGAAATATCGCTTTACGAACTCGCCACGGCTTACGTTCAGTTGCTTATCGTTGAGGATGAAGATTTTTTCTTCTGCAAGCTGCTTTACAATAATGTTTTCGTAGAGATTGTTGAACTTACGTTCCTGCCTCACTACTATATTCTTTATCTGGTTTAATATTTTCTTGGGATTGTAGCCCAGTAACTCTTTCGCCTTTTCATTCAGGTTAGCGAGGCGGCTCATGGTGGCAACTCTTACACGGTAAAATTCATCCAGGTTTGATGAAAATATCGCCAGGAACTTTATGCGGTCAATCAGTGGAACTGATGGGTCGGCGGCTTCCTGCAAAACTCGGTCATTAAAGTATAACCAGCTTATCTCACGATTAATTAAGGGTGCATGTTTCGAATCCATATATAAAGCCCCGCGGCCGTTTACAAATCTGCTTATTTAAATGTTAATTTAATATTAACTCATTGGTATATTAATGTGTTTTTATTGTTTAGTTCATAGTTGATGGTTCATAGTTCATAGCCGCTGCTGGAGGACGGCAATGACGGCTTATTCTCCGGATGTTTACGACCTGTGCTTTTTCACCATGAACTATGAACCATCAACTATGAACTCTTACACCATGAACTATGAACCAAAATCACTAATTTTGTCCCCACACCAATTCACCCGAAACATGCCAAGCTTTGATATTGTAAGCAAAATTGACGGACAGACACTAGATAACGCTGTAAACACCGCAAAAAAAGAAATTCTGAACCGTTATGATTTTCACGACTCGAAAAGCACCGTGGAACTTGATAAAAAGACCAACGTTATAACCGTTGTTACCGAAAACGACATGCGTTTGAAAGCCATCACAGATTCCATTATCAGCCGTATGGTAAAACAACACCTTGACCCAAAAGCGCTTGACCTGGATGGAACTGTGCAGACTGTATCCGGCAATATGATAAAGAAAGACGTAAAAATAAAAGAAGGAATAGAGCAGGAAGCCGCGAAAAAGATAGTTAAAAAGATAAAAGACAGCGGCCTAAAAGTTCAGGCCAGCATTATGGACGACCAGGTGCGTGTGCAGGCTAAAAAGATAGACGACCTGCAGGAGGTTATCGCGCTTTGCCGCCAAAATGATTTCGGCCAGCCGCTACAGTATATTAATATGAGGAACTAGTTTTCGTGATTTCACCGGTTTGTTTGAAGATTGGTATTATAAATCGGCATAATCGTCAATAAAAATAAAAAGGCCAGTCCCTCGCGGACCGGCCCTTCTCAAACTAAACCAACTATTATGAAAACACTCTTAATTATTTCGGAATTCGGAAGTTCGATTCCGGATTTTATAAATCTCTTTTGAAACTTCCTTCTCTTTTCCGGGGAACGGAAAGCCAGCCCTAATCACAAATCAACCACACTCCCGTAAAGGAGTCTATCGGACTAGCCTCCGAGCCGGAAAAATTATTTTACGGCAATTTCACGGGCTTGTACCTTAGCTTCTTCTTTTTTAGCAACAATCAGCTTCAGCACACCATCAACATATTCCGCTTCAATTTTAGCGGCATCGGCAGTTTCAGGCAAAGTGAACGAGCGGGTGAAAGAATTGTAGCTGTATTCGCGTTTGCTGAATTTCTTACCTTCTTCAACATTTTCAGCTTTCTTGTCGGCAGAAATGCTTAAAATATTTTTATCGAGGTTGATTTTAAAATCTTCCTTCTTCAAGCCTGGAGCAGCCAGCTCAATGTGGTACTCGTTTTCAGTTTCTGCGATGTTAACTGCAGGAACACGGCTTGATAGTTTATCGCTCAAAAATGAGTCGTTTAATATTGAATCGAATACGTCGTTAAAAAATGGATTAACACTGCGATTCCTTTGTCCGTTTGCAAATTTTACTAATGTCATGATTATAATCTCCTAAGTTTTTCTTTTAATATATTTGCTCAAGGTTAATCAACTGTTATACCAACCGGTTAAATTTGATTAAAACAGACATTATGTCTGCATAAACTAAAAACATACCGACAAATTGACATTTTATGAGTGAAAAAATTGCCGATTATAAGTTCAAGACGCCTATTGCCTTACGCTTTGCAGATATAGATGCGGTAGGGCACGTAAACAATGCCGTATATCTTACTTATTTTGAGGTTGCGCGTTTTGCCTACTGGAAGGATGTTACCGACTGGAACCTGCGTCGCGATGGTATAATTGTAGGCCGGATTGAAGTTAGCTATCTGAAGCCGATAACTTTGGAGGATGAAATTTACTGCTATGTGCGCACCACCCGCATCGGCACCAGCAGCTTTGATATGATGCAATTACTTGTACGGATAACGCCAAATGGCGAAGAAATTTGCACGGTGGGAAAAACGGTATGCATCAGCTATGATTATAGACAAAATAAGTCCGTGCCTATTCCCGGAAAAGAGCGGCAAAAAATGATAGAGTACGACGAGCCGGGGCTGATAACGAATACTAATTAAACCGGGATTAAGCAAATTTTTAGAATTTTTCAGATTCGGAAATGCATGGCCGGGACTTTTCGCCGGACTACAGGTAGGACGCTCTTAAATCTCCTTAACTCGCCCTACCCCAACAACCCATGAATATATTCTGCGCTATCCTTATACGTATCCATATCCATTTCGACAAAGAAATTTTTAACGCCGCCTGTTTTGGCGGCGGCAAAAAACTCTTTCCAGTCGATAATACCCTTGCCTATGGGCGCCTGCTTTTTATCCGTCGTCCAGTCTGACAGGTGGGCGGAGATGAATCTGCCGGGATATTTTTCGAAATAGGTTGGGCCTTTATAGCCCAGGGTTATTACTTCGGTTTGGAACTGCATTTTTACCAGGTTGGCATCAAGTGCCGCCACAATGGCGTCGTAGATGAGTTCGCCATCCAGCATATGAAATTCGCCGCTGTGGTTATGCATTCCTGTGGCCATGCCTTCGGCTTTAATTTTTTCGGCTAATTTATTGAGGTCGCCGGCTGCCGTTTTATAATCAGCTATTGTTTTACCGGGAGTTTCGAGGCCCGGTACCACTATCTGCGAAAGTCCCAGCCCGTGCGCAAAGTCCATGCACTCGCCAAAATTCCCCTTTAGGCTGCCGACACCAATGTGGCAACTGGGGCAATGCAAGCCGGCATCTGTTATCATTTTTTTAATATCAGTGGTTTTTACACTGACAAGGGGGCCGAAACCAGCGCCTGCATATCCTTTCGGATAACACATTTCGGTATATTGGTAGCCTAACCCTGCCATCATTTTCATCGTACCTGCAAAATCCTTTGCAAGAACGTCGCGGATAGGGAAAGTCTGGAAACCGATTGGGGTTTTATATTTGGCAGCAGCATGCAGAAAGCCTGGTAATAGTATTACTGCACCTGCACCTATGGCGCTTTGACCAATAAATTTTCTTCTGTTCATAGTGGTTTTTCTCTTAGTCTGTACATTTTAATAAACACGAATTCACACTAATTAAAACGAATTACACGAATAAGGAATAAATAAATCAATTCGTGTAATTCGAAAAAATTCATGCGAATTAGTGCTGATTAGATAGTAGCCGGATCCCAGCCGGTTCTGTAATTTCTCTTTAAGTATTTGTTGGCACTTGGCTGATTGGTAATCTGCCTTGTTGCGGCGTCATATTTCAGCACTTTTTGCGCCCTAAGCGATGCCGCATATAGGTTAACTGCTTCTGTTATAGGCTCCGCTTCCATAAAGTTACCTGTATATTGTGTACCCGCTTTGCAACTTTTTGCAAATAACGATAATGCATCCACCATTTTGTCATGCCTGGTAGAATCAACAATAGGGTTTACCGCTTTCACCTCCTTCTTTTTCTTCGAAAATAGCCTTGGGTTGTCCACATAAAAACCGGCTATTATCTTGCCTTTTGTGCCTACGAACATCATACCCTCGGCCGGCAAATCGTCTTGTCCGATGGTAATTAGCTCTTCAGGAACGGCAGGGCGGATACCTCCATCCCACCAAACCAGGTCAACAGGCGGTCTGTCGCCATTGGCGGGATATTTGAATTTTACTGTGCATCCCTGTGGGAAGGAGAAATCATTACGGACGAAATTTGGCGTGTGATCGCCCATGCCTACGTAGTGGGTCAAATTCGGTACCACTACTTCGGGGGAAGTTAGTTTCAGGGCATTAAATACAGTCCATAAACTATAATGCCCCATATCAGCCATAGAGCCGCCGCCGAAATCGTACCAGCCGCGGAAAACCATATTGGTATAATTGGAAGAGTAAGGCCGGTCTGCTTCCGGACCCAGCCACAAGTTCCAGTCAAGGCCGTCGGGAACGGGCACATTTTCGGTAGGTAGGGTTGGATATTGCGGCCACACAGGGCGATTTGTCCAGTTATGTACCTCCGTCAATTTGCCGATCTTACCGTCATTTATCCAGGCCATTACCTGCTCCATCGAGCCATTAGAGTCCCATGGCACCAGGTGGGTAACTATATTGCTTTTCTGCCGGGCCAATTCAATAACCGCCTTACCTTCCAGCAAGCGGTTCGACAGCGGCTTGTGCATCAGCACGTGTTTATTGCGTTTTAGTGCGGCTATGGCGAACAGCCCATGCAGGTGATCTGGCGTCATTATTTTCACAGCATCCAGGTCTTTTTCCTTATCCAGTAATTCGCGATAGTCTGCGTATGCATTACATGCTTTGAAGTTATCGGTTGCACGCACGTTGCCGTAAAAACTGTCGACAACATTTTTCCCTACCTCCCGGCCACCAGGTACTATGTTTTCCCCGCCCGGCTGCCAGTCCGCCTTATTGATAGCTCTCCTTATCTCGTCGCGCAGGCCGGTTTTCGACCAATCCCTGTATCCTACTGCATCGCGGTTAGGGTCGCAAACGGCGATAATCTGTATTTCGGGCGTGGCCAGCATGGGCAGCATTTCGCGCAGGCCCTGGGTGCCGCAGCCTACATAGGCAAGCGTTAATTTATCGCTGGGCGCAACAAAACCGGCGCCGCCAAGCACATGTCTTGGAAGGATGCTAAATGCCAATGCGCCAACACCAGCCGTTTTAATAAACCGGCGTCGATCGATACCTTTTTTTTCATCGGATTGTCCGGGTTGGCCTGTAATGGCTGACGGAACGTTTGAGGGTTGGTCTTTTTTCATGAAAGTTGGTTTATAACTAGGTATAGGGGAAGTGATATTTAAAATTGGCAAAAAAAATTCACAAACTAATGTATCATTTATGTTAATAAGGGAGGGGGATGATATTTACAGATTCGAACTTCTGCTGCGGGAAAGTAAAAAGCCCTCCAGGGTTTAAAGGGAGGGCTCTGTTTGTTTAACGCTTTTAATAAAAGATTAATGCAACGGCGGCGGCGTACCGCAATTCGGGCCTGAACCCGGATTTAAACCCGGAATTGAGCCGTCGGGACAATACGTAGTACAGGAGTGGCCAACATTGTGATTGTTGATGTAACAAAAGCAGCTGCAATTTGGAGGTGGAACGCCTGTTCCGCCGGTAATGCTTTTCATTTCTTTCCTGGATAGTTTTTCGATACCGGTAAGGCTTTTCATAGTGTTTCTTTAAGGTTTATAATTGATTAACTAAAAACAAATATAATGATATTAATTAACCAATAGTTATCTGCGTTCTTTTTGTTAATCAATATTTAAAAATCGATCCGCCCGGCAACTAAAATGATATTTGTAAGTTTGTTTGAAAAACAGCAGCCGAAAATTAATGCCTTTTTTATCCCGCATAACGCTTCCTTCTTTACAGGATGGTACTTACCTGGAGCGAATCCCCAGTCTTACTAAGGGCTTGCAACTTCCGCTAAAAAGTAACGTCACATTTTTTGTGGGCGAAAATGGCTCAGGGAAATCCACCTTACTGGAAGGTATAGCAGAACAATGCGGCTTTAGCCTGAGAGGAGGAAATCGAAACCATAATTTAAATACCGGTTACCGGTTTTCGGGCTACGAATCAGCGCTTGCGCCGCACCTGCAGCTTTCATGGACGCCCCGCAGGATAACTGAAGGCTTTTTTATGCGGGCCGAAAGCTTTTTCAACTTCGCGTCTTATATCGATGAACTGGCAGTAGACGACCGCCGTATTTTCAATGCTTATGGTGGGCGATCTTTACATGAACAGTCGCACGGAGAGTCATTTTTGTCACTGTTTAATAATCAGTTTGAGTCCGGTATTTATATCCTTGACGAGCCTGAGGCAGCATTGTCGCCGGCCAGGGTACTGGCATTTATGTCGGTAATACATGAGCTCGACCGCAGTGGCCGGGCACAATTTATAATAGCAACCCACTCTCCCATACTTATTTGCTACCCAGGCTCAACCATTTATCAATTTGACGAATATGGCGTTGGCGAAACGACTTACGAAAATACAGAGCACTTTTACCTGACAAAATCATTCCTGGATAACCCTGCATTGTACCTTAGGCATTTAATGGAAGATTAATATAAAGCTTCAATAGCCTAATGTTTGGATAAGCGATAATTTTCAAAGCCTCACTTCTTAATATTCACCTCCGTAATCGCCGTTCTCCTGGTAGCGGTATAAACAACGCCGTTCACAATTTCGTAACCTACCGAAACGCTTTGCGAGCTGCTTTTCAAAATGAGGCCGGTTTCATTGCTGATGAGCATCGAGCCGTTGACTCTGCTGTTGAGGCTGCCGCCCGTTAAGGAGGTTTTATAGGTAATGGTGGTAATTTGAGCGCCTATGGCGTATATAGTATAGGTAGTTTGAGAAGATGTAGTGTTAGCTGTCCACGAGTAGCCTTTTTTAAACAGGGAACTTGCAGGCAAACCCACTAAAAACGGCAACATTTTACCCGGTGCAAGATTGTCAGGCTGTATGCCCGTAAACGATAGCAACGTATCACTTACCGGAGCCGGCTGTTTTGTTGATAATATTTCGCCCTTATTATTTACGACCACGGCCGATTTAGCATTTACCAACCTTTGTAAGCCCGTTTGGATAGGGGAATTGGGATCGGCGGGCTTGTTTGAATTGTAGATTAGTTTTTGATCCATGGCGTTTACTGTGTCCGACAGCATATCCGTGGTAATGGCGAAAGATATATCCTTTTCATCTGCATCAGTTATTTTATAAGATTTTTTCATAACCGATGACGACGTGATATGCAAAGCCTGACTGCCCCGCTGCAATACGCAGTTCGACCTGATAAGCACATGCCGTTCAACCTCCTCACCCTTTTTAAATTTATTTTGTGAAAAGGCCACAGCGCTCATAAAAACGAGCAATGCAATTAAAATGTATTTTAATTGGCTGGCTATACCTTTCATTTTATTTTATGTTGCAACGCCTTTGTGCACCAGGCTGCAACTACCGTTGTCGGTTCGGTTTATTTTTAGTTGGTTTTGTTTTCTTTGGTTTTACCCTTTGTTTATCGTTTTCAGTTGCCGGCGGCATATTTATGTTTTCACGGTTATTTTCCGGCATTAAAGGCATCGGGAAATAATTTTGAGTTGCATCTGTTGGAAATACCACCGAAACCTGGTCGATCATTGCCGGCATAATTGGGAATCGTGTATTGATGTTCATCGTTTTTGACGGCAACGGCTCAGCCGGCACTGGCGGTAATTCAGGAGCCGCCGGGTTCGGCATATCTATTGCTGCTTGCTCATCCTGTAGCTGGAGCTGAGGCATCGCAGGCGCATCCGGAGTAGCAGGACTTGGTACAGCTGTGGTTCCGGCTGCAACAGGTTGCTCCGGGGCATTTACTGCGGGAGCAATGGCTGATATCGAGGCCTGCCGTGGCAATTGTATTGGCGGGCCTTTTGGTAATTGCGGCGCAGCTATGTCAACCAGGATTAGCGTAACCGGGCTGCTTTTGGCATTTTTACCGGTCGCATCGCCTTTTGCAGTATTACCCGGCGACAATGGCGGCGGCACATGCCAGTCTGAAAGATTGGTACTTTGCGCAAAAGAGGCACTTATTTGTACAAAGGATATAATAAGCACCAAAAACGGTACGCCCCGCCATTTTCGGCAAGAACTAATCCATTTTTTTTGCTGATTATATAATGCCTTCATTCTTTATCGTTTTATCGAAAGCGGGTAGCTTAATGCAAATGCAATGGCCGCTTTATCCGATGAATATCTTGTCAAATCGGTCACTCCTACTCCTACAGCCAGGGTATTGTTAAAAGGTTTTATCCCCAGCGAACAGCCCAGGTTTATCCCTGACCATTCGGTAATAAAATTAACATTTTTAAATAACTCGTACGATACGCTTCCAAATACTGCCGTGCCATGCGCGCCGCGGCCTGCACGCATATCATCAACGCTTTTTTTGTAAAATCGCCCGTTACCCACACCAATTGTATAGGTAAGCTTTGAACTCCCGTCCGTTTCTGATGGCAGCCACTGGATTGCATGACTAAAAGCGATGTAAAACGTTGAACCCGGCGAATCTGTTACTAGCTTATTTGCGAATAGCTGCAATGCGCCAACTGAAATACTGCTGCCTGTAAACAATTGTCGGCTTACTGACAGATTTCCCGAAAAGTCCTTTACTGATGAAACATTGGCCACATTAAAACCAATAGCAACGTTCACCGCTTTTTGCGGGTCGCCGGTACAAAAGCCGGCAAAGGCAATCAGGTCTGTATTATGTGTGTATGATTGCGGGGTGATGCCACCTATTCCACCAAAAGCATAGGTTCCGAACCCTCCCCAGCCGGATGGTGAAATCAGATTCTGTAAAACGTCATTAGGCAAAAGCTCCGCCCTTGTATCTCTTATATTTATATTTACCGGCGCCAGCAACGAATCCATTTTTCGTTTCAATTCATTTTCGAAGGTTGTTTGGGCATTGCAACGTCCGGCCATTGCAAAAAATAATACCGCTATCACGATTACAGCTATATATGTATTTAACCTATAAGGCATTGGTTTTTACAGCAATAGTTTTAATAAATGTAAAGCTACACTTTATTAGTGGCCGCCAAAATACCAACTTGTTTGTATTGTGAGCCCTTCTGCGCAGTGCTAAAATTGTATCATCAAAAATGCATTTCACCAGGAGATAAATTTATCGATAGGTGTATTGCGCGCTAAAATTTATAAACCCTAAAACTATTTCGCCATGAACGTAATCTTATATCTTGCATGTTGCATCCCATTTGTTTTCCTGTTTTTATCGTTACGGTGCTCCCGCGCTCATAAACGGCTGCTGCACTCGGGTAAGATTCCAATCATACTGGCTCTTGCTCAAAAACGGGAGGTATATTTGGGCCTGGCAGTTTTGTCGGCGATTATGATTATATTCATCGCTATGAATTATTTTTCTGTTTGGGCGAGGCTATGACAAAGAGCGCTTATAATCCATGGAAATCGCTTTTAAACCTGGCTGTTTTCAGGAGACTCCTATTGGAGTCTAAAAACCTCTTTGACATAGACTATAAACAGGAGGCCTCTCTGAGGCCATCGCTTTAATAATTTTAACACTCCGTTAGGAGTATCCTGTTTATAGCACACCATCAACACGCAACTGGACTCCAGCGGAGTCTCCTTTTTAAAAGCGATTTCCCTGGGTCATAACCAGTTCATACCGTAAATAATATTCATTATCTTTAACCAAGGGCATCTTATCCAGATATGAAATATTACGTTTTATGCTTGTTTTTGCTGATGGCGATTCCATATCGCGGAATTGCTACGCCCCTATCGGCACAAAAAAACAACGCAGACTCTTTAGCAGCCCATTATATCGAAATGGCCAAATCATCTGCCCGCCAGGGAAGTTATAAAAGAGCAATCGAACTGTACAATAAAGGTATCTCACAAGCTCCGCAAAACGGTAAACGGCGCACACTTATGGAGGCATTCCATCAATTAGGCTTGTTGTACGAAAAGCAGCAGAATTATCGTGAAGCGCTAAACTATTACAGGCGGTCATCCGAAATAAGCGATTCATTGGATTTTGTCAGCAAGGCAGAGGAAAACACGCCCGAAGCATATAGCCGCAACTTTATGCGCGATGTGATGGGCAGCATCAATCAAAAGCCTGAATCGGCAGACAGCATTTTAAAAACCATCGACAAAAAGAAGTCTCTGAATGACACCCTTGCACTGTCCATCAATTATTTTAACCTGGGACTATTATATAAGGGAAAGCAACAATTTCCCGAATCGGAAACTGCTTTAAGAAATTGTATCGACTATGCCGATAAAATTCACTATACCGACATGGAAAATAGCGCACTGACCGTGTTGGCCGATTTGTATGAGCAGCAAGGCGATTACAAACAATCCGTCGTCTGTATAAAAAAGCGGATGGAATTAAATAGTCCGGCTAATCTGCAAAATTCAAAAACCATTGGCGAACTGCAAACCAAATACGAGATAACCCAGCGGGAAGACCAGGTTTTGCGGCAACAGTTTGAGATAACCAAACGCAATTACTGGATGACGGGTATTGCCGTGGTAGTGGTGTTATTGCTTATTATCGGTTTTATATACTACAAGCAAACAAAGCTCAAACAGCGAAACATCGCCATGCAGGCCATAATTGCCACCGAGGAAAGTGAACGCAAGCGAATTGCCCAGGATTTGCACGACAGCGTAAGCCAGACCATGAGCGCTGCAAAAATGAACCTGGCTGTTATCGGCGGCGAACTGACCTTTACCAGCGATGAGCAAAAAAAACGTTTTGATAACGCCATAAAAATGGTGGACGACGGCTTTAAGGAAGTAAGGACGATATCGCATAACATGATGCCCTGGGCACTTAATGAAACTGGCCTGGCACGTGTTATTGAGCAGTTTATTAAAAATACTGAAAACAGCACCATCGCGATGAACTTTATGAGCCGCGGCTTCGACGCGCCTTTTGACGGTACCACGGAAGTAATTTTATACCGCGTGTTGCAGGAAGCGGTAAACAATGTATTGAAACATGCGCAAGCAAACAGGCTGGATATTTCGTTGCTGAAAGATGAGGAAGGCAACATCAGTCTCTCGATAGAAGATAACGGAATCGGATTTGATATGGCCGCAGGCGAGGCTAAGCGAGGGATGGGCTTAAATAACCTTTATTCGCGCATAAATTTTTTAAAGGGCAAGGTAGAATATGATTCCCATCCGGGAAAAGGCACACTGGTATCGGTCTACATACCTTTCGCAGGTAAAAAACTATAAGTTGTATTGCAGTATAAATTTTGTCAGCTCGACCGGGTTTTTCAGGTTAAGCTTTTGCATGATATTTTTGCGATGAGTCTCAACTGTATAAATGCTTAGGTGCAGATGGTCGGCCATTTGCTGGTTGGTATAATCCTGTTTGATAAGCTGCAGCAGTTCTATTTCCCGCTTGGTAAGCTGAAACTGTTTTAAGAACGGGTCTGATTCCAAAAACAAAGATGTATTGGCGGATTGTTTGACCGGAAAACTATGGACACCCTGCCCTACCAAACGCATCGCCTGCAGCAAATCGTCCTTTTCCGCATTTTTAAAGATATAGCCGCTGGCCCCGCCTGCCCTTGCCTTTTCAACCAAATGTTCCTCGTTATAGGTAGACAGCATTATTACGCTAATTTTTGGATATACGTCTCTAATCTGTTTTAGCAGATCAAAGCCATTCATTCCCGGCATGTTGATATCAAGCAACAGCAATTGTGGCTGACTTTTGGCAAGCATGCTCAGCAGTTCCCTGCCATTGGCTGCTGTATCTATCACCTCGATATCAGGCTCGTCATTCAACAACATCCAAAGCCCGTTTATAAACAGGTTGTGGTCATCTGCTATAACCACTGATAATTTTCCGGTTGTAGTTTCCATTATCATATTTCCTGTAAAGTTAACCCCTTTTGTCCTCCATCAAAATACCAACTGCTTTGTATTGTCGCCCTTTGGCAGTCCCGGTAACATTGTATCAGTAAATCAATGAAATACGGTAGCATAGGTTTCTAAACATACACTAATCCTTTAAGCCATGAAACACAATATTATCACAATTATTATTACGCTGCTAACCGTTACCACTTTAGCGCAGCAACACAATTATGCTGCAGCAGCAAAAAAAACTGGTCAGCAAGAAAGCGCTGTTAACGATGCTAATGCCATCCCTAAATTTGTCGCCCCCGTTTCGGTGCAGGTGTTGACCGGCAGCCAGGGCATCGGTGCAGATGTTAAATATGGCTATTCACCGCGACTATCCGGGCGATTGGGTTTCGGTATTATGCCGGTTGATGCCAATCATGCCTTTGGTTTTTCCTCGTTTAGGGTGATGGGGCAAATGTCGGCACGGTTTACCAATGTGCATTTATTAGCCGACTACTCCCCTTTTAAAAACAGCAATATCAGGCTGGTAGGCGGCGCCGCTTATCTGATAAAAGGCAATGCCGATGCGCTGATAACCCCTTCCAACGGCTACACGCTCGGAAAGCGGGCTGTTAATAAAGACGATATCGGCGTCATCAATGCCCGGGTGAACTGGCAGGGTGTTGCTCCCTACCTGGGCGCGGCATTGCTTAAGCCGTTTCCTAACCATCTGTTTAACGTCAACCTTGATGTAGGGGCATATTATATCTCCAGTCCCGGTACTTCATTTACCGGCACAAAGCTGTTAACCGACAACCAGGCAGCCGCCAAACAATTCAATTCGAATATGCAGGGTTACTGCTGGCTACCTGTAGTTCAACTCAACTTTAACTTCAGAATTAAATAAATCAATCATGAAAACTATCTCCAAAACCTTAATTGTAAACAGGCGCCGTAAAATAAACGGCCTTGTTTTCGCCATCATCGTTTTTATTTTACTGGCTATAATGTTATTGGCGACAAACGGCTGCAAGAAACCTAACGAAGGTATCGCGCTTTCTGTAAACGAAGCGCCGCTTACCAAAGCTCCCATCCTGATTCACTTTGCAAATGCAAACACCACCTCGTCTAACCAACCCGGCGATTTCAATGTGCAGATTTCCGGCAAGGATGCTGCGTTCGTACAAATGGATGGCGGCGCTACATCCGGCTTCAAGACATCGCATGGCTTTTTGCCTTTGTCGCTTACTGCACAGGCGTTTCCTTCAAGCGCGTCTCCGGTAACTTTTAATGTATCGGCACAAATACCCGGCTTTGCGCCGATTGTGCAAACCGTAACCATTATGAAAGATACCGCGACCGTAGTTGATATCGGTGCGATTGAGTATGCCAATACGCCCGACGGTACGAATGTTTTAATTGCTAATTCTTCTTTATCAAGCGGAGTATCTGACGGCGCCACGTTAAATATGCCTGCTAAAGGGGGCATGGTGGAAACCGCTACCATTAAAATTCAACCCGGCACACAGATGATGGATGAAAGCGGATCGCCTATCAGCGCAGCACAACTCACCTCGCATATTGTCGATTTCAGCGCGACATCAACCACATCCTATGGTTCATTCCCCGGCGGTTTTAGTCCCACCAACGTGGTAGATGCATCAGGCAACCAGGTGAACGGCGGCAACGCCATCAATTTTGTATCAGCCGGCCTTGTATCGATAAAAATGGATGCAGACGGTACTCCCGTAAGGCACTTTTCAAAACCCTTGCAGGTTAGCATGAAGCTTAATCCTAACACCACAAACCTTGTTACCGGCGCCAATATCAAGTCGGGCGACACTGTTCCGCTATGGAGCCTTACTGAAGCGACCGGCCAATGGAAGAGCGAAGGAAACGTAACGATAACCAATGACGGCAGCGGCAACCTGATAGCCAATTTCGAAACCTCGCACCTTTGCTGCTTCAACCTCGACTGGAGCTGGGCCGTAATCGGGCATCCGTACGGCACCTGCTTTCATCCGTTAACTGTACGTATCCATTGCGGTACCGGTAACAGTGGTGTTTATGACGTTACCATCTGCACACCCAATAACCAATACCTGGCAGGCGCCCATGGTGAATTTGTGCACGATGGAGATGTTGTTGTATTTCCTTATGTACCAGATATTGCGCAATGTAAAGTTGTTATCAGTGGCTTTAACCTATACCTTAACCCTCGTTTACCTATACTTGCCGAAACCGGCCTGTTCAACCCTTGCGGCCAGGGTTCTATCGACTTAAATTTCGGTACGCCGGCAGCGCCGTCCTTTGTAAATGTAACCCTGAATATCACAGGCCATTGTACCAATAAAAACATCAACCTGATGCCTTCAGGCTGGTTCTTCCTTTACGACGCAGGTGCAGCAGCACTCAATCAAAATGCGTGGACTTATGTATATGTTACCCGCGGCGTTATCCGCTATGCCTTCGGTACCGGCATTACCGGCAGCAATGGCAGGTACAGCATTAAACTATACAGCGGTAACCGATATTATATGTATGCTTATAACAGCTTTATATGGTATGAATCGCCATTATTCACCATGGCGCCGCGAAACTTTACCTTCCCCTCGATAAATGGGATAAATGGATCGGCGATATATGATGCGGCGAGCAATACCTTGAATATTACTGCGACTTACAATGTGAATTGCCGTTAGCAAACAGATTATTATAGTTTAATTGGGGCGATGGCAAATGCAGCTATCGCCTTTTTATTTATGGTTTGGTCTTGGTATTATTTTGCCTTTGTCGTCGAAACGCACACAGGGATATTGGAGATGGGCATCACCGAATTCCTTATAATTGTAGTCTAAAACCTTTTCCCCCTGCATAAAATATAATAACAAGGTGTCATCAGGCAGCAAAGCCCATCTGGAATGATTACCGGCTTTATCATCAATAATAAAGCATATTGCTTTTTCTAAATATTCTTTACGGAATCGATAATTACAACCGCAATATATTTGAGCCGATGTTTTTAAAGCTTTTACCGTATCAAATGATGGTTCAATTTTATTTTGCTTGTACCAGTCCATGGATTTTACATCCGCATCATATTTCTTCCAATCATCGGGATTTCCATTTACTGAATTTATATTATATTGATTTATAGTATGGTTATTGAAATATAAAATATCGAGGTTTTGATCCGGATGGGTTGCTAAAAACTCCCTGATGAATTTAACCGATTGAACACGGTTCACCACGCTTTTATAACTATTGATAACCGAGTCGCGCGAATATATTGTTCCCTTGTCCTCAGTAGCCAGGAATTCCAAAGTTACATTCGGTAGCATTTCAGGAGCCTTGAGTCGAATTTGAATTACAGGATCACCATGATAGCCGCCGTAGCCGCTTATCTCGCTAAAAGAAACAATTTTAAATAAAGGTTTTAATTCGTTTATCTGTTTTTCATAAGTATAAGGCCAGAGTTGATGGAGTTTTTCCCAATTGATATCGACTACATAATCAGCAAATCGCTTTAACAACCGCCTGTTTTTTGCCGGAGGATTTATTTCGCGCTCTGAATGCAGCAGTTCTTCGAGAATTTTCTCGATTTTAAAACTATATAATTTACGATTTGCAGCGTCCGTCCACGGATACCTGACCCCCCAAACAAAACGCCTGGAGGCTAACTCGTTAATTAACGCACCCCTCGTATATATTTTTATAATGTATTGATATTTATGTAGTTGATGCATGCTATAACAGCAGCCATTATTCAGGTATTCATTTAAAGCAGTTTCATAGTAATGGGTATTCAAAAACTCCTTTAGAATTAAAGCCTTTTGCTGTTTATTCCATCGCATATCTTTGGCTTTCTTCGATAGCCTAAACATTTTATCCGGATTCTTTTTAATCCAGTTCGTATCTATGTCATACTGTTCAAGAGAATTTCTAAGGTTATCAGCATCGTTAATCTCTTTAAGTAAATCAGCGATAAGGTAATCGTTTATGATGTAATGATCCGAAATATAAGTTCCGGAACCTTTTTTCAGGTAGATTATTTGTGCTTTTTGAAATATATCACCATCAACCGTATCATTCAATCGCCTGTCGAAATAGGTGTTTTTAGTAATAACAATGCTATCAGGCAAATTCTGGCTTATGCCAATAGTTGGCAACACTAGCATCAGTAAAGCAGTTATCGTATATTTCGCCTTATAGTTAAACGTCATTTTGAGGAGTGCCTTTACTCACAGATGCACTACGCCAGATTATTCCATAAAGTTGCGCTTATAATAATCCAAATTAGCCAATTATTTACATTTTTCTCAGCTTGAAAATAATAAACTCCGGTATCTTACTTAGCCGGTCATAGGTCTTCTGGTCAATTTTCTTTAGTTCTTCCAGGGGGCGTGGGTCTACCAGGCGTTCGATTAAAAAGCCGGCGTTGGTTGCTGCTGCGGCGATGTCGCCTATAGGCATTGTCCATGTATTTGCCGTGTTTTTGCCAAGCGCATCCATTGTTTTTCGTTTGGCTAAATAGTCGCCGGTAATTAACTGTTCGCCGGTGTCCGTCTTCTTTACTATCGATAGTTTTAAGGCTGAATAGTCGCTGGTTTCTTCCTCATCCATTGCAAACCGCAGCGGATGCCCGCAGGAAAAGAGGAATGATGAACCGGGTTTAAGTACCCGGTATACGTTTTTAAATACCCTGCCCCAATCTTCCACATAGTGAATAGCCAGGCTGGAATAGGCAAAATCGAAAGTATTATCGGGGAAAGTGATATCCTCCATATCCATTACATGGAACTCGCATTCAGGGTATGAATCCCTGGCGATGCTGAGTAGCTCAGCGCTCATATCTATCCCAACTGATTTTTCTGCGCCACGCCTTTTAAGTGTGACGCTGTCTTCCCCGCTTCCACAGCCTACGCTTAATACAGTTTTATCAGCAAGGTCCGGCAATAAAGCATACATGGCAGGCTTTTCGTAATAAGCATGATAAACAGAATCCCTGGGGTTGCGGACATGTGCAGCATATTCCTTTGCCCTAAGTGTATAAAACTTTATGGATTTATCATCGGTAGACATACCCTGACGTTATGCTGTTAGTCTTTATAAAAAAACAGGAGGAATTTAAATAATCCCTCCTGTTTTCACAAGTATTTATTACTGCTCGTTAGCTCATTTTGCTGGTGTTATGATAATATTTCTATAATCAATCGGCCCGTGGTCACCCTGTATAAATATAGGGCCTGGTTCGCCTTCTTTGCTATCGATAGCGCCGCCTGTGATGCCGGGTATAATTTGATTGATAATTACCGGGGTGCCGTTAGCAACAACAGTTACCATGCGGCCCACCAGCGTAACATCATACGATTGCCATTCGCCGGGGTTTTTAGCCATCATTTTGTTTGGTGGCAGGAAACCGTAAATGGCGCTGAACTGGTTATTGATTGGCTCAGGCTCACCGCTTTTGGTATCGATAACCTGTAATTCGTAACGACCGCGCAGGTATACGCCGCTATTGCTGCCTTGCGGATAACGGAACTCGATGTGCAGCTTAAAATCTTTAAACTTTCTGTCAGTCATCAGGTTTGAGCCCGAATGCGGGCTTCTCAGGATGCCGTTTTCAGCTACCCATTGATTTTTCTCACCATCAGCATGCCAGCCTTTAGTGTCTTTGCCGTTGAATAATTTAACTGGCGTGCCCCAAACCGGCTTTTTGCTACGTATCAACTCCGGTGCGCGTACGCCCGTCCAGTGGTAGGTTTGTCCATCGATATAAATCATGGTGCCGCTAATCTGGTCGCCGCTTACCTCGAACTGGAAATCCATATTGGCTTTGCCATCTTCCCATTGCGGGGGGATAGAAAAGACATATTTTCCCATTTGGTCTTTCACCTCTGATATCGGCCTTGCGCTGCCAAAAGCATAACAGAACCTGCCGATTAGGGTATGCGTGCCTGATTTTTGCACCTCCAGCCATGACGGGATGGCCTTACCATCTTTTTCGATTGTCAAATCCCAGCGACCGATTACATCCGGGTCTTTTTTCATAGCTCCCTGGGCAAAGATTTGAGCAGACCAGCAGAGCGCCAGCATTAACATAATTTGCGACCGGAAAGAAAGTGTAACGAATCTGCGGCCAAACATTGACAGATTTTTCATGATGCTTATTTTGGTTGATTTTATAGGTTAATAATGAAGTTGTAAGATAGCTTTTTATCTCGTTTTACAAAACACCGGTCGCTATTTAAAAGTTTTCCGAAGCTTTAAAGTTCTATCACTGGCTAACCGATACAGATAACGCCGTAGTAATCCGATGAGTTCTGTTTCCATAAAAAAGAATCGTGCATACGTTACCGGCAAAGCAGGAAATCGCTTTTAAACTAGCCGTTTTCAGGGACCTTTATAGAGTCTGAAAACCTCTTTGACGATTGGGCTACAAACAAGAGTTTCACTGAGGCCATTGATTTAATAATTTTAGTACTCTATTAGGAAGTCCCCTGTCTCTCACGGGCTATAACAGTGCTGGAGGGGTTTACATGTGTTAACCACTCTAATTTTATAATAACCTGGTTATCAAAATCTTCTCGTCCTAAACATGAAAAAAGGGGTTTACAGGTGTAACCCCCTTCGGTTTTATCTGATTATCAAGTAATTACAAATACATAAAATATAACACATTGATAACCAAAGTTGTTCATAGTGTTCGGGGTGTTCGCGCAGAAAAATGGAACACTCTCCCGCTTATGGCCCGCTGCCAGACAGGAAAGCGACAGGCAACCGCTTTATAAAAAAGCCCCGCCGGCGATAGCGGCAGGGCTAATCCATCAATTAACACTTATTCTGCAACTGCCTGCTCGTTCACCAAGCTTTCGGCGCATTGTGTCAGTGCTTCGTCGGTTGCCTTTTCATTGTCAAGCGTTTGCTGCAGCAAGTCGGCCACGTCATCGTGACCCATAGTTTGCGCCAGCGTTCTTAAACCACCATAGGTGGCTATCTCGTAATGCTCAACCTTTTGGGCTGCAAGAATCAATCCTGCATCGCGAATCATGGTGCCTTTGTCTGTATCTTCTATAATGCCGTTCGCTTCCTCTAAAAGGCCTGCCATCGCATCGCATTTCTTGGCTGTGGCTTTTTCGCCAAGCAATTCGAATGCCTGCTCTAAAGTGGCGATGTGCGTTTCAGTCTCGGCGGTGTGCTTGTCAAAAGCGGCAGCCAATTCAGGGCTTGTGGCAGCCTTCTTCATTTTAGGCAAAGCTTTAACCAGGTGCTTTTCGGCCCAGTAGATGTCTTTTAGTTCGTCCACAAAAAATTCGTGAAATTCAGAGTTTTCCATTTTGCCGGTTTTACCGGTCTGTTTTTTGGTTGATGTTGCCATGGTAGATTGTTGTTAATTGTTTTTGTGTTAGTTCCTAAATTATTTCTAAGTAATTTTATTAACTATAACAATAAAAAACTGTTTCCGTTTTAGAAAATTGAGAAAATTTCTAACGCAGGCGGCCCATTCCCTGAAAGCTACATTACGAAGGTAAAATCCGCCGGTGGTGCCTTAGATTTCCCTTGCAAAAATTCTTCCAAAAAAAAATAACACTATTTTGTCAGCACTTTTTGCATTTCCCGTCCCGATTTTTACCTGGCAGTTACGCCTGTTCAATAATCCTTTTACCTTTATCTCCAATGACAACCGGGAAGTATTAATCATGAGCTCGCTGGATGATTCTGCCGCTATATTTTCCTATCACCGGGATATGCTGAGCGAACATGGCGCCGACAGCAGCCTGGCGCTCGGCTGGCTGGACAGGCAAAGTCAGCTCGTCCGCTTTGAGGCGCTGACAGCTATAGCAAATTTAAGCGGCCATTCCATCCTCGATGCAGGCTGCGGCTATGGCGACCTGCTGATTTTCCTAAATCAAAAGTTTATAGGCGTCAGCTATACGGGCATCGAACAAATTCCGGAACTTTTTGAAGAGGCCGTGAGGAGAAATAGCGGCTACGCTGATAGTAATTTTATACCCGGTAATTTTGTGATTATGGCGTTACCCGGGGCGGATTATGTTTTTGCAAGCGGTTCGCTCAATTATCAAAGTGCGGATGCGGGGTTTATCTATAAAATCATCGAAAGATTATACAAAGCCTGCCGCCTGGGGCTTGCTTTCAACCTGCTTTGCAAAATCCCGGACAATGGGCTACTGATTGCCTACTCCCCTGCCGATATTTTTGAATACTGCAAATCGCTTTGTGAAGATGTGGAATTAGTCGCCGGTTATGCGGAGGAGGATTTTACGATATTTATGAGGAGGCCGGCGTAATGAAACGCCATAAAAAACCAAAATGTCTGTAAACCTTGGGTTTACAGACTTTAATAGATATTTCCTTCGCGACACCAGCGGTCTTTGACCGCCGTAGATCGCTTTGGCGACCGTATGACACGATACCTATATAGGGATTGATCTTGGTACTACCAATCTTCATGCTACGGAACAATATCGATCGTTCGAAAATTAAGCCTCGTTACAGGTCGATCATCTTTCCCGTTTTTACCGATTCATCACAGGCAAAAGCTATTCTCAGGCTATTTACTGCGTTGGCAGCAGGTTCTGAAAGGTCGATATCTTCCAGTATCGCCTTTAAAAAATGGCGCTGTTCGCGGTTACACAATTCCTGGTGATCGGGTTCGTCTTCCAGGTCTATC
>Ga0105237_10001205_pt1 | contig 34603 bp, 28 predicted proteins | sample KBSC24metaG_FD_81520 | JGI IMG/M metagenome (GOLD analysis project Ga0105237, IMG submission 81520) | Corn rhizosphere microbial communities from Kellogg Biological Station, Michigan, USA - KBS C2-4 metaG | ecosystem: Host-associated > Plants > Roots > Rhizosphere > Soil | place: Michigan, USA... | reverse complement strand
TTCGCAAGCTCAGGTCATGATGAATCAATGTTTTTTTAATGGTATCATGGCTTTCGCAAGCTCAGGTCATGATGAATCAATGTTTTTTTAATGGTATCATGGCTTTCGCAAGCTCAGGTCATGCTTAGAATTTAAAGTTATACGTAACGGAAGGCACCCAGCGGAAAAGAGCATATTGCAGCGCCCGTGTCTTCGAAGGGTCGTCGGGGTCCTGCTCGAATGTAATGCTGTAAGGGTTTTCTCTTCCATATAGATTGTAGATGGAGAAATTCCAGTTGCTGTCGAATTTCTTTGTCTTTTTACCCTGCAGCGTGGCGCCTACATCCAGCCTGTTGTACGAAGGCATCCGGTACGCATTCCGCTCGGTGTACAAAAAAGCGATCTGTCCATTCACCTCGTATTTACCGCTGGGCCAGGTGACGGCATTCCCGCTGTAATAAGTAAAGTCGGCGGAAAGCGTCCATTTCTTGCTGATCTTATAAATACCGACTATAGAAAGATTATGCGTCCTGTCCTGGTTGGCCGGGAAGTAATGTCCGCTATTGATCTCGGTGAACTGACGCTCGGTCCGTGACAGCGTATAGCTGATCCAGCCGTTGAGCTTTCCATACTTCTTCTTGACAAACAGCTCCCATCCATACGCCCTCCCCTTTCCAAATACGACCTGTGATTCGACATTCTCATTGGCTATCAGCTGCGCACCATTCTTATAGTCTATCTGGTTCTGCATGTTCCGGTAATAGACTTCCGACGAGAACTCATACTGGTTGCCCTTAAAGTTCCGGTAATAGCCGGCAGACACCTGGTCCGCAATCTCCGGCTTCACATTATTGCTGCTGGGTATCCATACATCGGTGGGGTTGGCCGACGTGGAGTTCGACAAAAGGTGCAGGTTCTGCGTGGTCCGGGTATACGCCACCTTGACAGAGCTGCTGGGTGTCAGCTTATAGTTCATCGAAAAACGCGGCTCCAGGTTGAAATAGCTCTTCACCACTTTCCCGCTGGAATATGTAGCGGTATCGATGGCATTCCCGGCCTTATCATAGGTATAAAAGCTCCCCGGCCCCATCACCATAAAAGAGCCCGCTCTCAATCCATAGTTGACGCTTACTTTTGGGGACAGGGTCAGATCATGGGAAAAATAAGCGGCGCTTTCCAAAGCATGTTTGCTCTGTAAGGCGAGGGGGTTGAAGCTGGATGTCGAAGATGCCGAAATGACTCCAGGCGATGTGGTATGGTTGATCACATCCAGCCCGAAATTGATCTTATTGTTGGCATTGGCATAATACTGCAGATCCTCTTTGAAATGCAAATCCTTTATAAAGGACGTAATCCCGATATTGTTATTCCCCGAATTGATCTGTATATCATAATTATACTTGCTATAGATCAGCGATGTGTTGGAAAACATCCGGCTGCTGAAGATATGATTCCATCGCAGCGTACCGGTGACATTGCCATAGTCGATACCGAATGTATTGCCAAATCCCAGCTTATCCTTTCCAAAATAGCCGGAAAAATAAATATGGTCCTTATTCCCCAGGCGATAGTTGGCCTTGGCATTGATATCGTAAAAATACAGGCTGTTCTGATTGGTATTGGAATCCTTGGACAGCTTCAGGAATACATCCGCATAGGTCCTCCGGGCGCTGACGATAAAAGAGCTCTTGTCCTTTTCGATGGGCCCCTCGATATTCAGACGGGAAGAGATAAGACCGATGCCCCCGCTGGCATGATACTCTTTGTTGTTACCGTCATTCATCTTTACATCCAGCACAGAGGACAGCCGGCCTCCGTATTCCGCCGGCGTGGCTCCCTTGTATAAGGTCACATCCTTATCGCATCCGAATTGAAGGTGGAAAAAAAACCCAGCAGGTGAGAGGGGTTGTATACGGTAGCCTCGTCCAGCAGAATAAGGTTCTGGTCCGTATTGCCGCCGCGTACAAAGAACCCGCTGTTGCCATCCCCCGCCGACTGCACGCCGGGTAATAGCTGCAGGGTCTTTAAAATATCCTTTTCTCCAAACAGCACAGGCAGATCCTTGATCTCATTGATCGACAGCTTCTGAACCCCCATCAACGGCTTGGTGACATTGTTGTTCCTCCCTGCGGTCACTACCGCCTCCTGCAATTGCTTTGCAGCATTTTCCAGCGCAACGGATATCGACGTGTCCTTCTGAAGATAGACAGCCACGGTATCATTACCATACCCTGCAAAGCTCACCACCATCGTATAGGAACCAGGAATGGCGCTGATGGAATAAAAGCCATAGGAATTGCTGATAGCGCTGACATTGGGGGTCTCCAGGAATACAACACTGGCGCCGATCAGGGTTTCTCCTGAGCTCCTGTCCCGGATGGTGCCGCTCACCGTGCGCCGGGCCTGCGCTGATGCCAACAGAGGAAGAAGACTCACACATAAGAAAAATACTCTATTCAGTCGCATCGAAAGGTTTTTGGTTTGCGGCACAAGGATAATAAGGACTACTGTTAAAAAAAAGTTATCGGGGACAAAATACAGGATTATGGGTACATGAGGCTAAAATACCAGACGGTGGCAAAACTTTTGATTAAATATATAAAAAAATCATGATTGAATTGATGACAGGTCTCCCTTCCACTGTCGTTGGATTCAGGGCCACAGGAAAAGTCACAATGAAAGACTACCGGGAAGTCATTTTCCCCGAAGTTGAAAGACAGGTAGACAAGGAAAAGAAGCTCAACTATGTTTTCGTCGTCGATACATCCCTGAAAGACTTCACAACAGGAGCATGGATAAGCGACGCCTGGCTGGGGTTGAAAGAATTCGCCAACTGGCGGCGGGTAGCAATTGTCTCAGATGTAGAAAATATTCGGCACTTTACAGATAAAGCAGGACATCTGGCGCCAGGTGAATATAAGGGATTTAGAATGTCGGAATTAAATGATGCCATCGTATGGGCTGGCCAGCCGGAAAAAGTAGCTTCTCATTAATCATAGTATTTCTTATCCCAGCGCTGACAAGAGGACAGATCAAGCCCCCTCCTGATTCTTCTATTCATTACACCGATACGCTCAAAAAAGATTCTACCACTATTCCTACAGCGGCACGGGCAATATCAATAACACCAATGCCGTTCATTCCTACCTTCTCAGCAATACCGTTACATTCAGCGCCGTGAAAAAACGAGGCGCCCTTAATCTCAGCAGCGGCTGGGTCTATGGCAGTCAGCAGGGTAATCTCACCAACAATGACTTTACTTCAACCGCTGACTTCAATCTGTACAAGACCATACGTCATTTTTATTATTGGGGCCTGTTCAACTACAACACCAGCCTGTCCTTGCAGATCAACCACCTCTACCAGGGCGGCTTTGGCTTCGGCTACAATTTAGTGGACAAAAAGCACGCAGCCCTCATCGTGAGCGACGGCATCCTCTACGAGAAAGGCGACCTTCACGAGATCCCGCTGGTTTCTGGCCGGAGCTTTGCATTACTCAAAAGGATAAAATAGATTATGGGGTATTCTCCGATAGAAAACTACGGGATCATTGGGGACCTGGGGACAGTAGCCCTGGTAGGTCTAAATGGCTCTATTGACTTTATGTGCTTCCCCAATTTCGACTCCCCCAGCATATTCGCCGCCCTGCTCGATAACGACAAAGGAGGGTATTTCTGCATTCAGCCTGTATTCAAGGAGATGAAGACAAAACAGCTCTATCTTCCCGATACCAATGTGTTGCTCACCCGCTTCCTCTCCGCAGAAGGTGTGGGTGAGATAACAGACTTCATGTACACTACAGGTCAGCCCAATGAAGAGCGGCGGCTGATAAGAAGGGTCACGGCCATACGAGGCGATGTCACTTACCAGCTTCGCTGCAGCCCGCGATGTAACTATGGAAAGGACCCTCATAAGATCATCCAGACAGGTCCTAACGAAATTTGCTTCCAGTCCAAAGGGCAGAAGGAGCTCAAACTTTGCCTTCGATCCAGCATCCCCGTTAGCATAAAGGACGGCGACGTCACAGCGCGGTTTACCCTGTCCGCCAATCAAACGGCCGACTTCATCCTCGATGATCTCTCCTTGAGACAGCAGGGTCAGCAGGAAGTCTGCGCCATCGTAACCCAAAGTCTCTTCCATACGGTGAACTATTGGAAGGACTGGGTCTCCAACAGCGTCTACAGAGGCAGATGGATGGAGACGGTGAACAGATCTGCCCTGGTGCTGAAGCTGCTGACCTCCGCCCGTTATGGCTCTATCATCGCAGCCCCCACATTCAGCCTCCCAGAATATATAGGCGGCCAGCGGAACTGGGACTATCGCTACACCTGGATACGCGACGCCTCCTTCACAGTCTACTCTTTTATACGCCTGGGTTATACAAAGGAAGCAGGCGCCTTCATGCGCTGGATGGAAAAGCTCTGCAGGGACATAAAAGAGGACAGCAGGCTGGGGATCATGTACTCCATCGACGGCTCCGCCCAGCTGAAGGAACATGTCCTGGACAATTTCGAGGGCTATATGAAGTCCGCCCCTGTCCGTGTGGGCAACGATGCCTATAGCCAGCTGCAGCTGGACATCTATGGCGAGCTTATGGATTCTGTTTACCTGTTCAACAAGTATGTAGAACCTATCTCCTATGATTTCTGGAAAGACCTGGAAAAACAGATGGACTGGCTGGCGGACAACTGGAACCAGCCGGATGATGGTATTTGGGAAGTGCGTGGAGGTAAGAATAACTTCCTCTGTTCCCGTGCAGCTTGCTGGGTAGCGCTGGACAGAGCTATAAAGATCGCCGAGCTGCGCTCCTTCCCCAGGAATGGCAACTGGAAAAAAGAAAGGGATAAGATATACAGCAGCATATTCAAAGAATTCTGGAATGACAAGGAAAAGGCATTTATGCAATACCCGGGCTCCCCTACCGTGGACGCCTCCAGCCTCCTGATGCCTCTGTTCCGCATTATCAGCCCCAAAGACCCCCGCTGGCTGTCTACCCTGGATAGGATAGAAAAAGAGCTGGTCACGGACAGCCTTGTATACCGTTATAGACCCGAGATCGCCTCCCCGGACGGTATGGTGAGCCACGAAGGCACTTTCTCCGCCTGCACTTTTTGGTACGTAGAATGCCTGTCCCGGTCGGGACAGCTGGAAAAAGCCCGCTTTTACTTTGAGAAAATGCTGGGCTACGCCAATCACCTGGGATTGTACTCCGAACAGTTGGGTTTCGAAGGCCAGCACCTGGGTAATTTTCCCCAGGCCTTTACACACCTGGCCCTCATCAGCGCGGCCCACAATCTCAATAAACAATTGAATGACAGCCGGAATAAGAATGTGGACAACCAGTATAAAGGTTTTCCAGGCCAGCCCGAAGAATGATTTTTTGCTATCTTCGGCTGCATGAAGTCGAAACTACTCCCTGGCCTCTTATCCCTTTCCTTATTTTCTCTGTCCCTGCAAGGACAGATCCTCAACATCGACAAGACGGATACGTCTGATTATGTCCGAAAGACCAAGACCTCATTCAACTTCAACACAGGGCTCGAGATAGACCAGCAAAAACAGACCCTTTACGACGCTACCAATACGGCCGAGGCAATGCTCCAGTCATACAGAGAGCTGTTCATCCTGGCAGCGAGCTACAGATTCACCTACAACGGACCGGACGATATACTCAACGCGGGCTATATCCATCTTCGCTACCGGCATAATTACAAGAACAGGATACAGCCCGAACCATTTGCCCAGTACCAGTGGGATAACAAACGTGGCATCGAATACCGCGCCCTTGGCGGCATCAATGCCCGCTATAATTTCTGGAAAGGCGATCACTTCGACCTCAATTGTGGCGCAGGTCCTATGTATGAAGTAGAAAAATGGGACTATACAGCCGTGGATTCCGCCAAGATCCCGCCCAATCCTCAGCCCATCGTCAATAAATTCGTCAAACTCAACTCCTATGTTCGTTTGGACTGGAAGGCCAGCGCCAACAGCAATCTCACTTTCAATGTCTTCCTTCAAACCCGCTTTTCCAGCTTCAAACCCCGTATCGCCGAGCATGCACAATGGGATATCAAGGCAGGTAAGCACGTGGGTTTTTCCATCGCATTCACGGGACTTTATGACACCCAGCCGGTAGTGCCTATTGAAAAGTTCTACTACAGCCTGAGCAATAGCATTATGCTTAGCTTTTAACTCCCGCCGGATCGTCCAACCGTCCGGGGTCGTCAGTTCGAATCCTGCCTTTGTCCGCTGCCCATCGCCCCAATCGACTCATTGGTGGCATCTGGCAGGTCCTCTTTGGTCAGCCCTTTGGGAGCTTCCTTATCATCCCGCTTTTGGCTCTTTTTCCGGATCTTCATTTCTGTTTTCACGCTATCATCCTTCCGGGGGCCGCCTGGGTCTCCGGAACCCTGAGGTTTATTCTTTTTCATGGTATCTTTTTGATAGTCAGCAGAAAATCCCATGCCACCAAATTCATCGAAGCCCGTGCCAAATTGGTCGAAATGTTTTCTGTGTTTTTAGGGAATGAGTAGTTTTAGCATGACGAACCACAGGTTCGTCGGCCGACGGCCCATCATCAACCAGCACCGGAAATGGATTATTTTTCGGAGTAAGCCATGCCCGGTGCGCCAATCCTTAGACCATGGAATACGATAATGACCGGCTTCGCCGGCGAACCGACAAAACCGAAATATTCTTTTGGGGCCTCTTCGTCCTCATCTACCCCCTTATCAATATCACTACCCTCTTTCTGCGCGATCCGAGGATCTGGCCTGTGCTGCTGTTTGTCAGCCTCCTGCTTTTCCCAGGGTATCTCCTCTACTCACGTATCATGGGTTCCGTATTCCTTAACCAACGCCGGCGTGGCGCCGCCATCCTGATGACGATACTCTCCTTCCTCGTCATCCAGGCATTCCTTCTTGCAGTCCATTCCCTTATCTCAAAATTCGACCTGAGCCCATGGGAAAAAGCCTATTTCTCTTATTCCTCCACCACTATCCTGAGAGAATGTTGCTGGACCATCCTCAACATGGGCTTTGCCATAGCCATCTTCTATATCCGCAAATCCATCGACGACCGCCAGCTCCTGCACGCCACCCAGCAAGAAAGCAATTTCTACAAGCTCCGCTACCTTAGAGCGCAGCTCAACCCCCACTTCCTTTTCAATACCCTGAACAGTATCTACTCCCTCAGCCTGCAAAAGTCCGACAGGACCCCCGAAGTAGTGGTCAAGCTGGCCGATATCATGCGCTACCTCATCTACGAATGCAACGAAGAAAAAATAGCCCTGGATAAGGAAATAGAGTTTATCCGCAACTACATCGACATCGAAAGGATACGCTACAAGGCGGATATCCGGTTCACCGTGGAGGGCATTACCTCCGGCGTCCTCATCGAACCCTTCCTCTTCATATCCTTTATCGAAAATGGCTTCAAGCACGCACTCGATAACTCTTTCGAAGACCCCTTTATCTATATCACCCTCAAAATTGAGCCCGGCCAGATCATCCTCAACGTCATCAACAGCACCAGCGCGGACCTGGAAACACAGGCCAAACGCCGGATGAAAGGCAAAGGCCTCGCCAATAGCCGCAGCCTCCTGGAAATACTCTACCCGGACGCCTATGAACTGGATATCATCCAGACGGAAAAAGAAGAGAACAGGAACAGCCAGCTGCGGCTCCGCAACGCCCGCGAACGACTGGAAGACCTCTATCCCGACGCCTTTACCCTCGATGTAATATTGAGCAAAAGCGCTTTCACTGTATCTTTACTACTAAGAAGGAGGGGAGCCCCTTCGTCCGAAGGACAATCATTAGATACTAATGCAGAAGGAATTAAATTCAATAAAAATTCCGAACCGCATTTAAAATGAAAAGGACCGCCGCTTGATAAAATGCATCATCGTAGAAGACGAAACCCTGGCACAGGATGTCATTAAAAGCCATCTCCAACATCTGGGACGCTGGGAGCTGATGGGTGTATTCCGTAACGCCCCGGAAGCCATGGAAGCCCTCCGCACCATGGAAGTAGACGTCATGTTCCTGGATATTCGTTTACCAGGCATGAGCGGGCTCAACTTCCTCCGCAGCCTGCAAGACCCGCCCCTCGTAGTGCTGACCACCGCCTATGCAGAATATGCCGTGGAAAGCTATGAGTTCAGCATCATCGACTACCTCCTAAAACCCATCTCCTATGAACGATTCTCCAAGGCGGTGGATAAAATAGAGGATGGCCGGCTCTTTTCACCGGCAGCGGCCGGTAAGGAACAGGAAAGGAATGGCGGCGACCATATCTTTGTAAGGTCCAACAGCAAATTCTTTAAGGTCAACTTTTCGGAGATCGTCTATATACAGGGGATGAAGGATTATCTGAAGATACACACGCCGGAATATACCCTCGTGACCCATCAGACCATGAACGAGCTGGAGAAGCTCCTCCCGGCCCGGCAATTCATCCGGGTGCACAAGTCGTACATCATCGCCATCTCCCACATCCACTCCATCTATGGTAATTCTATTGAATTAGGGAAGGTCACCATCCCCATCGGCATCAACTACAAAGAATCAGTCATGTCCCTGATAGGACGCCGTCCGTAGCAATTTATTTCAAATACCGCTCGAGGTACTCGAAACTCACCGTCGATATCAGCAGATGACTTGGCCAGTTATACGCCGCCCCATGCGCTCCGGGGGGATATATCCGCAAGTCCACATCCTTCCCTGCATTGGTCAGCGCGGTCAATAATTGCATGGTATGCGCCGGATGTACATTGTCATCGCTCATGGAATGTATCAGCAGCAGATGATCCTTTAGCGCCTCCGCATGTGTCATATCGCTGCTGTTCTTATATCCCTCCGCATTGTCCGGCAGCGTGCCCATATAACGTTCCGTATAGACATCGTCATACAGCCGCCAGTCAGTCACAGGACTGTTGGCAATACCCACCTTAAAAACGCCGGGATGATTCAACAATGTATAGGTGGTGCTAAAACCTCCATAGCTGGTCCCTATGATAGCCATCTTGTCCCCATTGACGTAAGGCAGCGTAGCCAGGTAATGCGCGGTCTCCACAAAGTCATTGCTTTCCCATTTCCCCAGCTGCTTATAGACGATCTTCATAAAGGCGCTGCCATAATTGGCAATACCCCTGTTGTTGACATCCACGACGATATACCCATTCTGAGCCAGCCATTGATGCATCCCGTTGGCGCCCCATCGGGAAAAAACCCCATGCGACTCCGGACCGCCATAGATGGCCAGCACGACAGGATACTTTTTGGACGGGTCGAAATTAAAGGGCTTGACCATGCTTCCATCCAGCCTGACCCCATCCGAAGTGGTAAAATGGAACAGCTCCGTGGGAGCATACGCATGTGTCTTGACATAGTCGCTGACAGGCTGATTCTCCTGCAGCATCTTCAGCAGCCGCCCCTTCCCATCATATAACCCTACATGCAGGGGTGTGCTGACATTGCTGTATTCGTCGATATAATAGGCAGTTCCCGTGGACATATCGATATTGTGATAGCCCTCCACCGCCGTAAGCTTTTTCTTACCCATACCATCATACTTGATACAATATAGCTGCTGTTCCAGCGGTGAAGCCTCGGCAGAAAGATAGTAAATGGTCTTGCTGTCCGGATCTATACCCGTCACCTTGATCATATCCCAATTACCATTTGTCACCTGGTTGATCAGCTTCCCATCATAGCCGTAATGATAGATATGATAATACCCGCTGCGATCCGATACCCAGAAAAAGTCCTTCGTCTTCTCCGGGAAATAGATCATATCATTGACATTGGTATAAAAATTAAAGATCGCCACCCAGTTGCTGTTCTGTTCTTCCAATACCAGTCGGCGTTCGCCTGTTTTGACATTGAAGAAATATAGCTTCATATGATTCTGGGCCCTGTTGAGGGTCATCAATGCCAGCTGATCGGGATCGCTGGTCCAGTAGATCCTCGGGATATAAAAATCTCCCGTCTCTTCCGGCTGCAGCCATATCTTTTTTCCATTCTGCACATCCACCACGCCTATCCTGACGGAAGGATTCGCATCCCCCGGTTGCGGAATGGGGATCGTCACCTGCTCCGGATGAAAACCCTCATAATTTGTCATATGAAATCTAGGCACCGGCCGTTCGTCGAATTGCCAAAAGGCGATGTACCGGCTGTCCCTGCTCCAGTTCCAGGCCTGCGCCTGGCCAAATTCCTCTTCATATACCCAGTCATAGTGTCCATTGAATACGCCATCCTCGCTGGTGCTGTCCATTGTCAGCATAACTTCCCTGCTCTTCGCGAAGTCATAGACATACATGTTGCCGCCCCGCTCGATACCCACCATCTGTCCGTTGGGAGAAAGTTCCGCCGTACGGGCATTCTGTGCCGCCATTTGCAGTTGTTTGGAATCCACATCATAGATATAATAGTCGGATATGCCGCTGCGACGGTAGAGATGACGGAAGTTGGTCCTGAATACCAGGTGCTTGCTATCATGGCTCCATTGAAAGGACTGGTAGTTGAAATCCTTGCCGTCGGGAAAATGAAGACCGTCATTGGTAAAGACCGTCTTCTCCTGCAGGGTCTTAGGGTCCATGATATGTATCTCCTTGCCCGTGGTAAAGGAATATTGCGCCCCACCCTGTATCCAGTTGACACTGGCAGGTCCTGCCTGACCTCTCAGCTGCCCGGTAGCCTGCAGTGCTTCGGAGATGTTGCCATAGGTTGTCTTTTGCGCATGTACATTACTGATACCAAACAGCAGGACGGACAGGGCCAGAAGAGGTATTTGGGTATATTTCATGTGTAGAGCTTTATTTTTTAGGAGGCAGATTGAACGCCACCGCATCATGTTCAAAATGGCCCTTGTGGCTTCCATCGCAAAAAGGCTTGTTTTGGGACATGCCGCAGCGGCACATGGAGACAATCTCTCTTCCGCCAAGATCATAGACCGCGCCTGTCTTGTCTACTACTTCAAAATCACCTTCTATCCGTAATGATCCATTGCTATTGACCGTAATCTTTGTTTTTGACATTTTATTTATATTGTTTGGGCCGGCAAAATAGGATTTTTTTAACGAACCAAAGGACGGGCGGGTTGGATTGTTTATGAGCGGTTGTCTTTATCTTGTTCATCCATTAAGATTATTCTATTTTCAACACATGAAAAGAAAAGACTTTCTATCCCTGGCCGGTATGGGCATGGGCGGCGTCCTCCTAAGCAGGATACCGGTGTTGGGATCAACCACACGACCCCGTACAGGTACGTCCTGGATCGATGCGGGAATAAAAAAACAATTAGCTGACATCGCCCTGAATGCAGCCCGTTCAAAAGGCGCCACCTACGTAGACGTGCGCATCGCCCGTTATCTCAACCAGTTCATCATCACCCGGGAAGATAAGGTGCTGAATATAGTGGACACAGAGTCCTATGGCATGGGCATCCGTGTCATCGCGGGCGGCTGCTGGGGATTCTCGGCTACCGACAAACTCGACAAGGACAATATCGCAAGGGCCGCGGAATTGGCGGTATCCATCGCAAAAGAAAATGCCCGGCTGCAATCGCAGCCCGTCCAGCTGGCGCCGCAAAAGGGTCTCGGCGAGGTCAGCTGGAAAACACCTATCATTAAGAATGGATTCGATATTCCTATAAAAGAAAAGGCAGACATGATCCTGGACGTCAACGCCGCGGCCATGAAAGGCGGCGCCAGCTTCATCGACACGGCCCTTTTCCTCGTCAACGAACAGAAATATTTCGCCTCCTCGGATGGCTCCTACATCGACCAGGACATCCATCGCATATGGCCGGTCTTCACCGTGACAAAGATCGATGAAAAGACAGGCAAGTTCGAAACCAGGAACTCCCTCGGCGCTCCCATGGGTATGGGTTACGAATACCTTACCCCCGACGACAGCAAGAAGATCAAGACGGTGACCACTCTTTACACGGACAGGTACGATATGCTGGAGGATGCCAAACTGGCCGCCGCACAGGCAGCAGAAAAGCACACCGCCAAATCGATCGAGCCGGGGAAATACGATCTGGTACTGGACCCTACCAACCTTTACCTCACCATCCATGAATCAGCCGGTCACCCGACTGAGCTGGATAGAGTGCTGGGATACGAGGCCAATTTCGCGGGCACGAGCTTCCTTACCCTCGATAAATGGAAGACAAAAAAATTCAACTATGGCAGCAAGCTGGTCAATATCGTTGCCGACAAGCTGCAACCCGGATCACTCGGCGCTGTAGGCTATGACGATGAAGGCGTACCCTGTAAAGAATGGGATGTGATAAAGGATGGCATACTCGTCAACTACCAGGCCATCCGCGACCAGGCTCATATCATCGGACTGAACGAATCCCAGGGATGCTGCTACTCCCAGAGCTGGCAGGATGTCCAGTTCCAGCGTATGGCAAATATTTCGCTGGCACCGGGTAAAGCGCCTCTCATGCCCAACGAGCTGATAAAAAATGTAGAAAAAGGCATCTATATCATTGGTGACGGCTCTTATTCCATCGACCAGCAGCGGTATAATTTCCAGTTCAGCGGCCAGCTGTTCTATGAGATAAAGAACGGTAAGATCGCAGGCATGCTAAAGGACGTAGCCTATCAGGCCAATACACAGGAGTTCTGGAACTCCTGCACCGCCGTCTGCGACCAGCGGGATTACAGACTGGGAGGCACCTTCTTCGACGGTAAAGGGCAGCCCTCTCAAAGCAATGCGGTGTCACATGGCGCCGCCACCGCCCGGTTCAATGGTATCAATGTCATCAACACAGCAAGAAAAATATAACTTATGTCTCTTCTCACCCAGGACGAAGCACGCACCCTGCTGCAAAAGGTCCTCAGTTATTCCAAGGCCGACGAATGCCAGGTCTCAATCAATGGTTCCATAGGAGGCAACATACGTTATGCCCTCAACGCAGTATCCACCAGCGGCGCCTCCGACCAGATGTCCCTTGCCATCTCATCCGCCTTTGGCAAAAGGGTCGGAATAGCCACCATCAACGAGTACGACGATGCTTCGCTGGCAAAAGCGGTACGCCGCGCAGAAGAGCTGGCCCGCCTGGCCCCCGAGAATCCTGAATACATGCCCCTCCTCGGCCCGCAGACCTACGAAGCGCCTTCAAAGACTTATGTAGAAGCTACCGCCGCGCTCAATTCAAGATCACGCGCCGACATGGTACAGGGCAGCCTGCAGATCTCGAAAGACAACAAGCTCAATGCCGCCGGCTACCTGGAAAACAGCACCAGCTTCTTTGCCATCATGAACTCCCATGGCCTCTTTGCCTATACTACCAATACAGGCGTCAACTTCTCGGTGACCCTCCGTACGGACGACGGGACAGGCTCCGGCTACGCGTCAAAAAGCTATAACGACAGCGCTAAGCTGGACGTGCTGGCCGCCTCGAAAACCGCTGCCTGGAAGGCGGCTAGATCTACTGGAGCCAAAGCCCTGGAACCCGGTAAATATACCGTGATCCTGGAGCCCGCCGCCGGCATAGTATTGCTCGAAACCCTCTATGGCAGCCTCGATGCACGCAGCGCCGACGAAGGCCGCAGCTTCCTTAGCCTGCCCGGCGGGAAGACCCGCCTGGGCGAAAAGCTGGTCGACGAAAGGGTCAATATCTACTCCGACCCCCACAACGAAGACCTCCCAACATATTCCTTCAATTACGAAGGCATGCCCCAGAAAAAGATCAATTGGATAGAAAAAGGCGTCGTAAAAAATCTATTTTACTCCCGCTATTGGGCACAGCAAAAAGGGGTCACACCTACCCCCTCCCCAGACAGTATTATCATGGATGGCGGCACAGCCAGCATCGAAGACCTGATAAAAAGTACGGAAAAAGGGATCCTCGTCACACGCTTATGGTATATACGGTCAGTCGACCCACAAACACTGCTTTATACAGGTCTCACCCGCGACGGTACTTTCTATATCGAGAATGGTGAGATAAAATTTCCCATCAAGAATTTTCGTTTCAATGAGAGTCCGGTCATCATGCTCAACAATCTGGAGACGCTCGGCAAACCCGAGCGCACCATCAGCGGAGAAGGAGGAGGCTCGGCAATGATACCGCCCATGAAGATCCGGGACTTTACGTTCACATCCCTATCTGATGCGATATAGCATAATATTGGTTTTATTACTACTGGGTTCCGTCACAAAAGCCCAGCAGGATACCCTTATTATCCACTTTGACATCGATAAGGCCGACATACGGCCCCCGGACAGAACATCCCTGGATAGCCTGGTCAGGACACCCGTTCGTCTTGCCGGTCACGCCGACAATTCCGGCAGCGATGCACATAATATCCAGCTGTCACAACAACGGGCTCAGGTCGTACGTGACTATCTGAAACTCAAAGGCTGGCCCGACGGCCTGTTCCTGACTATGGACGGCTTCGGCAGCAGCCGCCCGCTGAACGATAACAGCAGCGTCGAAAAAAAATCCTTGAACAGACGGGTCGAGATCATAATTCAACGCCCTATTCCACGCCCATCCCCTTCGACCGTATCCACTGTCGAAGAGAGCCCCGACGACCCCAATACCACCATCTACCATCGTCCCCCGTCCCTCGCGGAGATATTCAAGGATACCGCCAATCTCGTCGGAAAGAACTTCGTCCTCCACGACGTCAACTTCTACGGCGACCGCCATATTCCCCTTCCCGGATCCACCATTGTCCTCCAGGAACTGGCCGTCATTATGAAGGAATTTCCAACCCTCCACATCGAGATCCAAGGTTACGTCTGCTGCATGTCCGATGGGTTCGATGGCCGCGACGCCGACACTGGCACCCCCGACCTGTCCACCCAGCGGGCGAAATTTGTGTACGAATTCCTGGTCAATCAGGGGATAAAAAAGAACAGAATGACTTACAAAGGCTTTGGCGCCGGCAATAAGATCTTCCCGGAAGAAAGGGATGAAAGCCAAAAGACAGGCAACAGACGAGTGGAAATAAAGATCGTAAGCTTTGGCATCCCCCGTTAAAATATAGGCCCCTCTCCAGGGCACAGAAATTGCATACTCGCTGTTTACAAGACTCCCGAAACAATCTATGGTCAATGCATTGAGTATCTCTGTGGGATTGAATATCCTGCTGGCGGCCGCCGCCATTTTCTTCACCTGGAAGCGATTCCGGTTTCGACAGCGCCTGAAAAAACGCGAATTCTATCAAACCTATCTGGATAATCCGCAATACCAGGAACAGATCAACATCCAGCGCGCTTATTGCAAGCCGGCGGGCATAGTGATGCTGGGTGATAGTCATATCTACAAGGCACGTTGGGATGAGCTGCTGAACCGCAATGATATCGCCGTGCGGGGCATCGGCAGCGACGTGCTGACAGGTTATATACACCGTCTGGACCAGGTCCTCAAAGTCCATCCCAGGATCGTATGTATCGAAGGCGGAGCAAACGACATCTCTTTTCATCAGCCGATAGATTCTATCGTACGCCGGCTGCAAGAGCTCACTGATACATTGACCAGGTCGGGCATTCAGGTGGTATTACACACGTTGCCTCCCCAAAATGGGAAAGGGATGGAAAAATATAATGCCGATATCCGGCAGTTGAATAGCCGCATCGAGCAGATGGCCCTGTACAAAAGGATCCCTTATATCGATCTCTACAGGCTTTTTCAGAAAGACGGCAGGCTAAATCCGGCATTCGCCCAGGCGGATGGAACACACCTCGTAGGAGAAGCCTATAAGCTTTGGGCGATTGAAATACAAAAGAAGCTGGAAACTATTGACAAACCGGTGCTGGCGGGGCGGTGAACCTGATCCCTCCAGGCAGCTGGCCAGGCCAAAGGCCCGTAAAACGAAAAAACCCCCAAGAGTTAGTCAGGGGCTTTTCAAGAGAAATTGGAATTTAACGGTTTTTCTGGATTGGATAATCGGTTACTTCATTGGAATTGGATAGAACAAATCTAGTCCAAACCAATATGTTAAAAAAGAGCAAAGACCCTCGATTTTTATAGTAGAACTACGAAAACAAAGGAAGGGGCTGGCGGCCCTTCCCATGTAACTGTTTATGTTCCAACACCTTAAAAAATCGCCCGCCCCTGGTCAGTGTCATTGAGGGCCATGGTTGCCGATCCTCCCACCCCCTATGGGCAGCCGCACGATAAACCGGGACCCCTCCCCTACCATGGATTCCACATCGATCTCCCCTTTGTGCAATTTTATGATCCGCCGCGCCAGCGAAAGCCCCAGCCCAAACCCGGGAATGGCATGCCCCTCATCAGTCCTGTAAAAAGGCTGAAATATCTTTTCCCATTCCTCTTCCGCAATACCCCGTCCCTTATCCTCGATGGCTACCCTGATCTCCCGCCCATGGACAGACAGCCGCACCACAGCATGATGGTCATCCGAATATTTACAGGCATTGGTGACCATATTTTTCATCGCCATGAACAAAAGCTCCTCATTACCCAATACCAGAAGTTTCTCCTCTTCCTCCGGCAGCCGGTCGAAATTCAGCGTGACAGAATATCCCTCGGCAGTCTTGGATATCTCCCCAGGCAGCCTCAGGAGAATTTCATCAATCCGTACCTGATCGATCTCAAGTCCTCCGGCCGTGCCCGAAGCCTTGGCAAACTCCAGCAGGGTCTGTGTCAGCTTGTTCATCTGCTGCACATCCTGGTATACGGACTGGATCACACGCCGGTAGTCTTCCATGCTCCTCACCCGCTGCAATGACACTTCCAGCTGACTCGAAATAGACGTCAACGGTGTAGACAGCTCATGCGAAGCATTCGCTATAAATCTCCCCTGTATCTCAAAGCTCTCCTGCAGTCTGTTCAACAGTCTGTTCAACGTATCCGAAAGATAGCCCCATTCATCCCCCGGCGAGCCGCCGGTGGATCGTATCCTCCGGGTAAGATCACGCGCCGAGATATCATTGACCTCATCGGCAATCCTCCTCAACGGTCTGAGCAGGCTGACAGCAAAAAAAGACCCCACGACAATAGCACTCAACAACCCTCCGATAAAGCTCAGCGACAGCACCATCCTGAGATGCCGCAGCTTCTCATTCCCCGGCTCGTCATAGGCCCCCGCAACGAGTATCAGGTCCGCATCCTTGTAATAATAAGCCACTGCATCCTTATTGCCCCGGACAAAATAGATATTCCCACGCTGCCGGGCCCGGACAAGGGTTTCGGGATCTACCAGGATGCTGTCGGCGGGATTGTCGCAATACCTGTAGATCATTCTGCCGGTGAGATCATATGCTTCTACTACCTTGTCCTTCATGGCAAGGGACGTGGACTCGTCTATCCGCCGGATCAGCTTCTGATCGAACACCCCGGTTTGACTCAACAGCCTGCCCGTGGTGATGGCCCGGTTGGTAAGCCTCACCTGTATATCCTGTATACGATTGGTATAGGAGAAATAATAGACAGATGCACATACCAGGGTAAGTATCCCCACCACAAGAAGAGAGAACAGCAAGGCTATACGAACCTTTACCGGCATCACCGGAAGTTTTCTTTTAAAATGTATCCCATCCCCACCTGTGTCTGGATTAGCTTGTGCTCGAAATCCCGATCTACCTTGTTCCTGACATAGCTGATATAAACATCGATGACATTCGTATTGGTATTGAAATCCACATCCCACACATTTATGGCCAGGTCAGCCCTCGATACCACCCTGTTCTTATTGCGAAGCAGGTATTCCAGCAATTGGAACTCCTTTGCGGTAAGCTTGATAGGCCGCCCATCCCTGCGCACCTCCTTATTATCCAGGTTCATCTCCAGATCCGCAGCTTTTAATAATCTGCCTACCGGCTGCGACGCACCAGGAGTACGCTTTAGCACGGCGCGTATCTTTAACAGCAGCTCCCGGAACTCGAACGGCTTTACCATATAGTCGTCCGCTCCGGCATCATAGCCCTCGATCTTGTTCTCCAGCGTATTCATACAGGTGAGCATGACGATGATCGTATACACACTCCCGTTACGGATCATCTTACAGAGATCATAGCCGTTGATCCCGGGTAGATTGATATCCAATATCACAAGATCAAAAGGACGGGAGGTGAACAATTGATAGCCCAATTTGCCGTCATAAGCAACCTCCACGTCAAAACCCTGCTCCGTCAACCCCATCTTCAACGTGTCGGCGATCTTTTTCTCGTCCTCGATCACTAATATCCTTCTCCTTTCTTCCATAGCGCCCCTAAAATTAGGCAAAATCCTCAACCACGACCCGCGCACGCCATTCTCTAATGCAATTCTAATGCCTCTTTAATATTTCGTTAAGATGCCCGCCCTACATTGTTCGCATGAAATTCCTGACAAAAAAACTGACCTTTTCGATTTGCCTGCTATTTGTGATGGGCGGCCTCCGAAGCCAGTCAACAGTCGAAGCCTACAGATTGTTATACTACCAACGCTATGAGGGGGCTGCCCATTTACTACAATCTATTATAAAAGCAAACCCCAACAACGCAGAAGCATGGTGGCTGCTCACCCGCACGTACCTGCACAACGGGAAGGCAGATATCATTCGCGATAGCCTGCGGCTCCTGCCTGTCGGCAATGCCAACGCGCCCCTTATTCTTTGCTCCTACGGTCAGGTATTGCTGCAGGATCATAAAAAGGACAGCGCCATGCTTTACTTCAACAAGGCCCTGGAAGAGACCAAACAAAAAGACCCCAAGGTCCTGCTGGCGATTGCCATCGCCCAGCAGGACGCCCCGGAAGGCGACGCAGCCTACGCCATCGATATGCTCAACCGCGCCATCAAAAGGGACAAGCGCAACCCGGAACTATACGTGGCCATGGGCAACGCCTATCGCAAGCTGGCGAATGGCACAGAATCCTACAAGGCCTACCAGGCTGCGCTCGATCAGGACAATCGCTATGCCGAAGCGGCCTACCGGCTGGGGAAGATCTTCGTCTCCCAGGGCAATGACGTCATGTACGTAAAGTATTTCAACGACGCGGTCACCGCCGACTCCCTCTACGCTCCCGCCTGGTACGAGCTGTATTATCACTATTACTTCAAGGACGTCAACAAGGCCATGGACTGTCTCCAGCGTTATATTGCCGCCAGCGACAAGAGCAGCACCAACGATTATCTGTTGACAGACCTCCTCTACGCCTCCCGTAAATACCAGGACGCCATCCAGCATGCGCAGCAGATCCTTGGACAGCAGGGACAGCAGACCGAACCACGTCTCTTCAAGCTCATAGCATACAGCTACAAAGAGCTCAACGACTCCGCCCGGGCGCTGGAATACATGCGGGCCTACTTCGGCCGGCAGCAGGACACTGGCTTTGTCGTCAAGGATTATGAGACCATGGGAGATATCTATGATCAGCTACAGCAGCCCGACTCCGCCGCCGCTTACTATGTCCGCGCTGAATCCATGGAAAAAGACACGACAAAAAGCATAGCCTACGCCAAAAAGCTGGCAGAGCTTTATAAGAAATTAAAAGACTATCCCAACCAGGCCGTCTGGCTGGGCAAATATTATCAGCACAATACACAATCCACCAACCTGGACCTGTTCAACTGGGGTCTGGCCAACTACATGGCGAAGGATTATCCCATGGCGGATAGCGTATTTGGCCTCTATGAAACAAAATATCCCGATCAGGATTTCGGCTACTATTGGCGCGCCCGCAGCGCCGCTGCCATCGATACGTCCATGACCATGGGCATCGCGGTCCCTCATTACCTCAAGCTCATAGACATCGCCGGTAAGGACACGGTCAGCAAGACCAATCGCAAACATCTTGTGGAATCCTATGGCTATATCGCTGCCTATAAGGCCAATACGGAAAAGGACTATACAGGCGCCATCGATTATTTTGAAAAGCTGCTTAGCCTCGATCCGGGCAATACGGACGCCCAGCGCTATATCACCATCCTGAAAAAGAACCTGGAAAAAGCAGCTAAACAGACTGAAAAGGCAGGGACTACCCGGACAGGACGATAATACTCGTCACATTTTCAGGGAGGTTTATCACATTTGAGACAGGATAGAGCGGTAATGCCCTATTCTTGTATAAAAAAGATAAGATGATGACCTCTCACAACGATGCCCCCCAGGAACCCTCCACCCCAAGACTCCGGTGGAGGGAGCACGAGCTGACCCTGGCCACCGTACTTTGCATTCTCAGCGTATGCGGATATATCTGGCGAATCCTCAACAACTCCTGGGCCCTATTGAATAAGGAATACGGCGACGCCTTCTTCAATAACAATGTCCCTTTCAATTATTTCACCAATATCTTTCTGCCCGAGGTCAGCGTCCCGATACTTGTCTATCTTTGCTTCCTGCAGATGAATTTCTTTATCCTCCCTCGCCTGCTGCAGACGGATTCCCCTGTAAAAGGGTCCTTTACCTTCCATTTTGCCCGGTCGGGTGGCATCGACATGAAAGGCGCCTCGGGCGTCGTACTCAAACGCACCATCTGGGCCGTTCTCTATACGATCCTCCTGGTCATCCTCCTGGGCGCGGGCTGGGGCCTCGCCACCTTTTACCGTGAAGCCTATTACTACTCCCAGCCGGGCAATGACTTCGACCCGCGTCAGATCATCATGGGCCATGGACTAAAAAAAGCATTCTGGGTAATGTCCTTTTATCTGTTCTATGCCTGCGTGCGCGAAGCCATCATCAGCCGGCTGATGCAGCATTCTCAGTGGAGGTCATTCCGCATCCGGCTGACCAACCAGATCACGGTCAGCTTTGCCGTATACTTTGCGATATTCTATTTCCTCATTTCATTCGGTCTGGCGGATGAGAAGATCTTCCCAGTCATGTTTGGCTGCATACCGGGCATCGTCCTCACCTTTATTACGCATATCTTTTGGGTATTCCCTGCCAAGGGCGACAAACCCCTTTTGAAAGGCATCAATCTGCGCCGCCTCATCGGATCTTCCTTGTTATGGGCCATCCCTTTCAGCTTCCTGTTTGTCATAGCCATCGACGAGCCCAAGGTTTTTGTGCCCTTCCTCCTCAGCGCCTTGCTCGTCCAGCTATTCCTCATAACGCCCATAGCCTGGTTCATCTATCGCTGGCGCAAGGACAGCATCCTCCGCTTCCGTGGATTGGAGATCGCCCTCGACCAGTCCGAAGCAGATCTCCAGTTCCTCCGCAGCCAGATCAACCCCCACTTCCTCTTCAACTCTCTCAATACCCTCTATGGCACCGCCCTTCAGGAGAACGCCTTCCGGGCAGCAGAAGGTATCCAAAAGCTGGGAGACATGATGCGCTTCATGCTCCATGAAAATCACCAGGAAAAGATCCCCATGTATAAAGAGATAGAATACCTGAAGAATTATATCGACCTGCAAAAACTCCGCACTCAGTCCTCCCCCGACATCACCATTACTGCCGACATCGACGGCGCCTCCTGCGACCATATGATCGCCCCCATGCTCCTGATACCCTTCGTGGAAAACGCCTTTAAACACGGCATCAGCATCAAGGACAAGTCATGGGTAGAGATCCGCTTGTCCTGCGATACAAAGGGTATCCTTTTCGAGGTGAAGAACAGCGTGCATATCCGCAAGGACAGCGATCCGGAAAAGGACAGGTCCGGTGTGGGTATGAAGAATGTGGTCAACCGCCTGCGCCTGATATATCCCGGCAAGCACGAATTTTTCGTCAACGGCAATGACAGGGAATTCTTTATCCAGCTGCTGATCGAGCCGGGGAAGATCACTAAATTGTAATAAATTCTACAACGGTATGCTAAAAGCAGTAGCCATCGATGACGAACCCATGGCCCTGGAGGTGATCAAAAGCCTGTCCGGAAAGATACCTTTTTTGCAGCTCCAGGCCTGCTTTACCAATGCCTTTGAGGCGATGGGCTATCTGAAAAATGGAGATATCGACCTGCTGTTCCTGGATATAAAAATGCCGGACATCTCCGGTATGGACCTGCTCCGTAACCTCTCCCATCCCCCTATGGTCATCTTTACGACAGCCTATAGCGAGCATGCGGTCCAAAGCTTCGAGCTTGACGCCATCGACTACCTACTCAAACCTTTCTCGCCGGCACGCTTCCTGAAAGCCTGTCACAAAGCCTATGAGCTGTTTACATTAAAGAAACAAAATACAGGATCATATCCGGCCCCTGATCATATTTTTATCAAAAGCGGCTATGGACAGATCCGGGTAGACCTGGGAGACATCCTTTACGTGCAAAGCACGGGGAATTATATGCAGTTTGTATTGCCGGACGAGAAGATACTGTCCCGGCTGACTATGAATGAAGTGGAAGAGCTCCTGCCCGCCGGCCTCTTTGTCCGTATCCATCGCAGCTACCTGGTCGCCACAGCTAAGGTCAGCCGTATCGAAAGAGGCTCGGTTTGGATAAAGGATAAAGAATTGCCCATCGGGGCAGGCTACGCACATGAGATTGAAAAGATCACCGGCAACAGCTAACCTTCCAACACTTCTACCCGGTCCTGGTACACCAGTATGGTGCCCGACCTGCCGGCCGCCATCATCTTCTGATACACTTTATTGACTACACATTTATTCAAAAATCTGGCTAAATACTCTACTGGACTTACATGACTAGGGTTGATATGATTCCCTCTTTCATCTACCAGCTCAATACGAATGTTCATGGTTTTTCAATTTCAAGTTTTCAATATACTATTATTTTTAATAATCTGCTGTTTCCAATAAGTTATTTTTCGTGTACGATGATCTCGGCACGACGATTCAGCCACGCTGAGTTCGGGTCCTTATTGTCCGCCACAGGGCTGTCGCTGCCATATGCCTTGGCCTTCATATAGTCCGAAGGCACGCCCCGGCTATTCATATATTCCAGCACCATTTTGGCCCTTCTGCGGGAGAGATAATTGTTATACTGGTTGGTGCCCACATCATCGGTATACCCCTTGATCTCGATGATCAGGTTCGGCTTGTGCCGTAAGTGATCGATCACCTTGTCTACCGTGGCAAATGCCTTGGAGTTGAGACCAAATTCGTTGAATTCGAAGTACACGACAAATCGTACCACGGGCAGACCATCGATGGTATCCACCTTGTAGTCGTCATCCCCAAAATCATCGTCCAGGTTGAGGGAGGTAGCGAGACTTCCCGTATGACGTCCACGCCTGCGGCCGCCACCAGACCCATCGGCGCCATCTCTGCCATCTCTTCCATCCCTGCCGGAAACGCCGTCGTCATCATCCTTCAATCCCTTGGCCTTTCTCACCGAGTCCATATTAATGGTAATATTGATCGTAATGGGACCGGTCTTGGAGGTAGAATCCTTTTTATCATCCTTGCTGGACCTGTTATACGGGGACTGATCCTCTTTCTCCTGCTTCTTCTGCTTCTTGTTCTTGATAGGAAGATAGACTCCCAGCGAGTACATGGTAGTATTGGAAACACTGTTGGTCATGGCGTACCCGTATGTGATCTGGCCCATCACCATCAGCTTCCTGGAATTGAATTTCGCTCCAACGCCGATGGGCGCGCTGATATAGGAGGCTTCGTTGATAATATCGTTGAATCCAACGGTAATATAAGGTTGCAGCCGGTAGGACGCCGCAAGCAGATGATAATACAGGGCGACATTTACCAGGTTATAGGTCTTGGACTTGGTCTGGCTGATCAGCACATTGTCATTGGTGACATGCCCGAAACTAAGCCCCAGATCCGCGCTAAAGGACAGCCGGCCCGTGAGGTTCTTATAGGCGCTGGCGGCAAAGGAGGCATTCCCGCGGCTGAAGAAAGGCAATGTGTTGGCATCGCTGAGATATCCCTTCCTGTTCTTTTCCAAAAAGGCAAAGTCCTGGAACTGGAACTTCATAAGGGGAGATATAAACCAGCGCGTATCCAGCTGCCGGCCGGGGTTTTCTTCCCTGGCCGTTGAATCCTGCGGCTGTGACGGCTGAGAAGGTTGTGACGGCTGAGACCCTGCCTGTCTGCTGGCGGTGTCCTGCGGCACGGTCACGGCCACCGATATGGTATCCTTATTCGGTGTGCTTATGACCACAGTGGTGTCTTTCACAGTGCCTGTCGTGTCCTTCGCAGTCGTCGTCGTATCTTTCACCGAGCCCGTGGTATCCACTACAGGTTGCTGCCGTACCGTATCTGCGCCTGGCACGGTACTGTCCTGCGCCCGCAGACCTCCAAGGGTCAGCAGAAAAGCACCGGTCAAACAAATAATTACCTTCTTCATGGGTTAGTATTTAAAACTAATTGCTAAAAATCTATTTTAAGCGCCAGCTCTAATCCGTTACGGGAAATACCCGCGGCGCTGATGGTTGAAATATTGATATCATATAACACTCCTATGATCAGCTTCTGATACCGGATATCCAGGTTGGGGATCAACGCATCGTCATAACGATACCCCAGTCCAAGTCCTACAGCCGCCCCGCCCGTTACCCCGGGTATAGCCTTGGTATAGGAAAAATTATAGTAGTGACGATAAGCCGGTCCCTGCCAGTTCATCGCCATATAAAAAGCCACCTCATCATCCGACTGCGTGACATACCGGTAGCCGCCCTGTATGCCATAGTTCATCTTCAGACGTGTGCTGTCGGACTTGATCTTATAGGAATAGGGTTTGTTGATCTGCATGGCAGATACCCCAAAGTACCATTTGTCATACCGTGAATTGCTGAATACGGAAACCCCGGCATTCAGATTGAAATGACCATAGCTCCAGCCCGAAGCCAGCCGGTCGGCGGAAGGAGCTCCTTCTATGGGACCATAATTATCATACTGATCGCCAAAGGCATTCGACACGCCATTCACATTGAAATTGCTTTGATAATAGGCGCCCTGGAAACCTGCGGCTAAATACGTTTCCTTACGTCCGATGGGTACGGCATAAGAGATCCCCATCATCCCCGTGACATTATTTAATATACCATCATTGGATTTGTCCGAGGCCGCTCCGGCAGCCAGGCTGAAATAAGACGCATTTTCCTTGGTCTTGGCATCCTTGGACAGCAGCGGCATATCGAAAAGGGCTGCTACGCTGTTGTAAGCTATCTGGCCGCCATATTGAACATTGCGGTAATTGAGTTTGAGACTGCTTTGCTTGTCGGTCTTGAGGGATTGGTTATACCAGATTGCCATATCCTGCACCCGCGAGAAGTTGATCTCCTGCCCACGGGCAAGGCCCGCGAGAAGCAAAAGAGACAGTACGATATAATTCTTCCTCATCTGGATATTGGATTTACTATTTTATATATTCATAAGGCGCACGCTGACACTTTTACTTCACCAGCGACGTCATGCCCTTCGCTACGATCTTCTTACCATTGATATCTATGCCTTCGGCGATCCATAGATACGTCTCCACCGGCTGCGGTACCCCCTTGAACGTTCCATCCCAACCCCGGTTCGGGTCCTGCGTCGTAAACACAAGGTTACCCCACCGGTTGTACACATTGAGGTAATGGAAGGCGGAAATACCCACCAATATAGGCTTCAGCACATCATTCGATCCATCCCCGTTCGGCGTGAATACCTTCGGTACATATATATTTATCGCCGCAAACTTCACCCTCGCCGGACTTCCGAATGTTATAGGCTTATCGACCCCGCTTACAGATACGGTGGCTGTTACCAATACAAATCCCGGCTTGGTGCTGGTGAGTTCGATGGAAACATCTCCATTGGCATCCGTTATCCAGGGCCCGGGTGTGATGATCTGGGCGCTGCCGCTGTCGATGCTGAATTTCACTTCCTGGCCCGGTAGTACGGTTCCGGTCTGATCCACTACATGCGCCTTCACCACCGTCGTCGACTGTCCATCCGCCAGCGCTTCGTAAACAATGACGATGAGTCTCGTCTCAGGGTTGGTCACATCCGGTATATTGGTAAACGTTATCTCCCTATAGCTGCCATCTATAAGGGCCGTAGGGTTGCCATTATAAATGATAGAGGCGTTGATCCACACGGTGCCTGCCACCGTATTGGTGATCAGCATGGTGGCATCCCCATTGGCGTCCGTCTTTACCGTTACTGTTCCTACCAGCTGTGCCGTGGCGGTGGATGTTCCACCTGCCATTATCGAGAAGGTCACCGTTGTATCTTTTACAGGGTGGCCCAATGCATCTGTAATGTGCGCATTTACCTTGTCCGTGCTCGTGCCGTCCGCGGGTGCAAAATCCTTTACGATGGTGAGCATCGTACCCGTCCCATTAGGCGCTCCAGGAGCAGATGGTACAGCCTGTCCTGCCACAAATTGCACCGGCGCGGGGCTGCCATTGATGATGGTTTGGTAAGTGATCCCATCCATCGAAAATTTGGCGCCGAGCTGCACTGTTCCAACCGCTGTATTCGTAATGCTAATAGATATATCGCCAGTCGGACTCGTTTGTGTGTGAATGGGACTCGGAGGCGTCAGTACAGCCGTGGCATCCGCAGGTCCGCTGGGAATAACAAAGAATTCTATATATATCCACTGCCCACCTACTGCCACTCCACCGGGGCCTACCAGGTGAGCATGAATTTGCGTGGTACTGACGCCATCCGCGGGTGCCTGAGGTACGTCAACCACCAACATTGTTTGTGACTGGCTGGGGTCGGGTGTATTCACCACGAATGTCACCGTTGCCGGGCTGCCGAAGGTAATAGTATAGACGGTCCCTTTATAGGTGTATGTGGCCCCTATCGTCACGGTACCTGCCACTGTATTGGTGATCGTCAGAGGTACATCTCCATTGGTCGGGGTTATATTATTTCCGCCGCCCGACAACACAGCCGTAGCATTGGCCGTTCCGCCAGGTACAATAAAAAAGCTTACATTATCTAATTGGTAATCGATGTTGCGGCCCTGGTTATCCACTATGTGGGCATGGATGACGGTGGTGCTTACTCCGTCGGCCGGAGCAGTAGATACATCCACCACCAATTTGGTCTCAGGATTGGTATTATCCGGGGGACCAACAACGAACTGAACGGTCACCGGCGAACTACCGATAGCTACGTCTACACCGTTTACTTTGACGGTTGCGCTTACCTGCACATCCCCAACGACGGTACTGACTAGTGTTGCATCAAGCGTTCCGCCAACCGTTACACCCGAGGACGCGCTGCTAAAGCTCGCGGTTCCGCTGACAATGGCAAAATTCACCAGCGTATCGGACAACGGGTGACCATAGGAATCGAACAGATGCGCGCGCACGATGTCTTGCGAAACCCCATCCGCACCTGCAGGGCTTTGTACCACTTCAAGATAACTTTTTGTAGGATCCACCGGTCCCGCTATAAATTGTACCGTCACCACATTGGTGATGTTGATGGTTCCGGACGGTCCGGTTGCTGTCGCATGTACGACTACATCCCCTACAACGGTACTGACAAGCTTTGCATCGACTATTCCGTTGACTGTGGTCCCCGAGCCGGCGGCGGACGGAGCTGTAAAGGTCGCTGTTCCGCTCTGGATGTCAAAGTTGACTGTCGCCACCGCTACGGCATTTCCCCCTTTATCTAAAATATGTGCCCTTACAATGTCTACAGAAGTGCCGTCCGCTGTCACGGGGCTTTGTATCACTTCAAGATAGCTGTTGGTGGGATCAGGCGGGCCGGCTATAAAGGTTACGGTGATCGTAGCATTATTGATAAAGTACTGCGGCGAGCCGTCTATGTTTTTGAACTGTAAATTCATAGGTCCGGCAGAAGTGTTGGTCACGGGAAAGAGCACTTTACCCGAAGCATCCGTTACACCCGGAATACTTGCCGTCCCTCCAAGTAACATCCCGATGGTAATGCCCGGTGAAGGAGCAAGCCCGGTGCTGTTGTCGATCACAGTGATCAATACCTGGTCCTGCGCGACTCCGTCCGCTATCTGATTGTCCTTTACAATAGTGATGGTAAATGTACAGGAGCCCGGTGCACTACAAGGCGACTGCGCCTTCGTGATGGTCGGCACACCTATCATAAAAAGAAGCCCAATGACCAGCGCAGAAAGCAATTTTCGGCGGCGGCCTGAGTCTCTAAGGCATGTAAGTGGGTTCAGTATAGTTGGTTTCATGGGGGCAGACATAGCATACGGGGTTTAATACGAAATACCTAATGGCTCATTTTCGTGATTGACTTCCCCTGGAGAAACAGCGAAATAACGTTATATCCTGCTTCCGGGAAGCAATCGCCGGGATGATATCTTAGGAATTAAATTGGGAGTGTCTGCCCTGGCGGCGGTGAAGTTTGTTTGGGTTGGGGTCTCATAAAAATTGGTTTTAATTGATTGGATTTTAATTTCAACTTAAAGAAAAATACGCTAATATAAAAGGGATTAAGGGATATTTTATTGTATTAACCCTTAGATATATTTCCCATTATTAGAAATTATGTTTATTTAAATATATAAGAATATACCTAACAAATACTTACTTTTTCCCTTTTCGGGCGGTCTTCCTTCCGCTGATCCACCGTAACGAATAAGCGCTTCCCCCTATGACCAGTAGTGAAAGGAGGATCATATCCGCCCTATCCGCATCCAGCAACGTGCCTCCTCCCAGCCGGAGGATAAACACCAGCAGGTAGCCCGCCCCTACAGCTGCCAGCAATACAGCCGGCGGCAAAAGGAGCAGTATCCCCCAGTTCCCCGACCGTAGCAAAAGCCCCTGCAGCACAAAATAACAATACCCGCTGATCAGCATGAATTCCAGGTAATACCACCAGTAATGCCTGTGCTGGGTCAGGTACAGGGTGTACAGCACCACCAGGAGACTGTAAACAATAGTCAGCAGGTGCGATCTGGTAAACTTCATATACCTATATTTGCGATTTTTTATATGCTTTTCACGGAAGCTTCTATGACCCGACTGGCCGTTCACTACACCGGCAACAAGCAAAATGGCCAGCCCATGCTCCTCTCCCGCCAGGAACAGGATCTGGATACGGACCTCCGTGTCCGAATGGCGGAAGTGCTGCTCCAGCGATTCAAGGATGCCCACGAACGCTACTCTTTTCACCATACCTCCTCCCTCGAATACAACGAAGTATATAATTATATAAAGGCCATCTTCGACGATGCCGGGGAATTCCACCCCCAGTCCCAACGCATCGCCACCCATCTCTACGAGGCTTCCGTTCACCCGAAGATAAGACCGGGCGAGCTCTATGTAACTTTTTTTACAGACATCCTTATCGATGACACCCCCACCGAAGCCATCGGTCTTTTCAAGGCGGAAACAAGAGCCCTCTTTGCCGACATCGACCCCTCCGCCGACGGACTGCAGCTTTCATTAAAGGAAGGCGCGGAGCTCGCAAAGCTCGACAAGGGCTGTCTTATTCTCAACCACCAGCAGGACAAAGGCTATGAGCTGCTTATATTCGACTCCAATGGCAAAGGCGAAGAAGCCCTTTATTGGAAGGACAAGTTCCTCGGCGTCCTCATCCAGCAGAATGAGTTCCTTCATACACAGGGTTTCCTGACGATCACAAAGAATTTCGTGACCCAAAAGATGCCCGATGATTTCGAAGTGTCCAGGACGGAACAGATCGATCTTCTCAATCGTTCTATGGACTATTTCAAGACCCATGACCAGTTCAACAAATCGGAGTTCGAGACGGAGGTCCTCCACCACGAAGATCTCATACAATCATTCCGCCAGTATGACCAGCAATACCGCGAATCCAACCCCATGGCCCCCGCGGATGAGTTTTACATTTCGCCCCAGGCCGTAAAAAAACAGGCCCGCGTATTCAAAAGCGTTATCAAGCTGGATAAGAATTTTCATATCTATGTTCATGGCAATCGCGAGCTCATCGAGAAAGGCTATGATGAGGCCCTTCAAAAGCATTATTACAAGATCTATTTTGATCAGGAGGCGTGATTTCCTAACTTACGCTTCATGAAAGATCAGGTAGCGATAGTCACAGGAGCCGGCCAGGGTATTGGTTTCGAAATATGCCGGCAGTTAATTGCACAGGAAGCCCGCGTAGTCCTCAATGACAGCGATGAAACACTAGCCCGCCAGGCAGCATCCCAGCTCGGCTCCCACTGTATTCCCATGCCCGGAGACGTCGCAGACGTCGACTTCATCCGGCACATAGTCAGCCAGGCAGTATCCACTTTCGGTAGAATAGATATCGCCATCGCCAATGCAGGCATCACCCTCTTCGGAGACTTCCTCACCTACCCGCCCGAGTCCTTCCATCGCGTGATGCAGGTCAACCTCGCCGGCAGCTTCTTCCTGGCCCAGACCGCGGCGCTGCAAATGAAAGCACAGGGCGATGGCGGCAGCATCCTCTTCATGTCTTCCGTCACAGGCCACCAGGCTCACAAGAACCTCGCTGCCTACGGCATGAGCAAGGCGGCCCTGGAAATGCTCGCACGCAGCCTGGTCATCGAATTGTCCCCCTATAAGATCACCGTAAATACCGTCGCCCCCGGCGCCACCATGACAGAAAGAACAGCAGGCGATACAAATTACGAGAGGACCTGGTCCACCATCACCCCCATGGGCCGTCCGGCCACCACCCGTGACATCGCCGACGCCGCCCTTTTCCTCGTCTCTCGCCAGGCCCGCCATATCACAGGTCAGACCCTCGTAGTCGACGGAGGTTGGACAGCCGTGAGTCCGGAACCGTATTGAACGCCGCCTCCGGCGACGTTACTGACAGTTTTTCTCACTTCGCATTACCCGGGTCGTAAAATCTAAATCGCTAATAGCTTCGTCGCTAAACCGCCGCAAAGACAGGCTTCTAATTTCGTCAAGGTGCTCTTTCCCTGCCGTTTTGAGATAATCTTCCTGGTCCTTTGTCAATTTGGTGGATTGCATAATTTTCTTTGCGTACTCTCTGACTTCTTTTTCAACCTTTAGGTCGGTCATTATCACTTTTAAGAACTCGTCCCCCTTACATGAATAGGCAAACCAAAGAGTTGTAACGATCGAAAACCTTGCCGTTTTGCTTGCTGTGGGGAATATGGAAATTAGCGTATCCACATAGACGCTGCTGACTTGGGGCAAAAGCATATAACTGAGGCAGTATCCTTGATTGAAGGTCATAGCGTGCTCAACCAGAAAAAAGGAATATTTATCATCCTGCAGTATTTTGACAGCAGCAGGAGTGGTATTTACACCTTCTCGCGCCAATTTATTGACCCTGGAAACGTAAAGTTTTCTATCAATGTCATTCAGGTCACATTTAGAAATTGCATAGGCTGCAAGCTCTTTATCCGCCTTGCCTTCTGAAAGCGACATAAGCAGCTCACTGCCATCATAGTAGAAAAATGAATTGTGTCCTGATTGATCTAGTTCAAAACGAAGTTGCGGAAGGTATTTGGAGGTGTCACTTTTCACTTTCTCCCAAAATCTATCCAATGCAGGCAGCTTAGTTTCTTGCTCTTTCCTTGAAAGTTTACTTGGCTTAAAAGTGTAAACGCTGTCAATTTCACTTGAAAAGCCTTTAATGCTATTGGCTTCAGCTGGAACCTGGGAGCTTGCAGTGTTCGATAGGATGAAGAAAAAAACAGTCAGAATAAAGCTAAAATATTTCATTGGGCCAAGTTATGAAAAGTATGGAAATAGCAATGTATAAGAGTACAACACTATCTGGAGTAAGCCGCAATCACCCCCTCGTATTGTCGTTATACCCGCCCGCGAGTTCAGTTAGAGCAGCTTACTTTTGGTAAAACAACTCTTTTAGTTATGCGAAAATTAGTAATGAAAATGTCGATGTCGCTCGACGGTTTTGTCGCCGGCCCCAATGGAGAGAATGACTGGATCTTCAAGACGGGCGATGCAGAATCCAAGGCCTGGGTCCTCGGGCAAATGTGGGAGGCAGGGCTGATCATCATGGGCAGGAAGTCGTTTGAGGTTATGGCGCCTTACTGGCCGACTTCGACCGATGTCTTTGCCGCGCCGATGAACGAGATACCCAAGGCCGTCTTTACCAAAAAAGGATATAAAGGCATCGATCCGGGACCTGAACAGTCGCCGGCCGCAGCTTCCTGGGCGAATGCACGTGTCTTTGACGGCGACCTTGCCGAGAGGATCAGGGAACTTAAAGCGGAGCAGGGGAAACAGATCACAGCCATCGGGGGCGCCGGATTCATGCGGAGCCTGATAGCGACGGGGCTTGTTGACGAATTCCGTCTGGCTATTCATCCGGTGGTTTTGGGAGCCGGACTGCCGATCTTCGATGGTCTTGCAAAACCATTCTACCTGAAACTGATTGATGTCAAGGCTTTCCCCGGAGGAACCACTGCACACATTTACGGCATATAAGGGTCAGGCTTAAATCGCCTCCTTTACAGCATACAGGATATTATCCGCTATCTTGCCTAATTTCACAATGGAAAAGTTATGACGCCTCAAAGCCGCCGTACAAACAGCCTCGTCTTCCGGAGAATGAACCTCGATAATGATCCGGCTCACATTGAAAAGCCAGTCTGTATTGCCGGAGAAAATTTTCTTTTCATAACCCTCGATATCGACTTTTAGCAGATCAATCGTTGAAATATGCAGCTCATTGAAAAGTGTCGGCATGGTCATCGTGCGGATGGGGTTACCGGCCGCTGCATCCCCTGCCAGCACTACTGAATTATATCCATATCGGCTCTTTGCAACTACTGCGCTGCCATCCGTATCGCTTACGGCTGCCTGCAGCGCCGTTATATGAGGGTTGCTGACCGTGTTTTTTTTCAACAGCTCAAAGTTGTCGGTATCAGGCTCGATAGAATAAACAGCAGCAGCAGGATATTTCGATTGAAAATACAGGGCAGACATTCCTATATGCGCGCCCAGGTCCATGATTATCCTGGGATGAAATACATCCATTCCATCGAAAGAGTACGATCTGTAAAGGAATATTTCATACAGCATGACTATATCGCCTGCGCTGGTACGTAAATGAACATCGGTATATTCACCCGTAACGTTCAGCCGGTAAACATGTGCCGTTTCGTCCTTGTTGTTTGCCTGACGCTGTCTCCTGGTCTCCTTTATTAAGCTAAAAAAGGTATCCGTATTCCCGCTTACCTTCATACAAAAAAGCAGCTTATTAAATACCTGTTTTATACGAGTAAGCATTACTATATTTTTTATGGTCTCGGACATTGTCCCTGACATGGCCCTAGCGCGGCAGCGCATACGCCACATAACTATCCCCCGACGCAGTCCCCAGCTTCCCGCCCCCGCACGCCACTACCACATACTCACGCCCCCCGGCGGAATATACAGCCGGTGTGGCAAATCCCGGCGCCGGCAGCACGGTCTCCCACAACACCTTCCCTGTCCGCTTGTTAAAAGCCCTGAGCTTACCATCCCGGGTAGCCGCAATAAATAGCAGCCCCCCGGCCGTCACTACGGCGCCGCCATAATTCTCAGTCCCTGTAATGATCCCCCGGACAGCAAGCTCGGGGTACTCGCCCAGCGCCGATTTCCACTCCAACCCACCGGTATTCAGATTGATGGCATTCAGCGTTCCCCAGGGCGGCCGGATGGCAGGATACCCTTCTTTGCTGAGAAACTTATTATAACCCGTGATCGTATAAGGCAGGTTTAAAAAAGTATCAACCGGCTTGGCCGCAGCAACAAAGGTATTCTTTTGAAGCTGCTTATTATCCAATATAAAGGACGCCAGCGCCCCCTTTTCCTGGTCGGTCAGCTGTTTAAAGGCAGGCATCATCCGCCGGCCCGCTCCCACCAGCGTCGCAAAAGCCACAGCATCGTATTTGGAAGCAACATTCAACAGGGACGGATAGTTCCCGCTGCCCTTCCTGTCGGGCCCATGACAGCTGATACAATTACGTGTATACAGCTCCTTCCCCGCCTCCAGGTAAGTAGTAGGAACCATCTTTACAGGAGGTACATTCACTATCGTGATCACCCACGGCATCTCATTGGCATTCACATACAGCCATCCGGTGGCAGGATCATAGGCAGGCCCGCCCCATTCGGCGCCCCCATCCAGACCAGGCATCACCACGGTGCCCTCCTTGGACATAGGGTTGAACATATTACCGGTATGATACCCTTTCAGCCGGCGGCGGATATCCTCTATCGAACTGTCGGGCAGCAGGTTGTTGATATCGCTGTCCGAAAAGGTCTGACGTACAAATGGTTTCGGCAAGGCAGGAAAAGGCTGCGTTGAGGACAGCTCCTCTCCAGGCAGCGTAGAATTGACGGGCACGGGCCGCTCCTCGATGGGAAAAAGAGAATTACCCGTCTCGCGATCCAAAAGAAAGACAAAGCCTGTTTTCGTAGGTTGCGCTACGGCATCGATGCTTTGTCCATTATGCATCACCGTGACCAGCGCCGGCGGAGTGGGCAGATCCTTGTCCCATATATCATGATGTATCTCCTGGAAATGCCAGATCCTTTTACCGGTGGCCGCATCCAGCGCCAGCAGACAGTCGGCAAACAATCCCTGCCCTTTACGCTTCCCGCCATAAAAATCAAAGGAGGCGCTCCCGGTAGGCACAAAGACAATACCTCTCTTTTCATCCAGGCTAAATCCCGACCAGCAATTGGCGCCGCCGATATGTTTATAAGCAATACTATCCTCCCACGTGTCATACCCAAATTCACCCGGCTGGGGAATGGTATGGAATATCCATCGTATCTGCCCGGTATGAACATCATACGCACGTATATGACCAGGCGCCGCATCGCTACCCTCCGACACCCGATCCCCCATGATCAGCA